>Ga0268262_10004970_pt1 | contig 13406 bp, 8 predicted proteins | sample TergutNc150P3_FD_190354 | JGI IMG/M metagenome (GOLD analysis project Ga0268262, IMG submission 190354) | Nasutitermes corniger P3 segment gut microbial community from laboratory colony in Florida, USA - Nc150 P3 (SPAdes) (version 2) | ecosystem: Host-associated > Arthropoda: Insects > Digestive... | reverse complement strand
ATTTTCTGTTCAACACGCTTAACAATATTTTAACCCTTATAGACGAAAACAAAGAACTCGCCAAAGAATCCGTGTTGCAGCTTTCAAAATTGCTCCGCTCCGTGCTTTATGAATCTGAAAACGATACTGTAACTATAAAACAAGAAACGGAATTTTTAACGAATTATTCCAACTTAATGCGGCTCCGCTATGGTTCTGAGTTGAATTTCAGTTTAGAAACCGATTTATGCGAACCTAATGCACCCATTGCCCCTTTATTGCTCATGCCTTTGTTTGAAAATGTTTTTAAGCATGGAATATCCAATTCTGTGAAAGATAGTTTTATCAACATAAAAATACGTTCCGCGAATGGAAAAATTATTTTTGAAAGCACAAACACTTATTTCCCCAAAACGCCTCAAGACAAAAGCGGCAGCGGCATAGGCATTGCGAATATGCAAAAGAGGCTTGACTTGCTCTATGAAAATCATTTTCATTACGATTGCAAAATTGACGGGGAAAATTATATAACAAAATTAGAATTGCAATATGACACAAGCAATTGAAATCCGCAAAGCACGCGAACACAATCTTCAGGGCATAGATATAAACCTGCCCCGCGATTCCTTTGTTGTGATTACGGGAGTTAGCGGCTCTGGCAAAAGCAGCCTAGCTTTTGATACCATTTTTCAAGAAGGCCAGCGCAGATACATAGAATCGCTCTCCGCTTATGCGAGGCAATTCATAGGCACAATGAAACGCCCCGATGTGGAAAGCATAAAGGGAATTTCTCCCACCATTTCAATAGACCAAAAAACCATAAACAGAAATCCTCGCTCAACGGTGGGAACCGTAATTGAAATTTTTGACCATTACCGTTTATTGTTCGCTCGCCTTGGCACTCCGCATTGCCCCAAATGCGGAAAGGAGATAAAAGCCCAAACAATAGAGCAAATTGCAGACAATGTTTTTTTGGAAAGAGAGGGGCAGCTTGCAATAATTATGGCTCCTATTGTTGTGGAAAGAAAGGGCGAATACAGGCGAGAAATTCAAGAGTTAAAGGAAAATGGCTACGACCGCGCAAGAATAGATGGAACGATTTATGAATTAGATAAAACCTTGCCAACGTTGGCGCGCTACGAAAAACACTCAATAGATGTTGTTATAGATAGAATTCAAATAGAGGCAAAAAATAAAACACGTTTAATGGAATCTCTGGAACAGGCGTTCAAAGTGAGCGGCAATAAATTGGTTTCATTTATGTTCGGAGAAGTTTATGAAGTACAGAGCGCAGATTTGGCATGTGCGAAATGCGGAATTTCCTTGCCAGAAATTGAACCACGCCTATTTTCTTTCAACGACAAGCAAGGGCAATGCCCTATTTGCAAAGGTCTTGGAAAAACTTATCAGATAGAGGTTTCAAAACTTATAAACCCCGAACTCTCAATAAACGAAGGTGCGGTTTTGGCAAGCACAGCCGATGGCCGCTTGATTTTTAGCCAGCACGGCATGGCGGAATACAAAGCGATAGCTAGGAAAATAGGATTTTCGCTGAACACCAAGTGGAAAGATTTGCCGCCTAATGCGCAAAATGCCGTTTTGGAAGTCATAGTTCCAATTCTGCAAGGGCTTTGGGATCAGTGGCATATAAGTTTGCTTCAAAAATATATGCTCATTGAACCTTGTAGCGAGTGTAATGGAGAGCGAATTTGTGCGGCGGCACGAGCGGTTAAGTTTTATGGAAAGGGAATTTCTGAAATTTCCTCTTTGTCTGTGGAGGCTTCGGTAAAATTTTTTGATGAGCTTGAACCCAGCGAAAAAGAAAAGAGAATCGGGGCGGAAATATTCAGGGAAATCAAAGGGAGGCTCGGATTTTTGCAGGCCGTTGGGCTTGGATATTTAACGCTCAATAGGGGTTCTGCAACTCTGAGCGGCGGCGAAGCCCAGCGAATTCGCCTCGCTGGGCACGTGGGTGCTGGATTGCAAGGCGTTCTCTATGTTTTAGACGAACCGAGCATTGGACTTCACGCACGCGATAACGAAAGACTTTTGGCTCTTTTGGAAAAACTTAGGGCGCAAGGAAATAGCCTTATTGTGGTTGAGCACGATGAAGAAACAATAAAAAGAGCGGACTGCATCGCAGACATAGGCCCAGGTGCGGGGAGCGAAGGCGGCTTGCTTGTGGCAATGGGAAACATCAAAGATTTGAAAAAAAATCCAGCCTCATTGACAGGTGCCTATTTAAGCGGAAAAAAGAAAATTGAAATGCCAAAAAAACGACGAGAGGTGAATAAAGAAACGCCGAGAATTAAAATACTCGGGGCTAGAGCAAATAATTTGAAAAATCTGGATGTTGAAATTCCTCTTTCTGTTTTCACAGTTGTGACCGGAGTTAGCGGCTCTGGCAAGAGCACTCTGATAAACCACATTCTAAAAAAAGCCATCGCAAAAAAATTCTATGGTGCTTACGAGGAACCAGGTGCGCACAAAAGCATTGAAGGTTTGGAACACATAGACAAGGTTATAGAAATAGACCAAAGCCCCATAGGGAGAACACCGCGTTCAAATCCCGCCACGTACACAAAGGTTTTTGATGAGATAAGAAATTTATTCGCAAGCCTGCCCGAAAGCAAGGTTAGAGGTTTTTCAAAGAGCAGGTTCAGTTTCAATGTTCACGGTGGCAGGTGCGAAAAATGCTGCGGGGCAGGTGTGGTGGAAATAGAGATGCAAATTTTGCCGAATGTGCAAATAACCTGCGATGAGTGCAACAGCAAACGCTTTAACGATGCAACTCTTGAAGTTTTTTACAAAGGCAAAAACATATACGATATTTTGGATCTCAGCATTAGCGAGGCTCTTGAATTTTTTAAGGCTTTGCCAAAGATAGCAAAACCGCTTGCCGTTTTGAAAGACATTGGGCTTGGATATGTTAAACTTGGGCAGCCCAGCACAACACTCAGCGGCGGCGAAGCCCAGCGAATGAAAATTTCCACCGAACTCCGCAGACCCGGCACAGGCAAAACCCTTTACCTTTTAGACGAACCCACAACCGGCCTTCATTTTGAGGATATAAACCGTTTGCTGGAATGTTTGCAAAAACTTATTGAAAACGGAAATTCAATGGTTGTGATTGAGCACAATTTGGATGTGATTAAATGCGCAGACTGGATTATAGATTTGGGCCCCGAAGCTGGAGAAGAAGGCGGCTATATTATAGCAGAAGGCACACCGGAAAAAATTGCAAAAAATTCCAAATCCCAAACGGGGAAGTTTTTGCGTAAGTTGTTGCCACTTATCTGAACCCCGATTATATATTACAGAAATCCATCGGCAAAATAGCTTTGATTTCAGAGTTTAGAAAATCCGATGTATTTCTAGTCACAATAAAATCTACGCCCTTGCTCTTTGCACATTCCACTTGCAGGCAATCTTCAAAGTCTGCAAAAGATTCGTTATTTATGGAATTAAATATATGCTCCTTGTTTATGCCTGCAACCTCTAAAATATTGCATATTTCATAAATTAAATGCCGCCTTTCCTCAATTGAACAACGCTTTCTCAAAATATAAAATATGTTATTTACAGAATGAGCCGAAATATAGCCATCAACATCTTCCAAGCATCTTTGAATAACAGCATAAGACTCCTTAAAGAAAGGTTCTCTGTTTATCAAAAAATCCAGTGCAATATCAGTGTCTACGAGAATTTTCATATTTCTCATATTTCTCGTTCCTAATTTCTTCTAATTCTTTTTTATAATCAAAATCTGCTGGCAAAATTTTCTTATACTTCTGCAATCTTTGAAAAGCCAATTTTGCCTCTGCCTTTTTATCTGTTTGAGGAATGCCAACGTGAATACTAAATGGAATTCCGCCAAAAACAATAGCCTGCTTAAAAAACATTCGCACTGCCGAGGCCGTATCTATGCCAATTTCGCGAAATAATTTCTCTGCCTGTTCTTTAAGCGAAGGCTCTATGCGAACTTGAAGCAAACTGGTTTGTGTCATAATAACTCCATACTATTATCTTATAAATATAGTAAATTGTAATGCTAATTAGTCTGGAACCCCGGTTCACAAGATTAGAGGATTAACAGGATTGCTGCATTTTCCGCAAAAAACGCAAAAAAATGTACACAAGGAAAATAATTATTTATTTTATTAGGGTTCCTACTATTTTGGAGTATAATATGACCTCAATCAAAATTCTACGTATGGCTTGCGTATTGCTCGCAAGCATGGCTGTTTTCAATTGCTCCGACAGTGGAGGCGGCAAGCAAGAGCAAGATGATATAGGCAAAACAAATGACGGCCATGACGTTCGGACTTTCCAAGAGGGAGTTTTAGACGACATATTGACCAGAATTGACACGACTGCCATAACAGACACATCGTTTTCTGGAACGCTTATTTTCAAAAACATGAACCCAGATGACATTCCAAACGTTGGCGACATAATAAGCTCTGCGCAAACTAAAATTGCCAAATATGGCTTTCTGTACAAGGTTCTTGGCGTATCCACCAAAAACGGGATTACGGAGGTTGTTGTAAGACAGGCAAGTTTGGAAGAAGCCATTAAAAATGTGGATTTCAAGGGTGAAGTAGAATTTGATTTTGACGAAGACGGCAACACGCTTGAAGTGAGGCAAAAAATCTACCCCATTGATTCAAAGCCCATCGCCCTCCCTATATTATTGGTGAAGGAAGGGATAGAGCTTAAATATGGAAACGTTAAAGGTAGCATAGATGTAGAGGCTAAAACGACTGCAAAATTTGTTTTAGACATAAAAATAGAAGACTGGAAGCTTAAAAGCTTAAAAATGGTCCTTGGTCAGTATAACGAATTGTCTATAGAAGGCAAGGTGGAAGGAAAAATGGAAGGCTCAAAAGTATATCCTATAGGGAGGGAGATTCATTTGCCTACAGCCGCGTTCTTTGTAGGCGGTGTGTTTCTTGTGTTTGACAATTCACTGCAAATGAACCTCAAAATTGCTGGCGATGCGCAAATGGGTATGAGAGTTAAATATGCCTTCAATGACAACCACGACGCTGGTTTTAAGTATGAAAACGAACATATCCAACTAATAGCCGAATGCAATCACATGAAGCCTTCATTTGATTACGAGCAGTATAATGCAGGCAATATCCGCATTGGCATTGTGCCTGGGTTTACCTCCAAACTTTTCGGATTACCTGGTCTTTCTCTTAATGCCGGACCGGCTTTGGAATTAAGTGTCAAAAATGCGAATCCAATTGGGGTATTTGTTTATGACAAAGGCTTCAGCGAAGTTGAGAATGGGGTTAAGCTGTCTTTGGGCACGGACATGGACATGTGGTTTTCGCTGAAAGCGTTTCGCAGAAACCTGTTTGAATATAATGTTGGGGAGAAATTTATAGAACATGCCGTACTTTACAAGACCAGTTTCCTGCCTAAGTTTGCCACTCCCAAGGTGAGCGAAACCGGCACGGGCAGCATAAATGTTGAATCAACGATTGAAAGGAATATACTGAATTATCCGGTAGGTGAATTCGGGTTCTGCATTGAGAAATCCGCAGGCGAATGTAAAAACGGTGGTGGCAATAGAAAAACTATTTCCACCACAGTTGCTTTCTATGTAGAAAAACGCCCCTTTAATTTGAGCTTTAACGGTTTGGAAGAGGGAACTACTTACAGAATAATGCCCTATTTTGATACTGGGCTTGGAGGTACGTATTACGACAAGGCGACTGTTTACCCACAAAGCAGCAGTTCTTCAAGCAACCCAAGCAGTAGTTCAAACAAAAGCCCAAGCAGCAGTTCTGCTTCCGCGCCCTGCGGCGGCACCGGTCTTGACGGCGTTTGGACGGCTGGTGATGTGGACGTTACTATTAGCGGCAGTACAGGCGTTCTTAGTGCTTATTACGAAGATGATGGTTTTAAAGTTGGCGACCAGGTTTATAAGGGATTAACAAGTACTGGTAATTTAACATGGTCCGGACTAGAACATATATGGGAAGAAAGTATGAATGGCACGAAGAAGTGGTACTGGGGTGATATTCGACTCACTATGAGTGCAGACGGACAAAGATTAACACTCTTTCATTTATATCCTGGGATTTCCGGTGAAACTGCTACTTTTACAAGGAAGTGCAATAACTAAAGCCCCAGCAAATCATTTCACATTTAGGGCAACCGCAAGGGTGCCCCTACAAATCGTATCATTATGTTGTTTTACGTATCGGGTTGAAATCCTGTTAATCCTTTAATCGGGAGAATCGGGGTTCAGACATTTTTCTATATTCCCACTGTGTCATTTTTACTAGAAACAAAAGAAGTATCAAAAGCCTATAGAGAAACGGGCGGAAATCTTGAAATATTGAAAAATGTCAATTTCACGTTGGGCGAAGGCAAAATTGCCGTGCTAACTGGACCCAGCGGTTCTGGCAAATCCACTTTTTTGAATATAGTGGGGGCTTTGGATAAGCCAACTGGAGGCTTGGTTTTTTTTAACGGGAAGGAAATGTCAAAATTTTCCCGTAAGGAAACAAACAATTTTCACCGTGAAAATCTGGGTTTCATGTTTCAGTTTCATCATTTGCTTGCAGAATTTACCGCTCTTGAAAATGTGCTTATGCCAGCTAGAATAGCTCATCAAAATTATAACGAAAGCCGCAAAAGAGCATTGGAGCTTTTGAACATTGTGGGGCTTTCGGAGCGGATAGGACATTTGCCTCGCGAGCTTTCTGGAGGTGAGCGCCAAAGGGTAGCGCTAGCACGTGCCCTTATGAATAGGCCAAGTTTGATTATAGCAGACGAACCAAGCGGAAATTTGGATGAAAAAAATGCAGAGGTTTTGAAATCTCTTATTTTGGAACTCAATAAAAAATTTGGGCAAACATTCTTAATCGCAACTCATGATATGGATTTAGCGGGAATAGCCACCGATAGGTGGCTTGTTGCACATGGAACAATTATTGTGAATACAAATGCTTACGAAAGGCGCAAATCTGTTCGTGCATCTATAGGCACATAGTGCCTTGTGTCTTCGCCCATGTAAATTTGCCTTGGTCTGTAAATTTTTTGCTTGGGATTATCGTGAACTTCTTTCCAGTTGGCAATCCACCCGGGCATACGCCCAATGGCAAACATAACCGTGAACATATTTAGCGGAATGCCTATAGCTTTTAAAATTATGCCCGAATAAAAATCCACATTAGGATAAAGTTTGCGCTGTATAAAATAATCGTCTTTTAGCGCAATGCCTGCAAGCTCTTGGGCAATGTCCAAAAGTTCATCGCTTTGCCCCTGTTTTTGCAAAACTTTGGCAGCAATATCTTGCAGAATTTTTGAGCGAGGGTCAAAATTTTTATATACCCTATGCCCAAAGCCCATAAGTTTAATGCCATTTTCTTTTCGTTTTACTTTTTCAACAAAATCTTTAACAGAGGTGCGAGTTTTGCGAATTTCTTCTAGCATTTCAACAACAGCTTGATTTGCTCCTCCGTGCAAATGCCCCCACAATGCAGATACTCCAGCCGCCGCACTGGCAAACAAGTTTGCGCCGCCGCTGGCTACCATGCGAACTGCGCTTGTGCTGCAATTCTGCTCATGGTCTGCATGCAAAATCAAAATTAGGTTCAGGGCTTTTACAATATCTGGGTCTGCTATGTATGGACGGTTTGGCAGGGTGAACATCATGTGCAAAAAATTATTCACATAGCCATATTCCGGCACCGCATAAATAATGGGTCTGCCTGTACTCATTTTATATGCCGCAGCGGCAATGGTACGAACTTTTGAAATTAGCTTTGCAGCCGCTTCTTCAAATTCTTCATCGTTCAAGTGATTCCTGAGCAAAGCGTTATCGTAACAGCTCATTGCCTGTATCATTGCGCTTAGTATTGCCATTGGTGGTGCATCAATTGGAAATCCATCAAAGTGGTGCCTTAAACCCTCGTGCATAAGCTCATGTTCTGTTAAAAGCATGGAAAAGTGGCGCAACTCGGCTTGAGTTGGGAGCCTGCCCCATATAAGTGTCCAAGCGGTTTCTATAAAGGTGCTTTTTTCAGCAAGCTCTTCTATGGGGTATCCTCGGTAGCGCAAAATGCCGTTATCACCGTCTATATAGGTGATTGCGCTAGTGCAACTTCCGGTGTTTCCAAAGCCATCGTCAAGAGTGATATAGCCGGTTTGGTCCCTTAGCTTAGATATATCTATAGCTAATTCATTTAGAGTTCCCTTTACCACTGGCAAGGAATAATCCTTGCCGCCCAAATTTATATTCGCTGTAGCAGTCATTCCATCCCCGTCCACGGTTTTAGTTCTTCAATCCAATCCCTAATAAAATCTGGTTTGCCGTTAATCAATTCCCTTTTTGCCGCATCCATAGCCGCTTTTTCATTTTTATCTGTTGCTCTAACTGTGCCCCTAAGGTGCATTTGCGCTTCGTTGGTGCAGCCGGAGCCATCTAAACTTACATCTATGCTGCAAGACATTAAGTTTTGTTTCCCTTCGCAATTCCACTCGCCGGTATCTATTTGCACCACCATGCTATTTGCACTGCAAGGACCCTCTTTAAAAGTCATTCTCTTTTTAAGAACTTTGAAAAATTCTTGGCTGAGTTGGTTCATTCTATACCTAGAGTCTATAAATACACCGCCGCTTCGCTTCAAGAGCTGGCTAATCAAGTCGTCCACTGCTCGGTTCACGTCTTGTTGGTTTGAAAGATTGCTTTGCACACTTGCCACAACAGAAGCTTCTCCTCTGTCAACCTTCACAAGCGTAGCATTTAGCCAAAAAGAGTCTTCTCCAGAATTTGAACTCTCTAATACGCACAAATACTCTGCCTTGAACAATTCGCCTATTTGCCTAGCATCATCGTCCGATAACATAGTGCCGGGTTCGTATTCATAATCCTTGCGCATAAGCTTGAGAATGGCTGCAGAATTGTCTGTAACTTTGAATTTGCCCTCTTTTGAGAGAGCGCTTTCAAATTTTTGTTTTAATGGCTTTATGGCTTTGAATTTTGCCCCTTCATCGCCAAATACCCCTAATGCAACAGTTTTTTTGCCTTGGGCACTAGCATAAGTTGCTAGCAAAAATAAGAGAACAAGAACTATGCGCATATATGAAATATAGTAAAAGGAGAGGGTTTTATCACATAAATTTGACAATTTTCCTAAAAAACATTATAAAATGTTGTATAATTTAAATAAATTTTATATATTTATATATGTAACCAGCACCGGAGGTGTTATGTTTAAAAAGACTCTTATGCCCATATTTATATTAATTGCCATTGTCACCGCCGCTTGGGGGCAGGGCACAGCGGAGTTAGATATCATAATCCGCGATTTCTATGCACCTGCTAATAGTCTTAATGAAAGACGGGCAGCTGGCTATGATGGCTATTATGGCTTTCAAGAATTTGACTACAGCAAAGCAACGGCAGACAAACAATGCAACCCCAGCTCCTCCCAATCTACCAAAGGCATGGTTAGAGATACGTTGGATTACAGCCAATGTTCAGCAGCCGAAAGAAATGGAAGAGATCTTGTAGAGATATCTGCAAAAGGGCGTTATTGCGCAAGACCCATACCTGCATCCCCAGCTCCAGACAAAATGTGCTATGGAGAAAATTTGCAAAATTGGTACACCGATGGCACACACACAAAAGTTATTAGGGAAATAATGACTTTACAATGCAACAACAATGGACTTTGCGGAATAAATGATGATGCATATTTTCCATTGGATAAATATCCAGATAGCCTAACTTTTGGCAAGCAGAATTCATCTGGTACTGGTAGTTCTGGTACTCGGCATAATTATGGCTTTACGGTTGCAGGCTCAGGAGAATTTAAATATGTGGCAGCCAATAACGATAACTTTGCCTTTAAAGGCGATGATGATATGTGGGTCTTTGTAGATGGAGTATTGATTATAGATTTAGGTGGTGTTCATCAAGAAGTCCGTGATTCCATTAATATAAACGACATAGCCAGAGCAAGAGGTTGGGTAGATGGCACTATGCATTCAATCAACTTTTTTTATGCAGAAAGGCAAACCACCTCATCACACTTAAGGCTTACTTTTAGACTCACTGATCTTGTGCCTTCGCAATTTGGTGCTCCTCGTATTTTAAAGGCAGAAACAACAATAAATTCTGGTGGTAACAGCGAAACAATGATTTGGGTAAGCACCAGATTAGACATGGCATCCATAGAGCAATTCATTGGAAAAGAAGAATTCCCCATAATAATAAAAAAATCTGATTCAGATAGAAAAGACATAAACGGTTATAGGCTTTCAAGCATAGAATTTAAAGAAGCAGATGGCTCAAATGGTTATGTTTATGTTATAACTGGAAATGTGTGTGAAAACAAAACTGAAACCAATTGCAAATTAGTGATAGGTTCGGGAGATTCACTATCTTTTAATGTAAAACCTGGTGATTTGGCAGATACTAACCCCGGATATAAAACCCAAAATGCTTTGCCTAGCGACAATTGGTATATAAAATCTTCAATTGGAGTAGAGGCTACAAAACCCTCTTGGGCTCCTAACACAACGCAAATGAATAGCCCACCATTTGTGCCAATACCAGGCGATAAAAACCCAGTTAAACCGGAATTTGTAGAACAGTGGTTCTCAGGGAATCCAACTGATGGTAATTGCGATGTTTGCGGACAATTGCCTCCTTCTGGCACTTTCCCAAAAATTAATCAGATTTGGGACCCCGCATTAGGACAAATGGTTGGTGCTTCTGAAGACCCTAATCTAAGCACAAATACCACGGTTCGCGGTTTTGGAAAAACAGGAACTCCAATACCTCCGCAAAGAGCTGGCGAGCTAATATTAACGGCTTATCCAAATGCTAGCGGCATGGTGAGAACCCCTAATGGAACAATGACTTATGCTGAATGGCTAGAAGACAAAGAGGCGCAAAAACTTTTCGGTTTGCCTCCAGAAGTTAGCGATTACGGACCTTATGGAATAGCAGATCCAAAAACACAAGCGGAGAATGGTGGATATGCTTTTGTTAAAAATGGTTTTGCAAATGAAAGCTCTGTGGGCAGCAATGGGCGTCTTGCTCCAACTCGTTGTATTGCAGATTCAAGCAAAAAAGAGCCACGCATAAATTGCTTGAACTTCAGCTTGCTGGCAAAACAACCTTTCCAAATTTCTGTTATTCTTTACGACCAATTGGGCAACTTTGTAACTCAATACCGCGAAACTGTTACCGAAAAAGAATTCCGTAGCGTTGTGCAAGGGCCAAATTATACCGATGGAGAAAGAAATTCTGTTTCCGATAGGGGAACAATAGGTAGAAATTCTAGCAAAGACTGCGAAGTGCCAACCGAAAAAAATTACGGTCAGCCAAATGTTTTAACAACAAATGGCTTGGTAAAGGTAAATGTCAATATTTATCCTTTCTCAAAAGATGGTCGCCGTTTTGGTAATGGTGTTTATATTGCAAAAATAGACAGGGTTGATTTGCCTTATGATGGTTGCATGAATAATGAAGGTATGCCAACATATATACATGCAGACTATATGCGCTATCATGCCGAGCAAAAATTTGGTTGGATGAGAACAAAAAGCTCAAAGAAATAAAACCGCTAGTGGGGAGAGTTTTGGTGAGGGGTTACCTACTCCCCACTAGTCAAACCCCACAAATAAATTTTCCATATATAAAAAAATCCTCGCCCGTTTCCAAGCGAGGATTTTTTATTATTAAATTAACCTAGTCTCTTTTCAATAGCCGCAAGTTCGTCTTGAAGTTCTTTGGGGAGCTTGTTGCCAAATTTAGGATAATGCTTTTCTTTAATATCGGCAATTTCCTTTTTCCAGCCTTCTACGTCAACAGAGAGAATTTCTTTCAATGTATCGGCAGAAACGCTGTCTGGTTTGTCGAAAGAAGCAGGGTCTGGCATTAAACCTATTTGAGTGTCAACAGATTTGCCTGAGCCATCGCATTGCTCAAAAATCCATTTGAGAACGCGGGAATTTTCGCCATAGCCTGGCCATGCAAATTTGTCGTCTTTTTTGCGGAACCAGTTCACAAAGAAGATTTTTGGACGGCTTGCTTCGGGTATTTTTTTACCAACTTCAATCCAGTGCTTAAAGTAGTCGCCCATGTGGTAGCCGCAGAAAGGCAGCATGGCAAATGGGTCGCGGCGAACTTCGCCAACTTTTAAGTCAAGGGCGGCAGCGGTAATTTCGGAACCAACTATGGAACCCATAAACACGCCGTGATTCCAGTTCTTTGCCTGGTGAACAAGCGGTATTGTGCTTGGACGGCGACCGCCGAACAAGATAGCATCTATTGGAACACCTGCCAGCTCTTCAAATTCTGGAGCAATAACAGGACACTGTTTTGCAGGAGCTGTGAAACGGCTGTTGCCGTGAGCGGCTGGAGCTTGCTCTTTATTGGATTTATCTTGCACCCATTCTTTGCCATGCCAGTCAATTAACTTGCCCGGAGCATCGTAGCCAATTTGTTCCCACCACACATCGCCGTCTTCGGTTAAGGCAACGTTTGTGAAAATGGTGTTTTCTTGTATGGAGTGCATGGCATTTGGATTTGATTCCATAGAAGTGCCGGGGGCAACGCCAAAGAAACCAGCTTCTGGGTTAATTGCGTACAACTTGCCGTCTTTGCCGGGGCGCATCCATGCAATATCGTCACCTACGGTTTCAACTTTCCAGCCTTTGATTGTTGGAACAAGCATAGCGAGGTTGGTTTTTCCACATGCGCTTGGGAAAGCGGCTGCAATGTATTTCACTTTATTATCTGACTCTCTTGTGATTTTCAAGATTAGCATGTGCTCTGCAAGCCAGCCTTCGCTTTTGGCGGCAACGCTTGCAATGCGAAGAGCGAGGCATTTTTTGCCGAGCAATGCGTTTCCACCGTAACCGGAACCGTAGCTCCAAATGGTTTTTTCTTCGGGGAAGTGAGCGATGTATTTCTTTTCAATTGGAGCGCAGGGCCATTTGCCATTGTCGTCTTGGCAAGAGAGAAGCGGTTTGCCTATGGAGTGCAAGCAGGGAATAAATTCGCCTTTAGCACCCAAAACGTCCAAAACTTTTAAACCAACGCGAGCCATTATGTGCATATTTATAACAACATAAGGAGAATCTGTTAATTCAACACCAATTTTTGCAATGGGGGAACCAATGGGTCCCATTGAGAAAGGAATCACATACATGGTTCTGCCGTGCATGCAACCTTTGTAGAGAGCAGTCATCTCTTTTTTAAGCTCTTTTGGGTCAATCCAGTTATTTGTGGGACCTGCATCGTCTTTGCTTTTGCTGGCAATATAGGTGCGGCTTTCTACGCGAGCCACATCAGAAGGGTCGGAACGGAACAAATAAGAATTCGGGCGTTTTTTAAGTGGAGTTGCAAGACCTGCATCTATAAGGCTTTGCACCATTTCATCATATTC
>Ga0268262_10004969_pt1 | contig 13410 bp, 14 predicted proteins | sample TergutNc150P3_FD_190354 | JGI IMG/M metagenome (GOLD analysis project Ga0268262, IMG submission 190354) | Nasutitermes corniger P3 segment gut microbial community from laboratory colony in Florida, USA - Nc150 P3 (SPAdes) (version 2) | ecosystem: Host-associated > Arthropoda: Insects >... | reverse complement strand
ATAAATCGTTCATATAGCTTTCCAGTAGCCGATTCCCTCGACATGTCGGCGGTGCGCCCGCGCAGCCGCATAACAGGGGCGCATGGTGCGTTAGTCCGCATACTGCTGTTTGCCCTGCTATTGGTCGCCCCCATGCTCGCCCAGCAGAGCGTGGCGGTCCTGCCGCCCCTGGCGGACGGCAACGTGGGCGGCCTTACGCGGAAGGTGGTCAGGAGCGCGTTCTCCGACTACATATCGGCGCCCGATTCGGGCTTCATAGCCTACGACAGGGACCACACGGACCTGCTGATAAAGGAGATGGGCGAGCAGCGCAGCACGCTGTACGACGAGAACAGCGCCAAGGACCTTGGCAAGAGGATGGGCGTCGACTTCGTCTGCATAAGCGAAATCACAAAGGAGGACGACGAGCTGCTTGTGGAGTGCAAGCTGATAAACGTGGAGACGGGCCAGGCCAGGACCGAGAGTAGGCTGACCAAGGGCGGCAACGAGGAGGTCAGAAGCGCCAGCGAGGCCGTAATCAAAAGGCTGCTGGGAAAGGACGAAGCTGCAAAGGCCAGGGCCGAGGCCTTTTTGAGGGAAAGGGCGGCAAAGGCAAAGGCCGAAGCCGAGGCGGCGGAAAGGGCCCGCATTGAGGCCGCGGAAAAGGCCCGCAGGGACGCCGCGGAAAAAGCCCGCAGGGAGGCCGAGGAAAAGGCCCGCAGGGAGGCCGAGGAAAAGGCGCGCATCGAGGCCGAGGAGAAGGCCAGGATTGAAGCCGCGGAAAAGGCCCGCGCTGAAGCCGCGGAAAAGGCGCGCGTCGAGGCCGAGGCAAAGGCACGCCGGGAAGCCGAGGAGAAGGCACGCCGGGAAGCCGAGGAAAGGGCCCGCAGGGAAGCCAAGGAAAAGGCCCGCGCGGAGGCCGAAGAAAGGGCGCGCATCGAGGCCGAGACAAAAGCCCGTCTAAAAGCAGAGGAGAAGGCCCGCAAGGAGGCGGAGGCAAGGGCCCGTGCGGAGGCAGACGCAAGGGTCCGCATCGAGGCCGCGGAAAGGGCGCGCGTCGAGGCCGAGGCAAAGGTCCGAAGGGAGGCGGAGGCAAGGGGCCGTGCGGAGGCAGAGGCAAGTGTCCGCAGGGAGGCCGAGGAGAGGGCGCGCAGGGAGGCCGCCGAAAAAGCCCGCAGGGAGGCCGAGGAGAGGGCGCGCAGGGCGATCGAGGAGAGGGCACAACCGCCGGCAGGGGACGTTGATCTGTCCCCCGGCCCGCCCCTTGGCATGGATGGGCTGCTGCCGCTTTTCGACTACAACGCCAAGACCGCTACGTACACGAACAAGGCGCTGACGCTGTACTTGCAGACATGCCAAAAGGCCGTCGTCGGCAAGCGGGATGAGTATTGGCATTCGATAATCGTGGAAGTGCGGAATGGGGAGCTGGTGGCCCTGTCAAGGTACGTCTATACCGACAGCAAAAACAAGCTCTCCCACAACGACCTAGCGGTCGAGATAAACGGGCGGCTGATGGGCCTGCCGCTGGTGTCAAAGCCCACGGCGTCCAGCATAGTCGGCACGTACACGGAAGATGCCCCCATAACCGATGCGCAGTGGCTGCGGATCATAGCGCAGAACCCCGGCCGCAGGGTGCTGGTGCGCCTGACGGGTCCCACGGGCAGGTTCAAGGAGTACCCGATGAGCAATACAGTCCACAAGGCAATAATCCAGACGCTCGAACTGTACGATGCGCTGCTGATCCAAAAGGCGGGGAGATGAACGCCCCGTCGGGAGCCATAAACGAATGTTCCCCCAAGGAGGAAAACATGAAGCTCAACACACAGTCTTTCGCCGGCAGACTTCTGCGCGGCACAGCCGTACTGGTGGCCGCGGCCTGCGCCCCCGCGCTCACGGCGCAGGAGGGCGGCTGGTCCAAATGGAACAACGGCCTCCAGTTTGGATTCTTGAAACCGATGGGCAACCTGGCCGACCTGCAAAACCAAGGCTTTGGCATCGCCTGGTTTTCCGAAAAGGTGTTCTCCAATGGCTTTGCCGTCAGGGGAAGACTGGAGGCCACCTCTTTCCAAGGGGAAGAAAAAAAAGATGAGTATTTGGGCGCCGAATACACCTACACCGAAAATCTTTCTCAGTTTGGGGCAATGCTGGACTTGGTTTACTATCACGGTCTCAGGGACACCATTTACCCATTCGTCGGCATAGGCTACTTCTCCAGACGAGTTGACACTGAGGTGACTAGCGGCACATTTTCAGGAGGAGAGGCGGCTACGGAAAGCACGCCACTCGACTCCGAATTGGCCTACTGCGTCGGCGTGGGCATCAACCTATCGCGGCACTGGGGCGTGGAGGCGAAGTACACGGTGTGCGAGTACAACTGGGCGCAGTTCTCCCTGCTGTTCCGCTTCTAGGGGCGGTCAGCCGTCAATCAAGGAGGCAACATGAAACGCAGCATACAGCCTTTCACACGCGGAATCCTCGCTGCGACGCTGGCGGCGACCATAGCCCCCGCGCTCACGGCGCAGGAACGCGGCTGGTCCAAATGGAACCACGGCCTCCAGATCGGGTACGTGAAGCCTCTGGGTGAACTTGCCGAAGAGCACAAGCCTGGAATCGGTCTCGCCTGGTTTTCCGAAAAGGTGTTTTCCAATGGCTTGGCCGTCAGGGGAAGACTGGAGATTTCCGGTTTCGGTGGACATGAAAAAAAGGGTGAATATTTGGGCGAGGAATGTACCTACACCGATAATCTTTCGCAGCTAGGGGCAATGCTGGACTTGGTTTACTACCATGGTCTCAGGGACACCATTTATCCATTCGTTGGCGTGGGCTACTTTCATAGAGAAGCTTTCACGGAGGTGATTGTCGATGGCACTTATTATGAGGGGGACAGCACCCCCCTCAAATCCGAAGTGGCCTTTTGCGCCGGCGTTGGCATCAACCTATCGCGGCACTGGGGCGTGGAGGCGAAGTACACGCTGTGCGAATACAACTGGGCGCAGTTCTCCCTGTTGCTGCGCTTCTAGGCGGCAACCCGCCTCTTCGATACCACGGAGTGTCCAATGACCAAGACCAAGCACATCATCAACACGCTGGCGGCCGCCTTCGCGCTGGCCATGCTCTCCCTGTCCTGCGGGGGCGGCGACAAAAACAGTTTGGTCGCTGTCTCAGGCGTGTCGCTTAGTCCAATGACAATGGTCCTCAAAGTGGGCGAAAGTGCCCCGCTCACCGCGACTGTGCAGCCGTCCAACGCCAGCAACAGGGGCATCGTCTGGGAGACAGACAACGGCAACGCCACGCTCAGCTCCACCAGCGGCCAGGCGATCCTCCTGACCGCCGTGTCCGCAGGCGCCGTCACGGTGAAGGCCACCACGTCGGATGGCGGCTACACCGCCACATGCACGGTGACAGTCAGCCCCGCCCCGCCCAAAGACTGGGCGGGCGTGTCGGCGGGCTTTGACCACGCCCTCGCCATCAAGACGGACGGCAGCCTCTGGACGTGGGGGTTCAACGACTACGGTCAGCTCGGCCTCGGCGTCAATGGCACAGATCAGTTATTCCCCGTCCACGTGAGCGCGAACTGGAAGACCGTGTCGGCGGGCGCTTCCCACTCGCTAGCCATCAAGACGGACGGCAGCCTCTGGGCGTGGGGGCGGAACGGTTCCGGTCAGCTCGGCCTCGGCGACAACTACAACACTTACAAACCCTCCCGCGTGGACGCGGACAACAACTGGGCGGTCGTGTTTGCGGGCATTTTCCACTCGCTGGCCGTCAAGACCGATGGCAGCCTCTGGGCGTGGGGGGACAACGATTACGGTCAGCTCGGCCTCGGTGACGACAATGATAGGAACACCCCCATCCGCGTGGGCGCAACCAGCGACTGGAAGACCGTGTCGGCGGGCGGCGACCATACGCTCGCCCTCAAGAACGATGGCAGCCTCTGGGCGTGGGGGCGGGCCCCGTACGGTGGGCTCGGCCTCGGCGATACCAACGAAAGGAACGCCCCCGTGCGCGTGGGCACTGACACCAACTGGATGGCTGTGTCGGCTTCCTGGGAGCACTCCATGGCCATCAAGACGGACGGCAGTCTCTGGGGGTGGGGGATGAATGACTACGGCCAGCTCGGCCGCGGCGGCAGCGACCACAACCCACACCTGACACCAGTCCGCGTGGGCGCGGATACGGGCTGGGAGGCCGTGTCGGCAAGCGGCGGTTGCTCACTCGCCATCAAGAACGACGGCAGTCTCTGGGCGTGGGGGCGCAATGACAAAGGCCAGCTCGGCATCGGTGGCAGCAACGACAAAGCGCGCCCGACACCTGTCCGTGTGGGCGCGGACAACAACTGGGCGGAAGTAAAGGCAGGCGACGGCTACACGCACGCCCTCAAGACGGACGGCAGCCTCTGGGCGTGGGGGGGCAACGAAGAGGGCCAGCTCGGCCTCGGCGACAGCGGCTTGTGGACATTCCGGAACGCCCCCACGCGCGTTGGCGCGGACAACAACTGGGCTGCAGTGTCGGCAGGTTTTATGCATACACTCGCCCTCAAGGCGGACGGCAGCCTTTGGGCGTGGGGGGGCAATGGCGGCGCTCAGCTCGGTCTCGGCAACTACGGCCCTGGTGCAGACCGAAACGCTCCCACCCGCGTGGGCGCGGCAAACGACTGGAAGGCAGTGTCGGCGGGCGGGGACCACTCGCTTGCCATAAAGACGGACGGCAGCCTCTGGGCGTGGGGGTTCGGCAACTATGGCCAGCTCGGCGTCGGTGACAATGGCTACGGCGCATTCCGTGACATCCCCACCCGCGTGGGCGCGGCCAGCGACTGGAAGGCTGTGTCGGCTGGCGACACCCATACAGTGGCCCTCAAGACGGACGGCAGTCTCTGGGCGTGGGGATGGAACGAATACGGCCAGCTCGGCATCGCCTCAAACATAGACAAAAGCAGTCCTGTCCGCGTGGGTCCCGCAAATAACTGGGCGGCCGCGCTGGCCTGCCATCTCCACTCACTTGCCCTCAAGACAGACAACAGCCTCTGGGCGTGGGGGAGTAACTTTGACGGCCAGCTAGGCGTAAGCGACACCAATGACAGAAACTATCCCGTCCTAGTGGGCGCGCCAAGCGGCCAGACGGCCGCGCCTGGCGCCGACACCAACCAGCAAACACATTCATTTTCACGGAGCGTCCAATGACCAAGGTATGGCACATAATCACCGCGCTGGCGGTTTCATTCGCGCTGGCCATGCTCTCCCTGTCATGCGGGGGCGGCGGCGGGGGCAGCTTGACCGGCGTCCACAATGTGACGGGGGTGCGCGTCGACCCCGAGCACATGACGCTGATGGTGGGCGACGGCGGGCAGATACGCCATGCCGTCGCGCCCGTCAACGCCACCGTGAAGACCGTGTCGTGGAAGAGCGGCAACGTGGGCGTGGCCACGGTTGACCAGAGCGGCCGCGTGGAGGGCAAGTCCGATGGCTATGCGGACATAACCGTCACTACGCAGGACGGCGGTTTCACTGCTACCTGCGAGGTGTATGTTTCATCAAACATAGTCCCCGTCACCAGCGTCTCGCTGAACAAGGGCAATCTCAGCCTATCCGCGGGCGAATCGGAGAAGCTCACCGCCACGGTGCAGCCGAGCAACGCCACGGACAAGACCGTGACATGGTCAACCAACGACGCCGGGGTCGCCACAGTCAGCAGCGACGGTCTGGTGAGGGCGGTCGCGCCCGGCAGCGCCCAGATAGTTGTCACAACGAACTACGGCGGACGCACGGCGTACTGCAGCGTCACTGTGACAGCCCCCGTCTCTGATGTGACGCTGAGCCAGAGCAGCATGTCCCTGACAGTGGGTGGAGCCACGGGCAGCCTCACGGCCACGGTGGCGCCAAGCAACGCCACAAACAAAAACGTGACGTGGAGCAGCAGTGACACCGCCAAGGCCACGGTGTCGGGCAGCGGTCTGAACGCCACGGTTACTCCAACGGGCGCTGGCACGGCGACCATATTCGTCGCCACGCAGGACGGCGACAAGAGGGACTCCTGCACCGTCACCGTGGCGGCGGCCCACGTCCCCGTCACCGGCGTGACGCTGAACCAGAGCAGCATGTCCCTGACGGCGAGCGGCGCCACTGTGAGGGGGCGACAGGTTTGGCAGAGGGGGGCGGCGGGGGTGGATGGGGGGAGAGCTAGGCGGGGTGCGGGGATGGGGGCGAAAACGGGGGCCGGGGATTGTGCGTTTGATTTGTCAGGCGTTTCCGAATTCCGGCGGGTCGGCGCCGGGTTTTGCGGTCGTTTTGTCAGACAAATGTCCTGAAGGCGTCAGGGCCGGGCCGCCCGATCAGAGGCGGCTACCAAAGTTTGTCCGACCAGACCACGCGGCCGATGAACTGGAAGTCATTGTCAAACGTGAAGGGGCGGTAGTCTGCGTTGACGCTTAGGGCTTGGAATGTCGAGCCGCTAATCTTTTGGACACGCTTGACGTGGATGGCGTCTCCGAGGCGGAAGACCCAGATGCCGTCCCTGAAGTGCCGCTTTGTCGCTTCGATGTCAATCATCACATAGTCGTTGTTGCAGATGGTTGGGGACATGCTGTCGCCAACGACCCGAATCATGGCGAGGTGCTTGGCGGACACGCCGACACGCTCACGGAGCCAGTCCGCATCGTAGGGAACAAGGGCCGCCACCACAGGCTCGTACTCAACGATTACGCCGAAACCAGCGCTGACGTCCTGCTCATAGACGGGAATCCGCACAATGTTGTCGCTGGTTGGGACATTATGGGGCACGATCGTTTCAACCCTTTCCGCGTTACGTTTCGCAACACGGGAAGACCCATGCGGATTAGGGTCTCCAGGGGGTCTAATCACGCGATACTTAGCCCATCCAGGCATCTTCATCTCGCCTTCGCCCGTTCGCAGCCACTTAGAAGAGATGCAGTGGTGCTTCTCGATGATGTCGGCAATCATTTCGGTGATAGGGTGGTCGCCCTTTTCCCAGTGATTGACTGCTGCGTAGCTCACGCCTAAAGGCACTGCAAAGCCTCGCAAGGAAAGCCCCAAGGCTTGGCGAGCCTCCGTAAGTCGTTGACAGGGTTGGGTCTCCATTTTTGTTGCGTAACCTAAAATTTGCCCCTTGACTTGTTGGGGAACCTAACAATACTGGTGTTAGGTAGTTCGCAATCGAACTACCGGGAGCGACAAAAATGATACCAGAAACTGCCCCGAAACAGAGGGTGGCCTACGACCTACCCCCAAACCCTGAAGCCTACCTGACATCAGCGCAGGACGTGCAGTCCATTTTTGCCAAAGGATTGCGACCCGACGGGAGCTTTAAGCCAGAAACGGTGCTTGCCTTGCTGAAATTCCACAAAGTGAACGTAACGCTGTTCGCGGAGACCCACGACTACAGCGAGGCGTATTTCAGACAGGTCATAAACCGCGAGAAGCACAACGTGGCGGTTGAAAATATCATCGCGGAAAGGCTTGGAATCGAACCTGACCGGATGTGGGGGCGGAAAATTTTGGGGGTGCCACATGCCAGCTAAGGCACCGGCCCTGCCGGCCCTGCTCCAGCCTCTACCGGCCCTGCTTGAAACAGGTGCAGGGCCGGCGGCAAACACACAGGAACCATGCGGCGTTGAGGCAAAAACCGACAAGATTTCACCGGCCCTGCCGGCCCTGCTCCTGACAACAAAAGATGTGATGGGTCTGGTCGGTCTCAAGTCAAGGGGCGCAGTCTATGAAGCGGCCGCGAAAGGTCTCATAAAAAAGAACGAAAAGGTTGGTGGGAGCGGATTCAGGGCAGGTCTGGAAGACAACCGCTATACCGCCGCGTCCGTTTTCGCCTACTGGCCACACGCGAAAGCCGCGTGGGAAGCCCAAAACAGGCAAAAGGCGGACAGGGAGGCGGAGGCGGAGAGGCTACGGGAGGCGGCGAAGGCGGACGGACAGGCACGGGCGGCGCTTTCGGACTACGAAAGGGGGGTGGCGGACGCGCGGAAGGTGGTGCTTGGCTACATCCAGAGCATCGTGGACGAGAAGGGGGCCGGGCTTGAGGTGGCGGTGCCGCTATTTCTGGCGCGGGTCTTCGAGGGGGAGGCGCCGGAGGGGGTGGCGGCGGCTTTCCGGGCGGCACACGCGAGGCGGGGGGCGACGCGGAAGGGGCTGTCGGCGAGGACTGTATATAGATGGATGGAGGAGGCGGCGCAGGGGGACGCTGGGCTTGCGCCGAAGGTGGGGCGGAGGGCGGAGCCGAGGTGGGCGCGGTACCTGCTGGCTCTGTACCGCAGGCCGCAGGAGCCGAACCTGAAGCAGATTGTGGAGGTGGAGCTTCCGCCGGCGCTTGCGGAGAAGGGGATTTCGCCGCCGAGCTACAGCGCGGCGCGGCGGTGGCTGGAGAAGGTTGGGGCGATCGAGAAGCTGAGGGGCAGGAAGCTGGACAGGGCGCTGAGGGAGGACAGGCCCTGCCGGCGGCGGGACGCCATGAGCCTTGGTGCGCCGCTGGTGGCGGTGATCGCGGACGGGCACAAGTTCGACGCGGAGGTGAGGGACCCGAAGACGGGGGGGCCGATGCGGCCGGAGATGACGCCGGTCCTTGACCTGTACACGCGGAGGTGCCTTGCGGTGTCGGTGGGGTCGGCGGAGAGCGCGCTGGTGGTGATGGAGGCTATCAGGCAGTGCGTCAGGAAGTACGGGGTCCCCGCAATCTTCTACTGCGACAACGGGTCGGGCTTCAACAACGGGTGGGTGGACGGGGTGATGTCGCGCATCGGTTGCACGAAGACGAACTCCATCCCCTACAACTCGATGTCGAGGGGGGTCATTGAGCGGTTCCACAGGACGCTGTTCGTGGAGATGTGCGCGAAGCGGCTTCCTACATACATGGGCGACCGGATGGACAAGCAGGCGCGTCAGATCGTCTATAAGGACGTGCGGCAGAGACACGCGAAGGGCGGGGCTTCGCCGGCGCTCATTCCTTGGGAGGTCTTCACGGTGTTCGTCAACAGGGCGGTGGAGGCCTACAACGACAGGCCGCACAGCGCTTTGCCGTGGACGGAGGACGACCTTGGCCGGCGGCGGCACATGACGCCCAACGAGATGTGGGAGAGGGCTGTGGCGGGGGGCTGGGAGCCGGTGAGGTACGAGGCGGACGAGCTTGACGAGCTGCTTCCGTGCGAGATGCGGCTGGTGCGGCGGGGGGAGGTGAGCGTCCTGGGGAACCGCTACTTCAGCGCGGAACTGGCGGAGTACCACGGGGACACGGTGCGGGTGGCGTTCGACCCTTGGGACGCTTCAAGGGTGTGGGTGCGCGACCGTTCGGGGCGGCTGCTGGCGGAGGCGAGGCTGAACGGGAACCTGGGGGACTACTTCCCGAAGAACTTTGTGGAGCAGGCCAGCGAAGGGCGGGACAGGGAGTTCAAGCGGCGGCTGGAACAGAAGTACGAGAGGCGTTTGGGCGGGGGCGGGGGCGCCGACGCGATTGGGATGTCGGTGCTTCAGACCCTTGGGGCCGGCAACACCGAGCCTACGCTGACGCAGACGCTGACGGAGGCGGAGCTACGGGCGGCGCACGAGGCGCTTGACGCGGCGGAGGCGGCGAACAGCGCGATGGTGGACGACCCGGTGGGGGCGTTCATTGCGCTGGCGCAGAACCCGCACCTGATAACGGCGGAAAACCGCGATTTCTTTGACTATTTCAGCAAGACCAAGGCCGGCGTGGCCATTCTGGGCGATTTGCCAGCGACAGGGGCGCTTGCGGGCCAGCACCCGACCTTGGAACCAACAACCCCTTTGGAAGCCCTTGAACGGGCATAGGAGGCATTAGTGATAACAGCAATCGCAAGGACGAAGCCGATGCTGCGGCTGACGGCGGTGATGGCGCTGGTGGGGGAGCGGGGCCAGTGGGTGCCGGAGATGGTGCTGGTGGACGGGCGCACCGGCACGGGCAAGTCGACGGCGCTCGGCAACATCGTGGTCCAGCACGGCGCCGTGTCTGTTAGGGCAAACGCGGCGCTGACTTTCGGCAGCCTGCTGGACGTAATCGGCTTTGAGCTACGTTTGGAGGCCAGGTATCGCAACGCCGACAAGCTCAATGCTATCACAAGTGCGCTGAAGGAGAGCAGGAGGGCGCTCTTCATCGACGAGTTCGACTATCTCCTGCGGGGGGACGGGCGGATGACGGAGGTGCTGCGGGACATCCACGATGAGGCGGGGGTGCCGATAGTCCTCATCGGGATGGAGGGGATAGACCGCAAGCTGGCGAAGCACCCCCAGTTCCTGCGCCGGATTTCGCAGAGGGTGGAGTTCCGGGGGCTGGACATCGGCGACGCCGAGCTGGTGGCCAAGACAATCTGCGAGGTGGAGATAGCCCCCGACCTGCTCAAGCTGATGCACGAGCGCACAAAGGGCAACATCGGCCTGATGACGGTGGCGCTGAAGCGCGTCGAGGACTTCGCCAAGGGCAACCGCCTGAAGCGCGTGGACGCCGCGAAATGGGACAACAAGACGATGTTCCTCGGCGACGACTCCAAACCGAACGGGGGCGCCTGATGGGCAGGCCAAACGGGTCATTCGACAAGGAGCCGCGCAAAAGCACACGGGCGGCGCAGTGGGCGGCCATGCGCTTCCACCGCAGGTTCACGGTGACGGACGTGGCGCTGGCGGCGGAGATTGAACCGAAGACCGTCCGGGAGTTCCTGAGGGCGCTGGTGGCGGCGGGGATCGTGCGGGGGTGCGGCCGGAAGTGCCAGGGGCAGTCGCGCCAGACGGTCTATGAGTTCAGGTGGGACCTGGGGCCGGCGGCGCCGACGGAACACAAGGACGGGATGCACGACCCGAACACGGGGCAGAAGTTCCAATGGGTAAACAAGCAAACAGCCACTAAGGAGGGGAAATGAACGCAGAGAGCGTGTTGGAAGAGAGGGCCGCGAAGCTGAGGGACGCGGCGTGGAAGGCGGAAAGGGCGGTGTCGGGCGTGAACGACATCGAGGCGCTGAGGCTGGCGGGGGAGGAGCTAGTGCGGTTCGCGCTGGCCCTGGCGGCGGCGCCACCGCAGGAGCAGACGCTGGCGGCGTGGTCTGCCGACCTGTCGTGGATTCCGATGGAGGGCAGGACGCCGACGCTGGCGGATGTGGCGGCGGGCTTCGTGACCTCGGCGGCGCGGGTGAACCGCAACATCGCCTTTTACCGCGACGGCGGGGGCGAGGGGCGGCCGGAGGACGAGCGGATGCTGGGGCGGCTGAAGGTTGACCGCTCGGCGGGCGCGGCGGGGACACAAAAGGAGGCGAGGGAGGCGGCAATCAGGGCGGCGGAGAAGGACGCGCTGGCTCTGAGGGCGGCGGAGGCGAAGGCGGCGGCGTCCGCACCATCGGCAGAAAAACCGGCGAAGGACGTGGTCGGCACTGTGGTCGTCCGCACGGTCATGGCGGGGGTGGGGGCATGAGGGGCGGAGACACAAAGAGCGACGCCAGTCTGCACGTCAAGGTGCGCGGTGCGCGTGTGGAGTTCGAGGTGATACCGCCCATCCCGCCCGGCGCGGAGGGGACGGAGGCCCAGCAGATAGCGAGGCTGGCCATGAACGTGGTGGCGCCCATGGGCTTCGTGCCCGGGTGCATGGAGAAGGTGCTGGAGGCGCTGGCCCCGTTCGGGGTGAGCGTGGACGGGAACGAAGCAACAACCAACAAGGAGGCCAAGAATGGCGGCAACTAAGATACCGGAAGGCTACCGCGAGGACGCTACGGGCAACCTGATCCCCGAAGGGAACATCCGGGAGATTGACAAGGAGCGGGACGCGCTGGTGACAGCGCTGATAATCCAGGCGAAGGAACACAGCGGGACGCTTGCAACCTTCAAGGAGGCGGCGCAGGGGGCGATAGGCCGCTTCGTGGCGGAGAGCGCTGCCAAGTTCAAGGTGAAGCTGGGGGGCAAGAAGCAGAACGTGACGCTGACCAGCTTCGACGGGAAATACAAGGTGGTGTCGCAGAACCAGGAACTCCTTTCGTTTGACGAGCGGCTGGAGGCGGCGAAGGCGCTCATAGACAAGTGCGTCAAGCGGTGGTCTGACGGGGCGAACCTGAACATCGTGGCGCTGGTGAACAAGGCATTCGACCTGGACGGCAACGGCAACGCCAACGCGAAGAGCATCCTTGCGCTGAAAAGCCTGGCCATAGACGACCTGGACTGGAAGAAGGCGATGGAGGCGATAGGGCAGGCCACGCAGGTGACGGCCAGCAAGAACTACATCCGCTTCTACGAGCGGGACGAGCAGGGCGAATACAAGCCCATTTCGCTGAACATCGCACAGGAGTAGGGCGTGGCGGGGCGCATCGTGACAATCCAGGGCAGGGACTACGGGTGGAGCGCCGAGAGGGGCCTCGACCCGGAGGCCGTGCTGGCCATCCAGCCCTGGATCGTCAGGAGCGCCCAGCCCTTCCGCCAAAAGGCCAAGGCCCTGCACATCGAAATGGACGACCTGATACAGGCGGGGAACGTTGGGGCGCTACGGGCCGCGAGGACGTTTGACCCGGCCTTCGGGCGGACGTTCCTTAGCTGGGCCACGCACAAAATCAAGGACGAGCTACACGCGCTTTGCCGGCGGCCATTCGAGTTCAGCCTGTCGCAGGACGACTGGGGGGAGGGGGACCAGGTGGCGGACGCCGAAACGGAGCTACGCCACGCCCGGAACCACCACGCCGTCCTGACGGCGCAGATACTGGGCAAGCTGCCGAGCCGCGACAAGGCGCTTCTAATCAAGTACTACGGCCTGCACACCGGGAGGCCCTGCACTGTCGCGACCATCGCGGCGCGGCACGGGCGGTCGAGCAGCGCCGTATCCCAGGGACTGGCCCGCGCGCACCTCAAAGCGCGGAGGGCCGCATTCGGAGCCAAGAATGGACAAACAATCGAAACTGCCAGCTTTGCCGCCGGTGCCGACGGCACCGATGGCGACAGGCGAGAAAGTTGATTTGGTGGGCGACATGCGCTCAATCCCGAAGTCGGATCTGTGGCGGACGGAGGTGCAGGACTACGTGGAGCAGTGCTACGCGAGGATATGGATTAACCTGTGCCTGACGCACAGAATCCAGCCTCCGAAGGCGTCTAGCTGCACCCACAGGGCGCACAGGGACATCCTGCCGGCGTTCTGCAAGGCGGTGGGCAACATCGGCCTGCACCTGCCGGAGACGGTGCCGGACTACCACGCGCCGAGGGTGGCCCTCCTCGCCAGCGAACTGTGGCGGAAGGCGGTGAACGAAAAGGCAAGGCAGGTCGCGGCCAACGCCCTGCCGGGGATTCAGGAGCCGCGCCCGGCGCATACATTGGGCGTTGGCAATGCCGCTGCTAGGAGCGCGGCAGCATCCGCACCAGCCACGGGAGGTGCGGCATGAGCGCCCCGCTGACAAAAGAAACCCGCGCCGTCTGGCGCGAATGCGCCAGCCGCGGGGAC
>Ga0268262_10004968_pt1 | contig 13410 bp, 10 predicted proteins | sample TergutNc150P3_FD_190354 | JGI IMG/M metagenome (GOLD analysis project Ga0268262, IMG submission 190354) | Nasutitermes corniger P3 segment gut microbial community from laboratory colony in Florida, USA - Nc150 P3 (SPAdes) (version 2) | ecosystem: Host-associated > Arthropoda: Insects >... | reverse complement strand
TACTTCGTCCAGGCTCTCTGCGCAGCGGGACATCCCGTTGTTATGTATCTTCCCCTGGTCATCCTTCCACACAAGGTTCGGGACCTCCGAGAGGTCCTTTCCTTTCTGCAGCGCGGTCATCATCTCCACCGTCGGCTGCTCGGTGGCATCCCCTCTCATCACCAGGTCCGCCTCCGGCCGGTTGATCAGCTCCTCCCAGAAATATGACGACGTGAATCCTCCGAATTCCACTTTCGATTCGGGGTGATGCTTCTTCACCAGTTTGGCTATCTCCGTTGCTCCGTGAACATGCGGCATCCAATGAAGGTCGATGGCGAAAACGTCGGCCTCCAGCGACCTTATCTTCTTTTCCGCGTCGAACCTATCGTCCCCGAGCATCTGCACCGCAAGATTTACTATCCTGGTCCTGAACCCGGCCGCTTCCAGATGGGACGAGATGGTCATGAATCCTATCGGATACATCTCGAAGACGGGCGACGACGGGATGACGTCGCTGACCGGCCCGTACAGGATGGGCTTCTTCCTGAAATCGTACACGCTGGGGGCGTGCAGGAATATCAGGTCCGAACGGGCCATCTCATTCACCGTAGCGTCTTACGCGCTGCTGGTACGATCTGATGGCCCTGAGAAAATCTATGTACCTGAACCCCGGCCAGTACACATCCGTGAAATACAGCTCCGAGTATGCCAGCTGCCACAGCAGGAAATTCGATATGCGCACTTCCCCAGATGTTCTCAGGATAAGATCCGGATCGGGTATCTCCGAGGTGTAGAGGTGCTCCGACAGGGTATCTTCGGTTATGTCTTCGACGTCAAGCTCATGGTCCGCGACCTTTCTGGCGATGTCCTTCACGGCGGAGACGATCTCCTGCCTGCTCCCGTATGCCATCGCCACGTTGAAATTAAAGTTCGAGTACGAGGATGTTTTTTCCTCCGCATACTTGATGGCCACCCTGACGCTCTCGGGCAGGGTGGCATGGTCGCCGAACACCCTGATCCTCACGCCGTTCTCGTGTATCTTCTTGTTATCGGCCATCCTGTACAGGGCGGATTCCGACAGGCTCATGATGAAGTCGATCTCGTCCTTGTCCCTTTTGAAGTTCTCGGTGGAAAGAGCGTAGACCGTTACGTACTCGATCTTCAGCTCCAGGCACCACCAGAGCATCTCCTCTATCTTCTCTTCCCCCTTGCGGTGGCCTTCGTTTGTGTCTGCGTCAAGGACCTCCGCCGCATATCTCCTGTTTCCGTCCATTATGATCGCGATGTGTTTTGGGATCGGGCCTGCGAGTACCTCTCTTGCCAGTGCTTTCTTGTACCTCGAATATACCGTCTTTGAGAGTATCTTAGGCATTCCCATACGATCACTTGAAATCCTCTGGTATCCCCGCGGCCTCGCCGCCCATGTCGAAACAGCCTATCGCGGCCACGGCGCCGATCACACCTCTGGCGCCGGTTATGCTTACGATCAGGACCCCGCTCTCTTCCGCCGCCTTGACGGCGTCGTCCTCAGAAAGTATCTCCGTCTTTGCCCTTATCCCGTACCTCTTCAGCGGATACGGTATGTTCAGGCCTTTGAACACCGTCATGACCGTGTTCTCCGAGAAGGACTCCTTTTTGAGGAAATCCCTGCAGTACTCGATCAGCGCGGGTATCTCTTCTTCCTTCACGGCGAAGGACACCGCCGTGGAACAGCAGTTCGTGGTCTTGTTGGGGACCTTCGGGTTCAGCTGTATTATCTTATGGTCGATGAAGCTGCCGATGGGGGAGCCGCTTCCCATCTTCAAACTGGAGACCCACGACGCGCCTTTTTCCTTTGTGTCGGTGTCGTCCACCCCCACAATGACCCTGACGGTCTTGGGGGTTATGATGTCCACGTGCGCTACGTGCGCGCCGCCCATCTTGAAATCGTCCGGATATTCCGTCTGGATCACGTCCGGACACTGCGCTATGCATGCGCCTATCCCGACCGTCGCCCCGGCGATGCCGTACCAGGTGGTCCTGACCCTGTCCCCCTCTACCTTCAGGGCTGCCAGGCCTTGGCCTCCGACGTGTTCCGACACGGGGCCGAAGTTCAGCTCCTTTTCCCCTATGATCGTGTCCATTATCAGGGTCTGGCCGTCCATGCGTATGTCCTTTATGACACCGCCCGATCTCTTGCGGTTCACGATGTCCCATTCTCCCGGGCCTTTCGAGATGCACTTCTCGACTATCTGCGCGATGCCTTTCTCCTCATCCACCATGGTGAGGAACCCTTTGCAGAACAATTGACCGTATCTTTGCCTGACCTCATCCGGCCGGAGGATCTGCAATGTGATCACTCCTCTTCTTCCTCGAGGTATTCTTCCTCTTCTTCGTCCTCTTCCTCTTCGTCTTCCTCGGGTTCGGCGACATAGAGGAACTCTGACGGGACCTGGTCGCAGAGGAACACCGTCTTCGCGGCCTTCCCTATCTCTATCCCGGCGTCGATGCAGCCCACGGTGTCGATCGCAAGTATCACCGGATCGGGCACCCTGACCGATCCTGCCTTCACCGCATCCTTGTACGAGAGGGAGAGGTGCACCATCGCCCTGTCCGACGGGAACAGCCCGTCCTCGAGCAGTATCTCGCATTCCTCTTCCGTAGTCGGGAAATACAGTATCTCCGGTATATCGTCGACCGGTAGCCTGAGGCTCAGTTCTATGGTATGGCCGTACGTCGCCCTTACGTCGGCCCCCGATATTTGGTACCGTCCTTTGGGGTCGGTCTCGGCCATCGCCTCGATGTGGTGAGTCCTCAGCCACTTCATCCTGGGGTTCTTAGCTTTCATGACCGCGACTATGTCCCTCATGTCCACGAACCCCTGATCGTCCATGTCCAGGCCGAACTTTCCGTGCCTGAGTATGCCGGCCATCGTCCTGCCCAGTTTCTCGACCTCGAAGTCGCTCATCAGGAATTTTCCTTCCTCTCCGCATATCGGACAGCTTTCGTCGCGGAAATAACCGTGTTCCTCACATTCCCTCATCATTTCAATCACCTTGACGCGGCTGCCTTCTCGGCGGCCGCCACTGCGTTGGCCATGAGCATGCATATCGTCATCGGGCCAACTCCTCCCGGCACCGGAGATATCGCGGACGCCTTCGCCTTCACATTCTCGAAATCGACATCCCCGACCAATCTGGACCCTTTCGGCGAGTCCGGGTCGTCTATCCTGTTCGTGCCGACGTCGATCACGACGGCCCCCTCCTTTACCATATCTGCGGTCACGAAATTCGCTTTGCCCATCGCCACTATCAGTATGTCGGCGAGCCTGGTTATCGAGGGTAGGTCCTTGGTCCTTGAGTGCACGACTGTGACAGTGGAGTCCGCTCCGCCGCCTTTCTGCATCATCATCGCCGCCATCGGCTTGCCGACGATGTTGCTCCTTCCCACCACCACGACGTGTTTCCCCTTGGTCTCTATCCCAGACCTTATCAGCATCTGCTGTACCCCTGCGGGTGTGGCGGGGAGGAATTCCGGCTCTCCTATGAGCATCTTCCCCACGTTCTCCGGATGGAAACAGTCCACATCCTTCTTCGGATCTATCGCGTTTATTATCGTTTTCTCATCGATGTGGGAGGGCAGCGGCAGCTGCACCAGGAAACCGTGGATGTTCCTGTCGTTGTTCAGTCCGCCGATCTTTTTCAGAAGCTCTTCCTGGGTGGTGCTCTCGGGAAGCGTTATCGTGACCGAATGCATACCGAGCTCTTCGCACTTCTTACCTTTCATTCTGACGTAGACCTCGGATGCTGGGTCGTTTCCGACAAGCACCACGGCCAGGCCCGGGGTCGTGCCTTTGGACTTAAGGGCCCCTATCCTCTCCTTCAGTTCCGCATATATGCTCTCGGACACCGTCTTTCCCAATATCAGTTCGGACAAAATTTACCACCCTTCAACACCCTATTTGAAAGCCACTCTATTATATTATTTTAGCGAGACCGCGGCCCGATTCTTATTTGCGGGAACAGCGCGGACGGGCTCCGATGCATTGGAGAAAGAGATAAAGTGTTTAAAATGGGGTTTGAAAAGCGTTTGTTCACTTCGTCTTTCTGCCGCGCAGAATGACCGCGGCCGCTATGCAGACGATCACCAACGCTGCCAACACGACGATGACGATCAGCCACGGGATGCTGCTCTCTTCGGTGAAGTAGAGATCGAGGTGGATGGGCGCGCCGACGCCGGAGAACGATTTCTGCTGCGATGCGTCCGAAACGCCTCCGGCCGTCCACTTGCTGAAACTGCACCCGTCGTCCGCATACGCCCTGACGTCCAAACTGCAGAACTCCGGCAGGCTGACCGTGCCACTGTACCTTACGAACGGGTCTCCGTTCACGCTGTATTCGGCATAGCCGCTTCCTTTGGCGATATCGATCCTAAGGGTGATGTCGGTCCTTGCGTTCCTGCTCGTCACGCTTATGGTGTGGTTCCCGTGCACGTCGTAGAAGGTATACGAACCCGACGCCATCTGGTCTGAGGTCAGGGGCACGTCATCCACCGTTACGGCCGACAGAGCGTATCCCTGGGGGGCCGAGAACATAAAGGTCTGGCTAGCGCCAGACGGCACGTTCACGGTCCCTTCCGGAGATATCTTCGTTCCGGCATCCGAGCTTGCTTTGATGTAGTACTCCTTTACCTGTACGCTCGGGATGTTCTGGATCGTCGCCTCCGTTCTGCTTTCGGCCGCGTAATTGTATGCGTCCCCCGCAAAAGAGGCGCCGAAGTCGTATGTGGCCGGCGTGAGGCCGGACGCCTGGTATGTCGCCGCGCCGGAGGCGTCGGTGACTGCGGTGCCCAGGGTAGCGCCGTCCTTGGTGAAGACGATCGTTTTGCCTCCGGGGGTGTCCGAGCTTGAGATCGCGGCCGTCAGCGTGGCGCTGCCCTGACCGGACGATGCGCCGAGCACGAGCGTCGGCCTCATTTTATCCGTCGCCTGGAATTGATACGAGAGAACAACGACGCTGCCTTCGCCGCTTACCGTTGCGGGGTTGCCGTTGATGGTCGCGGACATGTCTTCCGAGAACGTATAACCGTCGGCCGCCGTGAGCGTCACCGAAGCAGTGTATCGTTTGGCGGGTTTGAACGGAACATCATTCGGTTGCCACGCGACGGCGCTGCATGAATAGTATGCATCGTCCGTTGCGGCCGCAGTATCCGGATCCGTACCCGTTGCCGGAGCTGCGACCGTGACCGATGCGCTTGGGATGACGGCGGAGTCGGTCACGGTGCAGAGGACATCCACATCGGAGCTTTTCACGATCGTCCGCAGGGACTGCGTCGTCTGACCGCTTGCGCCCTCGCCGCTCCAGGCATAAGAATATATGCCGGTGCCCGCGCCTGCGCCGGCCGCCGTTACGACCAGCGTCTGTCCGCCGTATACCGAACTGCCGCTGCTTATGGGTCTGCCGCCGTACGTAGCGCTGACGGTGGAGCCGCTGGCCGAACCCGCATCCGTTACTGAGAACGACACGGTGCAGGAGGGATAGTACGGTTTGCCGTTGTTGTCTCCGCTGTCGGTGTCGGCGCCGCCTGTGCCTATATCCGCGCCAGTGCTTGTGTTGCCGATGCCGCCGGTGGCGATTACCGTGCCGGTGGTGTCTATGGTTATGTCGCCGCTCGGCCCCCGGTCTCCTCTGCCGCCTCCGCCTCCGATGCCGGCACCGCCCGTTCTCGAAACATCAGTGACGCTGGCTGTCACATTTGCGTCGCCGGTGATGATAATGTTGCCGCCGGACATTCCGCTTCTTATCCCTCCGCCTCCGCCTCCGATGCCCGCGCCGCTGCTTATAGCGCGGGGGCCGCCGCCTCCGATCGCCACGATGTCGCCGCCGGAGATCGTGATGTTGCCTCCGTTGACGTTGAAACCGCCGCCGATGCCGGCTGAACCTCCTCCGCCGGCTGCCCGGATATTACCTCCTTTGATGGTGATGTCGCCGGCAGTGCCAGATGTCACCAGGTATCCGGTGCCGATGCCCGCGCCGCCCTCTTCTTTGCTGATGTCGCCGCTGGAGTTCAGGCTGCCCGCGCTGCTTCCCTTTGACTGGGCGTAGATCGTCAGGCTGTCGGAGCCGCCCACCATGATCCCGGGGTTTCCGGCCGCTCCGTTCACGGTCATAGCGCAGCCGTCCTCTAGGATCAGGCTTACGCTGCCTGAGACGGCGAGTGTGCTGCTGTATGTGAGAGTTCCGCTTGCGAGATACCAGCCGCTTGCCAGAGTGGCCTCGGTGCCGTCCAGCACCGTAACGTTGTCTGCGTATTGTACGCCTGTTGCGCCGTACTCTATGTATGGAACGTGGTCCTGCGCGGCCGCTGAGGGCGCGAAGAACATCGAGCCCGCGACCAGCAGCACCGTTGCCGTCAGCAACGCCGCTGCCAGGACATTACGCATAGAGCGAGAAATTGTCTTTTTTAACATGGCAATCCTTTTCCTGTCTTTTTGCTAAGTGCGGTTCTCCATATTGCTATTTACAAATATTATATTTCCTGCCAGATGCATAGAAGCAGACTATACCAGAATTTACCTTGACGGGACCGACCGCGTTCGGGATCGTCGGACGCGCATCTTTTGGGGGCGTATCCGTTCTTAAAATTCCGGGCGGTCGGCCCGGCCCGGGGATCGCGCACAGCAGCGCGTCTCGGCCGCTTTCTTCGCATCGGCCAGCGTCAGCGGCCTCAGGCCCATATCCATCATCTTCTCCAACACATTCCTTACGTTGCCGATATTGGTCTCGACCTCGTCCGGGGACATCATCCCCTTCTCTCTGGATTCGACGATATGCCACGTGTGCGTCGCGATCACGAACACGCCTTCTTTCATCATTGACGCCAGTTCCGCATAGTCCTCCGGCCTTCTTTTCGATTCGTGCATCGGCCAAAGATATGCGGATATCTTCTTCCCGCGTGGATCCGTTCCTTCCGGGACCGGCATCTCCCATACGCCGTTGGCCGCTCTTTCCGGCATGAGCGAGGCGGACACATCGGCGTATCTGGACGAATCTACGCTTATGCCGAACTCGGGAAGCAGTCCGAACGTCTCCGCGTCCGTCCTCATATACGGCGCCCTGAAGGAGGCCGGCGCCCTGCCGACCGCGTCTTTGACTGCGGAAACGGCCTCTTCGAGGACCGCCCTCTTCCCGTCCGTTTCTTTTATCAACGTGATATCCTCGTGGTCCGCTCCGTGTATGCCCACTTCGTGCCCCGACAGGGCGCCGGCGTCCACCTTCCTGAGCGTGGAGGCTTCCGCGAAGAACGTCGCTTTTATCCCCATGTCGTCAAAGAGTTCCGCAAGAAGTTCGAGACCTTTCTCCGACGATGAGAACCTCGGCCCCGTGCCGCCGCCTCTGTCGATCGACCCCGCCGCGGATGCGCCCGGGATCCGGATGTTCACGTCCCGGTCCAGATCGATCGTGACGCACAGTGCCCGCATCTTACCTGGTCCTGGGGGCGGTGATCCTTTTCAGGAGCATGCCCTCGATGTCGAACGGCCTGTACTTCGCGGCAAGTTCTCTCGCCCTGTCGACCTTGGCCTTGTTGTCGCCGTATATCTGGAACAGGACGTCCCCTTTCTCGACCCTCTGGCCTTTCTTTTTCATAAGGAGTATGCCCGCCCCTTTGTCCGAGGGGGACCCGGCGGCCATCGCTATCGCCACCAGCTCCTTGTTGGATATCGCGTGGACGTACCCGGACTTCACTGACGCCACATCCGCCGTGAATTCGCCGGGAACGAGATCGTCCGACCTGATGTCGTAGTTCCCTTTCTGTGCGGCTACGATCTCCCGGAATTTCTTCATGGCGGCGCCGGAATCGAGGATCTCCCTCGCTTTCTCCGAACCGTTGGCGAACCCGCCCATCTCCAGGATTATCCCGGCGAGGTCGCACGCTTTCTCGACGACGCTGGAAGGATGCTTCTCTCCTTCGAGGATGCGTATGCACTCCCTCGCCTCGAGTTTGGGGCCTATCGCGTTCCCGACCGGCTGGTCGGCATATGTTATGGCACACTCGACGTGAATATCCAGTTTCTCCCCCAGGTCCATGAAGTCCCTGGCGTATGCCCTTGCGACCTCTATGGTCGGCACCTTCGTTCCTGAACCCGTGGGTATGTCTATGACAAGGTGCGTCGCGCCTATGGCCAGTTTCTTGCTGAGTATGGACGCCAGCATCTGCGCGCGCGGGTTTATCCCCAGCGGATGCTCGACCTTTATCACCAGGTCATCCACCGGCGCGAGGTTCATCGCGCCTCCCCAGGCCAGCACCCCGCCAACTTCCTCGGATATCTTCTTCAGGGCCGCCGCATCCATCTCGACGTCGCAGAACGTCTCCACGAAATCCGACGTGCCGCATGCGCTGCTTATCGCCCTTGACGACGTCTTCGGGAGCATCAGCCCGGCAGCGGCTGCGATGGATACCACGATCGGCGTTATCTTGTTGCCCGGGACCCCGCCCATGCTGTGGAAATCGTACACCGGAGTGCGGTCGAATATCACTCTGTCGCCGGTGTCGACCATTGCCTCCGTGAAGTCCGCTATCTCGCCGATGTCCATCCCGTTTATGTACAGCGCCGTAAGCCATGCAGAGATCTCTATCTTCGAGAGCCTGTTCTCGAGGATGTCCGTCACTATGGCGTGTATCTCTTCCTTTGAGAGCTTCTCCTTATCCATCTTCTTTCTGATGCTTCTTACGGATTCCGGGCTTGGGGCATAGACTATGCTTACCTCGTCCGCGTCGGATGCGCCGATCTTATCCTTCAGATCGCTGGACAGCACCGCCTCCCCCGCGCCTACGAAGTCCGATACGTTCAAAAGCGCCGTGGCGGACCTTTTGCCGTCTATTCTCACTCGGTCGTTGTCCTTCCCGCCTATCTTCAGGGCGTCCTCGCGGTTCATCAGGACCATGGGCTCCGTGCTTATGTCCAGGAACCTTATTTTGATGTTCATTTGATCCCCCACTTGTCAAGAGCCGCTTTAAGCTCCGGATGGTCTTTGGCGTACTCTTCGACGTCTATCCCCTTGAATGCGGCGTCCACCGCCTGGCACATGCCCATGGCGCCTTTCCTTACTCCGCCGGGATGCCCGGCCACGCCCCCGCCCGCCTGTATCTGCACGTTGAATCCCGATGCCCGCACCATGCCGGCTATCACTCCGGGGTATACGCCTCCGGAACAGACCGGCATCATGTTCCTGTACCCGCCGGATCTGTTCAGACAGGCTTCCAGGCTGTCATGGTCGCCTTTCTCGCTGCCGGCCATCTTGCCTGCCCCCAGGGTCCCTATGTGAAGCGCGTCCCCTCCGCACATCCTTACAAGTTTTGTGATCGGGAGCATGGCGATGCCGTGCAGCGGGTCCTTGGTGAAAGCACCGTGCATCGTGCGGTGCACGTGTATCGGCACCTTTATGTTAGGGTCCTCGGCCAGGGCCTGGACGGCCGCGAAGCCGCATGTTATCACGTCGACCATTATCTGCTTGGCGCCCCAGGATTGGACGTCCTCCGCCAGCTGGACGATCCTTTCCCCGTTCGTGCTGACGTTCATGGCGTGGACCATCCTGTGCCCTTCTTCCTTCAGCTTGTCCAGGGCTTCCGCGATGGCTTTCGTTCTGGCCTCTATCGGACAGAATCTCTGGTCCACCAGGGTCTCGTCGTCCTTGCTGTTGGTTAGGCCTCCGCTGCCGGCTTCGTAAACATATTTTGCTGTGTCTTTCGGGGAAAGCCCTATCTTAGGTTTGACTATCGTCCCCACAAGCGGCTTCTCCGGGCGGTCCAGGATCTTCCTCAGGCCGTCCGCCCCGAATCTGGGGCCTTTGTACTTCTTCATTATGCCGGACGGGAACTCAACGTCCTCCAGCCTCACCCCGTGCAGCGCCTCGAGGCCGAAAAGGTTCCCGGCTATTATGCTCAGTATCTGCGGCACGCCGCCGTTCTCTATGCAGAAGTCCTCCTCGGGGAATGCTATGTAGACCATGTCGCCTTTTATGTCGATGACCTTTCCGCCGTAGTTCCTGAACACATCCTCGTCCAGCGTGGATATCCCGGTCCATGTGCCGGTGGACTGTTCCGCGGCGATCGCTTCCGCCGCTTTCTCGATCGGAAGATCGGTGGTGACCCGGTATTTGCATATGACGTGCGCATCGCGGTCGATCTCTTCCCCTATATGCATGTATGAATACGTTCTCATTGGATATCCCCCATTCTTATTATGCTGTCCCCAAGCTGCCTCACCATCACGTCGTAGACTGACCCGGGCGAGAGGATGCCCAGCTCGGTTATTATCGCGTCTATGTATCTTGCGGGAGTGGTGTCGAATACGGGATTGTACACCTTGACGCCTTTGGGAAGCGTTTCCGCGTCCGCCACTTCGCCGCAGCCCCTTTCCTCTATCTCCACCATTTCGCCGAACAGCGTCATGGGTGAGAATTTATACGTCTCGGTGCAGACGTTGAACTGCACCCGCCTCTCGTTAGCGGCAAGTGCCAGCTGAGATGTTCCGATCTTATTGATGACCGCTCCGTTCGATGTCACGGTGTCCGCGCCGACGAACACTTTGTCGACCTTCTTCATTACCGAGCGCACCGCGCCGTCGATGATCAGCGTCACGTCCACGCCTGCTTCCGACAGTTCTTTCACCGTGAGCAGCCCCTGCCTCCACGGGCGGGATTCCGTAGCGTATACCCTGATGTCCTTGCCTTGGGCGTGCGCCTCTTTTATGATGCCGAGCGCCGCGCTGCTGTTGCAGTGGGTTAGTATCGTGTCGCCTTCCTGCACTCTTTTTGATCCGATCTTCGCGATCGTTTCGACCGCGTTCGACGACATCTCCACGAACGCCTCCGCGTTGCGTACCACCAGAGCCTTTGCCTCCTCCAGGGATCCGACCGTTTTCATGTCCCTTATGCATGCCTGGACCCCGTTCCATAAAGAAACGGCCGTGGGTCTGGACTCCAGCAGGATCTTCCTTGCCTTATCTAGATCTGTTCTGAACTCTTCCAAAGACCCGCCCGGATAATTTTCGGCGAATCTTCCCATCGCGGACGCCCCGGCGCGGGCTATCCTGCCTGCCCCTCGTATCTTCATTTCTCTGATGTCTGATGCCGTTCCCCTGACTGTATCGAACACATTGCCCAGAGCGTGTTGTGAGATTTAATAGGTATGTTCACGCCATGCTGGTACTTTTGGCATGGGGGCTCGCGGTCTTCTCATCAGTTATTTAAGATTGGGCATGTATTAGGGTTCATCATGGCAGAGAAGAAGCGCCTCAGGATGAGAGGCGTAAAACAGACGCCCAAAAGGCTTGAAGAAGAGATCCTCGAACGTTCCAGAAAGATCGCCAGGGATCCTGCCCTGCTTAGGCCCATGTGTGCCGGGAACTGCAGGAAATGCCTTTTTGACAAGACCTTCAAGACCATCGACGGAATTTCCAAATACAGGGACAACCCCGATGCCCTTCTCAAGCTGGCATCCAAGGGGTCAGACGATATGGTCAAGGCCTATGCGGGGACGATCTCCCTGAGCGCTGCCGGAAAGATACCCATGCTGGCGACCGCCACGATCGCCGGGGAGAAGGTCCCGTTCGCCGTCAGGGGGGCTGTCGGGAACGACAAGCTCATCGGCTGCCAGTATTATGACGACCCAAAGATCAGGCTCCTCTACTATAACGCGTTCATAAAAAGGAACAAGCTGCACCTCTACTCGTTCCAGGACGGATTGGTATGCTCGAACTTCCCGAACATGCCGGAGGACTACCTCTTTGAGACCTTCTGGGAGTCCCCCTACGAGTTCAAGGATGACGGCCTGGACTGCGGGCACAAGGATGCCCTCATACTTGACATCAAGATAAAATCGCTCAAGGAATGCATAACGATATGCGAGAACTGCGCGAAGGAGGTCTCCACCGTCCAGTATCTGATCTCCAGGATCTGCGCCGTCGATCCCCTGGACGATATAGACGTGAACGTCATACATCCCTATCACTCCGCGGAGGAGAGCGATATGGAAAAGGTCGAGGGGGACCTTCTGAAGAAATACCTGCGCGGCGAGATCAACGACAGGACCCTTCTGCATACGATAAAAAGAGAGAAGCTCGGAAGCCTCAAGAAAGGCAAGGCCTCCACTTACATAATCGGAACGGAGAACTACGGTTCCGATCTCGAGTCGTTCCTATCCGCCCTTTCCGGCCCGGACGAAGAGAAAGCGACCCTGCGGTCGTTCTTGGGTTCCGTGCCGGAATCCGTGGTCATAAAGAACGGGAGGACCTCGGAGGTCATTACACACCTGTGGGACGACCATTGGAAGGAGTTGATCGAGTTCCACACTTCCAAAGACATCGCAGACAGGATCCAAGAAAAGCCGAAGAACGCTCCGTCCCAAGTGCTCGGCGATGCCAAGAAGACGTTCATATCCGCCGATGTCGTCGCAAGCCTTCCGGAATTCAAAAAGCCAAAGCCGATGACCAGGCTCGCGGACAATCTGGCCAAGGCGGCGAAGGTGGGCGGCGGCGGCCTGGTGGTCAAAACGCTGGCGACCGAGACCTTAAGGGAATCCCGGCAAAGGTCCCTTTCGGCGGCGTTCGTATTTGCCGCGGACGCGAAAGCGGCGCTCCCCATACACCTCTCGGCAGACGAAAAGGGTTTCGCCGAATATCTCGTGCCTTTCGCAAAGGCTGTGATAGACGCGAACGGCGAAAAGTACCGCGAGGCGATGAACACTTTGCTGACCGCATGCAGTTCCGGCGAATCCGTTTAAAGGATCCTGACATCCGCCACATAGTGGGAGACAGAGGGGGCGAAGGACTTCACTTCCCTTATCCTTTCTATCTCGAAGCCTGTTCCGGCGGCAGCGGCGAATATCTCCTCCATCCTCTCTCTGTGCCCTTTCACATATAATGTGTCATGATAGTGGATGATCCCTCCGCGCTTCGCGATCTCCAGCGCTTTCGGCAGGAAAGCCGATGTTGTTTGAACATATCCCATAACGATCCTGTCGGCGAACCTCTTTCCGGGTATGTTCCTGTTGTCCCCGAGCATCGGGATCACTTTTTCGGAGACACCGTTCCGTTCTGTGTTCTTTATCAGATACCTATACGAATCCGGATTCTTTTCGCAGGCGAACACCCTCCTTGCCCCGGTGAACTTGGCTATCGGCAAGGTGAAGTACCCTATCCCCGCGAACATGTCGACCACGGTCTCCCCCTCGCAGTCCAGCTCCTTCATGCGGTGCCTCTCGTCGACGTTCCCGGACGCGAACATTATCCGGCTTACGTCGAATTCGTAGAGGATGCCGTTCTCCAGCCTGACGGCTTCCGTTTCGCTTCCGTAAAGGACCTCCGTGCTGGGCCTCCTCAGCTCCCCGGCGATCCCGTTGAGGTCGGCGCACACGGTCTTTGCCCCCAGGACGCCGGCGTACGCCTCCCCG
>Ga0268262_10004967_pt1 | contig 13411 bp, 15 predicted proteins | sample TergutNc150P3_FD_190354 | JGI IMG/M metagenome (GOLD analysis project Ga0268262, IMG submission 190354) | Nasutitermes corniger P3 segment gut microbial community from laboratory colony in Florida, USA - Nc150 P3 (SPAdes) (version 2) | ecosystem: Host-associated > Arthropoda: Insects >... | reverse complement strand
GAGCTTCCACGCAAGCGTCTGGCTGGAGGCGACAAGCGACGCGACAATTAATAGAGCGGGAATAATCTTGTGCAGAAAGGAAAACGCCGGCCCAAAGTTTTTCTGCGGCCTGCCCCTGCGGAATTCATTTCTGCCGTCCCGGGTTAAATTTGCCATACCTGTATTAGGGTGCAAACTGATCAAAAGCATGACTCAAAAACGAAAAAATTTGAAAAAAGAATATCGAGGGCGGCCCTTGACATTATTCCTTGCATGGAATACTATAAAATATGTGGGAAGTCGAATACACCGATGAATTTGGGGAATGGTGGGAGACATTAAGCGAAACGGAACAAGACGCTGTTGCGTTCACTGTTGGGTTATTACGGAGTGAAGGCCCGTCTTTGAGATTTCCGTACAGTACAGGTGTTATACAGTCAAAACATAAGTCTATGCGGGAATTACGGAGCCAATGCAAGGGACAGCCATTACGGACATTTTATGTTTTTGATCCAAAACGAACCGCGATTCTTTTAATCGGCGGAGACAAGACAGGGGATGATAGGTTTTATGATATTATGGTTCCATTAGCGGATAAAATTTATGATAATTATCTATGTGAAATTGAGGAGGAAAACAATGACTAAAAAATTTTCGGAACTTGAAGCTAAAATGAGCCCGGAACGAAGGGGACGAATAAATAATGAAGTAAATAAGGCCTTAACCGAAATGCCGATCCATGAACTGCGAAATGCCCGTGGCCTCTCCCAAAGAGTGCTTGCCGAAGCCCTGCATATACAGCAACCTGCCGTAGCGAAAATGGAAAAACGTACAGATATGTATATTTCCACATTGCGCAGTCATATTGAAGCCATGGGTGGTGAACTTGAAATCATCGCCCGGTTTCCGGATGGAAATATAAAAATCTCAAATTTTTCGCAGATTTAAAACTTGAAGGCCACACGATGGCAAAGATACTATGCTCGGCACGATACATTCATCAGTTTTCCCTAATGGAACATTATACCAAAATATCAGTCTTGCCAATTTGAAAAGCAATGAATATATGAAACTTGATTTTAGTTGGGATGGTGCCAGACATTAAATTTTGGTGTCAGACACCGGAGCGTGTGCTCAAACACAAAACTAGCCTATAAGTTGAAAGAATTGAATATGCTCATTAGAATGTACTCTATCTTGTACTGTTTACCTATATCATAGTGTTCGACAATGTGTGTACGATAACCTGTTTTTTCAGAGTAACTAAATTCCGGGAGATCAGTAAAAGAGTCGGGTTTCTTAGGATCTTTTGTTATAAATATGCGAAACATCACTTCGTTATTAAAGTATATCAATAGGAATATCTGATTGGTAGATTCTTCCGCAATAATCTGGTTCGTGTCAAAAGCTCGTCCTGTAATGCCGTATATTTCTACGCTTATAGCGCAGTAATTTTGGTAATCATCTAAAAATGCGCGTACCTTTCTAAGACATTTAATAGTAGCCTGTTGGTTCAACGGCTCCCCAAAAACCCCCGTTCCCACAAGAATCAAAACCGCTAATAAGATAATTTTTTTCTGCATAACTCAATTTTACTCCTTAAACTCCGGCATTTCAAGCCATTTTTCTGCAACTTTCGATCTCAAAACTATTGACTTTTTGAAAATCCGTGGTACGGTGCGGTATCATGCCCGGAGGACCCGTTAATGGAGCGTCAGTTCCAAATGACTCAGACGCTACTGCTTTTTTAAAAGCAGCCGGAAATACCCTTACTAATGGATTAACTGATAAGCTGTCCAATAACCTCATTGTCAAAAAATTATATGTTAATTAAAACATTTTTATTCATGAAAAAGATGTCGGACGTTAATTTGTGGTGTCAGATATATTAGTATGCTAGTATTTTTTTATTATAAATCCATTTTTGAATAATTGACAAAATGTTAATAGTATATTATTATTAATAATAAGTTAAAATGGCAATTAAATTTCTTAAGAAAGGAAAATTACTTCTTTTGGAATACTCACCCTATGACGGTAGAGATTGGGTACGTTTTGAATTTGAAGCTGATAAAGATGTTACCATAGCAAAAACTTTCATATTCAATAAAGAAGATTTATATGATGAAGAAGATAAAAGTCATGAGTTCAGTTATGAAGAAGCGTCTGTTACACTTATTTTTGGCAAACTTAATACAGAAGGTAAATATTATGAAATAGAAGGGAGAAAATTAGGAATATCATATAATTTATTTTTCGATAAAGATATTACAATTCGCACAAATTATTTTACTTGTTATGGTATTTCTGTTTTTCGACATATTGCAAAAATAGTAACTGGCGATATTAAAATTGGAATAGATGATAGAGACTGCATTAATAAAAAAACATTTGAGCAATTGATTGAAAAATTTCCAACTTCTTATGAATTGAAATTATATGCTGAAAAAAGAATAACAGCCATTATTAGAGATGAATTTGATAAAACAATAGATGCTGAAAAGAAATATGAGAAATATATGAGAAAAAAATATAGTAAAACTGATGTTATAGCAAGTGATATTACAAAAGAATTTGAAAAAGAAAAGTATAATAATATTTATGAGAAATTAACTGAAATGCTTAAAAACCAAGATATTTATACAGAACCAGTATGGCAAAAACAAATTCTGGAAATATTGACTATTATATTTCCTAAATACTTACATGTATTACCAGAAGTACCAGTTAATGATTACTATGCTAGCAAGAAAAGGAGAATTGATTTTACACTTATTGATTATAATGGAAATATAGATATAATAGAAATAAAAAGACCTAATGATAAGTCTATACTAACAGATTATCCATATAGAGAAAATTTTGTCCCCCTGCGTGAATTATCAGGTGCAATAATGCAAATAGAAAAATATCTGTTTCATCTTACAAAAGGTGGAAAAAAAAGTGAAACGCTTGTTAATGAGCATTTTCATAGTAAATTTAATTCATCCCTGAATATAAAGATAATTAATCCAACAGGAATTGTTATAATGGGAAGAGATAAAAGTTTAAATAAAGACCAAATTGCTGATTTTGAAATAATAAAAAGAAAATATAAAAATATTATTGATATAATTACTTATGATGACCTGTTATTACGATTAAAACGAATAATTGAAAAATATTCATAGTACACGCTCCGGTGTCTGACACCAGGTGCCAGACGTTAAATTTTGGTGTCAGACACCCCACTGGAAAGGCATCTTTTGACAGAAATGCAGCAAAGGGGACAGGGTGGGGCTGGTAGAAAAAATATTTGTGGGATTCCCCGACGGAGAGACCTAGAAAAACGGCGAAGCAGATAGTCAAATAAAGGCAGCACGGCGTACTACGCTAGATTACAAGATAGACTATCCTATAACGATGATTTTGAAGCAAGTGACAATGCCGTGCGGGGGCTCGTAGTCGGTCTCCCCCACATATTTTTGACAGACACGCACTGCCCCCTTTGCTGATTTAGCGAGAGATATCTTTCATGGCAATTGATTTCTCTCGGTACGCTCCGGTACCAGACATTAAATTTTGGTGTCAGACACCGTTATATTCCAAATTATCAATATTTTTTTCTGAAATAATCCCGCCCTTCACGTCCTTCTCTGATTATTTCCAGTAAATCCGCCGTTGTTACATCGGCTTTTATTCCCTTAATTCCTTCCAATGGAGATTTTTGTTTTTTATCTTCAAAAATAGGAACAATTTTGAATCTGCTTCCGTCCTTTCGTTGTATTTCTACTTCTTCATTTAACGCGGTATTTAAAACGCTTGTAAAATTCTGACGCGCTTGTGAATAATTATAAATTTTCATTTTATTCTCCCAAAGTTCTTAAATTTAAATTTTTTGCGATCTTTTTCATTGGTACATCAAGTGTCAATAGCGGTAAATGCAAACGGCTAGCCGCTTCCAAATAATACGCGTCATACGCGTAAATCGAATACTTACAGGCAATCTCCAGCGCGTTTTCAATGTTTACATCCAACAAGCGTAACGGTATTTTCTTAAAATCGTTGTATACTGCAATAATTTGTTTTTCATTCAAAATTTGCCTTCTTTTAAGCCTGGTTAAAGCATTTCCGATCTCATAAGGCAGCATTGAAGGAGTCAATAGTTCACAATTTTTTGTTATTTTAACAATATACTCTTTTTCCGGCTCATTAATAAGTATTGGCATTAAAGCGCTTGCGTCAATTAAAACATTCATAAGTACATTGTACCATTATAATTCTGTTTGTCAACCCCATTTCATACCAACAGTACACGCTCCGGTGTCTGACACAAGGTGCCAGACGTTAAATTTTGGTGTCAGACACCCTTAAGCCGCGGACTTGCGGGGCATAACCTTCAAGAGATGCTCAAAATATTGCTTGTCCATTATGGCTATGTGGGTTAATATCCAGTCTTTGATGAAGTTGGTAAAAGATATAAGGGGAACCCTTTTTCCCGACTCGAACTGGTTAATTATATCAACCACGCTCATAATAAATGAATCGTGTATCAATTTATGCCCTGAATAGCCCTTAAAATTGGTTGCTTTCATGATTTTTTCTTCTGTAGCGAAGTGAATTTTTACATAATCGGCCGTTTTTTTGATAACACCCTGGAAATAAGCCCTTTCCGCCGCTTCATCGTCATTATTAACATGATTGTACATGTCATTGACCAGATCCAGAAGCTCCTTGTGCTGATCGTCAATCAATTTGATCCCTACCGAGTACGTGTTTGACCAGATAACCAGATTTGGATTAGAACTCATATCATGCCCCCTTTTTAAATCATTTACCTATTTATTTTAATATAAGTACGTTTCCCCTCACAGACCAGTAATTTCGTATGAAATTAATAAAAAATATCAGCAGTTTTTTATACTTTTTTTATTTTTTTTCTTGCCTTCACTCATGCTTTTGGTCAGTTTGACCCATAATACGGTGGAGGTTCCTATGATTAGCAGAGTTAAGAAATTTATAGGCCGCCGGTTTAAGGACGAGAATGGAGGCCTTAAACAGGGCGACGAGTATCTGGACGGGGAAGTCGGCGTTATACTCCGCTGGAAAGACGGGCGGCTGAATGACGACGGGGAATTCCCGGCAGTCGAATTTGAGGATTCCCATGTGGAGCATTTTAAGGAGGGCAGGCCTCACAACGGGGCGCGCGACAAGAACGGAAAATTAAAACCGGCGATAATCGGCGTTTCAGGCGATATAGTCGAATACTATATCAACGGCAGACAGGTTAAACCCTGAAAGGAGAAGCCATGAATCTAAAACCTATCGATCATTACGCGGTAAAACTCGCTTCGGAATTGCTGAAAGCCTGCGGTGACAAGACGGCGGATTTCCTTAACACGGTTCCGTTTCCCTATTATACGCAGGATATGTTCAGCAAACAGGCGCTGCCTGGCGCGGGACAGCTAAAAACACTGCTAAATAACGCGGCGCAGGGCTCTCCATATATCAACTACACCCCGACATTTGTCGTTCAGGATTCAAAAAGTGAGTGGATGAAAAATATTAAGAAAAATCACAGGGAGATAGGCTGCATTGTTTACAAGGGCAAAGACGAAAACGGCAATAAACATTATGAAATGATCAGTCCGGCGAAAAAATTAATCCCCAATGTCATGAACGAAAACCCAAAGACGCAGGAGCCGCTTCCCAAAATCGGCGTTCACCGTCAGGAGGCGAAACTCGATTTAAACGATCCCAAAGGCATAGAAAAATATATCACTACTATTATATCAAATTATTTGAACGCCGCGCTCACAAAAACGCCGTACTTTGCGCCGCAATGGGGCAAGGATGAAACTGCCATGCTGGCAAATGCCCTGAACGCGAATCCGGCAATAGCGCTCAGCGTTCCGCAACAGGCTTTTTCACAGGCAATTAATCCGGAGAACCATGTCAGAGAGCCTGTTAAGCAAAACGGTTACATTCCGTATCAGACCCATTATGAGAGCCCGAAAAACACAGACAAATACCTTGTTGAACAGTACAGCAACATGATTAACGCCAGATTGACAGGTACCCCTTATACGGGCTCCGTCTCCGAGGAAAGTTTTCGGGAAAAGGCGCGAAAAGAGCCAGAGTATATGGCGAAAATCGCCGGCCAGGCGAAACAAAAAGTGCAGAGTTTTAATTACATGCCTTACGATAAAGAAACCTTTATAAAGAAAGCGCAGGATCACTCAAGCGGAGAGTTCAAGGTATTGACCCAGTCCATTACAAGCCATGTAAGCGGCATGGTTATAAACAACCAGAAATCGTTTAACGGCGAATTTCAGGAACTCAGCAAGCAATTGATAGAAAAAATAAAAGATACAAATATCGATAAAAAAGAAAAAAAACAACTTATCGCGAAGGAAGTAATTGAATTTGTCAAAGATAATATCAAAAAAATTAAGCCCGCGCTTGTTCTTGTTGACACTTACCTTGGAGGCTTTATAGATAAAGCGCAGAAAATTGTCCGCACGGGAAAAACCATAGCCGCGGCTTTTGTTATAGCGACCAGCGTTTTGGCTCCCAATTTACAGCTTTCGGCTGCCAATCATCTGGCGAAAATACCCATTGTCAATAATGTTTCCATAAGCATGAATCGATAGGATAGATGATTATTTTATTTTGAAGCTCACCGGGTAGCGGTAGCGGGACGAGACAGGTTCGCCGTTCGCGTAGGCCGGCGTCCCCCGTTTCCCGGTGAAAGCTTTTACGGCGGCCTCGCCGAAGCCGCGCTCCTGTGGGTTCTCCTGCAGAATAAGTATCTGTTGAACATGGCCGTTACGGTCAATAAATAGTTCCAGAATAACCCTGCCTTCAATACCGGAGCGGAGGGCAATGGGCGGGTAAACAAGGTCGGCGTATATGTCCCTCTCGTTGAATCTCGGCGGGTCAGAAACTTTGTGTATGGGCAGGTAATCGTCCCATGAAGGTGTGGTAATGAGGGTACCGGGGGCGACAACTACCTGATCCGGAACCTCGTCAGTCTCAATCATGGTCTCGGCTATGGATTCGACTTTTGGCATTTCAACTTCAGGAGGCTCAGGAATGATCTCGGTCAGATCCGTCAGCTTCATCATGCGGGCGTTTTCCGCAGGCGTCTGGGAATTAACGTTCATATTGAACGCGAGAAAAAATATGAGGAGTATATGTACTACGGCGACTATTAAAAACGTTAAAAGCCGCAGGCGTTTCTCATTCAACATTTTTCACCACAAAACTTACCGTGCGGTACTGGAGTATCTGTAATACTTCTACAACGGCGTTTATTTTTTCGTATGGGGTGTTCTTGTCGGCAAGTATATGGACGCGGGTGTCAGGCGCGCTGGTGTAAAGGTCGCTGATTACACTCTCCAGGGCGGGAAGGTCAGCCGGGTCGCCTGAAATGTATATATTGCCTTCCTGGTCGATCCAAACCTCAAGGTTCTGCTCGGCGCCTGTGTTCAATACTGTTTGGGCGGTGGCGTACTCAATATGGACTTCCTTGCGGAAATTTATCAGGGCTATTACCATGATAAAGATCAAAAGCAGGAACGCGACATCGGACATGGAATTGAGGGGGATGGTAAAATTTCTGTCTTTGCCGCGCTTAAGTTTCATTGGCTTTCCCTCTTCATGGTGAACGAGAACGCCTCGATTCTGTACTGCTGGGCAAGTTCCACAAATGAAACCACCCTTTGCCATTTGGCCTGCGGGTCTATGGTCAGCAGAACGGCGATGTCCGGGTTGGCGGCTTTCGCCGATTTGATCATGCTCCCCGCTTCATTAATGCCTATCATATCGCCCTCGAATATCAGATAACCTTCGCTGTCAAGATCAAAACGCAGCAGGTCTTCCTTGAGGATCATGCGGGTGGAATCTTTGGCGGGCAGGTTTATGAGAAAGCCCTTGTTGATATTAAAGCCGGCAATAACAATAAAATAAATTATCAGCAGAAAAGCGAGATCGCTTGACGCTGATGATTCAAGTATGCCGGGCTTTTTCTTTTTCCGCAGTTTCATTATTGTTGGCCGGCGATTTCCGCGATAAGATCGGAACAGCTCTTTTCAACTTCGGCGGCGAATTTATCGACAATGTGCGTAAAGATCGAATGGAAAACCATTGCCACTATCGCTATGATAAGGCCGAATACCGTCGTGATCAAAGCCTCGTATATACCGTTGGCGACGATTTGCGCGTTAACCTCGGTCGCCTCGGCGATAGACCTGAACGCGCCTATCATTCCCGATACGGTTCCCAAAAAGCCCGTCAGCGGAGAAAGCGATCCGAGGGCCACAAGGAAGTTAAAACCGCTTTCCAGAGAATCGATGCAAACCATCGATTCTGTTTCAACGGCCCTTTCCACATTGCGCTCGGAAAAAACTTTGCCCTGGGCCGGCGTAGCTCGTTTGACCAGCGCGAGAAGTATCCTCGCCCCCATGGCCCTCTGCGTCAGCGGCGTAAGGTAATCCGCCGCTCCCTGGTAATCGCGGTTCTTTATAAAGTCTGAGACTTTACCGTCAATGGTATTGAGACGCAAATCATGGTACAGAAGGTAAATGAGCCGTTCAACCCCGATGGCCAGCGTCGCGACGGAGAACGCCGCGAGAGGCCACATGGCCGTCCCTCCAAGTTTAAACAATTCCAGAAGCGAAAACGCGACAGTGCTGCTTTCCATTAATATCCCCCTTTTACTTCTTCCTCTTAGTTAAGACTGTTTCCTGGGAAAGTGTCTCCTGAATACGGCTCCATTCGTATTCGTTGTAGATCCAGTCAAGGGCCTCTTCCCAGTCACGCAGCATGGTTCCCGAATTGCGTATCTCCCTGAGTTCTTCCGGGAAAACCCTTTCGCTGTAACCTTTGTTCCAGCGTATGCTCTCCGCCCTGTTCCACTGGTCATTAGCCTGCTGCCAGCCGGAAGGCCTCTTCTTCTTTGAAACTATTTCCGGGAACAAAACCGGTTTCCAGTATTTCTCAAAAAATTTTACATACATATCATTTGAGACGTCCTGCTTGTTCATCCATTCGGCAATCGCTTTTATCCTTTCGTGGCGGTTCCGCAGGCCTGTAATCGCCTCGTTTCCGGAAAGCCGGGTGTCGTAACGCTTGATTCGCGCGAAAGATATTTGTATTGGCTCTATTTCATTCTGAACTGAGATTGCCGCGGTTCCTCCGTCAAAAACAAGCTTGCCCTCGCCGGAGAGATCAAGACGGAATTCGTTCCAGCCCTGCGCGCTGCCTCCAAGATAATCCAGGGATAAAAAGTTGAATTCGCCCTGTTCGTTCTCGGCGGAACAGCGGAATCTCATTGTGGGATATTTTACTATCCTGATGATATAGGAACGCTCGCCGGCTTTGCTTTTCATGTCCCATAACTCAATGCCGGAGGCGCCGTAAACGGCCGTTTTCTTCTCGGCGAAAGCGGAACCGTCAATAGCCTGTCCCGCCTTCTCCACCAGCGAAACACAGCCCGAGAAAAGAAGCCCGCCAAGTGTAAGAATAACTGTTAATTTAAAATTATACTCGCTCATTGCTTCCTTTTTGGTTCAGGGTCTGGGGTATGGGGTATGGGGTTTTAAGGAATCCAATACCCTGAACCCTATACCCATATACCCATATACCCATAAACCCTTATACCCATATACCCTTCCTAATAACATATTTTAACACCAAAAGACGGTATTGGTATAGGCAGTCCTACGTTATTGTCAGCGGAATTGCCGTCATTTTTTTCTCCGGTATAGGGATCGAAACCCGGATTCCCCTTCGCGCTGTACAGCAGAATAAGCATGTTTTCAAGCCCGAAATACACTTCGTAATTAACTTTTCCGTTCCTGTTATTCCCGAATATCGATAATTTCATATCAAGTGGCAGGGAAGGCGTTGTCCGGTTGTTTTGGTCGCGCCCTGAAGGCCAATAGTACTGCTCGATGAGCTTGCTTCCGTTAACCGGATCGTACAGCCAAACCGGATAGCTTATTGGCCCCTCGCCGATGAGTTTCTCCAGTACAACACCGCTCGCGAAGCCGAAGCGTGTATATATGTTGATGCGCGGAGTCGGCTTGATATTGAGGACGAGGTTCAGGTTATGGAAACGGTGGAAGTCAGGATAGTACCAGTCATTGCCCTGATCGCCGCCGCCTATTCCGATAAGGGAGTTTCCGCCGTCCGGGTCCCTGAATTTAACCCAGTTCCATGAATATGAGATCCAGCCGTCCCAAAAACGCGACTGCTTCTTTTGCAGCATGAGGTCAAAGCCAAACGCCCTGCCTTCGCCGTTGAATTGTGGTTTTATCTCAAAAGTGTCAATTCTGGTTTCCACGGGAATATACATACGGTTGAAAATAAATTTATAATAAGTTTCGATATTAAAGCTTAACCCGAATGGCATTTCTATCTTTGTCCCCAAAATACTGGTCCATGAACGGGCCGGTTTCATTTCTTTAATGCCGTATTTTTTTTCCATCAGCATAGCGTAATCATCCATTGATGAAAAAAGACCTGTTCCGGCTGCGAGATCAAGCGACTTGAAAAAATTGCCGTCTTTGAACACGTTAAAATCCAGGTTAAGCCTCGGGTTAAGAACAGGTTTTGACTGAATGGAAACCTCATTGTTGGATACAAGGTAATGATCGAGCCTAAGCCCAAGCTCAGCGCCGAACCTGTTTCCCGGCGTTTTATATTCAAGAAGAGTATAGGCTGAGTTAATAAAATAATTGTTCGCGGCATTGATGGGAAATGTCAATGAAAGACCGGCGTATCCGTTTTTCTCAATGAATTCAACAAGAGCCGGATCAGTTATGCCCATATCGTCTAACAGTATTTGCTTTGTCCGGCTGTCAAGCGAGTCAATCCTCTGCGCCATAAGCCCGCGCTGATCCGCTTTATATATCATGCGCGTGTACATTTCCTGTACGCCAATTGCCAGCAGAAACCCCCGGCCCAGTTCCCAGTCATAATCAACTCGCCCCTGCGCGCTTATATGATTAGTGTCTTCATTAAAAACGCTTGTCTCGCTCATCTGGTAGGGTTTTGTGGGATCAAAGCCGGGAAAACCGGAGAGAATAGCCCCGTAATTGTTTTTAAATTGTTGTGAATAATATTTTTCAAGCACGTTAAAACGCTGAACCCCGCCGACTATCGCTTGCTCAAAGCCCGTCCCGGCTGTAAATTTAAAAAGCTTGTTATTGCGCGGATTCCAGGAAAGGCCTGTAGTAAAAAAGCCCTGGTAATTTGTCCAGTCAAAAACCGTTTTGGAACTGCTGGTAAGCTCAGGCTTAACGACAGGGTCTTCTTCCATTGTCAGCCCTATGCCGTCCATGCCCCAAAAGCCAGTAGCTTTAAGCTCCAGGTTGTCATAAAAACGGTAATTTCCCGTGACAATGCCGCTTCTGATATAGGGCGCAACGCGCACCGAGTTGATTACCTCAAGATCCTTAATTACCTTTGACATAGCTTTCGCGGTTTCGACAAAGGGGTCGTAGTAGGTAACGCGCCCCATGAACAGAATCCCACCCTTGCCATTAATTGGAACGGATATGTTAAAACTGGCGGCTGAAGTATTTACGCCTACCTCAAATTCGGTTTCAACAGGGGAGGGCTTCCTGCTTGTTATGTCCAGCAGGCCTGAGATACTGTGCCCGTAACGGGTGGTAAAAACGCCGTGGCTTAACTGGGCGCTTTCCACCATGCGTGGATCAAAAATCGAGAAACCGCCGCCCCAAAAATATGGATTGAAAATATAATAACCGTCCAGCGACGCGGCCATATCGCCCGGATCGCCGCCCCTTATGCTCGGCCTCGCGTCAAAAAAGCCCGTGTAACCAACTCCCGGGAGCAGCTTAACCGATCCCATAACATCTTCAACTAACCCTATTTCCGCGCTTTGCGTAATCTCCCTTCCTGAAATAGCTTTACTGCGTCCTGTGGCTGTCTCGCCGCTGCCCGGCTTTGACGCCTCTATTACCAGTTCTCTGCTTTCCATTACGCCTGAGAGTTTAAGTCCCAGGGTATATTTGTCTTTATCGTTTAAGATTCGAAGCCTGCCGTTTTCATATCCGGGATATGTTATGTGAATAATAATCTGGCGATCATCAGGTACGGAAATTGTTATCCTGCCGTTTTTGCCGCAAACGTACTGACTGCCATCCGGCAAGCGTATTATCGCGCCTTCAAGAGACATGCCCAGTTCGGAGTCCTCTACGATAATTTCCACATCGCGCGCGAACAGGGAAGTGAGGGTAAAAAGAAACAAAATCGCGGAGAGAGAAAGAAGTTTTCGCAATACAGCCTCCGAATGATGTAACAATCAAACGGAGGGTAATTGCACCTAATAGCTTAACTTAAACCCGAATGACGGTATTGGTATGGGCAGGCCGTAGCTGGCGGAATTGCTGCCGGTTTCAACTTTGCCTGTGTATGAGTTGAAGCTGGTATTTCCCTGGGGCAAGTATATAAATGAAAGCGCGTTTTCCAGGGCAAGATATATTTCGTAACGGGTTTTTCCGGTATGATTTTTTCCAAAATATGAAAATTTAAGGTCCATTGTAAGGGTAGGGGAGGTTCGGTTGTTTTCATCGCTGACAGAAAGCCATTCGTACCTTTGCACGAAATTAAATTCGCCTGAATCCTCGTACATAAGCACCGGATACGTTGTGGGGCCTGAGGCGACGCGCCTGGTAATCTGGGTTCCGCTCGCCAAGCCAAGACGCGTATAAATATTGAATTGGGGCGCGGGCTTTATATTGAGAACGAGGTTCAGGTTATGGAAACGGTGAAAGCCGGGATAATACCAGTCATTGCCCCGCGAGTCGCCGGCTATAATAATGTCCGCGTTGTTGCTGGAGGGATCATGGTATTTAACCCAGCTGTATGAATATGAAATCCAGCCGTCAAAATACCTTGACTGCGTTTTTTGCAGCATAAGGTCAATTCCCCATGCCCTGCCTTCGCCGTCGAATTTGGGGCTTGCTTCAAAACCGTCAGGTTTAATTTTTATACCGACATACATTCTGTCATAAATATATTTATAATAACCTTCAACGTTAAAACTTATGCCCTCCGAAAAAGTCATCTTGGTTCCAAGAACGCTGGTCCAGGAGCGGTTCGGTTTTATTTCGTTTATCTTATACTGTTCTTCCGCCATGAACACCGTATTGTCAACCGTAGAGAAAAGCCCCGTGCCGGCGCTTATATCCAGTGACTCAAACAGCCATAAATTTTTAAACACGTTAAAATCCATATTGAGCCGCGGGTTCAGGGCGGGTTTTGTCGAGTAGGAAAAGCCTTTGCCCTGAAGGTAATAGTGATCGACCCGCAGGCCGAGCTCCGTCTCGAATTTTTTGTTGGGCGTTGCGTATTCAACAAGGCCGTAGCCGGATGTGGTAAATAAAAAATTCTCGGTATTGGGGGAATAAGGACGGGTTAC
>Ga0268262_10004966_pt1 | contig 13418 bp, 18 predicted proteins | sample TergutNc150P3_FD_190354 | JGI IMG/M metagenome (GOLD analysis project Ga0268262, IMG submission 190354) | Nasutitermes corniger P3 segment gut microbial community from laboratory colony in Florida, USA - Nc150 P3 (SPAdes) (version 2) | ecosystem: Host-associated > Arthropoda: Insects >... | reverse complement strand
GATTTTCTAAAAACGAAATTTAAGTCAGCGAAATCAAGTGGATTTACTGTTAATGTAGATAGTTTGAATAAAAATCTATTTAATTGGCAGAAAGATATTGTTCGTTGGTCTCTTATAAAAGGAAAGTCAGCATTATTTGAAGATACAGGTCTTGGCAAATCTATTCAGCAATTAGCATGGTCTGATGAAGTTGTAAAACATACTAGAGGAGAAGTTATTATTTATGCTCCGTTATCTGTTGCATACCAAACTAAACGTGAAGGTGAGAAGTTTGGAATAAAATCGAATGTAATCCGGCAACAAAATGAAATTAAACCGGGAATAAATATAGCAAATTACGATATTCTTGATCACTTTGATCCGTCATCGTTTCAAGGAGTTGTACTTGATGAATCATCTATCTTAAAAAACTTTTCCAGTAAAACAAAACAATTCATAATTGACAACTATAAAAATGTACCATACCGCCTAGCGTGTACCGCCACACCTGCGCCAAATGATTATATGGAACTTGGAAACCACGCAGAATTTTTGGGAGTAATGACAAGAAGTGAAATGTTATCTACATTCTTTGTTCATGATGGAAGTGATACGGCAAAATGGCGGTTAAAAGGTCATGCGGAATCAATGTTTTGGGAATGGATAGCGTCATGGGCTTGCGTTATAAAAACACCAGCCGATCTAGGATACCCTGCTGACGGTTATATACTTCCTGAATTAAAAATAACGCAACATATTGTTGAATCTAAAATATTCAGTGATAGTACAGGGCAGAACTTAATGTTTGCCAATGTAGCGCAAACATTAAATGAAAGACGATTTGCAAGGCGTGAAAGTCTTGCTGAACGAGTAAAAAAAGCCGCTGAAATTGCAAATAGTTCTGATGAACAAGTTTTGATATGGTGTGATCTTAACTCTGAAAGTGAAGCATTGACAAAGTGTATCAATGGTGTAGTTGAAGTCAAAGGCGCTGATACCACAGAACATAAAACACAATCTATTCTTGATTTTATTTCTGGAATAATAAAAGCAATTGTTTCTAAGTCGTCAATATATGGATTTGGCATAAACCTCCAAAATTGTCATCGAGTAATATTTGTTGGGCTTTCAGATAGTTTTGAAGAATACTATCAAGCAATAAGACGTTGTTGGAGATTTGGACAGAAGTTACCAGTTGAAGTTCATATTATTACTTCCGAAGCGGAAGGTTCTGTAAAGCAAAATATTGAGCGAAAACAAAAAGAGGCAGAACGAATGACTATGGAAATGGTAAAGCACACTAAAGAAATACTAAAAGCAGAAATACACCACACTATCAGAATTTCTGAAAATTATATTGCTACGGAAGAAATGATAATTCCTGCATGGTTAAAGGAGGCAGCATGAAAGTTATCGATCAAGACATTACGGAAAAATATGCCATTTATCATGGCGACAGTTGCGAGGTATTACAGGGCATACCTGAAAATACTATTCACTTTGTAATATACTCGCCGCCATTTTCAAGCCTGTATACATATTCAAACAGTGAACGTGATTTGGGTAACTGTAGCAACAATGATGAATTTTTTGAGCAATTCAAATTCATAAGTAAAGAACTATACAGAGTTCTTATGCCGGGCAGATTGATGTCCGTCCATTGTATGGACATTCCGCTAATGAAAGAACGAGACGGATATATTGGTTTATCTGATTTTCCTGGAGATTTAATTCGGTTGTTTCAGGAAATGGGGTTTATTTATCATTCAAGGGTTGTTATCTGGAAAGACCCACTTATTGAAGCGACAAGAACAAAGGCTATTGGTTTAATGCACAAACAAATTGTTAAAGATTCCGCAATGTGCAGAAACGGATTACCTGATTATCTTATAACGTTCCGAAAACCGGGAAATAATCTCGAACCAATAGCACACCCGGAAGGATTTACAGAATTTTATGGTCAAGGAAATATACATGGTAAAAAAGATGATCCTGTATATTCTCATCATGTATGGAGAAGATACGCTAGCCCTGTTTGGATGGACATAAAACAAACCGACACTCTTCAATATCGTTCGGCGCGAGATGAAAAAGATGAAAGGCATATTTGTCCTCTACAATTAGGCGTTATAAGAAGAGCCATAGAATTATGGACAAACGAAAATGACGTTGTTCTTTCACCTTTCGGCGGCATTGGAAGTGAACCTGTTGTTGCTCTGGAAATGAATCGTAGGGCAATCGCTGTTGAATTAAAAGAAAGTTACTACAAACAGATGAAAGCGAATTGTGCTGAAGCAGTAAAAATAAAAAATGCTGATTTATTCGCAGAGGAATAATTTTGGTTTCTAGCCGCTCGTATGAGTTGGCTCAAAAATATTTTTAGGAGTTGTTTATGAGTGATGAGAACAAAAGAATCGTGGAGATTAACGGCGTAAAGCTGGAAGTCGATCTCCGCACGGCAAAGGTTATCGACCATTTCAAAGTGGGCGATCCGGTTCGGGTGTATCACCCGAAGAGAGACCATTATAGCGCGAGCATTAAAGTTGGCGTAATTGTGGGGTTTTGTGAGTTTAGTAAAACACCCGCGATTGAAGTTATGGAATTGAACGATGAGTACAGCGGCATCGAATTCAGAACCATAGTTATCGGACAAGACATAAACGAAGAACTTCAAATTGCGGCTTATGACAAGTATGAAGGGCTTATCTCCCGGTCAAACGTTGTTGAAAAATTCGACAGGAAGATTCAGGAAGAAGAGCTTAAACTTGCGGATTTGAAGTTGAAAAAAGAATACTTTATCAACGATTTCGCAAAAGCCTTTGAGCGGATTATTCCTAAAGACTAAGGGCGTTATATGAAAATAACAAATGTGAAAGGGCTTCCCGAAGCGTTGGTCAAAGCGATTGAACTCAAACCGCATAACGCGCCGGGCAGTTTATCGGCGACAACCCTGCTGAAAAACGTAAAGCAGATTTTACTCACCGAGCGGCATTGGGACGAAATTGAGGAAGATGTTATGGACCGCTTCTATATGCTTATCGGTACGTCCATGCACAAACTTCTCGAACACGAAGGGAAAAACGACTTCACCGAAGAAACTATGTCCCAACAAATCGGCGGTATGACTATCACAGGGAAAATTGACCTTTACAACATGGAAGAAGGAATTATCGTAGATTGGAAATCTTGCAGCGTCTACAAAATTATCAAAGGCGACTTTGACGACTGGCGAAAGCAGGGCTTAATTTATGCCTGGCTTTTACACAAGAACGGCTTTCTGGTTAAAACTTGCAGGTTCATAGCCATAATGAAAGATTATTCAATGCGAAAAGCCAGGCAATCTCAATCTTATCCTGAATCCCCTGTTTACGTCTATGAATTTGCGGTAACGGAAGAACTGCTTGCGGAAATTGAGGGCTTTATTGAACGTAAAATTTCCGAATACCAGCGGTTCGCCGAACTTCCCGATGACGAAATTCCAGTCTGCACAAAAGAAGAGCGTTGGGAGGACGCGACAGTCTACTCCGTTAAAAAGACAGGAAACCAAAAAGCGACAAAAAACTTTTATTCACAGTCGGAAGCGGAAAGTTTTGCCGCCGCGAAGGGAAAAGAATTTTCAGTGGAAAAACGCCCGGGCGAAGCCAAGCGTTGTATTGATTATTGCTCTTGCTGCACGTTCTGCAACCACTACCGCGATAACGTCGAAGTCAGTTTGACAAAAGAGTTTGAAAAAGTGGAAGCGAAAGCGCAGGGAAAAGAACAAACAGAAGAAGTCAGTTGGTAGGAGGAAAAAATGGGTATACCAATTCTTATTATCGGGGAGAGCGGAACAGGAAAATCAACTTCAATCCGCAATCTCAAAAACGCCGGAATCATCAACGTATACGGTAAACCGCTTCCATTCAAAAAAAATATGGAAGGCGTAAAAATCGTAAATAACATTGACGATTGTAACAAAATTATTGCGCTGTTCAGAAAAACGGAATCTGATGTAGTTGTCGTTGACGACTTTCAATATCTGCTTGTCAATCAGTTTATGAACCGCGCAATGGAAAAGGGCTATGACAAGTTCACGGAAATGGCGAAGGCTTACTATGACGTAATTGACGCAGTCCGTAAACTTCCTGCTCAAAAAAGGATTTATTTCCTTTCACACAGCGAGCGTGATAACTTCGGGAACGTCAAAGCCAAAACAATCGGCAAACTTCTCGATGAAAAAGTTACCGTTGAGGGACTTTTCACAATCGTATTAAAAACGGTTGTCGCGGAAGATAAATATTTATTCCAGACAAAGAACTCCGGGCAGGACACCGTAAAATCGCCAATGGAAATGTTTACCGAAGAATACATACCAAACGATCTTGCGGAAGTGGATAAAATTATTTGCGAATATTACGGCATAACGCCGCCGGAACCGAAAAAAGAAAATCCGTCTAATGCCGGCGGTGAAGGAGGCGAACAATGAACGGTGGATTTTGGGACGATGTAACTCCCGATTCAGTGGCCGCCGCTTCTGACGGGTTCAAAGAATTTGTAATAGGCGAAAATGAAGCCTATATTAAAAATGTTGCGGAAAGCGTTTCACAGAGCGGAAATGATATGTTGGTTGTTACATTCGCCAACGATGACGGCGCTGAATTAAAGCACTACATCGTAGAAGGCGAATTTAAACAGCAAAAGTTAAAACAACTTTATACGGCATTTAACATTCCTATTGGAAGCAAAACAACAAATAACTGGATTGGCAGGCGCGGCATAGTCGTCTGTAAACAGGGAAAGCCGAATAATAACGGAAATATTTACAACCAAGTCAGTTATCTGCGACCGTTGAAGAACGGCGCGCCTGCGAGCCGTCCTGCGAACACTCAGCAAAACCAACAGCGACAATCTCAACAGCCGCCGAATAACCATACGACAGGACAAACACAGAATACTGGTTCGGGTGATGATTTTGTAGATGACATTCCGTTTTAGGGGAAGGCGATGAGTAAAATCTTGGTAACCGCGCCGGGCGAATTTTCCGGCGACCAATTAAAGGTAGGCAAATACTACAATGCGGAACTTGCGGACGAGGGAACGGAAAGGCAGAACAAAACTTTCCACGCCCTTATTCTGTGTTATTGGGTGTCTGGATGTCATTCATATAACGCTCGCAGTTATGAGCATTTTAGGGAGTTGATGAAACTTTATCTTGGCGCGGGTACCGAGAAATGCTGGAGCCTTGTAAACGAGGACGGAACGAAATGTCCCGGCGGTCGTATAACATACCGTTTGAAAAGTTGGTCTGATTACACAAAAAAAGAAAGACAGCTAACGATTGACAACATTATAAACGAGATGTTTCAAGTCGGCGTAAATACGCCGCGCTTCAACGAAATACTAGACGGAATGCAAGAGAGGCAGGCTGAAAGGGAAAAAGCAGAAGCGGAAAATAATTCATTACAGGAGAAAGAAAATGGAAATAATCAAAGTTCCAATTAGTAAAGTTGAATCATTAACAGACCGACTATACGGCGGCGTTGGTGATATTAAAGTTCTCGCGGAGAGCATTAACGCCGTTGGTATTATTCACGCTCCGGCGGTGAAAGAAGTGCAGGATAAAAAAGGTTATTACCGTATTATCGCCGGACGCAGGCGTTACGAAGCCGCGAAATATTTAGGGCATAAAAATATTGAACTTAAACTTTATCCTCAAAACGCTGACGAGGAAGCCATTGCGTTAGCCGAAAACGTGAACCGCGAGGATATGCACCCACTTGATGAAGCTGAAAAGTTTAGGCGCGAAATTGACAACGGAAAGTCCGTTGAGGAAGTAGCCAAACTTTACGCACGCAGTATTTCTGGAATACAGCAGCGCATAAGGCTGACAAAACTTCTTGACGGAATTAAAACTATGTTCCGGGACGGAAAAATAAACCTTTCCGGCGCGGCGCTCATAGCAAGCCTTCCCGAAGAAGATCAAGAGAAGTTTCTCAAAAAGTTCGCTGATAAAAACAGCATAGGAACATGGGAAATAACCAATTTTATCAGTTCAGTACAGCGTTTTAAAATTAAACACATAGCGGATAAAAAATGCGAGAAATGCAAAACAAGGACGTTTATTTCTACGCCCGGTCTTTTCGAGGATTTTAACGGACTTGAGGACGTGTGTTTCAATCAGGAATGTTATGCCGAAAAATGGAAAGCGTTGATAGGGAAACTTATCGCCAAAGAGGAAAAGGAAAATAAACTAAAAACGGAAAACAAAATTATCCTAAACCGCGGTATCCCGAACTTCCTGCCTGCGAAAACAAAAGCCATGACAATAGGAGAAATCGAATATACGCTCATTCCGCAAAACAGTCATTCATGGAATAAATCGAAAAAGAAAACGTCCGCTAATACCGCATGGCTTGTTTCATTGGACTGGTCAATGACAAGCGGTTCCTATGATGTAACGGTTGAGAGGGTGGACTACAAAGCCTCCCAAAAAGTTAGTTATTCAGGCTCTTCGTCATCTTCAAAAGCGGAACAAAACGATCCTGTTAAAACTTTTTTCATTGACCTTCTGCCGGACATCAAGCCCGAAGAGAAAAAAGACATTGCGGAAAAGATGAAGAAAAAGCACGAGTACGCATGGCATTTTTTCAACGACATTGAAAAAGGGATTATGGAAACAATCATCGACAAACGGCTTCACAGCGAGGACAAGGAAAGCGTCGCGGCTCTTTTCGTTGAAGAAAACTGCGAGGGTGAAGGCAAAACAATCGATCCCGATTACCAGCCGTTATTCGATATGGTATTCGGAACGGAGTTTGATATTTCACAGATACCCACGGAACCGTATTTTGATAAATTATTCCGTGTGTTATTGGCTTTAAGCTTAAAGAACGAGGATTTGCCGGGCTTGCGCGATACCGAAGAAGAATGGCAGGACACGGAAAAAACAATCTTCTGGCGGTTCGCCCAAATTACTCGTGAGGAATATATCGAGTATTACACAAAATTATTGACCGAAGCGATACGAATGGAAACAAGCGGAACGGCGGCTGATGAACCGAAGGAAGAGGAAACGCAGGAAACATCATATTGCAATTCGCAGGACGATGAATCACAGGAAGATGAAGAATAACCGATTGGGAGTAACCGGCTCGGAGTATCCGGGCTGGTTCTCTCTTTATTGTTACGAGAAAAAACGAAGGGAGGAAAAATGACGCTAAGAGACGCAATAGACAGAGATCAATTTTACATTGACAATGTTTCCTATTCGGATAACGACCTTAAAGCCATGTCTATTCAAGAACTTGAAACGTTGAAACTGCTGATAACAAAAAAATTACAAGGCTTGTATTTGGCGTTAAAAGAAAATCAGACAGATGAAAATAATCCGTTCTTAAAGGAATTGATAAATAAACAGAAGCGCGCAAAATATTTTAACGAAAATGTTTTGACATATGTAAATACACTGATTAAGTGCCAACGGTCGCAGAAATTATCGCTTGCCGAACATTTTATGGAACACGCTAAAGAAATCCTGCCGCCGGTTCTGTATGAACAGGTAATGCACGAAGCGCAGGAAAGCGCAAAGGGAGATCAACATGAGCAAGAATTACAAAGTTAGCGATTTAATATTATTTTTAACTTTTCTGCAGGAAGAAATGAAAGTAAGAAGGATTTATTTTATCCACGCCGCTCAAGAACCCGGCAAAAATTATATAGAGTTCATGGTTCTTGACGGGACTAAAAAGAAAAACAATGTTCATACCCTGCGAATATTTGAAAACGGAATTAAAAACGCCAATTATTTTCCGCCGGATTTTCAAAGTAATCCTAGTCAATTTAAGCGTTTCAGAAATTGGCTAAGGAGGAACCAATGAAAGGTGAAATTAATAAAGATTATTTTTGTGCCGCTCATCGTGATCCTAATGCCTGTCATGGGTTTGACAATATGTATACTGATGGCTGTTTCAAGCGGTCAAAATATTCTTCAAGGCGGCAAAGTAAAAATACCTTGCATTGCGAAGACTGCCATCGAAAACACCCTACGCCTGAACAATTTAAAGAGGAGTACGGCGAGGAATATCCTGATGATAGCCCGGTGTATGTCGATTATACAGACAAATATGGCGTTAAATATAATTGGAATATTGATACATTTGGACGTGCTAAAGGTTATTTAGAAAATAAAGAAAATAAAAATTTTTTTATAATCTGCGTCTGTACTCCCTTTGGCAAGCCTGATGAAAAATGGAGACCAGAATGAACAGAACACGGATTGAATGGTGTGATAGGACATGGAACCCGGTTACTGGTTGTAAACACGGCTGTCCTTACTGCTATGCCGCTAAAATGGTCAAAAGGTTTGCGGGCAAGAATTACAGAAATGACTTTCAACCTGATTTTCATGCTTACCGCCTTGACGAGCCGCAGAGAATAAAGAAACCGCAAAACATTTTTGTATGTTCTATGGCTGACCTGTTCGGGGATTGGGTTCCCGACGAATGGATTAAACAAGTTTTTGACGCTTGCGAACAAGCCCCGCAACACCGATATATATTCTTGACGAAAAACCCAAGACGTTATCTATATACATTAAATGTAGCGTTAGAAGGTTATAATTTAGATAACTGTTATTTTGGCTCAACTATCACAAATGAGAGCGATAAATATTTTTACAGCGATAAACACAACGCATTTGTAAGCATTGAACCGTTGCAGAGCAGTTTTGAAAACGGCTCATTACGCCTGATTAAATGGGTGATAATCGGGGCTGAGACGGGCAACAGGAAAGGAAAAATTATACCTGAAAAAAAGTGGATTGAGAACATTACTGAAAGATGTAAAGGGCAAAATATTCCTATGTTCCTCAAGAACAGTCTCGCTCCGATTTGTGGCGAACCGCTGATACAAGAGTATCCATGGGAAAACGGGGTAAAAAATGGCAAATAGACCGCTTAAAAACACCCAAAAAAAGCCCTCTATCACTAGTGATAACAAGCGCAAAACAAAAAAGGGTAGTTCTTTACCCAAAACGCAAAATAAAAGCGATACAGCGCGTTTTTATAAAGTCGAATTCTGGATAACCAAAGATGAATTTGACAGCGGAAAACCGTTTTTTGAGGACACAAAATATATGCCTAAATTCGCCGTTGAAGCCTACAGGGAAAAAGTGAAAAGAGCGGAAGCGGCTGACAGATTTACAAAAAAACGGTCGCAAGAGGGGAATATAAAATTTCTTAAACCAATTTTACATGAAATGTTTAAGCAGGGTGATTTGGATTTTCTTTTTGGAGGGGAAAGGAAATGAGTACACAACGTTATATTTCAACGTCTTTTTGGGACGATGACTGGATTCAAAGTTTAGATCCGTCGGAAAAACTTTTATATCTGTATTTAATGACAAATCCGCTGACAAACATCGCTGGAATATACAAAATAGCGAACCGGCGCATTTCTTTTGATACCGGATTTAATACCGACACGGTTAAAATGATACTGGATAAGTTTGAGAAAGCTGGAAAAGCGTGCCGATACGATGAATATGTCATAATCCCGTCCTGGCCAAAACATCAAAAATGGGAAACAAGTTCAAAAATAAGAGCAGGAATAGAGTCAATACTCAAAAAATTACCGCAGGGATTATTAGAACATCTTAAAACGATAGGGTATATATACCCTTCGATACCCTATATATACAGTTCCAACTATTCTGATCTTGATCTTGATAAAGATTCTGATCTTGATCCTGATACTGATAAAGATACAAAACAGAAACCCTTTGAACTTCTAGCCAGAGAGCCAAAAAACGACATAGAGCGTGTAAATAAAAAATGGCTTGAAAACTTTTTAACTATTCAAGGCGAATATCCTATAAATCCGAGTTGGAACTTATCAACGCCGCTTGTAAAAAAAGCGATTGAACAGGTCGGAGTTGAAAAAATATTAAACGCTCTAGATACGGCGAAAAAAGACGTTTTTTGTCTCAATTCCGGTTATTTACTCAAAGTTATCATGTCAAGCAATGTGATAAACAGGCTTATTCACAGCGGTTCTGGAAAACATAAAATCGCCGCGGATAACATTTCGCGTAATAACGCAAGAGAATATTTATCGGAGGCAACATGAACGAATCATCGAAAATTTATTTGTATAGACTTAAATCAAATCTTGCAGAGTATCAAGAACAGGAAAAAGCCAAATGGGAAGCGTTACCCGAAGAGGAAAAACAGAAAATACTCGCCGAAAGGGAATTATTGGAAAAACAAAAAGAGTTTGACAGGCAGGCTGAGGAACGCAGAAAACAGATAGACAGTTGGAAACATCGGGGAGTAACAAAGCGGTATTTTGAAGCCAAATGGAATAATTTTATAGCCGATACTCCAGAAAAAGAAAAAGCGATTAACGCCGCCAAAACCGCATGGAGTAAAAATCTGTTTTTCACAGGCAGTAACGGGACAGGAAAAACACATTTGGCTATGTGTTTGGCAAAAGACGGAGCGATATACCGCAGATTGCCTGACATCTTCCGTGAAGTTCGCTCCTCTTATTCGTTGCATGGCGGCGATTCGGAAGAGGAAGTTCTTGATTATTGCGGAGCGTGTGAATTATTGATTATTGACGAAATAGGACGGCAGAAATTCAGCGACTTTGAGATGAATTTATTTTTTGACATTATAGACCGCCGTTGGAATAACGTATTGCCTACGACAATTATAACTAATCTGACATGGGAAGATTTTACAGAATTATACGGTACGGCGATACTTGATCGACTGCGACCTGTAGAAGTCCGTTTTGATTGGGAAAGCATGAGGGGGAAAGCATGATTGAAATACCGATAGGCAAAGCGTTAATAGCGGTTGAAGCAGAAACGGAAGTTTGTGAAGGCTGTAGTGAAGATATGTTAGGAATGTGTGAAAACTGTAATGTTAAAATAAGATGCGTCCAATGTGTAATTTTGGAAAATGGCAGCAAATGTAGAGACATAAAGTGTAATGCAAAAGGTCGTAAAGACGGCAAGAACGTGATATTCAAACTTGTCGATATTAACAGCCATTATATTGACGGCACTATACGGAAACCAATACGGAGGGAAAGCGATGAACAGTTATAAGTATAATCCATCTTGTTGTACAAATTGTATAAATGAGGTTTGGGCAAATAAAAATTATTGTCTATTAAATAAAAAATTAAAACTTGAAAAATATATATGTACAACAGAACGGCATCCAAAGTGTCCATTAAAAAAAGCGCAGGAGGGAAAGCGATGAAAAAAGCATTTAATGTGGTCGATATGTTCTGCGGCGCGGGTGGCGAATCTTCCGGCATTATGCAAGCCGCTCTTGAACAGGACATGAAAGTAAATCTTTACGCCATAAATCATTGGGAAGTGGCAATGGAGACGCACGCCGCCAATTATCCATACGCAAATCATCTTTGTGAATCAATTGAAAGTATAGACCCGACACGAATTATAAAGAATGGCAAAGTTGATCTTCTTTGGGCTTCGCCTGAGTGTACTCATTTTTCAAACGCTAGGGGAGGCAGACCGAGAAGCGACCAGAGCAGGGCTTCGCCGTGGTTAATTCTTAAATGGCTTCAAGAACTTCAAGTTGAAAGGGTGATAATCGAAAATGTAAAAGAATTTCTTTCATGGGGACCGTTAGACAGGAACGGCAAGCCAATTAAAAATAAAAAAGGCGACATATTCAAGGCGTTTATTTTCACGCTTCAAAGTCTCGGTTATAAAGTGGATTGGAGAGTTCTTTGCGCTGCGGACTTCGGCGCTCCGACTACACGGCAAAGATTATTTATTCAAGCGGTAAAAGGGCGAAAAAAAATATTGTGGCCGCAACCTACTCATTCGGAAAACGGCAATGGATTAAAGCAATGGAGATCGGCAAGGGAAATAATTGACTGGAATATTCACGGACGTTCTATTTTCAACAGGAAAAAACCGTTAGCGGAAAACACGATTAAAAGGATAGCCGCCGGCATTGAAAAATATTGGGGAGATGACGCAAAGGCGTTTCTCGCTTGTCTTTACGGAACAGGAACGGCAAGAACGCTTGATTTGCCATTGCCGGCGGTATCCTGCGTTCCTCATTATGCCGTTGTAGAACCAGTTTCTTTTATGTTGGGACAGCAATCCTGCGCCGCTCCGCGGTCTGTTGATAGTCCAGCGCCAACAGTAGCGACCGCCGGAGCGATTAGTTTATGCCGTGCGTTCATAACAAGGTATCACGGAGGCAAGGATTTTGAAAAAAGAAATCACTCGCTAGAAAATCCGCTTCCATGTCTCGATACGTCAAACAGATACGGATTAGTTGAGCCGTTTGTTTTTAACATCGGACAGACTTCCGCAAAGGATAGAGCAAGGTCAATTGATGAACCGCTGTCTACGGTCGTTACGAAAGCGGAACATTGCCTAGTGGAACCGGGTTATTATCTGGATATTTTATTCCGAATGTTACAAAACCCTGAATTGAAATTGGCGCAAGGTTTTCAAAGCGCTTACATTCTTAAAGGAAATACGACAGAGCAAACAATTCAAATTGGAAACGCCGTGCCGCCGCCTTTGGCGAAGGCGCAGGTTGAACTCGCAATGAGCGCATAAAGGAGTTTTTATAAATGGTTCGTGATTACAGGTTGGATCAGGGGAGAATAAAGGCAATGGTGAGAGAGGAATATTACAGAATTAAAAAACAACAGCGTGATATGCAAGAAGGCGAAAATCCTTGTGAGGCGTGTCCGCTGAGAAACGATTGTTTGACGGAGTATACAGATGTTAGAAATCAGTGTGTTGCATATAAAGAACTGATTAAATATTAAGGGAGGTATTTATGTTTGAGAAATGTCCTTGCGGTTCCGGCAAATTATACGGAAATTGTTGTAAGCCTTACATCAAAGGTAAAGAGAACGCGCCCACGCCGGAAGCCCTGATGAAAGCCCGGTACGCTGCCTATGTGTTACATGAAATCGACTATATTCTCGATACCTGTAAAGACAAAATTTGGATTGACCGTAGAAGCGTTGAGAAGTGGAGCGAAACTTCAATTTGGCTTGGGCTTGAAATTATTAAAAGCGATGAGACCGGAAACGTGGAGTTCAAAGCGTTCTACGAACAGGGGAGATTGAAAAAAGTTCATCATGAACTGGCGTATTTTGTCAAAGATGATGACGGTCGGTGGAAGTATGTCAACGGCAAAATATTTGGCGTGCCTGTTGTGAGAACCGAGACGAGGCAGGGCAGGAATGAATACTGCGCCTGCGGTTCCGGTAAAAAATACAAGCATTGTTGCGGGAGGTAGATTATGAAGGATTTTTTGTTTTCATTTTTTGCGTCATTTTTTGTAATGACTATTCTTCTTTTAATTTTTAAGAGGTAGGTGAATATGAAGCCTTGCGATACTTGCCAGCGCGATGAAGATAATTGTTCGTACAACCCATGCAATGGGTGT
>Ga0268262_10004965_pt1 | contig 13420 bp, 10 predicted proteins | sample TergutNc150P3_FD_190354 | JGI IMG/M metagenome (GOLD analysis project Ga0268262, IMG submission 190354) | Nasutitermes corniger P3 segment gut microbial community from laboratory colony in Florida, USA - Nc150 P3 (SPAdes) (version 2) | ecosystem: Host-associated > Arthropoda: Insects >... | reverse complement strand
GATTTTTGGCAAATTTGCCATAAGTTTCAAACAAATTTCCGGGCCTATGCCGTTTGGGTCTCCGATGGTTATGAGTATAGGTTTTTTCATAATATTTCTCGCTAATCGCTCTCCAATGGTATTTCCAATTGTTCAGTTGATTCTTGCGGATGCACAGGTTCCGGTTCGGTTTGCTTTTGCAATGGATATTGCGGAATTAAAAAATCGCTGTTCAAAATATCGCTGAATTCCGTGAGGCGCGGAAGGTCGTCTGGAATTTGGTTTATGCCAAAATATTTTAAGAATTCAGTTGTGGTTATATAGGTGTATGGGTTGCCAACTGTTTCTGCGCGTTCTCCCAAAGCGATGAATTTTTTATCCAATAGGCTGTGCAAAGGACCATCGCAAGAAACGCCGCGAACCGCCTCTATGCCAGATTTTGTTATGGGCTGTTTGTAGGCAACAATGGCAAGTGTTTCCAAAGCGGCAGCAGATAGTCTGCGAGCGTTGTTCTCTGGGAAAAGTTTGCGGATATATGGATAATATGCGTTTTTTGTTCTAAAGCGATAACCGCCCGCCACAGCCACAATTTCAAATGGAGATTTTATTTTCGCGAGCTGTTCGTTTGCGTGCCTAAGCGCACCGGAAACCTGCGACTGGTCTAAGAAATCACCCAAAATATCTTTTAATTTTTTCAGCGTAACAACTTCTGTTGAGGCAAAAACCAATGCTTGTATTATGCTAGAAAGTTCTTCTACGCTCTCAATGGGTGGCAAGTCGCTAACACCCGCCAATTCCTGTTCTTCTTGTATATCTTCGCTAGACATTAAGGGGTAATATAGTAAAATTTTTTTCTATATTTTAAACTAAGCATATGTATAAAATTCATTTCAGCATTAACAAGAAAAAGGCTATAGAGTGCGTTCTTTGGCTTATTGAACGTGGCGAAACCAATATGTATAATATATGGAAAATGCTTTTTGCCGCCGAGAAATATAGTTTGAACAACTACGGAGTTCCAATAACAGGCGATACTTATTACGCAATGAAACACGGCACTGTTCCACATTCGTTATACAACATTGCGAGGAGTGCCAAGCAAGGTGTAGGTTTTCACAAAGAAGGCAAAGACAAGCTGGCTCCAGAGAAATTATACGAAGAAGGCTGGCTTTCGGATTCAGACCTTATATCCTTGGAAGTTGGTTTTAATGAATACAAGGATATGGATTTTTCTCAAGTTGAAAAGAAAAATCACAAGGAACGTTGCTGGAAAAAGAATTATATAGAGAACACGAGCAAGCCAATTCCATTTGAGGACTTCATAGAAAAGAAATGGGTTTTGGAGGATTTGAGGGGAGTCGCTCATTTAATGGTGTTGTAATGACGAACCTATCAGATGTATTCATTCTAGATGTTTCCGATGTTGAAGAAGTGAAAGAGCATAGAAATAAAAAGCATTGCTTGTGCGTGTCTGTGGCGGGTATATGTCTTTTTATCAATACAGAAGACCGTGAAATGTATAATGGGGTTAAGATAGAGGGTTATGATTTTCTAAAAGGGCAGCCTCGTTATGTTGGTTGTTCTAAATTTTTCAGATTCAGCGAAGACAGGATTATTGAGAAAGTTGGTAGTTTAACATACGCTGATATGGAAAGGATTGCCAATAAATTAAAAATGGCGCGGAACAAAAATGCTTTGAAAGATGTTATTTTTGAGCTTGAAAAATGGCTGGAAAGCCACAGTCACGTGGATTCCTTGATTAAGGTTTTTAAGTCGCATTGATTGCTCTACTGAAGCAACCACAAATCCATTAAAACAAGTGCCGCCATGCTTTCCACAATCACTGGCGCACGTACCGCAACGCAGGGGTCGTGCCTGCCTTTTATGCTTATTTCGCCAATTTGCCCGTTTTTATTTTTTGCCATTTGCATTTTAGAAATGGAAGGAGTTGGCTTGAACGCTATTCTGCAAAAAATATCTTCGCCACTGGTTATGCCGCCATAAGTGCCGTCTGCAAATTTATTGTGCTCACTGCCGAGCATATTTGCAGCTTCAAAACCTTTGCCAATTTCAAAGCCTCGCGTTGCAGGAATGCTGAGCATTGCCATTGCAAGCAATGCCTCTGTGCGGTCAAAAACAGGTTCGCCCAAATTTTTTGGCGGATTTTTGATGGTTAAGCTAACAATGCCACCGATGCTATCTCCATTTTTTTTTGCATTTTCTATTGAGTTATGGTCTATGTTTATAGTAGCTGTGAATTCGGTGTTGCATTTTTCTTTCAAAAATTTGCGGGCTATTGAACCACCAGCAACCCGTGCTATGGTTTCCCTAGCCGAACTGCGCCCACCGCCTCTGTAATCCCTGAACCCATATTTGGAATCATAGGCTTCGTCTGCGTGCCCTGGGCGCCACCAGTCTTTTATTTGCTCGTAATCCGCGCTGTGCTGGTCTGCATTTTCCACGAGCATGGATATTGGCGTTCCCGTTGTTTTGCCTTCAAAAACACCGCTCAAAATTTTAACCGCATCACTCTCTTTGCGCTGCGTGGTAATTGCACTCTGCCCGGGCCTGCGGCGGTCTAAAAATTGCTGTATATATTCTTCGCTAATTTCTAAGCCCGCAGGGCAGCCATCCACAACTGCTCCAATAGCCTTCCCGTGCGATTCACCCCAAGATGAAAGCGTAAAAAGTTTTCCAAAGACGCTAGACATAAAAAATTAATATAGTAAAATTAGACTACAATTTATTTCTAAATTACCCCTATGAAAATATCCGATTCCTACACCGCCCTGCTCTCACTCGCCAAAGAACGTATTATGCTGCTAGACGGTGGAATGGGAACAATGATTCAGCGTTTTAATTTAACGGAAAAAGATTTTTGGCAGCACAAAGGCAACAACGATATTCTTGTGCTTTCTCGCCCCGATGTTATAGAAAGCGTGCATACCGAATACCTCAAAGCCGGAGCAGACATAATTGAAACCTGCACATTCAACTCAAACGCCATTAGCCAAGCAGACTACGGGCTGGAAAGCGAATGCTACAAACTGAGCAAAGCAGGTGCCGAAACAGCAAGGCGAGCAATAGACGCTTATGGGGGAACATCACGCAAATTTGTCGCAGGTTCCATAGGACCAACGTCAAAAGCGGCAGGCATGGCAAGCAAAGTGGAAGACCCTGCAAGCAGGGGAATAACATTCAGAGAATTGGCAAATGCTTATCAAACGCAAATCAAAGGGCTTTTAGACGGAGGCGCAGACATTCTTTTAATAGAAACGGTGTTTGACACGCTTAACTGCAAAGCGGCTCTCTACGCAGCCTCGCTTGAACAAGAGGAGAGAGGGCTTCGCGTTCCTGTTATGGTTTCTGGGACAATAAGCGATGCTTCTGGTCGCTTGCTCGCTGGGCAAACTTTGGAGGCTTTTTGGAATTCAGTTAGCGGTTATGATTTATTCAGCATTGGGTTGAATTGCGCACTTGGCGCAGAAGAAATGGGTTCGCATATTGCCGAGCTTTCGAGAATTGCAAATGTTTTTATAAGCGCATATCCAAACGCAGGCTTGCCAAACCCGCTCGGCGGCTATGACGAAACCCCCGAAGGCATGGCGAAGCATATTGAAAAATTCGCGGCAAATGGTTGGGTAAATGTAGTTGGCGGTTGTTGCGGAACCACTCCCGAAACCATAGCCGCTATGAAAAAAGCTGTGCAGGGCAAAAGCCCAAGAAAAATACCAGAGCTGCCAAAAACAACAAGGCTATCGGGCTTGGAACCCGTTGAAATAACTGAAAATAGCAATTTCATAAATATAGGCGAGCGAAACAATATGGCGGGCAGCCTGAAATTCGCAAAAATGATTAGGGAAAATAATTGGAACGAAGCGATATCCCTCTCCGTTGCTCAAATTGAGAATGGTGCACAGATTATAGATATAAATGTTGATGATGGCTTGCTGGATTCACGGGAAAAAATGCGGCATTTTGTAAACCTATACGTTTCCGAACCCGCGGCGGCAAAATGCCCTGTTATGTTGGATAGTTCGTCTTGGGATGTTCTGGTTGCAGGAATGGAGTGTTTCCCCGGAAAGGGCATTGTGAATTCCCTTAGCTTAAAAGAGGGTGAAGAAGTTTTTTTGAAAAAGGCTAGCGAAGTGAAGCGCATGGGTTTTGCCCTTGTGTGCATGGCTTTTGACGAAGAAGGGCAGGCGAGCAGCTACGAAAAAAGAATAGAGGTTTGCAAAAGGGAATACGATTTGCTAACCCAAAAATTAAATTTCAACCCCTGTGATATTTTCTTTGACCCAAATATTCTCTCCATTGGAACAGGCATTGCCGAACACGCAAACTACGCAAAAGATTTTATAGAAACTTGCAAATTCATAAAAGCAAATTTGCCATATTCGCACATCGTTGGCGGAATTTCAAATTTGAGTTTTGCATTCAAAGGCAACAACGCAATCCGCGAAAGTATGCACTCCTGTTTTCTATATCACGCGACAAAAGCGGGAATGGATTTTGGAATTGTAAACGCTGGTTCGCTTCCCATTTACGATGATATTTTGGCAGAGGAGAGGAATTTAATAGAAAATTTAATTTTCAACCGCAGCCCAGATGCAACCGACCATTTGCTGCAATATGCGGAAAGCATAAAGGAGAGAAAAAGCGAGGCAACGAGCCACTCAGATGCCTTGGCGTGGCGGCAGCTGTCTTTGGAAGAGAGAATAGCCTATGCGTTGGTAAAGGGCATAGATACCTTTATAGAAAGTGATGCGGAAGAAGCGCGCATAGCTTATGGCAATCCGCTGAAAGTTATTGAAGAGCCTTTGATGAACGGTATGAACAAGGTTGGCGAGCTTTTTGGCGCAGGAAAAATGTTTTTGCCGCAAGTGGTGAAAAGCGCAAGAGTTATGAAAAAAGCAGTGGCTGTTTTGCAGCCATATATAGACAGCTCTGCAACCCAAACCGCAAAAGCCGGCAAAATTTTGATGGCAACTGTGAAAGGCGATGTGCACGATATTGGGAAAAACATAGTATCCCTTGTTCTTGCCTGCAACAACTACGAAATTATAGACCTTGGGGTTATGTGTCCAGCAGAAAAAATATTGGCAGCGGTAAAAGAACACTTGCCGAATTTGGTGGGTCTTTCGGGGCTTATAACGCCAAGCCTTTCAGAGATGAGTTTTGTTGTAGAAACTCTTTCAAAAGAAAATCTTGGAATTCCAGTTATGATAGGCGGAGCCACAACTTCTGCTTTGCACACTGCGGCAAAAATTGCCACAGTTGGAAAGCAGCCTGTTGTTTACGTGCCGGATGCTGGCAAGGCGGTTTTTGTGGCAGAATCCATTTTGAATAAATCCAAGCAAAATGTGTTTTTCCAAGAGAATTTTGAAAAGCAGCAAAAGCTGAGGGAGGCTTTGAGCCGCAAAGAGGAAAAACCGTTAACGCCGATAGGGGAGGCGAGGGGCAAGGGGTTGGAGTTATTTTAAAAACTCCTTCATAACACCGCAAACTTTGCGCAGTTCCTCTTCTGAAATTATATAAGGCGGCATTGTATATACAACGTTCAAAAATGGGCGCAGCCACACACCGCGCGACCGCGCGAACTCCTGAATACCTGAGTGATGACTTTCATTCAAAGTCTCTATAACACCGCAAGCTCCAAACACACGTGTTTCTTTAACTCCCTTCGCCTCAAAACCTAACAATTCCTCTTTCAATATTTCATTTATGCGAGCGATTTTTCCCAAATAATTTTCACGTTCAAAAATTTTTAGAGAAGCAAGAGCGGCGGAACAAGCCAAGGCGTTTCCCATAAAGGTTGGTCCGTGCATAAATGCTTTTTCGTAGCTCTCTCCCAAAAATGAATTGTAAACATCATCTGTTGCAAGAGTTGCAGAAAGCCCCAAATAACCAGCGGTTAAACCCTTGCCAAGAACCATAATATCTGGGGTTATGCCAGCTTGTTCGCAAGCGAACATCGTTCCTGTGCGCCCAAACCCTGTTGCAACCTCGTCTGCTATAAGCAGCAAGTTATATTGTGTGCAAAGTTTCTTTGCTCCGTTCAAAAATTCCGGCGGATAAAAATAGAAGCCCCCTGCTCCCTGCAAAAGAGGTTCAGAGGCAAAGGCGGCAATTTCATTGCCGTGTTCCTCAAATAGTTTTTCCATTTCTTGCAGAGATGGGTGAATAAAAAACTGCTTTGGCAAAAATCCCTTGAAAAGATGGTGCATACCTTCTTCCGGGTCTCCAATGGACATCACTCCGGTTGTATCTCCGTGATAGCCTTTATACAAACTTGCAAATTTGGTTTTGCCATCAATGCCCTTGTTCTTAAAAAACTGCACCGCCATTTTCATAGCGACTTCCATTCCAACCGAGCCGGAGTCCGCAAAAAACACGTGATTTAATCCCTGCGGAGTTATGCGCACAAGTTCTTTTGCCAATTTTTCCGCAGGTTCGTGAGTTAAGCCGCCTAGCATAACGTGCGAGAATTTTTGCATTTGCTCTTCAAGAGCTGAGTTTATCTCCGGGTGGTTATAGCCGTGAATTGCGCACCACCAACTGGAAATGGAATCTATGAGTTCTTGCCCGTCTTCCAAATAAATTTTTGCACCCTTGGCACTTGCAACCTTTAAGGGCGGCGGCATTGTTTGCATTTGAGCATAAGGAAACCAGAGGTTAGGCAAGAGAGTAATATAGAAAATTGTCGATGAAAATTTTTTTCTATAATAGCCACTTATTAACTCTGAATTTCGCTGTGGCGTTCCCCCCGTTAGCTCTCCGAGCGGAAAAAACGGGGGGACGAATGGTGATTTTTGTAAAAAAATCTCCATTCAAGGGGGGAATGCTGATTGGATAAAGTTGAGGTTGTGAGTTAAATAAGAATAACAGACATTTGGTAAGGATTTTGTGTATGGGCGTTTTTTATTGTTCTGGTAATCAGCATTTTCTATATTCAATTAGAATGATATCTTTCCTTCACGTGTCAAAAACTTATGATGGCGGCAATGTTGCGCTTTCCAATATCAATTTGAAAATAACCAAGGGCGAGTTTGTGTTTTTGACTGGAGCGAGTGGTGCAGGCAAAACAACGCTTTTGAGAATGATTTATATGGATGAATTTCCAGATAGAGAGGGCAATGGGCAGGTTTTGATAGATTTTGGCACTGAGCATTATGACAGCAAAAAAATATCCCTTGGGCGTATTCAGGCTTTGAGGCGAAAAATAGGAATAGTGTTTCAGGATTTCAAATTGCTTGGCGATAGAACCGTTGCAGAAAATGTTGCTCTTTCGCTTTTGGTTTCCAGCAATCTTTCGCAGGTAGAGATAAAAAAACAGGTTTTGGAAACCCTTAGCACAGTTGGGATTTTGCAAAAGAAAAATTCTCTGCCAGCAGAACTCTCTGGCGGCGAACAACAGAGGGTGGCCATTGCTAGAGCGATGATACACAGCCCATACCTTTTGATTGCAGACGAACCAACGGGCAACCTAGACCCAGAAAATGCAAGCGAGGTTTTTAGGATTTTCCAAAAAATAAACGCAAGCGGAACAGCGGTGATAATGGCAACCCACAACCCGACATTTTATCAAAACACTCCATACAGACATCTGATTATGAAACAAGGATTATTGCAAAGGGAAATTTTGTGAACTCTCAATTAGTATTAAAACCCACTTCTCATTTTAGCGGCGAAGTTAAAGTTCCTGGTTCAAAAAGCATTTCCAATAGGGTATTATTGATGGGAGCTTTGGCAGAAGGGGAGAGTAAATTCATTGGGATTTTGGAAAGTGAAGATACTAGATATATGAGAGAGGCACTTGAAAAACTGGGCAAAAATTTTTCAAACAAAAAAGCGGAGTTGTTTTTGGGCAATGCAGGAACGGCAATGCGTTCTTTAACGGCTGCGCTGTGCCTGAAAAACGGCGAATACATTTTGCGTGGCGAACCTAGAATGCACGAGAGACCCATAAAGGATTTGGTTGATGCTTTAAGAACTCTGGGCGCAAATATTGAATATTTGGGGCTGGAGGGTTGCCCGCCTTTGAAAATAAAGGCAAATGGTTTAAGTGGGGGAGTTGTTCATATAAAAGGAAATATATCCAGCCAGTTTTTATCTGCCTTGTTGATTGCCGCTCCATATTGCAAAGAGGCACTGGAAATAATTGTTGATGGCGAGTTAATATCAAGACCTTATGTGTATATGACAATTCGCTTGATGGAAAAATTTGGAATAAAATCAGAGAATAACGACTATAAAAGTTTTAAGGTGGAAAGGGGAGTTTATAAAGCCCAGACTCTTGAAATAGAAGGCGATGCCTCGTCTGCGAGTTATTTTTGGGCAGCAAAAGCAATAACAAAAGGAAATGTGGTTGTGAAAGGCGTTGAGAAAAACGGCTTGCAGGGCGATGTGAAATTTTTGGAAGTATTGGAAAAAATGGGCGAAGACTTAAATGGCATAACCATAGATGCAACTCTTTTTCCAGATGCCGCAATGACAATTTGCCCCCTTGCCTGCTATGCAAAAGGCAAAACAAAAATCACAGGCATAGCGAGCTGGAAAGTAAAGGAAACAGATAGAATTTCTGCGATGGCAAACGAACTTCGCAAAGTTGGCGCAGAAGCGATAACCGGAGACGATTTTATTGAAATAACCCCGCCCAAAGAAATTTTGCCCGCAACAATAGAAACCTATAACGACCACAGAATGGCTATGTGCTTTAGTTTGCTCTCTTTGAATTCGCCAAGTAAAAATGGTGCAGAGATAACGATACTAAATCCAGAATGCGTGAATAAAACTTTTCCGAGTTATTTTACAGAATTCAAAAGATTTTCTGCAACCTTGCAATAGCCTATACCCAAAATGCAGGGATCCCAGAATTTGTGACTGTAAAGCAGACCTATGTTTTTTTCCAACCTAGTTTCATCGTATGCGCTGCTTTCTGTTGTTCCAGATAAATATTGCCGTGCTACTAAGTTTGCATTTAAGTCCAGTGAAGGGTCTATGAAATTGCGGCTTATATCTGTTGAGTCAAAAACCGGAAGTGAATAGCGAAGACCAGCTTCGTAAGATTTATCATAGCTGCGATTTAAACTTTCTTCACTTGTGCTTGTGAAACCAAAAACAGCCTCTAAATTTGAAACCCATCTAGAAAGGCTTATTGGAACTCGTATATATGTTGTGTCTTCTTCTGTGGTATTTTTTTCGCTGAATATCTGCATTTTTAAATCTATATTCCCAACCACGTTACCGCCGAGGCTTTTATTTATGGTAGAAGACATAATCTTACCCAAAAGTTTTCCAGCATACTTGTCTGCCTTACTACGGTCCATAAAAGTGCCAGAAGCATAGTCTTCCGATATGCAACCCAAAAGCATACTGTAATAGATAAGTCCTGTTGAAGCTTCTATATCGCAGTTTGCCGTTGGTTGCATATTCAACTTGGCAAAGGGACCGGTTACATTCATATTGATAGTACAATTTTTTTCCTTTGAATTTTCATCTGGCATGCAAAATGGATAGTTATTGGAGGCTTGCATATCTATTACACCTTGTTTTATGGGCGTATTTCGCCAATAAAGTCTTAAATGCGATAGATCAAACATGGTTAAGCCTTTGTAGCCAATTTGTCCTTTGCCAACGGCATTTATATCTCCAGATAGCAAAATATTCCTAGTTGTTCCCAGTACAGATAAATTCACAACAAATGCAAATGCCGCAAGGTTGGAACTTATGGTTGCCGCATCCATTCCAGATGTTTGAAGCTTTATGTCAAGAGTTGTGGGACGGCTGGTCATAGCGTGCATTTCAGTTGCATTTACTCTTTTTTCTCTCGCTAACGATTCTCTAAATTTATTTATGGTTTTAAGCGTTCTGTCTAAATGCATAGGATCTGGCATTAAATCCATATTTTTCTTATAAGATGCCTTGCTTATTTCAAAAGCCCCCGTTATGCTTGAATTTGTTTGAGATTGATCTATTTGAAATGGGAAGTGATATGCAGCACTTCCTTTTAAAGTTGCAGAGGCTGTTCCATATTCCTCGCTTTCCATGTTATAGGAAATTGATGGTAGTTCGGCAGAAATCGTTATTCCTGTAGACCCCAATTTTGTTATTCCATTTACGTTTCTTATTCTAATCTTGTGTTCATTCAATAAAAGCAATGTAAATTGCTCAGTATAAAAAGAGAATTCTTTTAAATTTGTGTTGTTTAAGTCAAATTGCAGTTTCGCTAGTATTTTTTCATCTTTTTCTCCATATATAAAAGCAGAATCCACCGAAACAATGCCTTTTTTGATATGTCCCTCAAATGTAAATGGTATTTTGAAAATTCCCATTTCGTAAAAATTTCTCTTTGTGCTGAAATTTGCCGTTAAGGAATCCAAAATATTTTTTCCTAGAGAGCTTTTTACAGATATGTTGATATTTGTATTTTTAACTTCGCCAGCTCCGCTTGGCAAAAACCAGTCGCCCAGCACCCGTACATTTCCAGATATTTTTTGCGAATCTTTGTTCACAAGCCCGTTAAATATCAAGCTCCCTGCATTGTCTATATTGTTTGCCACATAAGAAACAGAAATTGGCAAATCGCTTTTTTGCCCTATATTATTTATGTTTAGTTCCAAATTTCCATTCCACAGGTCTCCAGTTAAAAATATGGGAGCAGAAACTTTTGCAGAATACCCAAAGGCTTCTAATTTCAAGTTTGGTAAACTTATAGTGTTTGAGTCCAAATTTCTAAAGGCTATTTTTGACAAGTCGAATTCGCCTGCCAAACCGGTGTTTTTGTCGTATTCCAAATTGCCCTTTGCGATGCCGTTCAAAAGAGTTGAGTCTTTGAATATTGCCAAAATAGAAACTATGTCCATTGAGGGAACATTTATGCCTGCTTGCTGAATTTCCAATTTTTTTCGTGTTTCGTTAGGCAATAGTGCTGATAAATGACCTTTGATTTTTCTTTCGTTTTGCTCTAATTCAAAATTTTTCATTGTCAGATAATCTCCATTCATTTCAATATCTGATTTTGCATTTATTTTATAGTTTTTAATTTCTGTGGATAACGAAACAGAAGCCTCTCCTTTTCTGTTTTCAAAATCCTGTTTTAAGTTTCCGCTTATGAATCCGCTATATCCTTTTAGCATATCGGGATCAGCATAAGGCAATTCAAGAGAATTTAAGTTTTCTAGGTTGAGTTTTATTTTTGGGTCAAAGGTTCCGTGAACTTCTGCATTGCCTCCATTATATTGATTTAATTTGAAAGAGAAAAGTTCCTTTGACCATATAACTTCTCCCGTGAAATCGCTTCTGTAGCCTCCGCGTTTTATTGTGCCACGTGGAAAATGAATGCCGTCTGAGTTTAACCATAGATCCACATCAAATTCGTCTGCGGCGGCATAGTAGGCATAGGGAACTTTTGTTTTTAAATTTGCTTTCAGCAAAACATCCTTAATAGCAAAGGAACCCGTTATGATAGTAGGGCTTTCCAGTTTCACCATTTCTCCGGTCCATTGCACTGCCCAGGGTTCATTTGAAACAATGTCTGCAGAGAATATTATCACTGGTTCGTTTATATCATCTATTTTCGCCACAAAGTTTGAACCTGTGCTAGTTGTGAAATTTGCAAAAACAGAATTTCCCTTTTTTGTAACTTTATGGAACTTCGCATCGGCAGGCAAGGTTTCGGGTCCAAGGGTTAAGTTTATTCCCTCAATGTCGAGTTCTGCGCTTCCGTCTAAATCTTTGTTGATATTGCCTTTTATTTTTATGCTTTCTCCATTTTTCCCTTTTAGTGAAATTTCGCTTTGCGAAATGCCGGAGATATTCCCAAAAGCGGTTATGGTAGCATTAAATGCAGGCAGTTGCCAAAATTCCCCAATTTGTGTTTGCAACGATAAATTAAAATCTGCCTTGTTGAGCAGAGCATTTATGGAGGCATTTGAATTTAAAGCTATTTTTCCTATTTGCGGTGCCTCTTTTGGCCATTTGTCTTTTAACCAAAAAGGCAAATTAGCTACATCGGCATTTATTTCTGCAGATAAGTCTTCTAACCTTTTTCTTGGGGCATTTAAGGTTATGGCTATGGAATCGCTTTTTCTGTCGGATATTAAAATTGAGGCATCTGAAAATATTTCGCCCCATCTGTAATCCGCATTTAAAAACAAATTTTTTGCAATATAAGTTCCGTTTATGTTGTTGGCTTTTATGTAAAATCTTTTTTGCCGTGCAGATTTTACCGCAACAAGAGAATCTAATTTCCAGCTTCCAATATTTTTAACATCAGCAGCAACTTTGTTCGCTCTTACCAAAATTCTAAACGGCAGCCGTAAATCTGGATGGCCTATGTGTTCAATTTTTGTTTTTGGTTGCTCGCTAGTCGTATCTGGGTTTATATAAGCATAAACGCTGTCTATGGATATAGACACCAATTCTTTACGGACACTGAGCATTGGGTATATAATAATTTTTGGATTTTCAAAAAATAAACTTGTGCTATCAATTACAACTTTTATAGATTTCCATTTCCATTTTAAAATAGATGTGCTTTGAAAATCTTGCGGAATTATTAAAACATTGCCTATTTCTATTGGGTTGGAAAGGAATGTTATCAATTTCCCCTTTGCTTTTTCATAGCCAAAAAACAAAAAAATAGGTAGCAGCACTATTAACAAAATCAATAGTAACTTTACCGCAAATTTTACCTTAGTCACTAATTGCTCCCCATTAACGAGTACACCTTTGCATACATATAAATTTGCTTTAACAAACTTGCGAATCCATTTGCTCTCGTTGGCGTTAAGCCTATTTGCAAGCCTATTTCCTGAAAAAATTCTGGTTTTGCGGCTAAAATATCGGTGGGTTTTTGATTATTGTAGATTTTTAGCGCTAGCGCACCTAAACCTCTACTTAAAAGCGGAGTGGATTCTCCTCCTTCTGTGTCTAGGTGAAAGGTTAAAATTCCATCTTTGTATTCTGGAACCAAAAACATTTTTGCCGCGCACCCCTTCACAATAAATTTATCTTGCTTTAAATTATCAGCCATTCCGCTGTGCTCTTTTGCAATTTTCAGCAAAAACTTCCATTTGTCGTCTGGATTTCCAAATGCGGCGAAAATACTTCTTATCTCATTTTGAGATTCTTCTATGGTCATTCTGAGTAAATATAGTAATAATTGGGGAATTTACATTACCCCGCTATCGCAGGGTCTGCCTGCCATCACTGTTCTTGAAAAGCATCAAGAAAATGTCAAAATTTCTACGTTACTATTACAATTATATGGTATTTTCCTCCTCTGTATTCCTGCTCCTGTTCTTGCCTATCGCGATAGCAATTTACTACAACCCTATTGTCAAGGCTCGGGGCTTCAAGAATGTGTTTCTGCTCCTTGCAAGCCTTGCGTTTTATGCCTGGGGCGAGCCAATATACGTGTTCATCATGCTTGCTACCA
>Ga0268262_10004964_pt1 | contig 13423 bp, 10 predicted proteins | sample TergutNc150P3_FD_190354 | JGI IMG/M metagenome (GOLD analysis project Ga0268262, IMG submission 190354) | Nasutitermes corniger P3 segment gut microbial community from laboratory colony in Florida, USA - Nc150 P3 (SPAdes) (version 2) | ecosystem: Host-associated > Arthropoda: Insects >... | reverse complement strand
CTGACTTATGATTTCGGCGTACAGAATAACGCTTTATTGGAAAATGCCGCTGCGGCATTTAAGGATTTTAATTTTTCCGCTGTTACAGAACAGTTAAATAAGCTTACGGACATAAACTCCGGTTCTGCATAAAGCTCATAGGGTACGGCACTTCGGTTCAATTCCTCTCACCTCTGATGCTTCTTTTGAGTATTTAATAATTGTTCTGTTGTGTATTAGTTTCTATTTCTAATAAAGATTTTTCCATGGAGGTGAGGGGAATTGCCTTCCAGTCGCAAACATCCTGTTTGCTCCTTACAGGCCGCCTTTTTTGCTAAACCGGCGTCCTGCCGGTTTACCCTACGAAACCTTTCGGTTTCTCCGGGTCGCAAAAAAATTTCAATTCCCCTAACCTCTATTACTTTCTAAAGTCTTAAAAGAGTGTTTTATTGTGAATTGATTTTATCTCTAAAGAAGAATTTTCCATGGAGGTGAGGGGAATTGCCTTCCAGTCGCAAACATCCTGTTTGCTCCTTACAGGCCGCCTTTTTTGCTAAACCGGCGTCCTGCCGGTTTACCCTACGAAACCTTTCGGTTTCTCCGGGTCGCAAAAAAGTTTCAATTCCCCTAACCTCTATTACTTTCTAAAGTCTTAAAAGAGTGTTTTATTGTGAATTGATTTTATCTCTAAAGAAGAATTTTCCATGGAGGTGAGGGGAATTGAACCCCTGACCTCTTGAATGCCATTCAAACGCTCTAGCCAACTGAGCTACACCCCCGGAAGTCTCTTCAATTTACAAAATAGACGGATTTATGTCAACAGGCTAAAATAACACATGATTGTCAGTGTTTCAAGACGGTGCGATATTCCAAGATACAGGTTTAAATGGTTCATGGAAAGACTTGATGCGGGGTTTTGTGAAGTAGCGAATCCTTACAACCCGAAGCAGATAAAGCGTGTTTCCCTGCTTCCCTCAACACAGGGAATTAATGCTGAAAATGCGCTTGATTATGTCGAGGCTTTTGTTTTTTGGACAAGAGAGCCGGAAAACATTCTTGCAAACATAGATGAACTTGAAGAACGAGGACTTCGTTTTTATGTAATGGTTACTGTTACCGGATATCCTGCCGAACTGGAACCTAATATGTCAGACACATCGAAGGTTTTGGTTTCCATGAAAAAACTGGCTCAAAAAATCGGACAGGACAGGGTAATTTGGCGTTACGATCCTGTCATTTTAACAAGTATAACTGACGAAAATTTTCACTACAGGAATTTTCAAATTTTAGCGCAAACTCTTGCCGGTTCTGTCCGGCGGGTTATTATCAGTATTTACGATGAATATCCTGCGGCAAAAAAGCGTCTTGTATTAAAAGAAAAAGCCGGAGTATTGCAAATGACAGAAGCAAATAATATTCTTCCTCAATTACTAAGCGGTTTTGCAAAAAGCGCACAAGCTGCCGGTATGGAAATACAAAGCTGCGCGGAAAAAGAAGACTTTTCTTCTTTTGGAATTAAAAGCGGAGCGTGCATAGACGCGGCATTAATCAATAAATTGTGGGGACTAGAATCTGCCGGCAAAGATAAAAATCAACGTCCTTACTGCCTGTGCTGCAAAAGCGTAGACATCGGCGATTACGGAACCTGCAGTGCGCAATGTGTTTATTGTTATGCTTTTCGCTGACAGAGGCTGTCCGATAATTAAGAGACAGTCGAGCCTTTTCCAAAACTCGGTTAGTTTTGAAAAAGGCTACTGAGTGGATCGTTACCCTTGTTATCATAAAGTATAAGTGATATAATTTGAAGATGTATTAACTACATCATTAATAATGGATGTTTTAACCCCGGAACAACGACACAAATGCATGTCCCATATACGCAGTTCTGATACTAAACCGGAAATATTTTTCCGTAAAGCTTTATGGAAATGGGGCATACGATATAGAAAGAATGTCAAAACTCTTTTTGGCACTCCCGATATTGCCATAAAAAAATATAAAATCGTAATTTTTATTGACGGCGATTTTTGGCATGGACAAGACTGGAAAAAACGAAAATTTTCATCGCAAAAAGAACTATTAGCGTCATATTCAGAATTTTGGCAAAATAAAATTATGCGAAATATTAAACGAGACAAGAAAGTAAAAAAATATTATTATTTACACGGTTGGACAATACTGCGGTTTCGGACTTCTGTTATAGAAAAGAATCTCAATAAGTGTATTATTAAAACAATTAAAATTATTAATCAGAGAAAGAATTTCCAAAATTAAAGATTGTACCTTCCGGGTTAATATAAAAAAGAAAAGACTACCCAAGATGTTACTTGTCAGACAGCGTCTATTAATTTCTCTGACGGCGCACTTCATATAATAATACTCCTGCGGCTACCGATACATTTAACGAATCAATCCGTCCCATCGAGGGTATCCCTACCATGCCGTCACAGCGTTCTCTTAAAAGGCGCGAAATGCCGCTTCCTTCGCCGCCCATTACCAGAGCTGTCCTGCCGTTTAAGTCTCTTTTGTAAACAGGTTCTCCTTCCATATCGGCGCCGTAAATCCAAAAACCGGCTTCTTTTAAGTCTTCCATTGCTCTTACCAAATTGGAAACTTCAGCCTGCGCTACCCACGAAACGGCGCCTGCCGAAGTCTGCGAAATAACAGCCGAGTTTTTTGCGTTGCGGCGATTCCTCCCGATAACCAGATCAACCCCAAATTGATCGCAGCATCTAAGAATAGCGCCGTAATTATGCGGGTCGGTAATTTCATCTAATATGAGAACAAGCGCGTCTTTACGGTCTCCAAGACCGGCGATAAAATTATCAAGACTTATGTCAGCGCCGCCCGCTTCATCTTCAACCTGAAGGGCTATACCCCGGTTATCGGGAGCAAGGCCGTCAAGGTCAAATGTTCCTGTTCTTTCAAGACGTATTTTTTTTTCAACCGCAAGCGAAACAATTTCTTTTGCGCGCGGACCAGCTTTTGCAACTAACAGCGGGCCGCAAAGACGGCCTGATCTTATTCTTTCTTCGATTGCATGAAAACCTGTTAAGTACATCATTTTAATTTACCTGTATATTTTTGTACAAATCCGCAGGGGCGGTATGTCATTTTTGCCTGACGTAATCCCTCGTTTCCAAGGTCCTGTTCGCGGTTAATCAAGGTGAAAAACCGCGGGAGCGATTCGGCAAACGCCTGATTCATATATTGATAAATCCCCTTGTATTCATCAATCGCTTTTTCAAAATGAATTGCAAACATCCTTCCTCTTGCGATACTTTCACCCAGGCAATAAGCGGCGGGATTTCCACTGACAAAAAAAACTGTTCCCCTCAACGCAAGATCATCAAATAAATCAAGGGCCTCTTTTGAAGCCTTATAATCGCCTTCCGGCAGGCTATCTTGCCGCCACTTCTCCAAAATTTCGTTAGCTGCGGGAATCGTCTCCTTACTTACAGGTTTTTGTTCATGCTCGGGATAGGTGTTTCTGAAATGATTAACATGGTTTTTCTTTTTATGATATTTTTTCCCGCTCAGTTCAGCTAAATCTTTGCGATAGTAAAGATAATCAAAATTATCCCTGTCTTCCGTAAAAATAACGCCCCACCCCTCCAGTTTTTCCCTGACCGGAGAAAGGACTGACTGTGAAATATTTTTCCAGTAATCATGAGTTTTAAACAAATTTTCCAGTGTTTTCCAGTCAGGAGCGGCGCAAGGGGTCATAAAGAATGTTTTTTCGCATTCTGTTCCGGTAGCAGGCTGTACGCCGGAAATGATAAATCCTCCGTCTTCGCCTGCGTTATGCGAAATACGATACTTATATCTGTTTCTGAAAAGAAAGAGTCCCGAGAATGTAAATTCCGAAACTCCGTCGGATGTAAGGGATAAGCGCGGGTGCAGACTGTCTTTTAATCCAGCATCCAAAGGAACAAAATCAGGATAACACGGAATAGACATAATCAGTTTTCAGTTTTTTCCTTTTCCGCTTTTTTTGCAAGAATTGATTTTCGCGTTCCCATTAAAATTGAAACAGGCTCCATAAAATGAATATTTTCACATAATATTCTTATAATAACCGTCATGGGAACCGCAAGAATCATTCCGGCAAATCCCCATATGTAACCCCAGATTGCCAATGAAGTAAGAACAATTAACGGTGAAATCCCTACATGTTCACCGATAATTTTGGGATCCATTGTATATCCAAGCACAAGATTAACCAGCAGGACTACAGAAACCACGATAATTACCGGGCCGGGTTCAGGCCAAAACTGGATTAATGCGAATAATGATACAATAAGGCCGCAGGCAATGCTGCCTAAATTGGGAATAAAATTCAGGATAAATTGCAGAATACCCCAAAAAATCGCAAACTCAAGTCCAATCAAGTGAAACGCAACGGCGAATATTACGCCATTGGCGACGGAGATATAGAATTTTGCCGTTAAATAACGCGTAACCTGAGATATCAAGTCATGCCCCATTTGATGAATGCGCTCTGAATGATTTTCAAACGCAATTTCCAGTTTTTCCTTAAAGAATTTTGTTTCCAGCAAAATGAATACAACAAAAATAATAACCAAAACAGCGCTTGTAATAAATTGAAAAAAGATATTGGAAAACGAAAAGGTAAAATTGTATACCCATTTGCGAATACCCAGTTGACTCCAAAGATTCTGCCAAATGCTTAGGGATTCATCGTAAGATAGTTCCAGTAAATGGGCAATCCAGATATATATATCGTTTATTCGTCTCTCATATTTTACATATAGAGAAAAAATATTTCTCCCTGATGTAAAAAGAACCACTCCAAAGACGGACAGACCTGCGGTAATTATGAAAACTACAAGCAATATTGATATAAAACGCGGTATTCTGAACTTATCCAGCCATTTGACCAGCGGATACATTACAAAAGCCAACAAAACGGCAATTGTAAAAGGTAAAACCACCATTGACGCGATTTTCAATACGGCTCCGATAAGAACACAGCCCATGAAAATCAAGATAAAAAAAATGGCGCGGTTTGAATTAAAAGTTTTAAATCTATCCTTCACGCAGGTATTATGCCATATTTATTAAAATTAGGCAATAAATCCGCTACATTTGAAACCTTAGACCAATAGTAGCGCCATAATTATGGCCTGAAAATTCATACATACCCGTCAAGTCAAGCCTGACATAAGCCAAATTGATAGAAATTCCTCCAAAGACTCGTGTATTAAAATCTTTTTTGTTGATTATTAATTTAAAGTCATCTTTTGAAGCAGTACCATATTTTTTCAGCTTTTGTTCATCAGCATCTCCTATTGATAAACCTGAAACTTCAAAGCCTGCCTCCGACCATGCATAACTTAACCCTGCGCCCGCATACGGAGTTACAATTTTGTAAGGAAAAGAAGCCTGCATTTTTAATTCAATACATTTAGTTCCCCACATAATATCCACTTTGGAATCTTTTCCACCAGTAATATTAATATCATTAGCATTATCAATAAACTGAAGATTTTCTTTAGAATAAGAAATTCCTCCGCTTAGTTGATTGTAACCTAACCCGACAGAAAGCCTCATCGGAAATATCTTGCTGTTTATAATGACATAGCGTACATCAAAGCCAAAAAGCATATTTCTTATCTCGATATCAAGGAACGATTTCAGCCATTTTTGAGGCAATAAACCAAACTTAATACCGAAATCAACAGGAATAACCGGAATTCCGATTCTGGCTTCTAAAGAATCAGCCGGAAGCGGAAAATGACTATTGTCTATAAGCGGTAAATCTTTTATTATTGGAAAACCAAATGAATTCATCATCTTATTAATTGATTTGTTATCTATTGTGATCAGCCCTGTAGAAAGACCAACGCCGAAATGCGGAAAACTGCCGATATAAGCGTCAGACCAGTTTAAACCAATTGTAGAATAAAACGGTAATGCTTTAGACATATCATTGGCAAAATTTTCAGTAGCCTTCTGCAGCTCATCAAAATTTATACTTATATCTTTAGCAAATACCGGACTTGCAGCTAACATTAGTATTACTAATAGAATTAAAATTGGCTTACCGGAATATATCATAAAACCCCCTGACAGATTATTCTGTATATTATTTTGAGAATATTCATCTATATATATAATCGGAAAAAAATTAACAAAAAAACAGAAATTATTTGCTATGACGTTATTTTATTTTTTGTCAGGTTGGAATTCCTGTGAAAATACGGCATTTTACGGAAAATCAGCTTGATCAGGTGCTTTATGTATATTACCATGAATTGCTCTGTGTCAGGAACCGTGCGAGTATGCGCCGCCCAACCCCGCCAGGTCCGGAAGGAAGCAACGGTAAGCGGAGGTATACTGCGCCGCGGCCCTCCTGGCGCAGGGCTTTTCTTTTTTATTTCTTTTTGTAAACTGATAATATGGCTGCCTCCGAATATGAAGTAACCGCCTCAAGATACAGACCGAAAATTTTTGACGAATTGGCAGGTCAGGAATTTGTTGTTTCTACCCTTAAAAATTCATTAAAAAACGGACATATCGCCCATGCCTACCTTTTTTCAGGGCCGAGAGGCTGCGGTAAAACAAGCGCCGCCAGAATTCTGGCGCGTTCATTAAACTGCGAAAAAGGGCCGGTTGAAGGACCCTGCGGCGTTTGCGATAACTGCCGCGCAATTAATCAGGGAGCCAGCATGGACGTGCTGGAAATTGACGGCGCTTCCAACAACTCAGTCAACGATGTCCGCCAGATCAAGGACGAAGTTCTTTTTCCGCCTCAAACCGGAAAATATAAAGTTTACATCATAGACGAAGTACATATGCTTTCCCCAAGCGCCTTTAACGCGCTTTTAAAAACCATAGAAGAGCCGCCGCCCTACATTGTTTTTATCTTCGCCACAACTGAGCTGCATAAAGTACCGGCGACAATAAAAAGCCGCTGTCAGCAGTTTAATTTCAGGCTTATATCTGTCGAGACAATTCAGGGAATGCTGAAAAAAATCTGCGCCGAAAATAAAATTGAAGCTGAGGACGAAGCCCTGTTTTGGATAGCGAGAGAATCCACCGGCAGCATGAGGGACGCATTCACTCTTTTTGATCAGATTGTTTCCTTTTCCGCAGGCAGTATTCGCAGCGAATTAATACGGCAAAAACTGGGTATAATCGGCCTTGAAAAATTAAACGCTCTGGCGGAAGTCTGTGCCGTAAATGATACGCAAAACGCTTTTGCGCTGACAGATGAAATTCTTTCTTCAGGCGTGGCAATCGAGCAGTTTATTATTGATCTCGTAGGATATTACCGAAGCCTGTTGCTGCTGAAAAACGGCGTAACAAGAGAATCCATTTTAGGTTTCCGCCCTTCCCAGTTTTCGGCAAAAGCGCTGGAAGCATTTGATTCAATCCATCTTGAACAGGCGCTGGACATTTTACTTGACTGTTATCGCGACATCCGCTATTCGGTGTCTCCGCGTTTTGAACTTGAAAATGTGATTTCCAAATTGTCATGGTTAAGCCGCTGGATTTCACTGTTAGAATTAAAGGAAGCGGTTGAAGATGCACGGCTTGTACTTGGACAATCAAAACCTTCAAATATACCGAATCAAACAAATGCAGTTTTGCGTAACGTTTCAAACAGCCGGCCTGAAAATACCTCAGCTTCAAAGCCGTTTTCAGGTACATCTGTAAATGAGCGTTCGCTTGCAGATGAATTTAAGCGTATGGTCGCGGCAAAGGAATCCGGCGCGTCGGAAGCTTCCTCCGGCGATGATGAAGATGTCCCGCTTTGGGACAGTGCGGTACATGAAACAAAAACCGAGAATGAAATTCCGCCGCAGGTTGAACGCGTGCTGTCTTTAATACCGGGAACAATAATTAATGACGAATAACGGAGTTTATATATGAACATTAATCCATTTGAATTACTAAAAAACGCTCAGAAGATTCAGGAACAGATGAGCGGTTTTCAGGAAAAACTCGGCGATATAACAGTAACAGGCGCTTCAGGCGGCGGCCTTGTTGAAATTGACATAAACGGAAAATTGGAAGTAAGCGCCGTACGAATTGCGCCGGAAGCCGCTAAAGATATTGAAATGCTTCAGGATTTAATAATATCAGCTTTTTCTGACGGTACTGCAAAGGTCAAGCAGGCTGTAAGCAGAGAAGCCTCCTCCATGACGGGCGGCTTAAACATACCCGGTTTTCCCGGCAGTTTTGTCTGATGCGCAAGCTATGCTCGTGAAAGCAAATGCCCTGGACAGGCTTGTAACATTATTTTCAAAACTTCCCGGTATCGGAAAAAAGAGCGCAGGCAGAATTGCTTATTACATTCTTGAAAACAGCCCCGTACTTGCGGAAACCATGGCGAAAGAATTATCCGGTCTGCATCAGGCAATTTTCCGCTGCGGAACATGCGGCGGCTTTACGGAAACCGACCCTTGTTCTGTCTGCTCGGATACAGGCCGGGATCACTCACTCATTTGTGTTGTGGAAAGCGCACAGGATATGCGCATAATAGAAGAAGCTCATGAATTCCCCGGAGTTTATCATGTTCTTGGAGGATTAATTGCTCCATTGGAGGGAATAGGGCCCGCAAATCTTTCCATCGGTAAACTAATAGATCGCCTTCATGATGATAATGTCAAAGAACTCATTCTTGCGTTGAACCCGACCGTTGAAGGTGACACAACGGCGTTATATCTGCAAAAGCAGTTAAAAAATTTGCCTGTAGTGATTACGCGCCTTGCGTCGGGAATGCCTGTGGGCGGGAATATTGAATACATTGATAAACTTACGTTATTGCGCAGTTTCCGCGGGCGCGTGAAAATATAACGCATAACCAAAAAAAAAACTTTGGTCAGTGAAAATCGCCCCATCTTTTACCGGTTTCTACGCTTGCTCGCAAGGGGACGCGTAATTGCACGGCCTGTTCCATTTCCGTCTTGACCAGTTTCGCTATATCAGCGGCTTCTTCCTGTCGGCATTCAAGGATAAGTTCATCGTGAACCTGCAGTAAAAGGCGCACCTTTCTCTGTATGCCGCTTTGCCGTATATTTTCCAACGCAGACAAACTTCTGTCCAGATTAAGCATGGCGAATTTGACAATATCCGCCGCCGACCCCTGAATTGGGGTATTTACCGCAATGCGTTCAGCGGCGGATTTTTCGGTTTTGTTACGCGAATTAATCGTTGGAATATACCTGCGCCGTCCGAATAATGTCGTGACATAACCGTTTTGTTCCGTCTTTTTTATTGTGTCTTCAATAAAAGACCTTACTCCCGAATAAGTATTAAAATAAGCGTTAATAAAATTTGTCGCTTCGCTTCTGCTGATATTCAGTTCATTCGCAAGACGGAAAGCGCTCATTCCGTATATCACTCCGAAGTTAATTGTTTTTGCCATGCGTCTCTGTTCGCTTTTTACTTCGCTTTCATCAATGCCGAAAATCAACGCCGCGGTGCGGGCATGAACATCCTTGTTTTCCGTGAAAGCGGAAAGCAAATTTTTATCTTCGGAAAGATGCGCAAGCACAACCAGTTCTATCTGGCTGTAATCGGCTGATATCAGCAAACAGCCCGGTTTTGCGACAAACGCTTCCCTGATACGCCGTCCTTCCTCAGTGCGTATCGGTATATTTTGCAGATTAGGCTCCCTGCTTGAAAGACGGCCTGTAGCGGTTCCCGTCTGCACAAAGTTGGTGTGCAGTCTGCTCTCGCTGTCTATCATGTCAGCTAACGTGTCGACATAGGTTGACTTTAGTTTGGACAAGGTGCGGTGGCGCAGAATAAGCGCCGGAACCGGGTCTTCACGGGCAAGTTCTTCCAACGCCGCCGCATCGGTTGAGTAGCCTGTTTTTGTTTTTTTGCCGGGAGTGAGTTTGCGCTCTGTAAAAAGCACATCCTGAAGTTGTTTTGTGGAAGATAGATTAAACTCATGTCCTACAGTTTTCCATGTAGTTTCCTGTATTTGATTAAGCTCCGCTTCCAGTTCCCTGCCGTAACTTGTAAGCGCTTTCGGTTCAATCTTTATGCCCTCGCCTTCCATCTCCGCCAGAATTGGCAGCAGCGGCATCTCCAGGTTTTCAAAAAGCGAAAGAGATTCTGTTTTCTTCAATATGGGTTCAATGTAATGCTTCAGTCTTAAGCAAAAGTCGGCGTCTTCTCCTGAATAACGCGCCGCAATTTCCAGAGGAACAGCGGCAAATGTACTGTCTTTAGGTACAATATCAATATACCTTATAGGGGTACAGTCAAATGTATAAGTAATAAGCGAATCAAGAGAAAAGCTGTTACGTTCTGGATCGGTAACCCATGCGGCAACCATTGTATCCCAGATTTTGCACTTCCAGCGTTCAATACCCCAGCCTCTGCTTACCTTGTAGTCAAATTTAGCGTTATGCGCAACAACAGTAATTTTTTCATCTGCGAGAAGTTCGGTCAGCAGGGCGCGGACTTTAAGAGGCTCGTTAAAAACGGAGACTGTTTCCCTGCCGTGAGGCGCAACCGGCACATAATAGGCCTCTTTTGGTTTTACCGCAAGCGAAATACCGATTGGATGGGAATTCCAGGCGTCAAGCGAATCGGTTTCAAAATCTATGGCGAAAATTTGTTGTTTTTTCGCCTGTTCCAAAACGGATTTCAGTTCATTAATATCAAGAATAGTTTTATAGACCCCGTCTCCAAGAAGAACATGATCGGGTGAGGATGCAGAAAGCTTTTCAAATTTTGCTTCGTTTTTTAGTTCGCTGTCAGGGGCTTTATCCTGCGTTTCCGTGTTTTGCGTATTTTGAGCGGCAGGAACTTTTACGTTTGGATCAAGTTGTTTTGCGCTTTGGCGGATACCTTCGCGAAGGAGGACTGCCGCTCCGGCGCTACGGTCCAGTTTTTCTATTGATAATTCGTCAATATTTTTAACAGGCAGGGGTACATCATAACGAAGCCGGATCAATGATTGAGAAAAATAGGCCATTTCTTTTCCTTTCGCTATTTTTTTTCCGGTAGAGCCTTCAATGGCGGCGATATTTCTGTAAATTTCATCAAGAGAACCGTAACGTGACATCAACTTTACCGCTGATTTATCGCCAATTCCCTTAATTCCAGGAACATTGTCTGAGGCATCGCCTGTAAGTGAAAGAAGATCCAGCACTTGCGAAGGCTCCACGCCTCTTTCGGTTTTTACTTCTTCAGCGCCGATAAGTTCCCAGGCCGGCCCCAGTACAGAAGCGCCAGCTTCTTTTCTGTTTATTTTTGAAGGACGCAGTTCATATATACCGCTGCCTACAAGTTGCAGCAGATCTTTATCTGAAGAGAGAATATAACACTGCCGTTTTTCGTTAAAACACGTTTTTGCCAATGTGGCGATAATGTCGTCCGCTTCAAAACCGTCAACTTTAAGACATTTAACGCCAAGCGCAGTTAAAAAATCTTCTACTAACGGAACCTGCTCATGCAGATCATCCGGAGCTTTTTGCCTTGTTGCCTTGTACTCACTGTACATCTCATGGCGGAATGTCGGAGTCCGCGAATCAAACACAGAGGCAAGGCGCAGAGGTTTTTCATTTTTTTTTTGTAGTTTACCGTTGCTGTCTGCTGCGGGAGCGCCTTCGTCCAGCAGTGAAATTACGGTACGGGCAAATCCAAACACGGCGGATACATTTTTTCCGGCGCTGTTTCGCAGGGGACGGGTTAAAAATGCAAAATACGAACGGTAAATAAGGCCATAAGCGTCTATGAGGTAAAGAGGAGGTTTAGTTTCCATGTATTTATGTTAACAGATAATGAAGATAATGGGATAGCCTCTTTCTTTTTTTTTTGGTATACTGTTTTTGATAAAGGATTTACAGCGAGGATTTAATGAGCGACAGTTCCGGCGACAAAAACAAAAATAAAGGCGGTCCGCAATTTCCGTTCGGAGGGCCGAATTTACCCGATCTCAAGCCGTTTGGCGGCTGGAAATTACTCATTGTCTATATTATTGTACTCTTTGTCGGGATGAGTCTTTTTAATTATGTATTTCTCAACAAAATGAATCCTGCCATAGATTTTTCCGAATTTAAAGCGCGAATTTCATCAGGTGAAATTAAAAGGGTTGAAATAACAGAGTCATATTTTACCGGTTATACAAGCGCTTCCAAACAGGATGTCTCAAAACGTATTACACGATCCGCCTACGGTCCGGCGCAGGAAAGAGTATATCGTACAGTATCAATTTACGATCCGGATTTTATTAAACTGCTTGATGATAAAAATGTCGCATACGGAGCGGTTTCGCGGGAAGGCAACGCAGTCCTTAGTTTCATTTTCAGCTGGGTATTGCCGATTGCTTTCTTCATCTTTATTTGGCGTTTTGTTTTCAAGCGTTTGGGAAATTTCGGCGGTAATGTTCTCTCTGTAGGGCAAAACCGCGCTGTCATCGTAGCGGAAGGAGACATTGTTACGCGCTTTAGCGACGTTGCCGGAGTTGATGAAGCCAAGGAAGAGCTTGTCGAAGTCGTGGATTTTTTAAAGAGTCCCCAAAAGTACAAGGAAATCGGCGGTAAAATACCCAAGGGCGTTCTTCTTGTGGGGCCGCCGGGAACCGGAAAAACCCTGCTCGCGCGGGCGGTAGCGGGAGAAGCCAGTGTTTCATTTTTCCGCATGAGCGGCGCTGACTTTGTAGAAATGTTTGTCGGCGTCGGAGCCGCCCGTGTAAGGGATTTATTCAAGCAGGCAAGAACCAAAGCGCCCTGTATTATTTTTATTGACGAACTTGACGCTATCGGTAAAAGCAGAATCAACAACATCGCGGGCGGCAATGATGAACGCGAACAGACGCTGAACCAGCTTCTTGTTGAAATGGACGGCTTTGACGGTACTAGCGGCCTTATCATACTGGCTGCCACAAACCGTCCTGACGTGCTTGACCCCGCTCTTCTGCGCCCCGGACGCTTTGACAGACAGGTGCTTGTGGACAGACCTGACTTAAAAGGCAGAGAGGCTATTTTAAAGATACATTCCAAACCCGTAAGGCTTGATCCTGCTGTTGACCTTGAAGTTGTAGCGCGTATTACATCAGGTTTTTCCGGGGCAGACCTTGCCAATATTGTAAACGAAGCCGCTCTTTTAGCTGTAAGAGCAGGCAGAAAAATAGTAACACAGCACGATTTTAGCGAGGCAATTGAAAAGACCGTTGCCGGTCTGCAGAAAAAGACAAGGGTACTCAAGCAGAACGAAAGAAAACTTACAGCTTACCACGAAGCCGGTCATGCGCTTATTGCCGCATTTACTCCTAACGCAGACCCTGTTCAGAAAATATCGATTATCCCGCGCGGTTACGCTCTTGGCTACACCCTTCAGCTTCCGCTGGAAGATCGCTATACAGTTACAAAATCCGATCTTCTGGGACGGATTGATATTCTATTGGGCGGACGCATAGCGGAAGAAATGATCTCAGGCGAATATTCAACCGGAG
>Ga0268262_10004963_pt1 | contig 13424 bp, 13 predicted proteins | sample TergutNc150P3_FD_190354 | JGI IMG/M metagenome (GOLD analysis project Ga0268262, IMG submission 190354) | Nasutitermes corniger P3 segment gut microbial community from laboratory colony in Florida, USA - Nc150 P3 (SPAdes) (version 2) | ecosystem: Host-associated > Arthropoda: Insects >... | reverse complement strand
CACGAACTAGCACGAACGAGGAAGGATGGTTAATTGGGAATTACGGGAAGAATAAACAATTAAAACGAATTTAACAGTGCTTTCTCTCTCCCAATCGTCGTTGAACGACCGTGTCCGGGATAAACTTCGATATTTTCGTCCAGTTCAAAAAGGCGGCGGAGACTGGCGGTTATGGCGGCGGCGTCGCCGCCGGGGAGGTCGGTGCGTCCGTAGCCGTCGGCGAATAGGGTGTCGCCTGAAAAAAGGACTCCGGCTTCTTTGTCCCAGAAGGCGGCGCTTCCCGGGGTGTGACCGGGGAGGCTAAGAACGGTAAAGGGACCGATTGTACTGCCTTCCTCAAGGAGAATATCCGCAGGGGGCATTTCGCTCCAACTCATATCTAGCAGCGACGTGTCGCCGATAGCGGCTATCATGCTTTCTTTGTGGACATTGTGCGCTTCGGGACCAAGGTATTCGCTGTCATGGCTATGTATGGCTATTTTAACCTTGTCACGGAAAGTTGTCGCAAGATACGGCAGGGCGCAGATATGGTCAAAATGTCCGTGAGTGAGTAAAATAAACTTAGGCTTTAGCTGTGATTTTAGCATAGTGGAAATAATTTTATCGGCTTCGTCGCCCGGATCGATAATCGCGGCGGTTCCGTCGTTAAGCGGGTAAATCCAACAATTGGTAGCGATTGGACCCACTGTCAATTTTATTATTTTTTCTTTTGCCATGGAGGGATAATACCACGAGATTGTCAATTTTTCTAGTCATATTTTTGATTGTTATTTTATGGTACGCCCTTGTTCCCATTACGGGCGGTTTTATTAACCGCTACAAATGGAAAAGGTTCAGAAACCGCTTTAATTCCCTGCGTTTAAGCCCTCTTTTGGACTACAGTCAATACCGCAAATTGGACGGCGAAGGAGGTATTTTCCGCTTTTTTGGGGGGATCGAATCTATAACGGACGGACATACTCTTTGGGTAAAAGGCGGCAATTTGAGCATACCTGTCTCTATCGCTAAAACCAAATGTTTCCTTTTGCCGATACATGACGGTGAAGGGTTTCCCGAAGCTCCGCAAGAAATTCGATGGAACCGTGTTTCCACAATAACAGAGGGAGCGAAAGTATTTATAGCGGGCTGTATTAAAACAAAGGACGACAGATTGAGTTTTGTTTCAGCAAAAGAACAGCCGTTAATGGTAATCTTCTACGATTGCCCCGATGATGAGCTTGCGCAGATTATTATCCAAGCGGCAAGAACACGCAATGAATATTGGAACAGTATTACTCCGGTATCAATCGCAATCGGAGCTCTTACTTTGATTTATATCGCCGCGACTTACCTTGGACGCCCTGCCTTCCGGCTGACTGTAATCTGCGCGTTATCCGCTGTTTTTATTCCTATCCTTCCGCTTCTTCCGCCCGGGATTTTATTTACGTCTCTTTACCGCAGGCTTTCATGGGATTCAAGAAAATTAAGAGCCGATTATGATCTTGCGCGCTTCGGTCTTATGCCCATCCCCTCAGACAAGCCTGTCAACTCTTTTGTGTTACGTGCATACGCTCTGGAATTGCTTGCGTGGGCATTAATGCTAGCAAGCGTTATTGTCAATATTATTTTTATTTTTCTGCTTTTGTATCTTTTTAAGGTTATATCATTTTGAACTGTCGTCTTCGCTGTTTTTAGGTTTAGCGTAGTTGACGGTTAAAGTTCTGCCTCTGAATTTATGCCCTGTAAGAGCGGCGATAATTTCTTCGGCTTTTGTGTCTCTTACCTGCACAAAAGAATAATTATCCAATATGCGGATAACGCCGATATCTTCTCTGGGCGTGGAAGTTTTTGTCATGATAAGCGTTATAACTTCTCTGGGGAACAGGCGGCGGTTTTTGCCGATACTGATAAAAAGCATTTTTGATTCTTCTTCAGGCAGATTTATCTCGACAGCGTCGGGAGCGGTTCTTTCTCCGTGTCTTTGCCGATTTTCCGTCATCCGTGAATTGTCCGCGCGGGAGTCTGTTCGCAGGTTCGGCGTCTCTCTTCTGTCGTAGTACATAAAAAGCCACGCCGCCGCCCACGAGCGCTTAAAAAACGAAACTTCTTTTTTATACAGTTTATGATATTCATGCATAAGAGATATGTCGGTATCGGCGTTGAATTTTTCTAAAATCTCTTTCAGGTTTCGTTTCGCTTTTTCTTTGTCAAACGGCATCTCAGCCTCCGCCATTTATTGTTTGTATCGTGCCGTCAGGATTGTATTTCAATTCTGTTACTTTCAAACTGCGAAGCCATGTTCTGCCGCCTGAAGGACCGCTGTCATGGTGGAAAAGATACCACTTGCCCTTGTACTCCGCGATAGAGTGATGGGTTGTCCAACCGATTACAGGCGTCAATATAACTCCCTGATATGTAAAAGGTCCGTAGGGATTGTCGCCTATGGCATAGCATAAAAGGTGGGTATCGCCTGTTGAATAAGAGAAATAATATTTGCCGTTGTACTTGTGCATCCATGACGCTTCAAAAAAGCGTTTTTCCGTGTCGCCCTGGGTAAGCGGTTTTCCGTCTTTATCGAGAATTACAACGGGGCGGGGTTCTTCGGCGAACTGGAGCATATCGGCGCTTAATTTCGCAACTCTTGCGCAAATAGCGGGCTCGTTATTGGCGGGGAATGTTCCGCCGCTTTCCAAAGCCTTATTGTCCTTGTAGCGTTGAAGCTGACCGCCCCAAATACCGCCGAAATATATGTAATATTCGCCTTTATCCTCGAAAACGCAAGGATCGATGCTGTAACTGCCCCAAATTGGGTCGTTCAGCGGCTTAAACGGTCCTTCGGGACGGCTTGCGATAGCGACGCCAAGGCGGAAAATGTCGTTTTTGTCTTTTAACGAGAAGTACAAGTAATATTTGCCTTTTTTGCAAGCCACATCGCTGTCCCATAATTGGCGACCTGCCCAAGGAATATCCTTAACGTCTAAAATAACGCCGTGATCTTTCACCTGCCCGTTATCGGCGTCTTCCAAAGAAAAGACATGGTAGTCTTTCATATCGAAATGATCGCCGTTGTCATTTTCGGCGAACTCGCTTTCCCTGTCGTGGGAAGGGTAAATAAACAATTTGCCCTTAAAAACATGAACAGAAGGGTCTGCCATGTAGTCGTTTGGAACTAAATATCTCATTTTAATAAAATATCAGAAAACCTTAATTTTTGCAAGTGTTGAATTGTTTTTATTAAAAAAGTATATTCAAGTTATGAATTCTATTGAACTCGCGAAAGCCTATGATCCCAAGTCTTTTGAGGATCGTATCTATTCCATGTGGAAAAATTCGGGCGCTTTCGCACCGGAGTCCGCCGCCGACAGTACGGGAAAACCGTTTGTCGTGGTAATTCCGCCGCCTAATGTTACAGGCGTTCTTCACGCAGGGCACGGACTTAATAACAGTTTACAGGACATTATTGTCCGCTTCCACCGCATGACAGGCGTTCCCGCTCTTTGGGTTCCGGGAACGGATCACGCAGGTATTGCCACTCAAAACGTGGTGGAACGCAAGTTAAAAGAAAAAGGAAAAAGCAGGCGAGAACTTGGGCGTGAAAAATTCCTTGAAGAAACATGGAAAGTAAAAAATGAGCATCACGCTATCATTACAAAACAGCTTGAAAAAATAGGCGCGAGCGTTGATTGGAAGCGCGAGCGTTTTACAATGGACGACGGTCTTTCACGGGCGGTGCGCGAGGTTTTTGTTACTCTTTACGAGCGTAATCTTTTGTACAAGGGAAATTATCTTGTAAACTGGTGTACTTCCTGCGGAACCGCCCTTGCCGACGATGAAGTTGATCATGAAGATACCAAGGGAAAAATGTATCATCTTCGCTATTATTTTTCGGACGATAAAGAAAAATATATCGAGATTGCCACAACTCGTCCCGAAACTCTGTTAGGCGACACCGCCGTAGCCGTCCACCCCGAAGATGAGCGTTACTCCGCTCTTAAAGGCAAAACCCTGCGTCTTCCGCTTACGGATCGGGATATTCCGCTTATTTTTGACACCTACGTTGAGCGAGGCTTCGGAACAGGAGCGTTAAAAGTAACACCCGCCCATGATCCGAATGACTGGGAACTGGCGAAACGGCACAATCTTGCCGTGATTAACATACTCAACCCCGACGGCACGCTTAATAACGAAGTTCCCGAAAAATACCGAGGGCTTGCGGTGTCAAAGGCGAGAGCGATTGTTATCGAAGACTTGCAGGCAGGCGGCTGGTTTGTGAAAGACGAGCCTATTAACCACTCGGTTGGGCATTGTTACCGCTGTAATACGGTAATAGAGCCGTTTCTCTCGGAACAGTGGTTTGTCCGCATGAAACCGTTAGCTGAAAAAGCGTTGGCTTCATGGCAGAAAGGCGAAATTATTTTTTACCCCAAAAAATGGGAAAACACTTATAAACACTGGATGGAAAATATAAGAGACTGGTGCGTCAGCCGCCAGTTGTGGTGGGGGCATAGAATTCCCGCTTGGACATGCGCGGACTGCGGAAAAATGACAGTTTCACGTAACGATATCGATACCTGTCCGCATTGCAAAAGCAAAAAAATAGAACAAGACCCCGATGTGCTTGACACTTGGTTTTCAAGCTGGCTCTGGCCCTTCAGTACTCTTGGCTGGGAAAACTCCGATTGTAAAACCGAGGACTTTAAAAAATATTATCCGACAACGGCGCTTATAACCGCTTATGACATTATCTTTTTCTGGGTATCAAGAATGATAATGGCGGGGCTTGAGTTCACAGGCAAAGCGCCGTTCCGTGATATTTACATTCACGGTCTTGTGCGCGACAAACAGGGACGCAAAATGAGCAAGTCTCTGGGCAACGGACTTGATCCGTTAGAGCTTGTGGACGAGTTCGGCGCAGACGCTATGAAATTTACGCTCGCCTTTATGTGCGCCCAAGGACAGGATATTCTTGTAGACAAAGAATCTTTTAAAATGGGGACAAAATTCGCCAACAAGGTATGGAACGCGAGCAGATATATTTTAATGAACCTTGACGGACGCAATTTGCAGGAAAATCCCGCCCTGACTCCGGCAGATGAATGGATATACTCACGGTTAAACGACGCGGCAAAATCAATGAGGGAGGCGTTTCTTTCCTACCGTTACAATGACGCGGCGCAGACAGCCTACGAATTTTTTTGGAACGATTACTGCGATTGGTATGTTGAAGCGACAAAACTTTCCATGAAGGACGGAGACAACGCCGAGAAAGACCGCACCACGACGGTGTTATTAGACATACTCTCTCAATCTTTACGCCTGCTCCACCCTCTCCTGCCCTTTGTAACGGAAGAAATCTATCAAAAATTACCGGAAAGTTTCAGACACGCAGGAACAAAAGCGAAAAATAAAACAGGGCAGGAAACACTGCTCATAAACGCCCAATATCCTCTTTACGATGAAAAGCGAAACAATCCTGTGCAAGAGAAAAATTTCACCGCTCTTCAATCGCTGGTTGGAATGGCTCGTACTCTTAGAAGCGAATGCGGCATAACGCCCGAGAAAAAACTCCGCCTGCTGATTCGTTCCGGCGCGGAACTGCAAAAACCTTTTACGGATAATGAAGGGCTTATAAAACTTTTAGCCGGAGCAGGCGAATTACAGATTGAAGCGGCAAGCGGAACGTCAAGCGAAAGACCGTCAGGTTCTATCGGTCTTGCGGGCACAGGTTTCGAGCTTTTTGTGTTTGTAGCCGAAGCGGTGGACACAGCGGCTTTAAAGAAAAAATTATCAGGAGACCTTGAAAAAGACCGAAAATATATAGAGGTCCTTAAAGCGAAGCTTGCCAACGAGCAATTTGTAAAAAACGCGCCGAGCGAGCTTGTTGAGGAGCAAAAAACAAAACTTAATGAAACTATAAAACGCACTGAAAAATTTGCTGATTATTTGAGGGATATTTAATGGATATAGACCAAATGAACCAGTTGAGCGGGCTTCGTCTTGCTCCTTACATTCAAGTTGCCACAAATCTTATCGGCAAATCGCGCGAGGGCGGCGGAAATATGTTCCGTCATCAAATTGACACTATGGGGATTCTTATCGACTACGGCTATGTTAATTCGGTACTGCTCAAAGCCTCGCTTGTCCACGATGTTCTTGAGGATATCCCCGATTTTAACCACAACACTTTACTTTCTATTGATACCGACAGCCACGCTGTTTATAACCTTGTTCTTGAAGTTACGCGAAGGCACGGCGAAACAAAACCCGATTTTCTTACCCGCATACTCGAAACAGGCTCTTTTGACGCAAAAACCTTAAAAGTAGCAGATCGTATTTCCAACATGATTTCTCTCGGCTTTGTAAATAATCTAGCTTTTGTAGAGCGTTATATAAACGAAACTGAAAAATATCTTTTTCCTCTTGCGGCGCAGGTAAATAATTATATGCTGATAGAGCTTACAGACCTTGTAAAAATAAAACGCAAATATTTGGAAGACTTGAAACAACAATGACAAAACCGTCTTCTCTGTCTGAAATACATTCTCCTCAAGATATAAAAAAAATGTCGCTTAGGGAATTAAACGCTCTCGCGCAGGAAATAAGGGAATATATTGTTTCTACGGTTTCGAGTAACGGAGGGCATTTATCTTCCAACCTTGGAATAGTTGAGCTTACGCTCGCCCTTCACCGTGTATTTAATTCGCCCGATGACAAAATTGTCTGGGATGTTGGACATCAGTGTTACGCGCATAAACTTATAACCGGGCGATATGATTCGTTTTCATCGCTCCGCAAAAAAGGCGGAATAGCCGGTTTTCCAAAGCGAAGTGAAAACCCTCATGACGCTTTTAACACGGGGCACGCCTCTACGTCAATTTCCGCCGCTCTGGGACTTTTGGCGGCTGACAGAATACAGGGCGGCAAATCCCACGCGATAGCGGTAATAGGAGACGGCGCTCTTACAGGCGGAATGGCGTATGAAGCGTTATCCCACTGCGGACACCTTGGGCTTCCGTTAATCGTAATATTAAACGACAATAAAATGTCCATTAACCGAAATGTCGGCGGTCTTTCAAAATATTTAAGCCGTCTTTCCATGAAGAAAAAATATCAAACTTTCCGCAGGCTTTTTGACGAGACAGCGAAAAAAATTCCGTTAATAGGCAACGCTTTTTTTAACATGGTTGTCAGGCTAAAAAGAGCCGTTAAAGCTGTTTTTTATATCGACAATTTTTTTGTAGACCTCGGTTTTGAGTATGTGGGACCGATAAGCGGACACAACATTCACGCTCTTATAAGTGTATTGCAAGATGTGCGGAAAATAAACCGCCCTGTTGTAATTCACATAACGACACGCAAAGGCAAGGGCTACGGTTACGCTGAGGACGATCCGCACAGTTATCACGGCGTAGGCTCTTTCTCGGTTGACGGCGGAATCGGACAAGGCAGCATTAGTCATAAAACTTTTACAGAAAGTTTTTCAAACTGTCTCCTTGAGGCGGCAAAAAAAGATGAGCGTATAACGGCTGTTACCGCCGCCATGAAAACAGGCACAGGGCTATCCGCTTTTGCCGAAGCGTTTCCAAACCGCTTTTTTGACGTAGGTATTGCCGAAGAACACGCGGTAACTTTCGCCGCAGGGCTTGCGGCAAAAGGACTGCGTCCCGTAGTCGCTATTTATTCCACATTTATCCAACGCTCGGTAGACCAGATAATTCACGACGCCGCTCTTCAAAAACTGCCTGTCGTCTTTGCGTTGGACAGATCGGGATTTGTAAGCATGGACGGCGAAACTCATCAGGGTTTATTTGACATAACGCTCTTCCGCAGTGTTCCCAATATTACCTTCCTGTGCCCTGCAAGCGACAGCGAAATGAAACTTATGCTTGATTACGGAACAAATACGCAAACATGCCCCGTTATTATTCGCTATCCTAAAGCGTTATGTCCGCAGGAGACGGAAGCGTTTTTACAGCCGCTTGAAAGAGGGCGAGGGGCTTGGATTTCAAAGAGCGGAAACGCTCAAGTTTGCCTCGCTTTTACGGGAAGCCTTTACACGGAAGCCGTTGAGGCGGCGAATATATTGAAAGAACAGGGAATTACAGCGGACTTGTATAACTTGCGGTTTTTGAAACCTGTTAACGAAGACTATTTGGCGGATTTAATGAACGCGTATAAACTTGTAATGTTCTTGGAAGAAGGAATGAGAGAAAGCGGCTTCGGCGAATACGCCGCTGCCCTCGCCCGCACGAGAAACTGTACGGCAAAAACGGCGGTTGCGGCTGTGGAAAGCGCCTTTTTTGAAGAAGATATGGCTTTGGGCAGCCGTGAAGAACTGCTTGCCGTTAACGGTCTTGACGGTAAAGGAATAGCAGAAACAATAAAAATAATATATAATACTATCTAATAATGACTTGGTTTCAATGGCTTTTTTCGGTATATGAGTATATCCGCCCCGTACTGGATGTTGTGCTTCTCGCCTTCATTCTTTACAAAGGTTATGAACTGTTGGAAAAAACCCAAGCTCTCCCGTTGGTTAAGGGGACAGGCTTTCTTTTTCTGGTCTACGGCATTGCGTGGCTTTTTAACCTTACAACTTTGCGTTGGGTTCTTACAATAATCGCCCCCGGGCTTTTTATCGCTATCGCTATCGTGTTCCAGCCGGAACTTAGAAAAATAGTCATGCGCCTTGGGCAGACGGAATTCTTTAAACCCAACGCGGCGGCGCAGATTGGAAAACTTGATTCTGTCGTAACAGCGGCGGAATTGTTATCGGAAAAACGCAGGGGAATGTTAGTTGTCTTTCCGAGAAAAATCAACTTAAAAAATATTATTGATACGGGCACAAGAATTAACGCTGAAATTTCATCAAGTTTAATCGTGGCGATTTTTGAATTTGACGGACCTCTGCACGACGGAGCGATTGTTATTCAAGGCGGAAGAATTATTTCCGCCGGATGTTTTTTGCCGCTTTCAGAAAGAATGGATATACGAAAAAATTTCGGCACAAGACACAGGGCGAGCCTTGGTATGGCGGAGCAATCGGACGCTGTTATACTGATTGTTTCGGAAGAAACAGGGGCGATTTCCCTAGCTTACGATTCAAAGCTTTATTACGATTTGTCTTCGGCGGAAGTTACGCGCAAATTGATGGAACTGCTTGATAAAGGAAGCAGAAAAGAAGCGGAACAAACGGATGATTCCAAAGAGGAAAGGGAGGTCATAGTTGAATAGAGCCAAACTTTTTTCCAAAATAACAGAAAAATGGACTGTTAAAGTTCTCTCTTTGGCGGCGGCGGTTATTATTTCAATTTTTTACAGAATGAACAGCCTTGAAACCCGCTATTTTACGGTTCCGCTGTCAATCGAAGCAAGCGATGCTTTTTTACCCGCGAATTCTTTTCCAATGTCGGTAAAAATATCCATACGGGGAGAATCCGAAAACATTCAGCCGGTACTTGCGGAAGACATAGAAGCTTTTATCGATCTAAAAAGATACGCCAACGAAGGGCGTTACAGAGTGCCTGTTCAAATACGAAAAAAAGGCACGGCGCTTGGGGTTGAACCTATGGAAGTATCGGTTCTCCCCGTAGAAATTCCGCTTCTTCTTGAACAAAGAATGACACGTAACGTTAATGTATTTCCCGTTTTACGGGGAACAGCGGCGGAAGGCTACGATCTTACAGGAATATCGCTGTCTCCCGCAAGCGTAAATGCCGAAGGACCTCGCTCAATATTTGACAGCCGCATTGAATTTAACACAGAACCTATAGATATTGACAGGCGGTATGAAGATTTTTCCGGCATGATAAGTATAAAAAAAGACAACCCTCTTCTCTACATCAAAGGAAACGCTATTCTGGAATTCCACGGCACAATAAGCCGTATAACCCGCAAAGAGCAAGAAAACAACGCTTCCCAAACATCCGAAGGCGATTTGTCAGGCGGAGAACAATGATTACGGGAATCGGTATTGATATGATCGAAGTTAAGCGTATGGAACGCTGGCTTGACAAATCATCTCTGCTTGAAAGATATTTTAATCCGCAGGAGATAACTCTTGCCTTTTCCAGAAAAAAAAGCGCGGCTCAAACTCTTGCCGCCAGATTTGCCGCCAAAGAAGCGTTCGGCAAGGCTCTGGGAACGGGACTTGCCGGAATTGAATTAAAAGATATTATTGTAATTAACAGCGATAACGGGAAGCCCGACATAAAATTGACAGGAACAGCGGAAAACAAATTTGGGAAATCTGGCGCTAATAAAGTGCATCTTTCTATTACTCATGAAAGAGAGAATGCTATAGCCATGATCGTTTTGGAGGGGGCGTAATAAAATGGCAAAGAAAAAAAATGACGAAGAAGACAAAGAACTAAAATTAACGTTTCAATCAAAGAAAGAATTTACATGTCCCGTGTGTCTGGCGCAATTCCGCAAAGAGGAGCTTTTTTCAGGCGGCGGCAGATTGATAGCGGGAAAACTTACGGATGAACTTCACAGACTTTACGAACCGTCAAAAAAATACGGAGTAATATTTCCGCTTGTATATGAATCAATTGTCTGTCCTGAATGTTGGTTTGCGTCTATGGAAAACGATTTTTCAATACTGCCGAGAGAAAATACCGACGCTGTAAAAAATGACGCTGAAAAGCGCATGAAAGACACTTTGCTTATTTTTCCCGGCGTTGATTTTAACGAAAACAGAACATTAATGGACGGAGCGGCTTCATTGTATCTTACATTGCGTTGTTATGATTTTTACAATAAACAAAATTCCCCCACAATCAAACAGGGATTGGCGGCAATTCGCTGCGCGTGGCTTTTGGACGAACTTGATAAAAAATATCAGGGTCAGCACTATGACTGGCTTGGAACTCTTTTCCGCAGAAAAGCCCATTATCTTTACAATGAGGCTCTTTCCCGCGAGCAGAGCGGAAAGGAAAATCTTTCCGGCATAAAAATTTTCGGTCCTGACACGGATAAAAATTACGCCTACGAAGGAATGTTATACATGTGCGCCTTCCTTCGTTACAAATACGGTCCCGCCCAAAACGATGAAGAAAGAAAAACTTCTTTGGAAGACGCGCGCCGTACAATCGCCAAGCTTTTCGGCATGGGCAAAGCGTCCAAAAACAAACCGGGCGCGTTTCTTGAACACGCCAGAAAACTCTACGACACAATAAATAAGGAACTTTCCGAAAACGAGTAGTATGGAAAGAAATATCAAACTTGTCATCGCTTATGACGGAACGGATTTTTGCGGATGGCAGAGACAAGACAACGAAAGAACCGTACAGGGCGTGATAGAAGAGGCGTTGGAAAAAATGCACAGCCACCCTGTAAGCCTGACAGGTTCAGGCAGGACTGATTCAGGCGTTCACGCCGCGGGGCAAGCCGCCAATTTTTACACGGATATCGAAAGCATCCCCGCAGACCGTTTCGCTCCCGCGCTGAACTCATCTTTGCCCCATGAAGTAAGAGTGCTTGAATCCCGCGAGACAGACAAGGAATTTCACGCCCGATTCAGCGCAAAGGCGCGGACTTACCGTTATCAGTTTAAATGCCGCCCGCTTTTGCCTCATGAAAGCCGTTACAACCTGCAATTACGCCGTTTTCCGCGCTTGGAACTTCTTAACGAGTACGGCAGACTTCTCTTTGGAGAAACGGACTGCTCCATTTTCGCCGGAGCGGGAGACACAAGCGCCTCAAAAAACCGTTATGTTTACAGAGCGTATTTTTATATGGAAGGAGACTCGCTTGTTTTTGAAATATGCGCCAACGCCTTCCTGCGCAACATGGTTCGCTCCGTAGCGGGAACATTCCTTCACTACGAAGAAACCGACACGCCGCCTGAGAAATTACGGGAAATTATCGCTTCAGGGGAACGTTCCCTTGCGGGTCCCACCTTGCCGCCTCAGGGGCTTTTCTTATGGCAAGTGGAATACTGATAAATATTTTTTTTCAAACCTATTGACAAGTTTATAAAAAATCCTCATTGTTCAATTAGACGAAAAAAATCTGGACGGCACTGGATGATGCCGCGCCGTGAAGCCCGGCGCATTGCTCCTGAAGGGAGGCTGGAAGGAATATATTGATAGGCAGCAATGTTGTCATCAACGGGATTTGCAAATCCTTTGGTGAATTTGAAGTGCTCAAAAATGTGAGCTTGGAAATTAATAAGGGAGAATTTTTCTCCCTGCTGGGACCGTCAGGCTGCGGAAAAACTACTTTGTTGCGCATAATTGCCGGATTTGAACATCCTGATGAAGGGACTCTTACCCTTGACGGCAACAATGTGCTTTCGCTTCCTCCGAACAAACGCCATACAAATACGGTTTTTCAAAATTACGCCTTATTCCCCCACCTGACAGTGTTTGAAAATGTCGCCTTCTCGCCCCGTCTTAAAGGCGCGACTGAATCAGAAATAAAAACAAAAGTTGAACAATATTTAAATCTTGTGCGCCTTGAAGGGCACGCCGACAAAAAACCCAATCAGTTATCGGGCGGACAAAAACAAAGGGTCGCCATCGCCCGCGCTCTTATAAATGAGCCCCGTGTTCTTCTGCTTGACGAGCCTCTTTCCGCCCTTGACGCTAAACTGCGCCAGCATATGTTAATAGAGCTTGATCGTATCCACGATGAAATCGGCATAACGTTTATTTATGTAACGCATGATCAACAGGAAGCGCTTTCGGTTTCCGACCGTATTGCCGTAATGAACTTAGGTGATATTTTACAAATAGGCACGCCCCATGAAATTTACGAAAGCCCCTCTAAAGATTTTGTCGCCCGTTTTATAGGAGAAACAAATTTATTTGACGGCGTAATTACAAGCGTGGAAAAAATAAAAATCAACGAGAACAGCGATGAAATGGAATATCTTGCCGAAGTGGAAATCCCCGAGTTAGGCAAAATTAAAGTTACCGATATAGACGAAGTAAAAGTCGGACAGCGTGTAAGTTTTACAATAAGACCGGAAAAAATCGCCATCACAAAAGAAATGCCGTCTACAAAACGCCCTTATATAAATCATTTGCAGGGAATGGTAGACGAACCTATTTATTCCGGTTTTCAGACAAAGTTCTATGTTAAAGTGCAGGACAAAACTCTTATCCGTGTAATAAAACAGCACGCTAATTATTCAGACGAAGGACCGGATATCCGTTGGAAGGATTCAGTCTTTCTTTCATGGAGCGCCGTTGACGGCTACATTGTCGAGGTAAAAAGTTGAACCTTAAGGCGAAGAAAAATTACGGTCCTCTTTACTCCGCCCCAATGGCTGTCTGGTTTACTCTTTTTTTTCTTGCGCCGATCATCATCATCATTATTTACAGTTTTCTTAAAAAAGGTCTTTACGGCGGCGTAGAAAACGAATTCTCTCTTGAAGCGTATCACTATCTGGGCGATTCCGTATTTTTAAGCATAACTTTTCGCACCGTAATAACTTC
>Ga0268262_10004962_pt1 | contig 13425 bp, 14 predicted proteins | sample TergutNc150P3_FD_190354 | JGI IMG/M metagenome (GOLD analysis project Ga0268262, IMG submission 190354) | Nasutitermes corniger P3 segment gut microbial community from laboratory colony in Florida, USA - Nc150 P3 (SPAdes) (version 2) | ecosystem: Host-associated > Arthropoda: Insects >... | reverse complement strand
AAAGATCGTCTAATCGGCGGGTAATTTCATAGGCGTAACGTTCTATGCCTGTAAGTCTTCTGCAGAGAAAATCGCCGTTGATTAGAACTTTCTTTTTATTCATTAATTTTATAAATTTTAGCCCTTAAACGCTCAAATTTCTTTTTTGGTAATATTTTTTTTATTATTAAAATTATACAACGGCGAAAATGATGAAAAAAACTGTTATCGCGTATATCTCTTTCTATTTCTAATTTTCGTATACCGTCAATAAATTTCTCAAATATATCATTTATTATCTGTCCTTGATTTGCAGTTTCAATTTTAAAATTTCTTCCAAAATCAAAATAATATTTGGTATGTTGTCCGAAATAGCCTATATGCTGAACCAAACTGTTGTTAACGCAAAAAATAGGTATTCCGGTACTGGTAAAATATTCTGAAAACTGCCAATCAATGGCTTTTGCCATGTCAATTGAATTTATATGCGACATAAATTTTGAAACTTTATCCCGATGAAACAATGTTCCTGCGGCGCCAATTGTTTTTTTTAAACACAATTCACCATCAATTCTTTTATAAGATTCATGTGTGTTTGCATTAAAAACAGAAAGAATGCCATTTGTTTTTTCAAATAATCTAAGGGTTGTATTCAGCCAGTCTTTACTAAAAACAAGATCAGAATCAGCGTTAAAAAATAATTCATCTGACGTAGACAAAAAATCATGATACATTTGATATGTATTTTTATCAGCTTTTAAATTTACTTCATTAATTTTTATAGATATTGCTGTTGGAAATATTTTTCTTAATTCCTCAATACCGTATTCAGTACTACAGTCATCATAAACCCTGATGTGATGCGGTATTGAAATATTGGACTCATAAAGCGAGGAAGCCATTAATTTCAATAATTTTTTTCTGTTATATGTTGGTATTCCGATTGTTAACATTTGTTTATTTATAAAATTTATAATGCATTATTCGTAATAAAATCTTCATATGCTTTTTTAATCCCGTCTTTCAGACTGGTTTTTGCTTTCCAACCTATAGATGATAACTTATCAATATTAAGAAGTTTACGCGGAGTTCCATTTGGTTTGGAAGTGTCCCATTCTATTGTGCAATGTTTGTTCGGCTTATCGGTATATACAATTTGATTTATTAATTCAGCTAATTCCTTTATAGTAAGATCCTTACCGGTTCCAATATTTATTAATTCTCCTATTTCACAAGCATTTTTTGAAACCATAAGAAAGAGCAAAGCTTCAGCCAAGTCATCGCTGAAAAGAAATTCTCTATATGGCGAGCCGTCTCCCCATAAAGTTACTTTATCTGTTCCATTTGTTTTTGCTTCGTGGAATTTTTTTATCATGGCTGGAAGTACATGCCCGTTTTCTATATTGTAAGTATCGCCAGGGCCATAAAGATTAGTCGGCATAACAGATATAAAATTGGTTCCATATTGTACATTATACGAATTGCATAATTTTATAACCGCAATTTTCGCTACGGCATAAGCATCATTTGTAGGCTCAAGTGAACCGGATAACAAATATTCCTCTTTTAAAGGCTGAGGAGCCATTTTAGGATAAATACATGAAGAGCCAAGATTAAGTAATTTTTTAGCCCCATGCTTATAAGCGGAATTTACAACGTTAAAACCAATCATCGTATTATTGTAAATAAAATCGGCAGGGTAGTGGGAGTTGGCTCCTATCCCGCCAACTTTTGCCGCCGCTAAAAAAACATAATCTGGCTTATTCTCGGAAAAGAAATGTTCAACTGCGGTTTGATCTATTAGATCAAGTTCCTTGTGGGTTTTTGTTATTATGTTATCATAACCGCAAGAGTTGAGTTTACGCATAATTGCGCTTCCAACAAGTCCGTTATGTCCTGCTATATAAATTTTTTCATGTTTATTCATAATAATTTTTTATCTCATAACCGCCGTTTTTAAGATGTTGTTCTTTTTCAGCTAACTTAAAATCATTATAGACCATCATTTTTACCAATTCAGGAAGTTGAACTTTTGGTTTCCAGCCGAGTTTTTCGTAAGCCTTTGACGGGTCTCCAATTAAAATTTCAACTTCCGCGGGACGGAAATAACGAGGGTCTATTTCTACAAGTACTTTGCCGGTATCTTGATCAATTCCTTTTTCATGAATGTCTTTGCCTTCCCATTTTATTATTATACCGATTTCTAAAAACGCCATTGTAATAAAATCACGTACAGTAGTTGTAACGCCGGTCGCCATAACAAAGTCGTCGGGCTCTTTTTGTTGCAGCATGAGCCACATAAGTTCAACATAATCGCCGGCATACCCCCAGTCGCGCTTGGCGTCAATATTACCCATGTAAAGCTTATCCTGTAGTCCCAATTTTATACGGGCGGCGGCACGGGTGATTTTTCGGGTAACAAAAGTTTCCCCTCGGATTGGACTTTCATGATTAAAAAGTATACCGTTACATGCAAACATATTATAAGATTCACGGTAATTTACAACAATCCAGTAAGCGTACAGTTTTGCAACAGCATAAGGGCTTCGCGGATAGAATGGAGTAGTCTCTTTTTGCGGAATTTCCTGCACTTTTCCGAATAATTCACTGGTGGAAGCCTGATAAAATCTTACTTTTTTCTCCATACCTAAAATCCTGATAGCTTCCAAAATTCTTAATGTGCCTATTCCGTCCGTATCTGCGGTATATTCGGGAACTTCAAAAGATACCTGAACATGACTTTGTGCGCCAAGATTGTAAATTTCATCCGGTTGTACTTCCTGAATAATACGCACAAGATTGGAAGTATCAGTCAGATCGCCGTAATGAAGAAAAAACTTTTTATTTTTCTCATGTGGGTCTTGGTACAGATGATCAACACGTTCAGTGTTAAAACTAGATGAACGGCGTTTAATACCGTGGACGGTATATCCTTTTTTAAGAAGGAATTCCGACAAGTAGGCGCCATCTTGTCCGGTAACGCCAGATATAAGGGCTGTTTTCATTTGTGATGTCCTTTTAATAATAAGTATAGTTTATAAAAACCATAAGGTAGTAAATATTTAGTTAGTTTTAATAATTTTAATAAAGAAAAATTATTTCTTGATATATTTAGTTCTTTTAAGGCTGTTTTTCTTTCAAGTTTTCTTTTCTTTTCATAAATATGACTAATTCCGTTTGTGTCATATACGGCTATATTTGTTTTTATGTGAAAGAAAGAAATCTTATACTGAATTAGCTCTGTAATAAAAAAATACCAGTCTGCTACAATTTTATATTTTTCATTAAATAACTGATGGTTAAATAATTCGCGTCGAATAAGGGTGTTTTGATGATTTATCATATATGGGATAAAGAAATCCAAAGTAATATTATGAGGGTAATTTATCGTACGATAACTATTTCCTACAGCATCGCTGAAATAAACGTCTGCCTGTTTGTATGTTTTTATCTCATTAAATACTTCTTTTAATGTCCATGGATGCAGTAAGAAATCTCCACTGTTTAAAAAGAGCAAATAGTCTCCTGTTGCTTTTTTAATTCCTTTATTCATTGCATTATATATTCCCAAATCAGGTTCTGAAATCCAATATGCTATTCTATCTGAATATTGTTTAATAATATTAATACTGTCATCTTCAGAAGCGCCGTCTATAATTATCCATTCAAAATCTTTAAAGGTTTGAGTAATAACGCTTAAACAAGTTTTTCTAAGACCAGAGGCATCATTTTTATTTATTGTTATTATGGAGAATTTCATATTATTTAATTAATTCTTTATAGATTAGCATTGTTCTTTATCACATTTTTCCTCTAAAAATTGTTTTACACGTTCTTTTCTATTTTTTATAAATTATTTATTACAGTACTTAAACTGTCTTCCAAACTAAATTTTGGTTCCCAACCGGTATGTTTTTTTATTTTTTCAAAACTTCCTATGATAATTCTATTATCAATAGGACGAACTTTTTTGGGGTCTGTTTCTGTTGTAACATGTACATTAAATATTTTTGCAAGTAAATCAACAACGTTTTTTAACGAATGTCCTTTACCGCTGCATACATTGTAAAGCTCTCCTGACTTTCCGTTCATAAGTAGGGTATAATAAGCATTAACCACATCACGAACATCTATAAAATCTCTTATAACTGTGATGTCTCCTGTAATAAGCTTAATTTTATTTTGTCCTTGTTTTATACCTTCCGATATTTGTTTTGCAAAACTTGGTATTGCAAAATCTGTGCGTTGCCTTGCGCCAATATGGTTAAAAGAGCGTGTTAAAATAATATCAAGTTTGTAGGCATCCACATAGCATTTAGAAAGCATTTCCTGACTAACGCGAGCAACTGCATATGGATTTCCTGGATGTAAAACCATATCTTCTTTTAGCGGGATGTCCGATTCTTTTACATTGCCGTATTCTTCGCTTGAACCAACTGAAAGAATTCGGCATTTAATTTTATTGTGACGAACTATTTCGGCTATGTTTAGAAATATATTTGTGTTATTTAGAAAACTTTCAAGAGGTATTTCCCAGCTCTTCCCAACGCTTGAAAAACTTGCTAAATGCACAATGAAATCGGGATTAAAAGAAACCATATCTATTTCCAAAGCCTTGTATTCCAAAAGATTTAATTCAACAAAATTCAACTTAATATTTTCAAAGAAAAATTCCTTGACTTCCTGTGGTATTTTCAAATCAAAACCAAGCACTTCGACCTTTTCTCCAAGCCCGTTCAAGTGTTCCAAAAAATGATGCGCCACAAATCCGCTAATGCCTGTTATTAAATATTTTTTCATACTTTAGTCCGTCAGAATAATGTCGATTATACGTCGTTATTATTGTCTTTATTTTTATTGATTTTTTAATACATTATATTAACTGTTTACCTTGTAGTTTTTAACAATATTTCTAATTGATGTTTATTATAGAGAGTCGCATATTATGGATAACTATTTATTCAGAACAGATTTATAAAAATCAACATGCCTTTGGATTATATCTTTATTGTTAAAATCATTATGTGCTTTTATAAGAGCATTATGTGATAATTCATCATGATTATCAATACAATAACAAATGCCGCTATATAAATCATCTGTATCGAAACATTGGGCTAAATAACCTGTTTTTTTGTGTTCCACTATATCAGGGATACCGCCAGTATTGAATGCTACAACAGGAACACCGCAAAAAAGCGACTCAAGACAAACAAGTCCAAAACTCTCAATCAAAGAAGAGCATACAAAAACATCACAAAGATTGTAAATTCCCGCTAATATATACGAGTTTGAAATAAAACCTGTTGAAAAAGTTGATATTTGCAATTCATTTAAAAATAAATTGTTATTATCTCCAAAAATGACAAGATGATAATCAGATTTATTATGTATTTTTTTAAAGGTATCAATAAGTAAATATTCACCTTTTATTGATTTTTTTGTTGTAACTTCGGCGGCGCCGGAACCTATAACTTTTTTTCCGAAAGGTATTTGACATAATTCTTTTAAAGTTTTATTATCAAAAGGCTTAAATGTATTTTCAGGTATAATATTGGGTATTACTGTACAATTGCTTTGTGAGTTTTTAAAAAGGGCGCTTTTGTTAAAACAATCTTTTTCATAATTACTTGGGGAAATGAAATTAAATTTAGCGTTTTTCCATGATTTCTTTTTTCGTTCCCATGTTTTACGACAAATATCATATCCTAATGTAGTTTTAGGTTTATTATTTTTATTATAACCCTCAATAAATCTTGTGTCATTTTCTAAGATATTAGGATGATGTTCTGCTCCACAAAAAACCCAACTGTCATGCATAGTCCATACAATAGGTTTGTTTATTTTAGCTATATCTTCTATGGAAATCATGTCATAGTTAATCCAGTGCAAATGAATTAAGTCATAATCGGATTTGTTAATATAATTAATATCAATAAGTGTTTTTTTGTTAGTTGAATGTTGTATTGGATTTGATGTCTTAAAATTATTCTTATATATTTTATTTTCAATATATATAAATATTTTTTTTATAATACGATAAAATAAATAACGTTCGATAAATGAATTCTTTTTCAGTACAATAACGGAAGTATTAAATATTTTTTTCTCAATAACGCCAAGTTCAGCATTAATGTCATTATGACGTAATGCTGTAAGGAGTCTCTCAGTAGCAATTGCAGCACCACCGCCTGTATCAGTATAGTTTAATAATAAGATTTTCAATTTTTATTAAAGTTTATAAATGAAGTATAATACGATAAAGGATTACCAACATCGTACATAGCGCCATTTAATACAACGCCGGTTAAGCCTTTCCCTATAAATTGTTTTAATGAATCTGTCATATCAATTTCAGATTTATTATTTTCTTCATTATTAATTTTGTTTCCAAGTAAATTAAATAATTCCGGTGTTATAATGTATTGACAAAAAACAGAGTAGTATTCAGGTTTCTTTTCACCGTTAAACATATAAAGGTGTTCTTTCGCAAAAGATAAATCAGGTTTTTCTTCAAAAGATGTTATATCCATTAATGAGTGAGAACTGTCTCCCATTTACCCGAAATAATACCATAACTATTAACTTGTTCAAAAGATATTTTATGAATAGCTATTAAGGTTTTTCTAAGTCATTATATAATTCTATTAATTGTTGAGTACAATTTCTTTTTTCTTTTGAAGTATAAATTGTGTCTCCTAATAAAAGCAACGCAGGTTCATTGTCGCAAAAATCACGGCATTGGTATACAGCATAACCAAATCCAAAACGTTCTTTTTGTATACGGAAATTAATTTTGTTTCCTATATTTTGTATAGTTTGTTCGTAATTTTTCATAGATTCAGATAATTTATCAAAGTGTTCATTTGCAATAGGCATTCTAAGAATATTCTGATAATTGCGCAGTTCATCTTCCCCGCCGATAACAAGACAAATCTCTTCTATATGTAATGTCATCGCCGTCAAAATGCATACAAACACAGGCACAGAGCCAAAAGCACATACCTGATCCAACCTGCCGCAGCGGGAACGGGTTCTTTGTTCGCCTTTATAGGCTATATCCATTTCGCCGCGAATATTAAGATTAAGAGAATACAATTTATTAAATACTCTGGCTATCAATACGTAAATTGCCGCGCTTGACGATAATCCTTTTCTTACAGTACAGGCAATGTCATTTTTTTTATTGTTACTTTTATGCCGCCAACCGAATAAGGGTCTTTAATATAAGAGGCGACCCCTGTTGCATATGAAAAATAACTTTCTGTTTCTACGATGGCACGTAATTCATTACTTTGCATAGAACAATTAAAATCAACCTAAATACCTTCTAATTCCTTTGATTCGTTATGCATTACAAATTGTTCACATTTTTCTACTTCCGCGTAAATGCCTTGCTCAATCCCGGTAACAATTGCAGCACATGGTACAATATCAGCGTTAATAATTCTATGCAAACCTGCCCAATCGCTATGCTCTCCAAAAAGACACAGCCTGCCTGGAACAAAGAGATTTATTTTTTCTGATTTTATATTCATATCCATAATAATATTTATAAAATATCTTTCATATAATTTTTTATTTTCTTTAAGAATACGTATAAATGAATATTTTTCTTTAGCAATTTTTTTATTTTGGTTTTAAAATAAAACGATGATTTAATTCCAAAATTGTATTTATTAATTCTAATGATAAGTCTGTTATTTATTTTTATTTTCTTTGGATGTTTTAAAGTATCTATTTCAAATTTTTGTTGATTATTTAGAACAGGATCATCACTAGTCATATGCGTAGCATCCGCACCAAATCCAATGTTAGTAATTAAATTTTTCGCGGGATTTATACAAATTCCGTCATTTTTTAAAATAGTATATGTCCATTGGTAATCCCATGTGTCAATATCATGGTTTTCCATTTTTCTAAATATATTAATCCAATAATTTCTATCAATATTTCTTGTAAATATCTTATTTATTGTTTTTTTCTCTATAAAATTGTTAAGCTCTTTAATATCAAAACTATAATGTTTCCATGCCCGTCTCCATGAAGCCCAACCCCAACAATGCTGTATTCGTGCAAAATAATAGTTATATGGTGTTTCTGTATTTATTAGCGGATTATTTCCTGTAATATGATAAATTCTCGGATTATCTTTATAGTATTCCAATAATTCTTTACAGTAAGAGAAAAAACTCATTGAAGGAAGACAATCATCTTCTAAAATAATTCCCATTTCCTCGTTTTCAAAAAACCATGTGATTGCACCGGAAACCGCTTTTCCGCATCCTAGGTTTTGTTCTCTGAATAATGTTTTTACTTCACATTTACAATCAATGGATTTGAGAACATACTCTCTGACAACTTCTACCTTTTCTTTTTCATTTTCACGGTTAATACGGTGTCCATCAGATGCGATATATAGCTTTTTGGGAGCAACTTTTCGTACCATATCAAAAACTTGTTTTGTTGTATCTAAACGATTAAATACAAGAAAAAGAATGGGAATATTGAAATTATTAGTTATTAACATTTTTTTGTTATTATTTTGCATAATTAAAAACGTTTAATGATAAAACGATAAACTTTAAGAACAAATTCTAAAAGTTTTGTATTTCCATAATTGGTGATTATATTATTATATATATTTATATCACCTCTAAAACTTGATTTAATTCTTTTGGCTTTGCTATCAAATATAGTTTTTTCTGCTTTGATTATGATAGAATTTAATATATCATTATGAATTTCAGGATATTTGTAATATTCATTCTTTATATAATAAATGTTGTTTACTAAACTTTTTATACAAAAATGTAATTTTGTAAAATTTGAAGAAATTATATAATTATTTAATGAATCTATTGCATATAACATATAAATAATTCGTTTCTGAATAGATACTCCTCCGCCTGTTACGGATTTTTCATGTAATCTTCTGAAGTATAAAGTTGTATTAATACAATAAATGCTTTCAGCTTCTGAAAACAAAATTAGTACATAATCAACGTCTTCATAAAAAACTAATTCTCTGAATTTAAACCTTTTTAATTGTGAGGTAACAGCTATAAAACTCCATGTGGTAACTTCTGTAACTGAAAGTTTTTCATGATCTTTCTTTGAAATTATTTTATTATATTGCCAACCGCATTCGTCTATGCGAGAATAAGTTCCTAATCGTTGTGAGTCATTATGATGAAAATTAAAGCTATTAAAACGGATAATATGGGCGTTTATCTTGTTAATAACAGAGAACAATAACTCACAGGCATCAAGCGGTATAATATCATCGCTGTCAATGAACCATGTATATTTACCTGTTGCTGTCTCAACTCCGGTATTACGAGCGCCTCCTTGTCCTTTGTTTTCTTCATGTGTTATTACTTTAATTCGTGAATCTTTTTTTGAGTATTCATTTAAAATTATGTCGCTTTTGTCTGGTGAACAATCATTTATACAAATTATTTCAATATTTTTGAATGTTTGGTTTATGCATGAGTCAAGACATTCGGCAAGGTATTTTTCAACGTTGTATACGGGAATAATAAGAGAGAAGACAGGCATTATTTTATATACCTTTTTAAAGATATTTTCGCAGTATACTGTATTTTGTCTGTAAACTGTTGTAACATTATATATATTTTATCAACAGCAGTATCACAAAAAAATGGTTGTTCTATAAACGAACGATATAGTTTGTCGTTTAAATACAATTTTTTTACTTCATCAAATAGTGAAGCAGTGTCATTTTCATCATACCAAAGAATAATATTAGGATTTAAAATATCCGGTTCGGGATCTTTACTCCAACCGTTATAAATCGGAATACATCCTGAATAGAGAGATTGAAATAATTTCTCTGTAACATATCCTTTGCTTATTGAATTTTCAGGACAAATATTGAATTTATACTGTTGTAAATATATAGCTTTATCATTTGCATATTGTTTTTGTAGTGTATTATCGTTATGTAATAATTTACCCGGACAATCAATAGCTTTAATTTTTGATATTTCATTATGAATCCTTGTTCTAATTCCGCTTTGATCATGACTTGCGATAAGAGAACAAAATTTTACTTTTTGATATTGTTTTTTAAAATCGTTTAAGATATTTTTTATTTTATCTTTTGAATTATCAAGTGAAAAATAATACAATAACCATAGAGGGAAACGTAAATAATTATCTGTCTCAATATAATCAAATCCAAATGATAAAGATACATTGTCAATAAAATTTCCTTTATAATCTTTATAGTCAGGGTTAGTATTGGTATTTTCACCGGTAAAAAATATTTTATATAGGGCTTTTGATTTTAGAATATTATTTTTATTTCCAAAGACAGAGGATATAAGAATATGAGGATTATAATAATTTCCTATTTTATATAAAAGGTTAGTAGATTCAAGTGTTTTGCATACAGGATAAATAAAAAGATCGTGCGGTATATCCCCAAAATTCGTAAAAGAAATTTTTATTTTTTTGTCAAAATTAGAAATAATAAATTCAGAAAAACAAGAAAATGTTTTTACGAGTAATGAAAATAATATTTTTATTACTCGTAATAAAAAAAAGCTAATAAAAATTTTTTTGATTTTTATTAATTTTGAAGTAATATACTTATATAATTTTAAAAAGAATAATAATGATTTTGTTTTATTGTATGTTTCTATGGTTTTATTATAAATAGACTCACGATAATTTTTATATTGTATAATTAATCCTGCTAATTCACCAAAAACATTCTGAATTATAGTTATGTTTTCTTTAGAACGTTCAGGAGTGTCTTTAGAAGTAATTCCATTAAAGTCGAAGATAGAAATGCTCGTTTTAATACGGACAAAATTACTTTTGTATTTCCAAGATTCAAATAAAAAGAATTCCCAGTCTGATGCCATACTTAAATCTTCATTGTAGAAACCATGTTCATAAAATAAAGAACGTTTTATAAGGGAATTCTGATGACCTATAGGACCTTTAATTAAATGTATTACAGATAAGTTATTGGGAAATTTAATTAACACTCCATCTGTTCTGGTAAAGTCACTATAAAAAATATCAGCTATAGTAATACTACTTATTTCATTAAATACATCTTGCAATGTTGTCGATGAAATTATCCAATCGCCGCTATTTAAAAATAAACAGTAATCACCTTGAGCCTTTCGTATGCCTTTATTCATGGCATTGTAGATACCTGTATCCGGTTCACTAGCCCAATAATTTATTCCGAGACTGTTTTTTTTTATGATTTCTACACTTTCGTCGGTTGAATTACCGTCAATAACAATGTATTCAAAATCTTTATATGTTTGATTAATAACACTTTGAATTGTCTTTTTAAGACCGGAGGAATTATTTTTATTGATTGTAATTATGGAGAGCCACATATTATCTCTTAAATTTCTTATAAACTTCCATAGTTTCCTTCGCACATTTTTCCCAAGAGAATCCCTTTACTTGTTCTCTTCCTTTTTTTATAAGCTCATTTTGAAGAGTTGCAGAAATAATGACGCTTTCTATCTTATTACGCATATCATCTATACTATAAGGATCAAAATAAACTGCGGCATCACCTCCAATTTCAGGTAAAGAACTGGTACTTGAAAGAATTGCGGGGCAATTAGAAGCAAAAGCTTCAAGTATTGGAATACCAAATCCTTCATACAAGGAAGGAAAAACAAAAGCCGTCGCTTTTGAATATAATTCTGACATTTGACCTTCTGACGTAAAAACACACGATATTTTCTCTTTAATTTGTAAATTATTTATTAATATATTTTCTTCATCATTAAAAGGATATCCTGTGCATATAAGATTAAAATTATGTTTTATTAATAATGGAGCTACAGCTTGTAAAAAAGCGTTAAAATTCTTATAACCGGCTCGCATTCCTGTAAATAAAATATAATTTTTTTTAGAAATGTTTTCTTCTAACTGCTGAAAAGAAAAACCAAGATAAACAACTGTAATTTTATTTTTAACTTCGGGGAAATATTTAATTACGTCATTTTTTGTATTTTCAGAAATTGCAATAATATTGTTGGCAGTTAAAATCAGTCTTTTTTTATTCATTACAGTTTTCTCGTCATCACTGTACAATTCATGAATCATATCATAAACTGTTAATATAAATGGTTTTCCTTTTAAATAATTTAAAAAATACGGATCATAATAGGTTGGATGAAATAAATCAAAGTCGCTCTTTTTTAAATATTTGATTGATAGTTTTGGCTGATTTCTAGAAAATATTTTGTTGTAATATTTAAAAAGCCGTCCTTTACCTTTGAAATTGTAACGTATAAGAAATCTATCATAATGTTCTTTATTTGAAATTATATTATATTTTTTAAATTTATTTGAAAGTAAATATACATTATCTGTATATCTCACTGAGAATTCCGCAGTTGAATTATATTTAATTAATTCCGTAAAATAACGAGAAATACCGCCAAATTTTTGTTCAAATATTTGATGATCGTAAAGTATTTTCATTGTTCTATTTGAATCATATTTGTAATAATTTTCTTGTGGTTAATGTTTTTATGGAAAAAATACATAGACATACCGCCTTTTATATTTTTGTTGCTATGAAAACTTTTTCGTTTGTAGAAGAAGTTTTTATCTCTTTTCCCTTCCATCCTGTTTTTTTTAGCAAATCCATAAAAAAATCTATTCTGTAACCAAGTTCAAGCCAACCTCTCATTCTTATTTGCATTATAGTTTCTCCGTCTGTTCTGACTATCCCCCAAGGGCGCTCAAAAAAATTATAAAATGGTTCATTTAAAAAAACAATCTTTGCATCGGAAGTGGTATTCTTATATAATAAATTCAATAATTTTAATGGATCACCACAATGATGAAAACTTGCCTCGAAAATGACAAGATCAAATACCTGACTAAAATCAGATATATCGTAGAATGATTTATTAATAATTTGGTTTCTTATTTTATTGGAATAAATTCGTTTTTTGGTTATATCTACAAAATTTTTTGACGCATCAAGAGCATAATAATCACAACCAAATAATTCTAAAAACACTGCAAGATTTCCAAACCCACAACCCATTTCAAGAACTCTCTTTTCCTTTATATCATCTAATTCAACCAAGAGATCCCTGTAATCTTGTAACATGCCTAATTTACGAGATCTTTGAAAATAAACAGCTGCCGGAAGCTGTTCCGAAGATACTTCCTCAGCATTTAACCCCTCATTATCAAAATGATATTTCTTCCCTGAAAGGAATTTAAAAAAATCCATTTCCCACTTTCTATACTCTATTGAATATGGTTTATTAATATGATTGTTTTTACTCCCAAAAAGCTCATAAAAACTACTTAGATCAATAAAATGTGAGGCAAGTACTTTCTGATCTTTTTCAGTCTTATATTTTTTAATAAAATTATCAAGTTGTTCAAAATTTCTAATACAAATTTGGGATGGGGGGG
>Ga0268262_10004961_pt1 | contig 13429 bp, 11 predicted proteins | sample TergutNc150P3_FD_190354 | JGI IMG/M metagenome (GOLD analysis project Ga0268262, IMG submission 190354) | Nasutitermes corniger P3 segment gut microbial community from laboratory colony in Florida, USA - Nc150 P3 (SPAdes) (version 2) | ecosystem: Host-associated > Arthropoda: Insects >... | reverse complement strand
CGATAATCTTATATGATGGGGAAAGGCCGTGGACGGCGGTCAAGTCGTTTAAGGAGTATACGGAAAACTATGAGATATTCGGTAACAATATCATAGACTTCGAATATCTTCTGTTAGACCTGAACCGAACGGACGACAGCGCAATATTGCCGGTGCAGAAACTTTTGGACGCGGCCTTTTCGTTGACCAAAAAACGGAAGACGCTGTCGCCGAAAGAATTGATAGCGTGGTGGACAGAACAGTCGCCGCATTTGTCCAAAGACGACAAACGTGAACTAGTTGATTGGATGATGTTCGCTTCAGGGACATCACCTGAGATAAAGAAGACGTTTCAAGACACTATAATGAAAGGAGACGCGGTTGCCATGAAAACAGGTTTTGAATTGTGGATTGAGGACGTGCGGAACGAGGGCGTACTCGTGGGAGAACGCAAGGGCGAGCGCGAGGGTGAGCGCAAGGGTAAACGCGAGAAGGCTTTGGAAATCGCGGACAGGCTCATGGCTAAAGGAATGAGTATCGGCGATGTCGCGGATGCCACAGGACTCACCGTTGATGAAATACTACAGCGGTGACCACCGACCCGACCCCGACCGACCCCCCGCCGACCCACAGGGATCGGCAGGGGGGACGCGGTTAGTCGGATATGCAACGCACTGAGTGGCCGTTGACCTTCTCGATGAAATTCTCGGATACGTTGTCTTCGTCGTTGGACATGAAACGGTAGTACGCGAAAGCGCCGTCTTCGGTGGACGACCACCATACGCCGTGAACGCCGGGAAAACCGAAATCCGAATCAGTTCGACAACAACGACCCGACAAACTGCGTACGTCCATGCCGAGTGAAGAACGTCATAGACATAAAAACTCCTTTGATAAGCGTTAAATGGGTGTCTTTATATAATATTCGGCGAAGATTAAAGTCAAATTAATGTTTGGGGCAGGATTGAACGACCACCCGCCGAACGATGACGGGGAACGCGGGACGGGGTTAGTCGTTAGTGTGAAGCGTACCCACCGACCTGATGGGTACGCGGAAAACTGAAGATGGAAAGGTCAGTCGTTCTTAACGTAACGCACAGAATGCCCGCGTTCCTTGTCGTTGTAGTCCTCGTCCGTGCTGTTGAGGTCGTCGAATATGTGCTGGTAGTAGGCGCAGTCGCTATCGTACTCCGTGGCCGTCCACCAGTAACCGCCTCCACCGTCGGAGTAGAAAACGCCATCGGAGTAACGGATGCCGCCAGGCAGGGCCGAAAATCCGAAATCAGGATTTTATACCTTTTCGGCGTTTTTCGGAAAGTGCGTTTTCTGTGCAGATTTAAGCGTTTTTGGCTTTTTTGTGGTCATCCCTATACGTCTCTTTTCAGCCCTTTTCACGTCTAGTGTCACCAAATTGTCACCAAAAATTAATGAGGTATTTTCAACATCGGGAGAGGGTAAAAAATGCCGGAGCGCGTCCCCGTCCCCGCCTACTATGGCGGCTCCGGTCGCCTCCATCGCCAACGCCCGCGCCGTCGCGAAGCCGTGACTGTAAATATTTAAAGTTACGGTTGCGGAACTATGGCCGAGATTCTCCTGAACCGTCTTCACATCAATCCCTTTACTTATCATAATAGACGCGAACGTATGGCGTAAACTGTGCGGATGGAAGTCTTTGGGAATATCCGTCCCTCGGATAATATTCTTCATTGCACGTGCCGGTGCGCAAATTTGAATTACTTCGCCGAGTTTATTGGGGAAGACAAGGTTGTTATCCGGCCACGCCGCGCCCAAACCTGCGGCATAATACTCAACGTCGCGCCTATGTTGATGAAAGAACGGCAATAGGAACGACGCATTGATGACGCGGGTACTCTTTTTAGTTTTTGGTGCAGTGATACGGTTCTTACGGTCGGCGCTCTTTTTGATGCTGATTAGGCCGGTGTTAAAATTGATGTCACTCCACGTAAGCGCCCGAAGCTCACCGGAACGAGCGCCGGTACACAGACCAGTCAACAATAGGCCGCGAAGCCCTATATCGTCAATCACCGCGAGCCGCTCCATGAAAACCCGCGCCTGTTCTTCCGTCAATACATTAAGCTCTTTATTTTCTATCTTGAAACTGTCAACACGTTCAAGCGGGTTAGACGGGATAATATCCGCTTTAACCGCCGCCGCAAAGATGGTATTTAGCCGTATACGCGCCTTTTCGACCGAGTTGTTGCTGAGAGGAGAGCCGTCCTTTTTCCCCGTGAGCGACAACTGCCGGAGGTAATCGGCAAAGACAGCAGGTCTCAAGTCGCGGAGTCTCTTGTTTCCGAGTTTCGGGAGAATCCACGCTTTGACCATAGCGCGAGCCTGTTCAAGCGTCCCCGCCCGTAAATTATGCGGCGCGATAGTGTCAAAATACCAATCCGACAATTCGGCGAGCGTCATGGAGTCGTCGTAGTTCGACACATTCTTACAAGTATTCTCAAACTTAGCCGCAAACTCCTCCGCCGCTTTTCTCCCTTGCTTTTCCGTCATTCCATACTTCGGTTTGAATGTGGTGGTTTTGCGGACGCGGGTTATGCCATCCGCCTTGAATCCGAGTGATACGGTTATACGGTAAGTTTTACCGCGCAGTTTAACACTCGCCATTTTTAACCTCTTTCTTTTTAGGTGGGTATGTTTTTAGCTTCTAATAGTAGTTGGTCTCTACGCATATTAAGAAGACGGTACAACATTATAAATTGTATATCTCTATAATACTCGGCGTCAATATGACAACCGATGAGATGCTCGTCACCTTTCCACACACCAAGACCGTACCCATCCTTAAAATTATCCGAATTAATCGGCTCATCCGGTTCGGTGAATAAAACATCATAGATTAGGCCAAAGATTGAAAGAAATAAAGGATTTCTTGGGACGATAGCATTTAATGCTTTTAATGCTTTTTTGCATATCGGAAGTGTCTTCATGTTGGGGGTGACGATCCTTTGACTGCTTTCAAAAGTCTCGGAAAGCGACTCCAAAGACTTTGCCGTCAGACCGTACTTGTCGATGACCTCACGCTCTTTAACGTCCGGCGTTTGTATGTCGGTGAGGCCAAGCAAATAGTCACTCGATACTTTTAGCGTCTCCGCAAACCATTTAAGGGTTGCGGTGTTAATGGTCAAGTGACCGCTCTCTATTGACCGGAGCGTTTGATAGTCAAAATCGTACCTTTCGGCAAAATCAATTAACGATTTAAAACCCGCTTTCTGCCGCATCTCTGATATTCTACTCCCGACCGCCTTATCGTGGCTCTTGTTTTTAATTTGCCCCATACTCGCCCCTTTTTCTGTTGACTGTTATTAATGAAAACAATTTTACAAATCTGTTAAATAGACTTGACAGGATCGCACACATAGAATTATCTTTATATATGGTTAAAAAAAGATCACAGTATTAATATACTTCTTGTTTATGTTTTTAGCAATGATTTTTTTTATTTTTTTCAGGGTGGCAGAGGTGGGCGGGGGTTACTCCCGCCCTGCCGCTTCACCTGATAACACTTTTTTTCAAGGAAAGAGGGTTATTTTATGGAAAAAAAAGTATCAATACCTAAAAAACGCCCAAAAACAAAGGTAGTACCGCCCAAAGCCGTCAAAATAAGTCAGGCCGTAGGTTCAGACGTACCTCCGGTATCAATACCGCCGTCCCCAAAAGGATTTGTAACACTGCCCAATGCCGTCAAGATATGTCAGGCCTTGAATTTAGGCGTAACGTACAAGATGTTGAGAGGATGGGTGCTGACTGGGTGCGTCAAGTCCACTAAGAGGGGAATCTGGTCTTACGTAAACATAGAAATATTGATTGAGGATATAAAAAACCGGAACAGCGCCATTTACCAATAATTAACGCCCGACGCGGTCGCTATCTGTGTCTCAGGCAGGTGCAAAACGGCTAAATTAGTGAAATTAAGCGGTTTTGGAGAGGCTAATGTTAAAAAATACAAAAAAATCACTTTTTTGCGATTTCCTTGATTTTTGACGTGGGATAATGTATATTATCCCACGTATCACTCGTTGCAACGTATGCAGATGTAATAGTTGAAGAAGATTCGAGGGGGACACTTCCGGGCCTCCGGTTTTCTATCAACGTTGGACGGTCAAGTTAAGAGGAAAGACGAGGGGGACGTACTTAATGGGCCTCCGGTTCGTGTATTAACTCCGCTGTACCACAACAAGCCCCGCCGTGGCAAGCAGTATAAACGGCTTTCGTCGTACCACATAATTCAATATCCTCAAAACATTAACCTCTCTAAAGGAGGCGTATTATGTCGTGTTTTTACACTAATTTTGGCTGTGCCGGTAACACCGGCGCGGGCGGTATCGGTAGGTTTGCGGCGAAATTGGGCGGTCAAATCGTCGCGGCGGCGGTTCTCTCGGCGGCGATAATGTCGGGTTGCGGCGATAAGCCGTCCAATCCGGTCAGCACCGGCGATGACGGCGGCGCGTACGGGGCGATAGTAATCCGAGGGCGCGTAGACGCCCCCAAACTCGCCAAGACTGCGGCGGCGCAGGAAACCGCCAAGCCCACCAAGTTGCTTATCACTGTCTCCGGCGCGGGGTTCGACACGATACGGGTCGAAAGCACCATAGACTTCTCACGCGCAACTATAATCGACACCATCCCGCAAATACCCGCAGGGACAAATCGGCGCATAACCATCTTGGCGGTTGACCAAAACGGCGTCGTTACGCACATAGACTCCATCGAAACCCACATCGTAACCGTCGCCGCCAATGCCGTCACGCCGGTTAACGCCACGCTCATACCCGCCATCGGATCAATCTACCTGTTGCTCAACGGACTGCCGACCGCAGTCGATTCCGTTTGGGCGACCTTCAAGCGAACCAACGGGGCGACCGTCGCCGAATGTCGCGCCAAAAGGGGGTTGACTGGGTTTGTCAGCCTAAACCTCGACAACATCCCGCACAACACAGCAGGAATACTGCGTGTGGATATGGTCAACGCATCGAGAGAATATCTGTACACCGCTACAAAAGAATTGACGTTCAGCGCTCGCGGCGATAACAACATCGACCTGCAATTCCGCGCTCCCGACGGGGCGGCAGGGATAAACGTTGACCTTCGCGCCTCCGGCGTTACAATCGGCGCTTATGACTTCTCTAGCAAAGGAGCGACAACTGAATCCGGCGAACTCGTCATTACCGAAATAATGTGGAACGCTACAGATAACAATTACATAGAACTCTACAACCCCGCAGACGCCGCGTTCTCCGTTGACACGTTAATAATAGACGTGGACGACTTGACACACCGTTACCCCAATGTAAATATCGCGGCGAAAAGTTTTATCACGATAGGCCGCAAATACACCGCATACATGAACATCTACACACCAAGCCTGTATATCTACTCGTACAGCAACTGGATAAGCGTCAAGCGCAAAGACGGCGCGGTTATCGACCGCGTAGTCTTCGCGGGCGCAAACAATGCGCTCGGTTGGCCGACCATGCCGACGACAACCAAGAAATCCATCGAACTGGCGAAAGATAAGTACAACGCCGCCGACAACAACTACGGCAAGAACTGGCGGGTTACGAGGGCGGGTATGATTGATGGGTCGCAATCATTATATGGCACTCCGAAAACGGGCGCGGACTTCTAATACATTAACCGACTAACCATCAACAACACTACACAAGGCGACCGGAGACGGTCGCCTTTCTGTTAATGCCTCGGCGCGGTCTTATAGGGTAGTATAGTGTCCGTCCTCTATACCCTCTACACCTTTTGGCGCACGGACAACTATCCACAAAAATTCACAAAAAAACTGCGCCAACCCGACAAATATATTATATTACTACCGTAGATGTGGGTATCTGTCCGGCGTGAATCCAAGTCAAAGTCAACGTCAACAGAATAGCCCGTTTAAGACACACACCACACGCAGTTTATACTGTTTTCACTGAATACACTAAAAAAGGCGTCTAAAATGGCCGCTACGAAGTCAATATCTGTCCGAGTATCATACCACAAATTCGCGGAAATCGCGGAATATTGCAATGCCAATGGAATCAAGGATATAACAGAGTTTTTATTATTGGCTATTGACCTAAAACTAAAGGATGGACAGCCGAAACAACCAAGCCAAATGGCGACCACGACACTCGCCAAAGAGGATGTAATCCCGACATCAGAGCCGATAACGCCACCTAAGCCGACCCCACAACAGGTATCTGCCGCCCCGACATCCGAGCTGGTAGCAACCCCGAAGCCACTCCCTCAACCGGTGTCTGCCGCTCCGACATCCAAGCCTGAACCCGTCCAAAATACATACATGATGCACACCCACGAACAAGAAGAAGAACTGGCAACACAATTCGCCCGGTGGCATAAAAGAGACCTTATCAAGGAAAATTTTCTTAAAAAGATAGAGCCATTTTTTAAATATACCGCCGCAATAACTAAAACCGCCGGTGTAACTTTTTTTAGCCAAAACATCTTTTTGAAAGAAATTAACGAAGCCGTAGTAAAAATTGAGGCCGCCGAAGACCCGGAAAAAGCAATCGAGGAGGAGTATGAAGCGTTTATAAAAATAGCCAAAGAACGCTTTGAAACGATCAAAACCGATATGGAAAATAAGCGCAAAAAGCCAAAATCCTCTTGGTGGAGGAAGTAAAATGCTGACCATCAGCGAACCCATGAAAGCCGACACCGGAATCGACTACTTTGACGCTTCGCAGACCAAAGAAGGGTACTACCATGACGAAAAAAAGTCATGTTGGTGTAGCGGCGGCGCGGAGATTTTCGGTCTGTCCGGTGCGGTGCAAAAGCCGGATTTTGACAATCTTCTAATCGCTAGAGACCCCAATACCTTTAAAAAACTAGTCCGAAATGCGGCGAACAAAGACCGTAGAAGTTACTTCGACCTGACCTTTTCCGCGCCGAAATCCGTGTCAATTTTTCATTTAGTGGACGATGAACTTGAACTTGCGCAGAACACCGCCGTCGAAAGAACGGTAGCCAAAATTGAGCGGGAGTACGCCTTCACCCGCCGCGCCGGAGAGCAAAAGAATACAATGGTTATGGAAAACTTGGGTAGATTGATAATGGCAAGATTCAACCATGAAGAAAGCCGAGAACTTGATCCTCAACTCCACTCGCACGTGCCTACGATGAATCTAATTCCTGACGAAAACGGCAAGTGTACGACCTTTGAGCCACAGAAACTCTTCGACGACCATCACTATCTAGGTCAAATTTATCGCAACGAACTGGCGAAGTGTGTACGTGAATTAGGCTACAAAATCGAGCCGTCCAAAGACGAGACCAAAAAGAAAGAGGGCTGTTTTGAGATCGCGGGCGTTCCTCAATTTCTTATCGATTTGTCGTCGGAGCGCAGAAGGCAGGTCGAGGAACGGCGTAAGTACAACGATAAACGGTTCGCCGATGAAAAATGGTACAAAAGCCTTGACGACCGCGATAAAATGGAACTGGCGAACAAAGAATCACGGCGATATAAAGAAGATATAGACCACGATGAAGTACGGAAAAACAACATAAATAGGTTGGAAGACGCCCTCGGATACAGCCTCAAAGAGTTATGCGCCCAAGCGAAACGGCTTGCCATAGAGTCGCCCGACCCTGACCCGCCGCCCGTCAAAGACTGCATCCGGCTAGCCATCAAGGACGAGACCGACAAAAACTCCTCCTTCTTGGAAAAGGCCATCATCGACCGAGTGTTAAAACAGACGCTTGGACACTACACCGCCAACGAAATAATCGACGAGTTTCACCGGCAGCAGGACGTCCGCCGCATACGCGAGGGCAATAGGTACAAGGAACAGGTTTACACTACCACCGAAGTCATGGAGGCCGAGCGGTGGAGTTGGGACTACGCGGAGACGGGCATCGGGAAGAGCGGCGTAGCCCTAACGCCGGAGGAAGTCGATGAACTGTTGACCGAGCAGGAAGCGAAGCCCCGAAGCGGCGGGAAGCCGATCACGCTCTCCGACGGGCAGAGGGCCGCCGTCAAAATGATATGCGCCACCAAAGACCGCGTATCAATCGTGCAGGGCGACGCGGGGAGCGGCAAAACGACAGCTATGGAGTTTGCCAAAGACATCTTTGCCACCGCGAAGATAAGCGTCCGAGGGCTTGCCCCGACCGCCGCCGCGTCCGGCGAACTGGCCAAAGTGTTGGGTACGGCCTCCACTATAGACCGGCTACTAGCGAGCGAGAAGGAACAGGCGGCCATCCAACCGGGCGAAGTTTGGATCGTTGACGAATCAGGTATGGTAGGCAGTTTGAATATGCACAAAATACTTCAACTGGCCGAGAAGAACGAGGCGAAAGTCGTGTTGGTGGGAGACACCAAGCAATTTCTTGCAGTCGCGCAGGGCAAGATTTTTGGTGAATTACAAGACAAGACCCATGTCAGCATGGCAGAAATCACCGAAGTAAAGCGCCAAAAAACACAGCACACCCGCGACGCGGTGGCGGCCATCAAAGCGCAGGATTTCGTCAAAGCCTTTGATGTTTTAGACAAGCACGACTGCCTGACCGAAATCGACCGCAGAGACGACCGGATAAAATACGTACTGGATAAATACCGCGAGTATACCAAAGACGATAAAGAATGTTTCATACTAACCGGCACAAATAAAGACCGGACGGAAATAAACAACCTCATCAGGGGCGAGCGTGAGGCGAACGGCAAGATTGCCGACAGCCGCACGATTAAAACGTTTGTCCGCGCCGACGTTGAGAGTTTTGACAAAAACTTCGCCCGAACATACTCCGCCGGACAGATTCTGATACTGCGAAAAGACTGCGGCGGTATACCAAAAGGGACGCAGGTTACAATATTGCAACCGAACAAAGACATGGACACCCTCACCGTCCAATATTATGACAAAAAACTCAATAAGTACCAAAAAACAAACCTCGACGTCCGGCAACACTACGCGAAGTATGACGTCTATAACGTCGTGGAAAAGAGGTTCGGCGTCGGCGACCGCGTAGTATTCAGCAAGAATGACCGCAACGTCGGTGTATCAAACGGGCAGACCGGCGTTATCAGAAAGTTCCAAAAGGACGGCACGGCAGTAATAACCCTTAACCACAAAACTGTAAAATGCAACCTGAACAATACCGGCTCAAACGCATACAACTACCTCGACCACGGCTACTGCATCACGACCCATAAATCGCAAGGGGCGGGCTTTGACAATGTAATCGTCTACGCCGATCTCAACGCAATGGGCACTAATTACAACGCTTTTTACGTTATGGCGACGCGGGTGAAAGAAAATATCGCAATCGTTACCAACGACAAGCAAAAACTCATGGAACAGGCAATGGTTTGGCAGGATAAAGCCTCGACATTGGACGACATCGCGCCGGTGTCGCCACCGCCGACCCAAGACACCGCGCCATCGACACCGCCGCCGACACCGGCCCAAGACGCCGCGCCATTGATACAGCCACCGCCGCCGACCCAAGACGCCGCGCCGCCGATACCACCGCCGACACCGGCCCAAGACGCCGCCGCGCCGGTACGGACACCGCCGCCCAAAAAGAGACGCAAGTACAACAATCGATACTCCCTAGAAAAAAAGGACGGATATAATGACATCCCGCGAGCGGACGAAGACTTGCGCGAATTATTGTTACAAGACGTTGCGAATATGGTCTTTAAGCCGGAGGACGTCAATAATATACCCGCGATAACAAATAATATTAAGGTATTAGGTTTAGAGGGCATTATTGCATTGAAATGGAAGGAATTGTTTTCGGGTGATGATATAACGGAACAAGAAAAGTATGAGGTCGGAACGAGGTTAATGAGGAGAATTGTCTCGGTGGCGTGGAACACGCAAAATGAAGGGATGGATGTTCCGAATGAGGATTTGGTGAAGAAAGCATTTGACGAGATTAAAAAAGAACCGGGATTCCAAAATGTACCGTCCCTGCCGTCGAAACCGTCGAAACCAACGGAGTCGAGGGAACACAGTTTTTTTTGATTAACGTTGATTTTAATTATATTATAACATTAACCCTTTCAAAGGAGCAGTAAAATGGCCGAAGAAGAAGCCCTTTTGGATGCGGATGAGTTTTTCGCCGCCGAGAAGCGGAGGCGAGCGGAAAAGTTCGCCACCGCTTGTTGGGATATGTACACTGCCGGAAAGTTCGACAGCAAGGAGTTCGAGGTTATTAGCAATTTATGTAGAGATTACCTCGGATCGTTTTGGACGCGCAAAGTCGTGCCGGTGGAAGAACCGGTAAAGCGGTCAAAGCGGTCAAAGGCGAAAGCCGCCGCCGCTCCGCCGCCCGTACAGCCGTCCGCGCAGGGGTACGCCCCGACGCCGCAACAGCCGCCAAGAACCGGACAACACGCCCCGCCGACCGGCGGCCAGTGAGCATATTCCGAGCGGAACCGGTCGGCGGCCTTTACTGCCGACCGCCCCGCCGATTCTAGACCGGGTACTTCGGTAATATGTTTTTTTGGCCGGATGGTGTGCCCATAATGTATATTATAAACATATAAAGGAGACATTATGGCCAAACTGCGATACAAGCTCACAAACGACACCTTGTTCAAGATGTTGTTCGTGAAGTACCCGGAGTTATTGAAGAGGTTAGTCGCTAAGATATTGGGTATACCAATCGACGGTATCGCCGAGTTCAAAATCACAAACCCGGAGATGCCTCCGAGCGACGACGTAGATGACAAGTTTTGCCGTCTTGATATTAATATGGAGGTGAACGGCGAATTGGTCAATTTGGAGGTGCAGGTCAAAGATGAAAATGACTACCCGGAACGGTCGCTTTATTATTGGGCGCGTTCATACTCGAACGCATTGCAAGCCGCTCAAAAATACTCTGACCTGCCGCGCACGATCCTTATAAATATTATCGGTTTCAAACTCTTCGAGGACGTCAAAGACGTCCACTCGGAGTTTCGCCCGATGGAGGTCAATCGCCATACTCTGCTTACGGATAAAATGTCGCTACACTACTTCGAGTTGCCGAAATTGCCGAAAATCGAGAATATTGACGCGAATGACGAAGTAGAGCTGTGGCTTGCCGCGATTAACGCGAAAACCGAAGAACAACTGTCAACAATCAAAACTATAGGAGGAGAGCCTATGGAACAGTTAATAGATGCGTACCATGATGTGGTAACATTGCCCGAATTTCGGGAGAAGGTACGTCAAAGAGAACGTGCGAGGCACAACGAGGCGTCGGCGCTTGCCAATGCGGAGTTAAAGGCGCGGCAAAAAATCGTCAAGAATATGTACAAAATGGGTTTAGGTATTGCTGACATTGCAAAAGCTACTGAACTCTCGGAAAAGGACGTCAAAGATATTTTGGGCGTAAAGTAAGCGGTAGGCGGCGGCGTAGCCGCCGCGATGATCCCGCCGCAAAACAATCGGCGGGAACGGATTCCGGTCAAGGGAGGGGCGGCGCGGGCGTACTATCCGCCCAAAACGCGGCCACAACCCACCGCTTTCGCTCCGGCGCAGGTGAACACCCACGACGCCGACCGCTCGCGGCAATCTAGAGAGGCCGCCGCAGACCACCCGAAAGCAAACAAATATCCGACTTGGCCACCCGAAATCGCCCAAAACCATATCCCTACCTAAAAATAATGAAAAAATGTCTTGCTTTTTTAATTCCCATAATTTATATCTACTCAAAATAAGCCATTTTTTGACAGAAATCCGATAACTTTTTCAGGGAGCGTATCATGAAACCTTTCTTGTTTAACCTCTTCTTCCGTAAACCCGCTCGGAAGTACATGGATCGCGATACGTTTTTAGCCGCGTTCCGACCGTTGGAGAGACGCTTCGATGCCTGTCTCGCGGAAATTCACAAAATCGGAGCGGAGAACATCAGCCAAATCGACCAATCCGTGATTGACGAAATCGCCGCCATCCACGCCCGTTTCATGGAAATCGCGCTCAATGGTATCGACATGGAAAAGGACGTCTACAGAAAACTCTCCGACAAGGACACCGAAACATTTTGCGGACACTGGAATCGGGTCGTTGACTTCGTCTACATTTACGAGGATATGTTTGGAAGAGACCCGGAAATTTTAAAAGAAATAGAAGAATGGGAGAAAGCCCAAATTAACCAATGAACCCGACCGCCCCGCGACCCGCCCCCGCCGCGAAACAATCGGCGGGAACGGATCGCGGTTAAAGGGGGAAGGGAGACGATCCGCGACCCTACCTCTTGCCCCTCTTCTTCGCGATCTTGCCGACGGCGGCTACGGACTTGCCCTTTACCCGCTTCTTCGCGGCTGACTTCGCCGACGCGCCGACCGCGCCGCGCTTCACCCGCTTCTTCTTCGTAGGCTTGACGCTGAAACCGCGCTTGGACAACTCGTCCCGCAAGCCCGTAGGATCAACCCCGTCGCGCTTGAGACGCTGATACTCGGCCTCCGATACCGCCTTGATCGGCCTCCCCGACGCTGACACCTTGCCGGAAACGAGGGCTATCAACCCGCCGTTCGCATAGTTGTAAACGGTTGTCGTGCCCTTGCGCAACATCTTAGCGACCTGCGCCAAAGTGTAAACCTTTTCTGACTTCGATCTCATTCTATAGCCTCCTGCGGGATGATTCACACCCGTCGTTAAATTGTGTGCCTATAATATACATCTCGCTCGCGGGACGACGCGGCGGATTCCTAATCTTTCACGCAACGCACCGCGAACATTTTTTTCTTATCGACATTTTTCGCCATGTAAGCGTCGTCGCGAGTATCATCAAGCGTCCAAACGTAGGCGCGGCTTTTATCGTGTTCCGTGGCCGACCACCATTGACCGCTGTCGCTTATCCGACCGCCTTTGCTGAAACCGTCCGGCAGACCGCAAAAACCGTAACTGTCCTCGCCCGCGTCGGAGTCGCCGCCGTTTTTCCACGTGTCTTTCGACTTCAACTTCGTCCCCGCGTTCAAGTACCATAGCGCGTCCCCCTCGTCCGACTCCTCGCCGCCGACGCTCTTTCCGAGATGCGCCCACTCCTCGCCGCTCGGCAGATGCCATCCGGCGGGGCAGACCGCCTTCGCCGCTTCCCACGTGTACACGCGCCCGAATTTGCCGAGGTTGGACTCGTTGCCGTCGAAACAGCCGCAACCATCATCCGCCTTGTAGCGCAGGTTCTCGGCAAACCACGTCTTGCCGCCTATCTCCACCGTCTTGTACGTAACGCCGTCCCGCGCGTCTGTGAATGTTTTGATGTTGATGTTTACTGACATTGCTATAATCCTTTCGTTTATTGATTTTGACTTTGACTTTGACTTTGCTTTTGACTTTGCTTTTGACTGAATATGCGGGGTTTAGCCCCGCATATATCTATGAAAGGCGCGTAGCGCCTTTCGTCTAAAAAAGAACTTGACTTTGACTTTATTAAAAGCCTTCAGGCTTTTAATGATTTTGACTTTAAG
>Ga0268262_10004960_pt1 | contig 13430 bp, 13 predicted proteins | sample TergutNc150P3_FD_190354 | JGI IMG/M metagenome (GOLD analysis project Ga0268262, IMG submission 190354) | Nasutitermes corniger P3 segment gut microbial community from laboratory colony in Florida, USA - Nc150 P3 (SPAdes) (version 2) | ecosystem: Host-associated > Arthropoda: Insects >... | reverse complement strand
GGCTCCCACTCCCTCCTGATCATCTGCCGCGTCCTTATGCAGTAATTTCGCGTAACGCCCGACCCCCGCGCCCGCTTGTCCTTCAGGTATTCGGAATTGTCAAAATCGTAAAAATCATACAGGTACTTTATAAAGTCCTGTCCGCCCGCTCCGGCGGGGCTTATCCCGAAAGTTACCAGCCCCCATTTTTTAAGCGTTTTGCACAGCTCGACGGCCTGCGCTTCGTCAATGCCGCCGGCGTTAAGGGTTTTTTCCATGTATGTTTTCAGCGCGTTAAAAGTGAAAATCTCCGCAAGCGGTTTTTTTGCCCTGCCCCTCGTCGGCACTCCCTCCGCAAGCCACCGCGCCGTAATGACGGCTGCCTGGTCGCGGTCTTTGCTTCCCGTGCTTCGGTGTAACGTCCTTCCCGTTACGCGATCCGTGAATTCGGCGTAGTATACGCCCTTTTTGTTTTTGAAAAGGTAAAACGCTTTTTTCGCGCTCATACTTTCCCCCTTGTATAAACAAAGTTTTCTATACTTTGTCCTAAACTCGGAAAGCGAAAGCGCCGTTTGATACGGTAGTTGCCGCCGATAATTCCTTATGACATAAAGAATTATCTCAATTTTCCAAAATTTCCCCAGGGAGGATTTGAACCCCCACAAATAGATCCAGAGTCTATCGTGCTACCATTACACAACCGGGGAATGGGCGCTTTTATACTATAAAAACCATGAAAAATTGTCAAGTATTCGATTTCGATTATATCAATATGTAATTTGTAATGAAATTTATTTCAATATGCTGTATAATTTATATGGAATTGGTAAAATATTCCATATATTATGGAAAAGGAGTGCGTTATGTTGAATAAAAAATATTTATACATAATTTCGGCCTTTTTAATGGTATGGTCGCTTGCTTTGACTTCATGTTTTGACTTTGATTTTGGCTTTGGCAATGACAAAGACAATTATGATAATTGGGGATATGGATCGCCTCCTGAAATAAACAATATAACTTTGAGCGGTACTATCAATGTTACCTGCGGCGGGAAACCTGTGCCTTATATTAGAATTGAGGCAAAAAGCCAACAAGGTTGGGTTGTCGGCTCAGCCTCTCTTGCTTCTCCACCTTCAAATAATGCTTCTTGGTCGATAGGAATTTGGGCTTTTGATTCTTCAACTCAGGTTTGCTTTCAAGTGAAAGGCTATCAAGACAATAATGGTAATCAACAACTGTTTGCTTTGGATCTGCCTGCCCCCCTGGTAAATGTCTATGACAAAAGTGTAACGGGAATTAAACTTAATGTGGGAGATATGCCTAATGGTTTCGCTCCTGAAAATGGAACACAAATTGCCGTCAATACACGGATTAACGGAGAAATCACCGGAAGCGGTAAAGTTGACTGGTATTATTTAGACGTTAACGCCGGTACAAAATATTACTTCTGGCAGAATGACTCCAATGATAACTTACTGCCTATTGATACGTTCGTTTATAATAACGAAGGAGAACTAGTTTCGTTAGAATACTATAATAAATCGTTTTCATTTACCGCAGATTCAAATCGTGTCTATTTCAAGGTACGCGCTTACCATGGCGAAGACTCTGCCGGCGCCTATACTTTATATTGCAGTGAGTATAGCGTTATAATTTATACTGTTACTTTTAACATTAACGGCGGCAGTGGAAAAATTCCGTCTCCAATGACGAATAGAAACAGTTCCTACATAACTCTTCCTGAAGACGACGGATTTTCTAAAAACGGTTACAAGTTTCGCGGGTGGAATACTGATCCTTTCGGTATGGGAGATAATTACACCAATACGGGAGGTAATTTCCAACACTTTTATATTAACAAAAATATTATCTTGTACGCCAATTGGATTAGTATGAGTTCCGCCGAGGCAAACGCGATTAAACTTACCGCGAACACATGGGTTGATGGCAGTATTACAACATCTGACGACGAAGTCTGGTACGTTTTCGACGTGTATCAGTATAGTACATATTATGTCTGGTGGAATGAAAGACTTTACTGTGATGGAACTAAAACAATGGATATAAAAGTTGACGCATATTACAGCAACGATACGCTCGTCTTTTCAAAAGACGGCGCATGGTCAATCCCGCAGCAGTTTACAGTCTCTTATAACACTAAGGTAAAATTGAAAGTGTATTCGGAGTCCAACAGTAAATTTAATACCGGTACATTCGCCATTGTGTTCAGTACGGGCAGTACAAGGCCCGGCAGTAGCGCCAGCGTTCCTGAAGTAAGCATGACTAAACTGAATAATAACAAATGGACTGACGGTGAATTTACAAGCGCATCTAACAGAGTTATCTGGTATAGTTTCGATGTTTCCAACGGGACGACGTACTATGTCTGGTGGAATGACCGCATAATAGGCGACGGATATAAAACATTGGATATTAAAGTTGACGCATTTTACAACAATGATACGCCCATCTTTACGGAAGAAGATTCCGGATGGTCAAGCCCGCGGCAGTTTACAGCCAATTCTACCACTAAGGTAAAATTGAGAGTGTATGCGTCTTTAGGCGGCGGCAATTACGGCACATTCGCCATAGCGTACAGCACGAACAGCGCCAGACCGGGCAATGGTACAAATGCAAACCCGTATCAACTGACTGCAAATTACTGGGAACACGGCTACATTTCTACAACCACGCCCAGAAGAGAGCTCTGTTACTCGTTTTACGCCACAGTCGGGAACAGATACTATATCTGGTGGAATGACGGTTCCATTAACAGCGGAGGCGGCGGTTTTACAATGAATATTCAGATTATTGTGTCCGGTGGAAAAGTTAGTTATGGGGGCGGATGGTCTAGTCCGACGATTGTCGATGTTACTGCAGATCAAACAATTAAAATAACGGTACTGGCGGCAACTGACACTACTAAAGATATTGGCTCATTCAGAATTGTGTACGGCACAAGCAACACCAGGCCCAACTAATTAATTAGTTCCATTTTTATGGCGTTTTATCCTGAAAACAGGTAAGAATTTGTAAAGAATTCGCCGATGATCAATAAGAATAACCGCAAATTAATCAAATTTCGGTTAGAATTGCATTGGGGAGGTTTTTGGAATGTCTGATAGTGATGATCTGGATCTTGACAGTGGTGATGCTCCTGAGGCCGGCGGCGGCGCAGCCAAGAAAAGAGGCGGCGGGCTTGGCAGTTTGTTACCGACTATTTTAAAGTTTGTGGCGATAGGACTGGGCGCTTTAATTTTTATTGTTACCGTCTGTATTATTACCGTCAATATCTTAAATAAGGGCGGTAAATCCCAAACAGTTATCGCGGACCCGGCTTCCCCTTATGTGGGCAAGAGGCCGGAATACAATTATTTCGATATGATTGGCCCCATGACGGTCAGAACAAAGGATTTCCCAGTGAGTTCCACGGTCAGTGTTGAAATGATAATCGGCTACGATTTAAACGATAATAACGCTTCGGCTGAATTAACCAGCCGCAGGTACGAATTACAGGATTTTGTAAGGCGTTATTTTTCAGGAAAATATTCCGCCGAACTTGCCCCTGAAAGGGAAGATGAGCTAAAAACCGATATTCGGGAAATGTTGAATACGCGCTTTTTAGACACCGCAAGGGCGCGTATTATATTATTCAAAAAATTTGATGTAATGGAGAATTATTAACAAAGAATTGTGGGGAAACGATAGTTTGCGAACAATTCTTACTCTTGTCAAGAGTGGAAGATAAGTTTATTATGATAAAAGGGGAGTTTTAAGGGCAATTATGACAGAAGTTCTGTCACAGGATGAGATAGACCAGTTATTAACCGCGATAAACGCCGGAGATACCGAGCCTGAAGACTTCAGACCGGCTGCGGACAGCCGGAAAATCAAAATATATGACTTTAAACGCCCCGACAAGTTTTCTAAGGAACAGATCCGTACCGTTTCGATAATGCATGAAACTTTCGCCCGCTTAACCACGACAAGCCTTTCCGCCCAGCTTCGCAGTATGGTTCACGTCCATGTCGCTTCGGTAGATCAGTTAACCTACGAGGAATTTATCCGCTCCATTCCCACCCCGACAACTTTGGCGATTATCAATATGGACCCCCTCAAGGGAAACGCTATTCTGGAAATAGACCCCGCGATTACCTTCTCAATAATTGACCGTCTTTTCGGCGGAACGGGCGAGGGAACCAAATCCCAGCATGAATTGACGGATATCGAACAGTCGGTAATGGAAGGGATTATCGTGCGTATTTTGGGAAATATGCGCGAAGCGTGGACTACGGTTATCGACCTGCGACCGCGCCTTGGGCAGATTGACACCAACCCGCAGTTTGCGCAAATCGTGCCGCCTACGGAAATGGTCGTTCTTGTTACGCTTGAAACAAAGGTAGGCGACGTGGAAGGCATGATGAACTTCTGTATTCCCTACCTTACAATAGAGCCGATAATCGGCAAATTGTCAGCCCAATTCTGGTATTCTTCGGTGCGCCGCAACGCCACTACGGAAAACCTTAATGTTCTAAAGGATAAGCTCGCAACGGTCGATGTTAATGTAACAGCCGAAATTGGAAAGATAAACGTGCCTGTCCGGGACGTTCTTTCATTACAGATTGGGGATGTAATAAGGCTATACAATACCCGTATTGGCGATCCCTATTCACTTAACATCGGCTCGAGGAAAAAATTTCTGTGCCGCCCCGGCATTATCGGGAAGAAAATAGCGGTTCAGATAACGCAAAAAATAGACGAGGTTGTGCATGAAGAATTTGAAGAACTTGCGTCTGAAGGAGATGAATTATGATGAGCGATGGCGCACTTTCGCAGGATGAGATAGACGCATTATTGTCAGGTGTAGATTCATCGTCCAGCAGTCACAGCAGCGCGCCTGCGGCGACAATGGCGCCCTCGGCTTCCTCTGCCGCTTTTGACGTTGACTCGCTGGAAAAGTTTTTCTCTTCAACTACCGGCGCTCTTTCTTCCAATCTTGCCGCCCTTACAGGCACAACCGTAACTCTTGTCGGCCCTGAAGTCCAGGCTACGTCACGTGACAATATGCTGACCCTACTGCCCGGTATGGTTACCGTTGTAAATACCAATTTTACTTCAGGCTTCCCCGGCGAGCATTGTTTCATTTTCTCTGAAGAATCAGCCAAGGCTATCGCAAGCCTTATGACCAAAGAGACCGATATACAGCTTGATGAAATGGCGATGTCCGTAATCGGCGAAGTCGTTTCACAAATTGCCGGAACTCAAATTACGGCTCTTACAGATAAAACAGGAAATAAATCTATAGCTTCCGCTTCTCCGACTGCGGCAAATGTTCCAAAAGCCGCGGCGGCGCTTCCTGCGGGCACTTTTGCCGTTATGACTTACGGTCTGGACATGGGCGACGGGCTTTCCCATCAGATATGGGAAGTTTTAGGACCGTCTCCCGCCGCCGATATTTCCAGCGGTTTAAGCGGCAAAGCGCAGGCACAGGCGCCTGGAATGGGAATGCAAGGAATGAATATGGGGGGCATGAATATGAGCGGAATGAATATGGGGGGAATGGGTATGGGTCAAGGTGGTAATATTGGATCTGCCAATGTGCAGCCTGTACAGTTCCCCAATTTGATGCAGCCGCGTCTTGGCCCTCACGAAGCGGGCAATATCGGCCTTATAATGGACGTCTCAATGGAGATGACCGTAGAACTTGGCCGCACGCGCAAACTGATAAAAGAAATTTTAGGCATGGGCGAAGGCACGATTATCGAGCTGGATAAACTTGCCGGCGAACCTGTGGATATTCTTGTCAACCATAAACTTATCGCCAAGGGCGAAGTTGTGGTCATTGATGAAAACTTCGGCGTGCGCGTAACGGAAATTGTGTCCCCGATGGAACGCATAAATGATATGGGGTACAATTAACAATTAGCAATTAGCAATTAGTAATTAGCAAATTTGAAGAAGGACGGGTTTTTTGCCCGTCTTTTTTTTGCGGGAATTAATAATTGATTTTAACAAAGAATTCTACCACGAACCACACGAACACCACGAACTTTTAATACACATCTTGTCGTTGTTCGCGTTGGTTCGTGTGATTCGTGGTAAAAAAATTCTGATTATTTGCACAACCCGACAACAAAATTTACAAAGCTTTCAAAGTACTGCGGACTAAGACGCGAAGGAGTGTCATTAGCGTTGTTCATATTGCGCCATGTTTCAGGCAGATGGCGGTATTCTGCGGGGGCTTTAATTTCGCCTGAGATAATCAGGTTTCCAAAATCGGGGCGGTCGCGTAACAGCGCCTCGTATTGGGCGGCTTCATAGTCGGGGAGCATGGTAACTGTTTGGGCTGCGAGTCCGGCGCGAAGGAAACCTACGTCATCGGAGAACGGGGTAGGGGCGAGCAGTACCCTTTCAAGGCGCAGTTGTTGGGCGGTTTCCAGGGCGTGATCGCGCAGGGAGGCGATTATTTTTCTTACATTGTGAAGGTTAAGGTAGTTGCCGTCTTCACTGCCTGATTTTAAAATTAAATCTGTCGTTGTGGAAAATATAAATACTCCGCCTGCGCCGCACGCGTCAAAATTGTAAATTTTTGCCTTTTCAAGCCCCCAGCTTTTTATTTTTTTTGCCAGGGTGAATGAGCCTTGCTTTTCAAAGCCTTCGCCCGCGGCTAATTCTTCCTTGTCTGTGAATACTATCATCCAGCGGTCAATGTTTTTTTGCGCCAGAGTGACTGCGGTTTTTAACAGGTGAAATACGGCGATGCTGTTGTCATTTGCGCCGGGGCTGCCCTGTACGCGGTCGTAGTGGGCGGAAAAAAGATACGGGTCTGTGCCGCTGAAAGGGAAAATGCCCTTTGCGGCGCGAAGGGATTTTTGACCGGGAGGGAAAATAAAAATATGGCGGTTTCCTTCCACGGAAATAACGGTAGAGTTAAATTTCAACGCCGATATCGCGTCCAGTAAAATCGCGTAACGGTCAATGTCCGGGGCTATGAAGTCAAAATAACGGTCGTATGGGCCGTGTTTTGCCCATTCAGGCGTTTTTATGTTTTGACTTTCATTTATTTTCACGCGGTTATTTTTTCCGCCTTAAATGAATATGAAGGAGTGACAAGTTCCTGCTGGGTGTCAATTATTTTCAGTTCTATCAGCGCGCCGCTTATTGCGTTAGCCGCTTTAAAACTTGCCTCTAAAATACCGAAGACTGACGCCGTACACAACTCCAAAGTTTTTTTAAGGTCTTTGGTTTCAAGGTACCGCGATAAAAATACCGCCGCAGTCATGTCCCCGGTACCGGCAACACCCTTATCAAGCGGCAATTCGGGGGTTGTAATTTTATAGATTACCTTTTTATCGGAGGCTATCATGGAAAGTTCCCCTTCTTTTTCCTTGTAACTTGTTACAAGAACAATTGAAGGACCCATTTCATGCAGGATTTTTACCGCCTTAAGCGTGTCGGTCATATTTTGCGTAGTTATTCCCGTTATAGCGTCAAGTTCAAACTGGTTCGGCGTTATTATATCGGCAAGCGGTATAAGCTCTTTATTAAAAATGCCTGGAATGTCCGGTTTTACGTAAAAACCGCGCCCTACGTCGCCCATTACGGGATCGCAGGCATAAAGCGCATTAGGTGATTGGCTTCGCACTTTTTTAACGGCGTCTACTATCGCCATGGCGACTGACGCGTCGCCCAAATAGCCTGAAAGTACGGCTTCACAGCGGTTTAATACGCCCCTTTCTTCAATCCCTGTAACAAGTTCGGCGGCAAGTTCCGCGCCCAGGACTTTGCCTTTCCACGAACCGTAACCCGTGTGGTTGGAGAACTCAACCGTGTTAATTGCCCATACTTCCCTGCCAAGCCTTTGCAGGGGGAAAACCGCCGCCGTGTTTCCGGCGTATCCGAAAACTACATGAGATTGAATTGATAAAACAGCCATATTTTTTTCCTTATATACGGGATATTATTCCTCTCCCTAAACTATTCCAAGCGGAACAAGAACGCACAGGAGCAGTATGTTAAGCGCCGCGAGCGAGCCGATAAACAATCGCTGTGTTTTTGGCTTTGCGTCCGGTACAAGAAAAGCCGCCAGGAAAAAAGGAATATAGGTGGTAATAAATACCGGGATTGCGCCCCACCAGGGATACACCCAGATAAAAGCCGGTGTTGACGCAAGAAAAATTTCGACAAGACTGAAAAAGGCCGCATTACCGATTGCAAACAGTATGCGGTTATTAACGCCCAAAATTTTTTTCTTTGGGTCTTCGGGAAGCAGTTTATGGGTGGCGATACCGGCTATGGAAAACATCATTGAAAGCTCCCAGCTTACGCCGATAAGTATGATAAAACTCGTGCTTTTGGGAGAAACCGTCCATAGCGCGTAACCTGTAACCGAGCAGATTACGGCGTTTATTATTTCGTAAAACCAGTGAACCATGTATAAAGCCAATCCGGCGGCAATCCCCTTGAAATTTTTACGCTGAAATTCATTTGCGTATATGTATACAACAACGGCAAGAATGGCGATGAATGTCCAATTGAAATTATCCGTTGTGCGTACGGCTTGTTTGGCTAAATCAGCCAAGGGTCTATTACTTAATTTTCCGAACCACATAATGATCTCCTTTGAATTAATTATTAATGAATTATGTGACTTTATTCAAGCCTTTTTTATATAATATTTACAATGGGATAGAACGATGTATGCCTAAAGAATTTATTCAGTACAGGCGGGCAGCAGCGCGCGCTGGAAAAACTCTGGGAGAATTCGTCTACGAGCCTGGTGTACCATTTTGCTCTCTTAAAATAAATTTATAAATGAAGCGTTTTATTCCATTATAAGGGAGTACACCAGTCTCTCCGACGAGGAACCCGCAGAAGATGTTTTTCCATCACGCGCTGCTGTCCGCCTGTACTCAAGTATTTTATTGGGCATACATCTTCAAGCGCTCATTAGCATTTTAATTATGTATCTCTATAAATTATATAAATAATAAATCGGATATATACCCTCACGTCTACCCTATGATAATCTTCCATATTATGGCGAATTGTTTACTTTTTATTTAGCCATTGAGATTAAAGGCAAGTAAAGTCTCTATTTCCTTAATCATATTTTCTACTTGCTCAATTGTAAATTCATCAGTTTTTCCATGAGCAGCACTGTTTCTGATTCCTGCTAATGCAGTGATTTGTTTTTGTATTAATGAATTATACACTCCGTTTTTGGCGAGATCATCATTCATTTTATTTAGTTTTCCAGTTTCAATATTATTTTTCTTACACAGTTCTCTTATCCCTGTTTCTAATACAACTCCAGCAATAATAGCAGCAGCAACATGATATTTTTTATCTAGTAGCTCTTTAGCTTGCTCCAATTCATCATCAAATAATTCTGCTTGTACTAAGTCTCTTACCGTAGATAAATAACCTCCTAAATAGTCCTCTTTTGCAGCATGAAATACAGATTTGATATTTAAAAGCTTGCCATAATTTGTAAAATAGTTATTTATTTTCTCTAACGCAATAAATTCTTTATAATGTTCAGATTCGCTTCCACAAGCATTTACAATCAAATTTTTTACTTTAACTCTCCATTCGTTAAATAATTCATTATCTACGTATTCAACCTCATTACCAAAACAATCGGTATCTATATACTTAGTATTTTCAAGCCTAATCAATTGTTCTTGCAATTCCTCAAATCTTACACGATACTTGTTTATCATATTCGTCTCCATTCAAAGCCACTAAATCCATAATCACGTCTACCCGCTCACATTTCAATAATACTTTGATTCCATCTTCAGGGGTTTAATATTATTTATAATGGCTTCGAGGTATTTCTATTAAGTCTGATTCATCAACTGTAAAAAGTCTCGTGTTATTATGATTATTACATTCAGGACATAATGGTGTTATGTAAATCCCATTTTCCTTATTAGTGTACCATTTTCCATTACGCTCTTCACAGTACTCAACATGACCACCCTCAAATTTCTTAGGAGCAATCTCTTTCGTTTTCTTCCCGCAATTACGACACTTTCCAGCAACTTTATCACCTTCTGGATATTGTAATTCATTCCAATAATCAATCCATGAATCATAATCATCAGGGACTGCCGAATCATAATCTTCACCTGGAGCGTTTGCAACATATACAGCCATATTATCTCTCCTCCCTGTTACATCATAAGCAGAAAAAAGAATGTTTTTCAATACCCTATAATCCCATAATTTACCGGACTTCACTCCGCTTCAGGAGCAAAGACAGGCGTTGGGTCAACCCAAATACTGCTTAAAAATGTCCCCCAATGCGGAATTTACCTTGTCGGTAATATCCTTAGACAGGTGGCTGATCAGTTCCTTGCTGTCAGAAGGCACAAGATCGCCCTTAAATAACTCAAATACTTCGACCCCAAGTACCCCTGCTATTCGCGCCAAAGTGTCTACCTTTGGGTATTTCGTCCCCCTTTCGATACTGCTAAGGAAAATAATAGAAATATTTGATTTTTCAGCTAAAACGGCTTGGGTTAGTCCCTTATTGGTGCGTAAAAACTTAATGTTCTTCCCTAAAATGGCTTTTACAGCCTTTCCGTCCATGTACCATACCCCTAAAACCCCCTATATCTAATAATAAATAATCTGTCTTGACAAAAATCTATGAGGAATATACTATTCTTATGCGGAATATATTTAATATTCCAAGAATTTTTCAAAAAAGGAGTGTTTTATGTTGTCAAAGAAAAGCTTGTCATTAGTTTTCGTGGTTGCATTTTCATTTGCTGCCGTCTCTGCTGTGAGCGCACAGGAGAGTGCAGATGATTTAATGCGAAGGTTTTCCAATAATTTACCGGATAACTGTCAAGATGCTATAAAGCGTTTTCCTGAAAATTTACGAGCCGGCTGGGAGAGAGGATATATAGCAGTAACCAGTACAGAACAATTGAGTGACGACAAATTCTTATTTTTGTTACAGTCTTCACTCATGGCTAATTTCATAAAAACAAACATTATCTTAAAAGGGAAGGGCAATGAAAAAATAGCAAACTCAGGCGTGACCTATGCCCAATACTACCCACAATTGAAGGTTGGACCATTAGGAGCCGCCGCAATGTTTCGAATGTTAACAGCGTTGACTGGAAATTCTGGGGGTATCAACTGGGACGCATGGGAGCGAGACTTTATGGCATTCCTTTGAAAGATAGCCCGTCTGCTTTCATAGTTTCTTTCAGTTTCCTATATAGTTTTAGGAGTTTACAATGCCACGCATACCAGGTATACCAGACCCTCATTTCAACTGGGGAAGCGAATTAGTCCCGATGAACGCTCGCGGTTCAGGTAAGAATGCTCCTGAAGCCGAGCCAAATAGACTTGATTCCTCTTACGTCCATTATAACGATTATTATTTATCAGAGTTATCACAGCAAGTTATAATCCGTTGCGGCCCTAAGGCCGTTCACGTCGAGACCTTACTCTCTGCTCCTGTGCATGTTAGTGGGGCTGCATCATGGTCTCCGTTCATTAAAGGTTTAGATAAGATTGGTGGAGGTGGCATTATAACGACGGCTGATTTCTTAGGACGTGCTTTATCAGGTACAAGTTTACGTCAACCTTGGATGTCCCGAAAAGTTTGGCAGGGGTCAGAACCGTTAATGCTTACCTTAGAACTTAAATTCTTGGCAACTGGTAGCACGGTGATTCGTGGTAACGTCGAAGAGTTCATAGGTTCAGATGCTTCCGCTTACATCGAAGTGTATCAGCCTACCTGTCAATTGCTATCCCTCTTATATCCTGGCGGCATCGGAGATAACGGTAAGATAACTAATTTCATACCTCCCGGACCCAGTGCTTTTCACAGTTTTCATGGTAGTGATTCTATGAAAGGTCAAGAAAATGCGAATGGCGATCCAGTTGGACACCCTGTTGATATACAGGTCGGAAATTTCATTTTGTTTCAAAGTTGTTTTGTTAGGAATTGTAGTGTTACTTATAGTCCGACTCTGGATTCTTCTGGGTATCCAATTTCCGCAACTGCATCCCTAATCGTTGAGTCCTATGAGTACCCCTTTGTAGATATAGCGGCAGCTTCAGCTATAAATAAGCGTAAGTATGACGAGGATAGCGGTAGAACCGATGCCATTGCACCTCCTTTTACTCTCTTCAAGTTAAATCATCAGACTAATGATATGGTTCAAGGGATCGTTAATACTTTACATCAATTCGCGAATATATCAGAAGCTAGTGTTCGTTGGTTAGGTAAGCAATTAGGCATTCTGCCTGATAAAAGCAACAAACCTGCCCAGTCTAGTTCTGCCAGACCAGCCGGTGTTAAACCTGTTAATCCGTCCAATAAATGATTAACGTGTCCGTTCAGGAAACATTCACTGCAAGTAGATTATCAATCCATTGATATTTAATCCTCAAATCCTGTAAAGCTATTGCTCACACTTGGCTTTCGGCGCGGTTAGGTTGTCGTATAAGCCGCCCGCAAGCCAGAGAAGCTCATAAACCTTAAATTTTTCACACAACTTTTTCGTATCAGTTACGATGAATAACCCATCGTATCCAAATCATCCACCCTTTCCAGAAGGGCTGGACTCTCTTTCTGCTTGTAGGCGGTCTACATCAAATCCAAAGGAGCCGCCTATGACGTTTTTCACATTCTTGTCAAAGTTTCCCACTGAGGAAGCCATTGTCGATTACTTCATTCAGATCCGCTACGGCGGTGTTCTTATTTGCCCGCACTGCAAGTCTACGATCAATATCTACCGTTACCGTCAACGATTAAAAGTCTTTCATTGCAAGAATTGTAATAACGACTTCTCACCATTCAAAGGCACTATCTTCGAGAAGTCTACGACTGACCTTCGCAAATGGTTCTACGCGATCCATTTGTTCTTAAACGCAAGAAAAGGCTTTCCGGCTTTACAGTTACAGCGTGAAATCGGCACGACTTATAAAACGGCGTGGCGTATGTTCCATCAGATTCGCATTGCAATGCAGAACGAGGAATTAAAGCCGTTTGAAGGGGTTGTTGAGATGGACGAGACTTACTTCGGCGGTAAACCGAGAAAACGCCCTCCCAAGCTCTACGATCCGGCTACTTACGATGAATCGAAAAAATTAACGACTGGACGTGGGACATTAAAAGCAACGGTTTCTGGCCTGAGAGAGCGAAAATCGGGACGTGTCTACACACAGGTCATGCCCCCTAATGAATTTGGCGAGAGAGTGTCTGGTCCTCAATTAATGGAGGTGATCGATAAGACCTGTGTTCCCGGAAGCACCATCATAACCGATGAATTTTCCGCTTATGGTATTCTTGATAAGCCTGTTAAACCAAAAGTTGATTTATCGCTCCTTGACGGTTCAGAACCTGCTGAGACTGCCCCTTGTTACAGTCATCACACCGTCTGCCATAAACGCTATGAGTGGGTTGCGGGGGTGAC
>Ga0268262_10004959_pt1 | contig 13434 bp, 11 predicted proteins | sample TergutNc150P3_FD_190354 | JGI IMG/M metagenome (GOLD analysis project Ga0268262, IMG submission 190354) | Nasutitermes corniger P3 segment gut microbial community from laboratory colony in Florida, USA - Nc150 P3 (SPAdes) (version 2) | ecosystem: Host-associated > Arthropoda: Insects >... | reverse complement strand
TATTTGTAATCGCCGTCTTGCCGTCTTCTGAACCGGAAACAAAAGTTTTTTTCTTTTCTTTATCGCGCGTAAGGCGGTCTTCCCAAATTTCTTCTTTATTAATCTTCCCCTCGACAATGGCAAGGTAAGTTTTGCGCACTTTTCTTTCCCGCATGAGCGAGCTGAAAAGACGCGCCCCCTCCAGGCTTGTAGAAAAAATCACAATTCCGCTTGACGGTTTGTCCAGCCTGTGCAGAGGGCCGGGTTTGAACGACAGCGAATGGGGCAGTTTTTCGGCAAGAAAAGAGCGTACCATGTCGTCAAGACTGATTTGGCTGCCAAGACTATCGTGGCCGTGAACCGCGACTGCCTGAGGTTTATTGACAGCCAACAGTCCTAATCCCTGCCAGATAATTTCGGGAGGGGGAAGAAGACGGCCTGTTTTTGCCGGTTTTGGAACGTCTTTCAGGGGGATACTGACCTTTGCGCCTGAGTCAACGCGGTCATTCGCTTTTGCGGGTTTTCCGTTTACAAGCACTTTTCCCTGCCGTAAAAGCCGGTGTATCAGCGGCAGGGGGTGATCCGGCAGCGCCTTGCGCAGAAGCCTGTCCAGCCTGCGCCCCTTGTCGTTATCCCCTGTAAACAGTTCCATTGAGTATAGAGTGTATTGACAAAATCCGCTCATTACTAGACCATTATAAAATGACTGTTTTAACAGAAATTAGTTCTTTGTTTAAAAACATTATTTTTCTTTCCGCTATTTCCAGCCTGTGTATTTCCCAAATTTTGAAGATGTTTTTTTATTTGTTAACCCATAAACATAAAGATCCGCTGGAAGCGATACAAACCGCTATTTGGAGTACAGGGGGGATGCCTTCAAGCCATTCGGCTTTAGTTTGTTCTTTAACTACATCGGCCGGTATTAAGCAGGGCATATCTTCGGATTTTTTTATTTTCAGTCTTATTTTTGCGCTGATTGTGCTTCGCGATTCTCTTGGAGTCAGAAGAGCCGCCGGTTTGCAGGCAAAGGCGCTTAATACTCTTGGAAAACAGGTGTCGGAAAAACTTGGTTTGGAATTTAATCCTGTACAGGAAATCAACGGGCATAGCATGGTGGAAGTGCTTGTAGGCGGTATTTTAGGTGTCTTGATAGCGGTCGTTTTTTATATAACTTTATTTTAGGCATATATGTCTTTTTTTCGTTTTTTTTTGCTGTTAAGCCTTGTTACATTATTGCTGTCGGCAGTCCTTTTGACCGTTGGTTTCTATACCGCTTCCGGCGGATTCCGCGGCGGGTATGCGGTACTCAAGGCCGATGCCTCTGTTGATGACAGGCTTCTTCAGGCCAGATTAGGCGACAGAGAAAATATTTTTACAGGCATTTTTGCCGGCTCTCCTGTCTGTGAGTCTTCGCAATGGGTTATGCTTGACGATTTTGGCTCGCTTCAGATGATTCCGCTTGATCAATATAACGCAAGAGTATTTTCTTTTGATCCTCGTAATGACGGATATGCCGGCAAGTTAAGGGATGTTTTTGTCCGTGACGGCAAACGTTATGTTTATATCCCGTTAAAGGCGGGCAATTGGGCAGCATCTTCGCTTGACAGGCAGTTTATCAATTTGTTAGGCGATATTCCGTTTTCCGCCGAATACTTCGGCATTGGAAAGCCCTTGCTGCTTTTTTTTATTACATATGCCGCCGCTTCTCTGTCTTTGATAATTATTTGTTATGAGAATAAAAAGACACATCATGGCATAACGGCTGTTTTTGCCTTGTTGCCGGCGCTTTCCTGCCTTGCGTATTTCGGCGCTTGCGGATTTGCCGCCGCCGCTTTGATTCTTGGGCTGTTTGTCTGTCTTCGCGAGCCTGCCGGAGAGATGGTTAAGCATCTTTCTTTTGATAAAAACGCCCATAAAAACAATTTGATTTTAAAAGAAGTAGTTGAGCCATACAAAATGTACCGGCCTGTTTTTGCAGTTTTTGCGGTGGCTGTTGCGATTATTGTTATTTTTACGGAACTAAAACTTTTTTTGCTGCTGTTGACATTCGCCGCCTCATTTGTTGTTTTTCTTCTTTCCGTAAAGACAGTATCGCTTTGGAGAAGCGGGCAGAGGCGCTTTGTTCCCGTAATGATAATCAGGCGGCGATCTCCGGATCTTTCTTTCTCCCTGTATATGACGCCTCTTGCCGCCGCCGCTTTTATTGTAATGCTGATAACTCCGTACATGCCGGGTTCTTTTTCAGGCGGCGGTAAATTTAATTTCCTTGTAGAAGAAAAGGATTATCACGCTCACCTGACTTATCAGGCGTCCTTTTCCACGCGGCAGCTTGGCGGAACAGGCGACTCATATCCGGCTTATGTAAGCGGTGAAGACGGTCTTCCGGTTGCGGATACAAAATCAGGCGGAATTCCCAAAATAAAACTTGATGATTATCCCCCTTTCCCGGTTAAACATTTAATGGATTTTTTAAAAAGCGTTAACTCCGGCGGTAAAGCGTCGCCGAATGCCGGCAGAGGCAGGGTATTGGAAAACCTGTCGTTATTAATTTTACTGCTTTTTATTTTGCCAGGATTGTTGTTTAATGGAAAAATAGTATTTAGTAAAATATTATTGCCCGTAAAGGGCAGATTTGCCGGTTTTAAAAGATTTGCCGGAATGTTCAGGCGGACAGACATAAACCGCAAAAAAGTGCTATTATATAATAGCAAAAATACTTTTCGCATCCGAAAGGACGCCTAATAAATGAAGATATATTCTTTTCCGCGCGGCGGGCTTTTATTTGATGACCCTACAGCGCCTCAAAAAGACAATGCTGTAAACGCCTTTCTGCCGGCGGTTTCGGTTATTCCTCTGGGATATTCCGCCGGAAAGGTTTTTCCTGTCGTACAGACAGGGGAAATAGTAAAGGAAGGAATGCTTATTGGCAGAGCTTCCGGGCCAAATGCTGTTAATGCGCACTCTACAGTTCCCGGCAAGGTTATCCGCAAGGTTTCGTGGAAGGACAGCTGCGGCATGAATAACGACGCCATCGTAATCCGCATGGAAGGCGCTTTTGAGAAATTGGGCAGAAGGGAAGATACCTTTATATGGAAATCTTTAGGCGGCTATGATTTACAAAGGATAATTTCAGAGATGGGCATTGTGGAAATGGAAAACTCGGGCAGGCCGCTTGCCGGTATGATTTCCACCGCAAGAAGCGAAAGTGAAAAAATAACGCTTGTAGTACGCTGTGTTTTTGACGATCCATGGCTTGCCGCCGATTATGTTCTTTGCAATGAAAGGCTGCGGGCTGTCGTTGAAGGCGCCGCTATTGTCGCTAAAGCCTGCTTTAAGGTAACGCAGATAATTTTTGCGGTTTCGTATAACGAAGAAGAATTAGGCGAAAGACTTATGCATGAAGCGGAAAAGTGGAACATTCAGTCTTTCCTTGTATTGACAGGCTGCCGTTACCCGCAGCGGAATAACAGGGAACTTGAACTTGCGCTAAGAATATTTGAAAAAAAAGAGAAGCATAATTTCGGCTCTTTTTTGATTCTTAGCCCCGCTGTTCTTGCGGCGGCGCACGATGCCGTAAAGCATAAAAGGCCGATTCTTGATCGTTATGTGGCTGTCGGGGGATCGGCTGTAAGACACCCTCAGATATTGAAGGTAAGAATTGGAACAAGAATCAGCGAGTTGATAGATCAGTGCGGCGGTTTTATAGAAGCGCCGTACCGGATTGCTATAGGTTCTCCGCTTTCGGGAAGGGAAGTAACGTACCTTGATGAACCTGTAAGAAAAAACTGTTATGCGATTGTCGCAATGTCGAAGTCACAGACCGCTTCCAGAGAACAGCAGAATTGTATAAACTGCGGCGAATGCCGGGCGGTATGCCCAATGGGGCTTGATCCCCAGTATATTTACAAGCGTATAAAAACTCTTGGAATAGAAAAGGTGGGAGCGGTCGGATGTCAAGGGTGCGGCTGCTGCAAGGTTGTCTGTCCGTCCGCTCTGTTGTTAACTGAAACAATAATGGAAGGAAATCAGGAGACAGCGAATGCCTGAACAAAAATTGATTATTAGGCAGAAACCTCAAATTAATATTTCTTACCCAAGTACCGGAAGAATGTGGCTGGTTTCAGTGTGCGCTTTACTCTGTGTACTGCAGTCGGCGTTATCCGACAACGGACAGTCATTAATAGTTGTTGTTACCTCTGTTTTTTCCGCGGTAATAATAGAACTGCTATTGACAGGACGGCAATTCGGAGTATCTAAAATTAAGGACGGCAGCGCCGCCGCGACAGCTCTCATCCTTTCCTTATTGCTGCCAAACCAGATTCACCCTGTTTATGCCGCGTTTGGAGCGGCATTTGCGATTGTTATCGTCAAGTACAGTTTTGGGGGGCTGGGCTCAAACTGGCTTAATCCGGCGCTGGGCGGCTGGCTTTTTATCCGCTTCTCGTGGCCTTCTGTTTTTGCAAAGTCAGTTGAAAACCACGCGTCCGAGATGACCGTTTCAGGGTTAAGCGCGCTTGACAGTTCTGTTACCGCGTTTTTTAATGATACTGTTTTTTCTGTTACGGGGGTTCAGCTTCCGTCAGGATATGTAAATCTTCTTTTTTTGAACGGTCCCGGCATGATTGTTGACAGAGGGCTTTTTACGCTTTTACTTGGCACTGTGGTTATTACGGCATTGGGGATTAACCGTGGGTGGATTCCGCCGGTTTTTCTTTTTGTTTATGGTTTCTTAATCCGTTTTGCGGGAGACGCTCCCGGAATATTCTGGAATGGAGATTTATTATATGGTCTTTTTTCCGGCGGCACTGTCGCGGCGGCTTTTATTCTTGCCGCGGAACCTGCAAGCGGAGCAAAGTTATGGCAGGGAATTTTGTTCTCCGTTGTTTTGGGAGCGGTTTTTTCATGGTTTTTCCGTTACCGCTGCATGGAATACACCGGCTGTTTAATTGCTTTGGCCCTGGTAAATTGCCTTACCCCTCTTATACGTCTTCTTGAAGATAAAATTTTCTTTTCACGCAAAAACAGCGGCGCGCTCCAGGAGAATTTGTTATGATAAACTCAGATAGTATAAAAAACAAGGCGATTATTTTTGGCTGGGTTATAGGGCTGTTGTTTTTTTTATCCCTGATTTGGATTTTATCGCAGCCGCTTCAAAAGTCTTATCTTTTAAGAACCATAAACAACGTGTTAATTTCAAATGAAGATTCACGCAGAATTACAGAATATAAAGGCGCCAATAACGGAAAAACCAGTCTTTTTGGATACTGGTTTTTAATGTATGATTCGACAGACAGTATGTTTGTATTTGCGGCTTTTCAGGACGGAATTCTTGTCCCCCTTGGCGCAATTGTTTCGGCTAACGGCAGTGTGGATGATATAATCCCTTTAAGCGCCCATGCTATGCAGATTGCTGATAAATTACCTATAAGTGTTTTACAGGTATATATTACGCGGATTGAAGCCGCGGCTGCAAACATAAGAGGAAACAGATGAGTCTTGACAGGCAGCATTCATTTTGGGGTTCTCTTTCACCCCTTGGCGGATTATCCGGCGCGGGGCTTTTGGTTATGGCCTCCGCGCGCCTTTCGTGGGCTGTTATGATAGCGGGAAGTTTATTATGGGTATACGGGCTTACTACGTTTGTATTTTCGTTTATGTGTTCCGAGATAAGCCCCAAGATTTTCCCCGTGGAAGGAAGAACGTATGTTTTTACATGTATTGCCTCTTTTTTCGGCAGTATATATCTTTTGCTGTTGTGGTTATTATGCCCGCTTGCCACGTTTGAAGTGTTTTTTCTTCTGCTCATTGTTCCTTTGTTTTGCGCAAGCTCCGGTGTTAATGAACAGATTGTATCTTCGCTTGAAGACACCGATTTTGACATTGCAGCCGATGTATCGGACGCGGTTTCGCAGGCGGTTGTTCTTGCCGGTTTGATTATTGTTTTTTCCATAGTCAGGGAACCTTTGTCTTATTGTTCTCTTTCGCTTCCGGGAACTGCCGGCGGAATGGTAACTATTATGTATTTCAAGTCAAATTCATTTTTCCCAATAGGGATATTTGCGTCTTCAGCCGGGGCATTGTTGTTGTTGGGGTATATAATTTGTTTATACCAATACGGGAAAAACGCCGTTACCGGGAGTTACTTAAGATGAATCAAATACCTCTTTTAGTGTTAGTAATCCTTTCGGCATTTTCTATGAATCTGACGCTTCAATGCGCCCTTGGAATAAAGGGAGCCGCCGAATCTAAAAACCCTGGACATTTTACAAATTTTATTAAATTGGGAATAATTTTTTTCTCTGTTATTTTGTTATGGGCATTTTTTTTCAAAATAATTTCTACAATTATTTCCGGTTTTTTTACATATGTGTTATTGTTTCCGGTTAGTTACATTGTATATGACGCCCTGGAGTATTTGATTTTTCATCAGATATTAAAAGAAAGACCTGTAAACGAATGTTCCATTAGCTTTCCGGGCGGAATTACCACGGCGGCTGTTTTTATCTGCCTTAACATTGCATGTAATTTCATACAAGCCGTTCTTATGTCTTTTGGTTTTGCCGCGGGTGTTTGCCTTGTATTAATTATTACAGGCGAAATTCGCCGAAGGGCGGCTTTGGAAGCAGTCCCCTTATTTTTGCGCGGCAAACCGCTGGTGCTTATTTCTATGGGGATGTTATCGCTGGTTTTTTCAGTCGGCGCTTTATTAATTTTCAGGATGATAGGGGCAAAGTGAAAGAAAAAAAAATATTTTTGATTCTTGGTTCTCATGCCCATGTTCCGTCAGGAGCGGGCGAAAAAGAATTTCAATATGTGTATGAAAACCGGATACGTCCGTTTATTTCAACTTTGTACCGTTATTCGAATATACAGGCAGTCCTTCATTATTCCGGCGTTCTTCTTTATTGGGTAGAGCGGAATCATCCTGAATTTTTTTTGTTAATCGAGGATATAGTAGCAAGAAAACAGGCCGAAATCCTAAGCGGCGGTTTTTATGAACCTATGCTGCCCCTAATCCCGCTGCAGGACAGAATCGGGCAGATAGAGCTTATGACAACCTATCTTCGCAAGCATTTCGGCAAGCGTCCGCTTGGCTGCTGGATACCCGGCATGACATGGGAACAACATTTGGCGGCCGCCCTTGCCGCAAGCGATATGAAGTATACTTTTCTCTCGCAGGATCAATTTATTCAGGCGGGGCTTTCGGGAACAGACCTTTATTTCCCGTGCATCAGCGAGGATCAGGGAAAATTGATTGCCGTTTTTCCTGTTTCAATGTCCGCGCAGGCGGTATTGTCGCAAAAAAGTTCATCTCAGGTTTTTATTGATATAAAAAACGCGATAAAAGAAGAAAACAAACTTTCGGCGGACAGTATAATTACAGTTTTCCCCGAAGAACCTTTTTCTGATCCGCAGGAAGCGAAGGAAACCGCGTGGAGCCGCTTTTTTGAGGAGATTTCTCTTTCAAAAGATTTTGTAGAAACCGTACTGCCGGCAAAAGTAATAACAACAAATAAAATTTTAAAAAAGGCAAGTTTTCCGAATTCATCGTCATTGGAAAATAACTTTTCTCCGCGCCGTTTTCTTATAGAGCATTGCGAGGCGAACGGCATATACTCAAAAATGATTTTTACCGGCGTTCTTATCAATCAGTTAAAGGGAGACAAATACAGGAAACAAAACGCAAGGGAGGAACTTTGGAAAGCACAGGATTCCTGCCTGTTTACCCCCGGAAACGGATTTCTGCGCCACGAGCTTCGTAAAGCGGCGTACAGTTCTCTTTTGCGCGCCGAAAGGCTGTCCAGGGAAAAGGGGAAGTTTATTTCCTCGCTTATTAAACATGATTTTGATTTTGACGGCATTAATGAGTATCTTTTTCAGGACGCAAGGATAAACTGCTACATCCAGCAAAAAGGCGCAAGTGTTTTTGAGCTTGATTATCTGCCCAAAGAATGGAATTACCTTGACTGCGGCTCTCTAAGTCATGCGAAAGACAGGCGCACGGCTTTTTCTGACGCGCTTATACCCGCGCTTGCGCACATCGATCTTAAAGACGGTTTTCCAGGCGGTTCGCGGTTGTGTTTTAACGAGCAATATGAAGAAGTGTCGCAGGATCGCAAAGGGAAATCATGTTTTAAACTGCATGCCGCAGGCCCTGACAGTCCGTACAGCGGCATTGTAATTGAGAAATGTTATCTGCTAAAAAAAGACGTTCTTTCCGTAAATTATGACATAAAAAACACAGGCGACAAGCCGGAAGATTTTATATTTGTTACAGAAATTGATTTTTCATTTGCAGGTAACGGCGAGGAGTTTGCGCGTTTTTACTCGGTTGATCAAAACGGAAAAGACACGCCAGCGGAAAATATTTTGAATAACACCGAAAGCCTTAAAATACTTGACATAACTAATGAAGTGCAGCTTTTGCTTGGTTCCGCAAAACCATTTTCAGGCTGTCTTCTCCCCGCCCTCGACGACGGCCTTTATCAGGCGAACCGTATTCTGCCTCAATTCGCGGTTTCATTGAAAAGCGGCGAGACATGGACGAATGAATTTAGCTTGAAGTTTTCGCATTAGTGAAAAGAAAGTGAAGATTTTTTACCACGAACCACACTAGCCACACGAAAGAGCAAAGGCGTAAAGTCGTTATTTGATAGATTTATGATAAATAAGATATATTATATATAAATATAGAGATTTAAAATAATAGCCAAAATATTAAAATAATGTCATAATTGATATATGTCTTTGTCATGGAATGAAGTCAAAACCGGAGCGGTTGCTTTTGTTCCTGATATGGAGAAAAGAAGCGGAATAATAGGAAGAAGAGATGAATTATTACTTTTTGATATATTATATAGGAGCAAGTAAGAATGGCATTAGCAGAAAATAATTTTGAAGAAATAAAAAATCGTGTTTTTAATGCTTACAAAAGCGAAGAGCCTAAACTAAATGAGTATAGAGAATTTGCAAAAGATCTAAAAAATAATGTTAAACCGATTAAAGAATATTCTGTAAATGCAGTCTCTTTTGTTTCTTCAGATGGAGGAGATAATCGGCTTTATTTTAATCCTGCGATAATAGAATTGGTTCGTGTCGTCGATTCGCGTGGAAATCAATGTGCGTTAGACGCAATTGCTTCTAATTCTCAAGCAAACGAATTAAATGTTCGTATCCAGGTAGGAGATAATAGTCCGCTTTTAGTTAAACCGTTAAAACAGTTATGTAATGATTTAAATACTGATGTTGTAGGGTTGTCTTATTTGCTTAATGGACTTGGGCAACAGGGAAAGAGTACAGGTGCAATTAGAATATATAGAGATATTGTGGAATGGGCAGTACTGTATGAGTTAATGAAATACAGAGAATGGGGTTCTGATACAATTATTATCAGAGAGGGAATGTTACGAACCAAGTCATTTAAACGTGAAGTTTTTCCAAAAATAGATAAACTAATAAGAGAAGCTTACAATGCTCATAAAAGAAAAAAGATAACAGTTTCAATGGTAGGAGTAGCAAAACAGAGCGCAGTACTTAGCCGTTTATCAGTAGCTTTGGAATTGGAAGAAACTTTACATAAACCATATCCATGTTATGTAAATGTACCTAAGAATATTGAAGAAGAATGTTATAACTTTGATAGGACATGGCTTGATACACTTGATAACAGTGAGCCAAGTGAAGATGGCAAGTATCTTTATCAAGCAATGGGTAAATTATTTTTGGTAAAATTTGGGAATAGACCTTTTGACCCTGTTTGGCCGGTTGATATTGCAGAATGGCAAGCACATGAAGCTGACAAAATACTTGGTCAGTTGATGCACGATGCTCAATATGGATTTCCAATACCAGATTTTCCTATGTGTATACAAAAAGCACATGATTATGCTAAAATAAATGGAATAGAAGTTGATGTTTTACAAGATATTCTTTTAGAAGGGATAACTCATGGTTTATCTCAGAGTGAGAAAGAGAAGATTTTAAGAATGAAATATCTGGGAAAAAATTTGACAAATGTGAGGTATCGAAATGCTTGAATTATTTGCTAAATCACAATTATGGGGAACATTTAAAGGTTTTAGCGAGAAAGGTTTTGAATTTGCCGCAGATATTATTTGTCCATATAATAGCAGTATGCAAGATCGCCCACAACTTGGACAATTTCTTTTGATTCAACTTGGTACACCGGAAGAGGCCTCATTAGGCAGAATCACTAAGTTTTTCCCATCAGGAATGCTTGCAACTAATGAAGGTGAAGATTATATAAACACACTACAAGAACGGGATCAAGAAGTCCCTGAAGATTTAATGAGCGCAAAACTAAAATATAAAGTACAAATTAAATTGTTAGGTGCAGTAAAAATTGTAAAGGAAAAGATACTATATGTCCCATCTCAAAGGCGATTACCTCATTTGGGAGCAAAAGTAGCTTTGCCAAGTGATGCTGTATTAAAAGAACTTTGTCAATTAAGCTGTGGTGAAACAGATTTAGGTGATTATGTTTTAGGGGAATTTGTTTATTCTGGTAAAACATCTGAACCTGAATCCATGTTCAGACATATTAGTCCACAATTAAAAGTTACTTTTGACATTAATAACCTTGTTTCAAAACGTACCGTAGTATTTGCAAGAGCAGGATATGGAAAATCAAATCTAATCAAATTTTTAATTGGAGAATTATATAAAAGTGGTGTTCCTAAAACAGACAGAGAAAAAAATGTCGGCGTATTAATTTTTGATGCTGACGGTGAATACTTTTGGCCTGATTTTAAAAATAGACCTGGACTTTGTGATGTTGAACAATTACAGGAGCATTTAGTTGTATTTACTTCCAGATCTACACAAAGTGAATATTATAATAGTTGGAAATCAGGTAATGTAAAAATTGACATTCGAAAATTACCAGCAAGAGATGTTATAGGTATTGCTATTTCAGCGGATAGGCAAAACCAGCAAAATATTATAAAATTAAAATCTTTACATTCAGAGAAGTGGAGCGATTTTGTTGATTTAATAGCACAAGATGGTTTAAATGCTGATGACAGTGCAATTGCTAAATTACTGGGATATGATAGTAGCGGAGATAGAGATACAAGAAATAATGCTGCAGAGATATCTGCGGCAAAAAGTAATATGTACAATGTTGTAACTCATTTACACGATCCCAATAGCCAACTTTTAAACGGTACTATTGATGCATTGAAAGAAGGTTGTTGTGTTGTTGTTGATATAAGTATGTTAAGTTCATCAGCAGGGTATAATATTGCAGGTTTATTATTAAGGCAAATATTTAATTATAATCAGGAACATTTTACTGGAGAATCTCAAATACCTGTTATTTCAATAATTGAAGAAGCGCAAAGCGTATTGGGGAAAAGCTTAGAAGAATCCAGTCCTTTTGTTGAATGGGTCAAGGAAGGCAGAAAATATGATTTAGGAGCTGTTTTGGTAACTCAACAACCAGGCTCAATGTCGCCTGAACTCTTAAGTCAAGCCGATAATTGGTTTTGTTTCCATTTATTGTCAGAAGGTGATGCAGGTACACTGGGTAAATATAATTCACATTATTCACATGACATTCTTGCACACTTGATTGGTGAACCAATACAAGGAAACTGTTATATGTGGAGCGCACCAAAACAACCTTTTGTATTACCAGTAAGAATAAGGGACTTTGAAAAAATTTATGATAAAAACATAGATAAAGATAAAACCAAAGAACCTTTTTCGAAATCGGCGGCAAAGGTAATCAAAGAAAACTCAGAAGCGCGAGATAAATCTTTGGCGGAAGCTTTGTTTACAAAAATTAAAGGAAAAAAATCAATAGTAAAGCCTTTGGATAATGATATATCCGGCATATATGACGGACAATTGTATTACCTCTTTAAGGAAATATTGGAAACAGATATGTTTAAGAGTGAACATAGAAAAGAAGATGAATTGAAATTACCAGTACTGAAAATAATGCTTAATACCGATGATGTATTCATTAAAAAAGGTGAGCATGAAAAATATGGTTCAGTGGATTACTGCTGCGCAGATAAAACCAATTGGGATAAAATATTACAAGACAAATGAACCTAGCAGCTAATTTTATCGAAGATGAATCTATTCAACGGCAAGATGTTATTCAATTTTCTCTTGAGGGTAAAACACCTGAGCAACGAATAAAACTACTAATTCTTCGCGATCTTAATAATTTAGGTTGGAATGTAAAATTTGGCAGTAAAAAAATAGAAGTTGTCCCGCCTGAAAAGTATGATAAAGATATTATTCAGCAAGCTATGTCTGTTAAGCGCAAGGAAATAATTAAAAACTCAAGAATATGGATTGATAAACATATAGATACGGCAAGAGCCAATTTAGCTGATGGTTCTCAAGTGATGCAATCAGAAATATATCCAATTATTGAGGTTTGCGAAACAAACAAACAAAAAGACCTGTTTAGAATATTTCGTTATTATTGGAGCTCGCCATATAGTGATTATGTAGGTAGAAGAATTAAATTTTTATTCCGTGATATAGCTTTACCCAATAAGCCAGTTATAGGAATTGCAGCATTGGGGAGCCCAATAATTCATATTCCTGACAGAGACAAATTTATAGGATGGGACAGGCAGACACGCACAAAAAATCTTATTTATACAATGGATGCTTATGTGATAGGCGCATTACCTCCGTATAATTATTTACTTGGTGGGAAATTAATCTCTCTTTTGATGGCTTCAAAAGAAGTTAGAAAAATATATGAAGAAAAATATAAAGATAAAATAACGATTATAAATAAACGTAGTGCAAATTCTTTGGTTGGTATTTTTACCACAAGTTTATATGGACAAAGTTCACAGTATAACCGTTTAGTATATCGAAACAATTTATTATATCAACCAATAGGACAAACAAAAGGATATGGTACATTGCATTTATCAAAAGAAACCATACAAGAAATGGTACGTTTTCTAAAAAGTAAAAATATTTATATTAACCATAGATTTGGAGATGGTCCAAGTTGGGTAATGAGAGTAGTAGCCACCGCTGGAGAAATGGTTGGGTTTGATAGTAACTTTTTATTGAGACATTCATTTCAAAGAGGTATTTTATTTCTTCCACTTGCTTCAAATTATAAAGATTTTTTAAATGATAAATCGGTAGAGCCAATATATTATAATTACACAGAAGAAGAACTTATTTATCATTGGAAAAAACGATGGCTTGAAAACAGGAAAAAAAACGAAAAAGTGATATCAAATGTACTTTCATTCGAAAATAAAAATTTTTTTTTATAAGAAAGATGTGGAAGGTTACTAATTCCTTACGCTAATCTCTCCACCAAAGCATCCTGTAATACTCTGGATAAACTCAACCCTGATTGAATTACTTTGTCATCCATCCATTTGGGAATACTAACTGTCCGCTTGACTGCTTTAGAGTCCCTTACCTCGGCGCAAATGAGAT
>Ga0268262_10004958_pt1 | contig 13435 bp, 13 predicted proteins | sample TergutNc150P3_FD_190354 | JGI IMG/M metagenome (GOLD analysis project Ga0268262, IMG submission 190354) | Nasutitermes corniger P3 segment gut microbial community from laboratory colony in Florida, USA - Nc150 P3 (SPAdes) (version 2) | ecosystem: Host-associated > Arthropoda: Insects >... | reverse complement strand
TTCGCCTTCCTGGGCGAATACTCCTCCCGCCACAGCAAGGACTAATAATACTACGAGAATTTTTTTCATCACTAGAATCCTCCTAAATTTGACAAGGGGAAGCAACCTACGGTTTTATTTTGGTAAATATTTCTCTCTCAAATGTGTTGAAATCTCAACACTTAGCGGATTTTTTTAAACTGTGTAAGCATTTGTGTAAGCAGCAAATATAGGGGAAATTTGCATGATAAAAATAACTTACGATATTGTGTTAGAAAAAATTTTCCGATAATCCATAAGGAGGTATTATGCGATACAAAGAACTTTTTACCATTTATCCGAGAAAATTAAAAAAAATTACAGTTTATTATTATCAATGCTATGACAATAACGGTGAAAGAATGTGCGGTCATTCAACCGGACAACGGACAAAAACAGCCGCAAAAAAACATTGTATGGATTTATACCATAAAGGAAAATTAATACCCGGTGTAAAACCTTTGATGTTCAAGGAATTTGCAGAAGGCTGGTGGGACATCAATACATGTAAATATCTTGAATGGCGGCAAATACAAAATCCGCTTGCGCCGTCAACTATTGATCATTATAAAACCAGCCTTGAACTGCATATTAAGCCGTTCTTCGGGAAAATGAGGTTAAATGCAATTTCACCTGAAGCTGTTCAAAAGTGGATAATGCAGCTTTCGCAGAAAGGTTATAATAATTCATCAATTAATCTGCATATAGCGGCGTTAAAAATGATGATGAAAGAAGCTATACGAATGAAATATATTACATCAAACCCAATGGAAAAAATCAGAAAACTTATTGCGTATAACAAAGAAGTGCAAATTCTTAAAAACGAAGAAGTACAAAAATTATTTCCTGCGGACTGGAGAGAAATTTGGGATAGTTATGAAGTATATGTTTTTAATAAACTTGCCGCCTGTACCGGAATGAGGTTAGGTGAGATTACGGGACTTATGTGCAAATATGTTTTTAAGGATCACATTCATGTTTGTGAACAATTTTCAAAACAATACGGTAAAAGGCCGCTGAAAACAAAAGATTCCAGAAATATTCCGATAACTACAGGCCTGTACGATGAACTGTCGGTTCTTATAAGAAAAAACGGCGCAGGTTTTGTTTTTTCCAACTCAGGCGGCAAAGAACCTATTGCACGTAACAAAGTCTATAAGGAAACAGGAAACGCTTTTGATAAAGTCGGCATAGACAGCAAAGAACGAAAACAGCGCGGAATCGCGCTGCACCACTGGAGGCATTTTATGAATACTGCGCTGCTTATGGCGAATGTAAGCGCGTTGAAAGTCCAAAAAGTAACAGGTCATAAATCCATGTCCATGACAAGGCATTATGCTCATTTCGACAGCCGGGATTTTACTGAAGTTCTGGATTTCCAAAACAATCTTACAGTTTAGAGCGGGAAATGCGTTTATCCGAAAATTGCATACAGATGTGTATGTGTTTGAATTACTGTAATAAAGTCTCGACTATTTTGAAAGGCAGGGTTAAAATAAAGTATGGTTGAAAAAAATGATCTGGAGCGGGCCGGCTCTCTGCTTGCCGGATGCAGGAAGGAAATCGCTCTCCGTATTACAGGTCAGCGGGAAATGATAGACGGGCTTCTTGCTTCGCTTATTGCAGGGGGGCATATTTTACTGGAAGGCGTACCCGGCCTGGCAAAAACGCTGGCGGTAAAATGCCTTGCGGAAATTACCGGACTTGAGTTTAAAAGAATTCAATTTACTCCTGATCTTCTGCCTGCGGATCTGACAGGAACTATGATCTGGGAACAGGCAAAGGGCAGTTTTTCCGTACGGCGAGGGCCGGTTTTTGCAAACATTATTCTTGCTGACGAAATTAACCGCGCTCCCGCGAAAGTACAATCCGCCCTGCTTGAGGCAATGGAAGAAAAACAAGTTACTATCGGGGAAACAAGCTTTCCCTTGCCTGATCCTTTTTTTGTTCTTGCAACCGAAAATCCGATTGAACATGAAGGTACTTATCTTTTGCCTGAAGCGGAACTTGATCGTTTTCTTATGAAGCTGCTTGTAGTTTATCCTCAGCCTGTGGAAGAACTCGAAATAGTAAAAAACAGTCTGTTGTTATCTGCAAATACCTTAAACAGGCCAAAACCGCTTTCGCCTGTTCTTTCAGGCGAAGCGCTTGTATATTTGCGTAACATTGCGGATACAATTCATATTGATGAAGAAGTAACAAAATATATTGTTTCGGTTGTAACGGCTACAAGACCGGTTTCCGCGGGACAACCGGCGGAAGGTGTGTACCGTTATATTTCTTTCGGCGCTTCTCCGCGCGCGTCAATAGCGCTGTACAGGTGCAGCCGTATTTTTGCAATGTTCAAGGGAAGGACATTTGTCAGTCCCGAAGATGTAAAAGAGGCGGCGCTTCCGGTTTTGCGTCACAGGATTGTACTTTCTTACGAAGCTGAAGCGGAGGGTATGGACGCAGATGCTGTCATTACAAGAATTTTAAACCACATTCCTGTCCCATAAAAAAAATATATGGAAACAAGCGAACTTTTACGCAGTATTACAGCGCTTCCCGTTATTTCACATGGCATTGCGGAAGAAATGCTTTTTGGAAATTTCAGATCTATTTTTAAAGGTCAGGGAATGGAATTTGATGAAGTGCGTCATTATGAACCCGGAGATGATATTCGTTCGATTGACTGGAATGTCAGCGCGCGTTTTGGTTCGCCGTTTGTAAAAATGTACAGAGAGGAACGTGAACTGACAATTTTAATTTTATTGGATGTTTCGCCGTCCATGCAAAGAGGATATATTGCCCGCCAAAAATTAAGTCCTTACGAACAGGCTCTCATTTCTACTGCGTTAATTTCTTTTTCCGCGGAATATACGGATCAACAAGTGGGCGCATTCTTCTTTGACAAGGATATAGAGAGAGTATTTCCGCCGCACAAAGGCCGCAGACACATAATGGCTCTTGTAATGGCGGCGCTTCAGTATCAGAATAAAGATTCCCGGCGCAGGGACAATAACGGAAGCAACATTGCATCGGCATTAAAAGGAGCGCAAAGATTTTTAAAAAAACGCTCTCTTGTAGTTGTAATCTCGGATTTTTACAGCGTTAACTGGGAACGTGAATTGACAAATCTTTGCCGTAAACATGACTGTATTGCGATTAGGATCTGCGATCCGCCTGATCTTCCGTATCCCGGATTGATTTCACTTGAAGATCCCGAAACAGGCGTAAGAATTGAAGCGCCGGCAGGTTTGGAATCTTTCAGGGAAAACTGGACATTTTGGCAAAATGAACGTTTAGCAAGCTGGGAAGCTCAATGCAGGCGCAGCGGGGCGGTATTTCTGGAATTATCAACCACTGCGGATGCGCCTTCCGCATTGATAAGATTTTTCGGCAGCCGAAGCCGTCAGTACAGATCCCGGAAATAAAAATGAAAAAAATTGTTTTTTTTACGCTTATTTACAGCGTTATTATCTTTACTGTTAATGCTCAAAATACAGGCGCTTATCTTATCCCCCGCCGGATATTTGTCGGAGACAAAGCAGTCCTTGTACTGCCGTTGCCGGGGAAAATTGAAAAAGCAGAGGATATTATTCTTACATCGGATAACAGTTATCTTAACGGAATTAATTTTCCGTTACACGCAAATATTGATTTTCACAGGATTATTCTTGAACGGCGTATAAGCGGAAGCAGGCTGTTGATAGAATTTACGCCGTTTGTTACAGGTATGCTGGAACTGCCTGCCATTGAAATAGGAGGAGAACGTTTTACGGGGCTTACTGTAACTGTAGATTCGGTAATAGACAGCCGTTCATCCTTAATACTTTCAGGGCCTGCCGCATCTCTTGTAATGCCGGGAACGGCTATCATGCTGTACGGAGTAATCGCTTTCTTTATAATTTTTATTATTTTGACAATATGGTTCTTTTTAAAAGGACGTATCCTTTTAAGGAAATGGATTGAAAAATGGAATCGCTGGAAACTTTTTATTTCCATGAGGTTTACGGAAAAGCGTCTTTATAAATCTGTTTTAAAGGGAGAAGACAAAAGAATAATTCTTGACAGGCTTTCTGAAAAATTCAGAATATTTCTTTCAATTTTAACTGAAACTAACTGCCGTTCTATGACAGCGAATGAATTTAATAAACTTACACCCAAGTTATTAATGTATCAGGATGCCAATCCGCTATTTTTACACAATTTCTTTTGCAGCTGTGACGAACTTCGTTTTTCAGGCGTGAATGTCAGCTTGCATGACATATTTAATCTGTTAGATGATCTTCGCGGTTTTCTTAAAACGCTGGAGGGCGGTCAAAAAGAAAATTCGCGGGATGTTAAGGCGGCAGCATGAGTTTTGATTTTGATAATCAGTTTCTGGCATTTGTAATTTTAATATTAGTACCGTTTGCGGCGTTTATACTTTCACGTTTAAGAAATCCGTTTGTCGCTTTAATTCCTTTGGGAGCGCCAGGAGGCGTTCCGTTTAAAACTTCTCAAATGGGAGGCCTTGTAAAATTATTAAAAGTCTTTGAAATAACAGGCATAATGATTTTTTTTCTCAGCGCTGCCGGACCTGTTGTTAAAATTTCCGAAACTGTTCTTTTAAACCGCGGAGCGGATATCATTTTTATTCTGGATGTCAGTCCCAGCATGGCGGCATTGGACATGGAAGGTAAAAACCGTTACAGCACCGCAAAATCATTGATAACGGACTTTATTAAAAAGCACTCATCGGACAGTATCGGCCTTGTTGCCGTAGGGAATGACGCTGCAATGCTTGTTCCGCCGACTTTAGACAGGGAAGCGCTGAACCTAAGGCTTGAACAGTTAAAAATCGGAGAGCTTGGAGACGGAACCGCTCTTGGTATGGGGCTTGCTGTTGCGGCATATCATCTTGATAAGTCAAACGCAAAACGAAAAGCGGCAGTACTTATCACCGACGGTGAAAATAACGCAGGCGAGATTCATCCGGAAACTGCGGCTTCTTTGTTACGCGAAATTGGAGTTTCATTTTGGGTTATCGCTGTAGGTTCGGCAGGAGAGGTGCCGATAGATTATGTCGATCCGTATACAAAAATCCGCCGTACAGGAATGTTTGATTCGCGTTATGACAGGGAAAGTCTGCGCCGCCTGAGTGTGTCGGGAGGCGGCACATTTATTACAGCTCATTCAACCGAAGCGTTTGTTTCAGCCTTTTCTATGTTAGATGATACTGAAATGACAGTACAGAGACAGCGTATTATACACAGGAGAAGATCAATGTCATTTCAGTTTTTATTAACGGGAATATTCCTGCTTCTGTCTGTCAGAATAATAAGACGCCATTTACTTGGGGCAATTATATGATTGTTAAAAATAAACGAAAGCTTCCTGATGAACTTAATAAAAAATTAACTGCTTCCTATATTTTTTTTGGTATGTTTATTGTTTTCTCATTAATTGCGGTTATAAATATGAGCCGTGAAACCGAACTTGTAGTTACGGAATACAGCCGCGGTCTTGATATTGTTTTTGCGATAGATGTTTCCCGAAGTATGGATATTGATGACGCAAAAACCGGAGAAACTGTCTCGCGGCTTCAACGCGGTCTTTCAATTATCAAAGAAAGCGCGTCTGTTGTTTCAGGCGCGCGTTTTGCGGCTGTCATTGGCCGCGGCAGAGGATATTTGGCGGTTCCTCTTGTTCATGACAGCGAAGCGGCAATAAATTTTATGGAATCAATTGATGTATCGTCAATGACCGGAAGGGGCACTAATCTGGAAGCTCTTGTTGAAACAGCGGCAGACGCGTTTTTAGCTTCATCGGCGGCAAGAAAAGTTATTGTTCTTGTATCAGACGGCGAATCTCATTACGGTATTCTCAGAAACGCCGTAAACCGCTGCGTTAAGGAAGGTATTATTATTACAGCTATGGCAATGGGCAGCGATGAAGGAAGAACGGTTCCGTCAGGCGGAATGCAGTCTTCGGCTTCTGTAAGCAGAAGAGATACTGCTGTTATGCGTAACATTACTGAAAAGACCGGAGGACTCTACATTGACGGAAGACGTGACGACGCTTCTTCCGTACTTTCATCATATCTTAATTCGTATAATCATGAAAAAAATTCCGCAGACCGCAGAAACAGTTCTAAATCACAACGAACACTTTTTATCATTCTTGCGGTAATAGCCTACGGAGCTTTTAAATTTATTCCTCGATTATCAACAGAAAAAAGAATATCTCTTGTATCACTTGCCGTTATTGTTTTTTTTCTTTCTTCATGCTCGGAAGGCAGACTTCTTTTGCTGGAAGCGAATTATTTGATTTCGCGCGGGAGATATGATGAGGCGATTGTTCCGTCTCAAAAAGCGCTGAATTATGAAAATGCCGCTCCTTATGCCGAGTACAGTCTTGGATTAACATTTCATTCGCTTGACGATGATAAAGCGGCGCTGCAGCGTTACGGTAATTCACAGAAAATACTTGATAATATTTCTGTCAATGAACATCGCGAACTTCGTTACCGCAATTATTATAATTCAGGTATTATTTATTTTGACGAAGGAAATTTTAATTCTGCGGCGGAAGCTTTCAGGGAAGCGTTAAGGATAGATCCCAAAAAAATGGAAGCAAAACGTAATCTGGAAATAAGCCTGATATCTGTTCAGGTTGAAGCTGACAGAAAAAATAAAACAGAAACAAGAAGTGAAACAAAAGAAATTTTATTTGATTACCTAAAACAGCATGAACAGCAGCAATGGAAAAGCAGGGAATGGATGCCGGAAGAACAATATACAGGGCCTGATTATTGATGAAAAAAATGTTATTAATAATTTTTTTTATTCATGTAATGGTTTTGTCCGCTGAAGACAGCATTGCGGTTGAAGTTACAACATATCCTGAGTTTCCTGCGGTTAATAATACATGGACAATTTCGCTTATTATTGATTATCCTTTCCCCGATGAAGTTTCTGTAATTAAACCGCCGTTTACCGATAGATTCTTTCTTGAACGTATTTTAAAATATTCAAGGACGCCGGATACAAGAGTTCAAACGATCTTTGAATACAGCTTCACTCTGTCGGGAAGCGGCAGTTTCAGGATTGAGTCATTTACGGTTTTTTGTCCGGACGGCATCACAAAAACAATTCCGTTTAATTTGTATATACGTCCGTTAAATGAAAAACAGGCGCTTCCTGTTCTGCGTCTTTTCTGGGAAATTAATTTGGAACAAAATTCATTTTTATCTGCGGCGAATTCATTTCAGATGACGGCGGGAGAACGAGCCTTGCTTGTTCTGCGCGTAAACGGATTGAATTCTCATTCGGGAAATGAGTATCCGCCGCAGGAGTTTTTCATACCGACAGTGCCTCAGGGAGCTATCCTTGCGTTATCACCGTTGTCAGCGGAAGAAAGAAAAGAAGGAATAATGCTCAAACTTACGCTTATTCCGTTGAAGGGAGATTTTCGTTTAAGCGCCGAAACTCTTCAATATGAAAGTTTAATTTTTGAGATTCCGCCTCTGTTTATCCGTGTAAACGAATCTGCAGAAAAAGCGGAAAAAACTGAGCTTATTGCAGATACGGAAACAGCAGGAAGTTCAGAAACCATTAATTGGGAAATTCCGCAATATTCCGAGCTTCCCGCAAGTGTAAATATTCAAAAGATAACCGCTTATAATACCTCACGTAAATTTTATTATGCATTAATTTATTCCGCCGTTATTCTTGTAATTTTAATCCCAATTGTTTGTTTCTTATTTTTTAAGAATGAAAAAAAATGATTTTGGAGATATTTTAAACAAATGGGAAAATGGCATCTCCCAAAAGAATACCATGTATAATTGGCTTCAAAACAATAAAATTTACGACAAAGACGCTGATATGGCGGAAATACCGCTGCGAGGAAAAAACAAGCGGAGGCTCTTAAATTCAAAACCGGACGCAATCCTGGATATTCACGGTCTTTCAGAAGCCGGCGCATGGCTTTCGCTTGATCAATTTTTTTTGGACGCAAGAAATAACAGTTATGAAAAGCTGCGAATAATACACGGCAAAGGTAATAGATCACAAGGTGAACCTGTGCTTTTACATACCGTACGTAAATATATTGAAAAATGCCCGTTTGCCGGAGAGAGCGGTTACGAAAAAGCAGCTAACGGCGGAACCGGAGCCACATGGGTTTTTCTTAAATAGTGTCTGTCCACAAAGTCGATTACTTTGCGGACAGATCTTAATATGATTTTCTTGCCCGTATAATCATTACATCGCCGAAACCAAGCCGTTTTGCCAGGAAATCAGCGCTTTTCTTTATCCATACTGGCGCCAGACCTGCGGCAATACCCCCCCATGTAGACAATTTTTCAGCTTTAAACCCCGCTCTTTTCAGCATTTTTTTTAAGGTATGCGCGGAAAAAAGATAAAGATGATCAAAAATCGCGGATCGCCATCCGCTGCCGTAAAGATATGCCTGTAAACCGCTGATATTGGGAGTAGTAATAAATATTTTTCCGTCATCTTTTAATATACGATGAGCTTCTTTTAAAAAAGAAAGAGGATCGTTTAAATGTTCGATCAGGTGCGATGCCAGAATAATATCAAAACTGCCGGAAGGGAATGCTGTTTCTTCCAGCGGAATGTTTTGTACATCAAGCTGCCTGGCATTACGGGCATATTCGGCGGCAGGAGAAATTTCCACTCCTTTTACATCCCAGCTGCGATCGCGCAGAAAAGCAAGAAGCGTTCCGGTAGCGCAGCCGATATCAAGTACGGCAGGCGCTTGCGTTTTGCGTAACATAAGGGTTTTTTCCGTTTTATAAAACCCTGCGTCTTTAAGCGCAAGCTTTTGAAGCCGCAAAAAGGAGTTTTCATTTTCAATTTCGTATGAAAGATAGTCTTTTCCGAATTTACTGCCGTAACGCGCCAATATTTCATCTTTAACAGGCTGAGGATTCATCTGTACAAGGCCGCATGATGAACAGCGGACATAGTTAAATCCCTCACATTCAAGAGCGGGTTTAAAGGACGAACTTCCGCAGCATGAACACAGAACAATTCCGCTTTTTCCGGCGCATACCGGCGTTGACCAGGTTTTCACAATTAATTAACGACAAGCCAGTTAAAGAAACTGCGGGATTCTCCGGCTAAATCCTGTACAATAATTTCAAGGTTCGCCTGCCCGCGTGTTAAAAAAACTTCTGCCGCTTCATATGAGGGAGCGTTTGAATAAATTTGCTTTGCCGGAACAAGTCCGTTACGGTAAACCATTAGAACTCCGTCTTTTGCGGAAAAAGCTTCAAAATTAAGAGCGCCTGCTTCAGAGCCGTTTATAAGGCATATAATTCTGTGAGGTACAAGAAAATTTCCGCCTGTAACCGGATTTACCGCCGGACTTATTGTATTTACGGATACCGTATAACGTCCCTGTGATAAACTGCGCGACTGTGTCAGCCCCTGATCATTTTTTAAATCTACGGAAAGAATTTGCGGCGGACGGGTTTTTTGTACAGGCGTAATGATCATTGCGGGATTTATCCAATGCCGTTCTCTCCTGTCAAAAATAACAAAATAAAAACCTTTCTGCGCTGACCAGCCCGAAGTTCCGGATTCGGCAATAGGCTGTGATTTTTCAATATGTGTTAACGTAAATTCCCCGCTTAACGATTTATCTTCCGGCGATACATCGTTATAACGGCTGTAAATGCTTATTAACCCGTCTCCGTGATCAATGGCAGTCCATGCGCCGAACGGGGAGGGGAGGCGGGACGCAGAATCATTCCTGTTACGGGAAAAAATAATTTCTCCTTTTTCCGCCGCCAATATTTCCGCGCCTCCTCCGAAGACCATTCCAAGCACGGGCATGCCATTATCATTGCTGCCGAAATTACGGATTAAAACTGCGCCTTCACTCGGCCAGCTCATTGCGTCAAGACTGCCTGAAATTGATGTATCCGTTAACATTATGACGAAAATTAATATAAAAACAACGGCAGCCGTTATCTGCATTTTTCTGTTCATTTTATTTGTCCTCCAGATTAAATGAAATCAATGTGGTTCCGCCGCCCGCAATCAGCATAGAGTCTGTTCTTCCGAGATAAATACCGCCGCTTTTAAAAGGAGCGCGCAAAAAAATGGCCTCTTGCGCGTCTGTTCCCAAAAATGAAAACCTTGTGTCCTGGGGCAATTTTATACCGATAAGCGTATTGTTCTGCTGCGGATGGGAAGTAATTAAAAACAACAGACTCTGAGCTCCCGAATCGTCTATAGCGGTAATTTTTCCGTCCAGCGGAATATAGGTACTGCGCCTGGATTTTATATTGTAACAGCCAATCCCTCCTTCCCGTTCAAATACAATGCGTCTGTCTTCATCTATGAAAGAAACACGAACAGGCCGCCTGAAACCGCTCTCAAGAAATTCATGATAAATAATTCTGTATTCTCCGCCGTTATTCCCCAGCCGTTCGAGAAGAAGGAAACGCTGAGAATCAATACCGCAGATAATTCCAAGGCGCGATCCGTTACCGGAAATAGCGCAGCCGTAAATAATACTGTAACGGGAACCGCCCGGTTCAAAATAATATATACGTTTCCCGTTTGAATCAAGAATTTCAATCATACCGTCCAGTGAACCTGTCAATACAAGCCCCTCTGCGGCGTCTATGCAGGTAAGAGGAGCGCCGAATTCATAAGTCCATAAAACATTTCCGCCGGCGTCAATTTCAGATAACGAATTTTGTTCACTCCCCAGAATAAAAATCCTGTTGTCAAGTAAAACAGGATAACCTCTTACATTATCAATTTTTATTACAGGTTCTCCGGAAATATTGTTAATTTCTATACTTGAAGGTTCTGCGGAAAATTCTGTCCACATATTTTCACCAAGATAAATATAGTTTTTAATAATTTTATTTATAGCGAATTCCCCGTCAGAATTGACATAACCAAACCTGTTACCCAGGGTAAAGGGAAAAGTCTGCTTTGATACGCGCAAATTTTTGTCAAGAGCGGCAGAAGAGCCTGATTCCAGCGGGCTTATCCACGCGGGAACAAGAATAGTTTCGCGCGGTACCGGCCTTGCCGCAAGGAGAAAATAAATGATAAAAAGCATAAAAATAACAAAGATATAACCTCTTTTTTTTTGCTTTGCCATGATTCTCCCCTCTACCGGATTAACAGAATTTATTATATATTATTAATTTTAAGGAGGCAAGTATGGTTGATATGGAACAAATGGACGCTTTGTTTATCGAAGCGCAAAAAACAGCGATGATGGCTTACGCCCCGTATTCAAACTTTCGTGTCGGCGCAGCGCTGTTGTGTGAAGACGGAACTGTTGTCAAAGGCGTTAATGTGGAAAACCGTTCTTATGGCATGACTGTCTGTGCGGAAAGAAACGCTGTAGCTGCGGCAATAACAATGGGTAAACGCCGGTTTCTGGCGCTTGCAATCTCTACTCCTGATTCTGCCGAACCTGTTGGTCCTTGCGGAGCCTGCCGTCAGGTAATCAGTGAATTTACAGCGCCGGATATGCCGATACGTTTCGCCGGCAGCGGGAAAAAACAGGTAAATACTACAATCGGAGAACTTCTTCCTTTGGATTCTCTGCATGATTTGAATAAAAACTGAAAACATTGCCTTTCGTTCGACTCTATTGACATTTGTTGTAATATATTGATATTATTTTGTATGGCTGATGATGATATACTTACACTTGAAGAAGTTGCTAAATATCTTCGGGTATCGGAGCGTACAATCTACGATTGCGCTCAAAAAGGGGAGATTCCTGCCGGAAAAATAAGAACTGCCTGGCGTTTTAAAAAATCTGAAATAGACAAGTGGGTCAATGACAAACTTACATCAAATAAACTCAATCCACAGATTAATCCTTTAAACATTCAATCGATTCTTTCCCTGAACAGGATACTCTTTCTTGACCATACGAGAAAAAAAGACGTTCTGCTTGCCCTTGCTGAAAACCTCGCAGACGCTCCTCAGGTAAAAAACAGGCAGGAATTATCAATGGAAATATTGAAACGCGAAGAACTGATGAGTACCGCTATCGGCTGCGGAATAGCCATTCCGCATGTGCGCCTTTCCTCGGTAACTGATCTTATTGTTTCTGTAGGGATTAGCCGGACAGATATTGTAGATTTTAACCCGTTGGATGATGAGCCGGTACGCCTTGTTTTCATGATTACAGCCGCTCAAAACCAGCATACTTATTATTTACAGACGCTTTCCTGGTTCAGCTCCCGCCTTAAAAACAAAGAGCTGCGGGATTCGCTTCTGGCGGCGAAGACTCCGCAGGAAGTTTACGATTTATTGACAGCGTAAAATTACTACTCAAATAAAATCCCAATCCATTTACTCGAATCACTTTGCTCTATGTCAATAAGGCCAATGTCCACGTTAGCTGTTGTTTCAGCCACAAGCCATTTGGCGCCCGAATGTTCAAAACGAGCGCCGTTTCCTTCAATATCCGCAAGCCCCATGGCATGGCTGTATTGGGGAGAAACCATCATGGATGCTCGAATATCCGCATGTATAAGAATTATTGCCCAAAGCATGGAACGGCTGTCGCAGTCGCCTGATCTTTCGGTAACAGCGCTTACCAGGTTAACAAAATCACTTCCGTTTAAATTTCGTTTGTATTCAAAACCCTGTACAAAATCCAGAGCTCTTTGCGCAAAGTCTTTCTTCTTTTCGGCGGTATTGGCATTGTATCCGCCGAAATTACGCGCAAGGGCAAATACCGGATTCGTTATACGATCATAGGAATCGCGGTAAACAAGCCTGTAATAACGTTTCCATGCGTTCTGCCAGTACGAAGATTCCGCATATAGTTTAAGTATTGTAAATTCGCGTTCTATAAACACTTGAGCGGCTTCGGCGTCCTTTTCACGTATAAGCGCATTAATCCCGCCCGCAAGAACAACAGGCTTCATTTCGCCGCGCGGATAAATGTATTCGATAACCGGGCCGGGATAGCGGCGTTCCGCCGCTGAAGGACAAATTGAATCCAGAGCGGATATGTGCAGTAACTCAAGTTCATCGCTGTCTTGCGGACCGTAAGCAAGAGCAAGCATCATCGGCGCTTTGTTTTCAGAGTTGTCAAGTTCAACGCAAAAACCCCATCCGTAATTTTCACCGAAAGTCAGTTTAATAATTGCCGCCTGCCTGTTATGGTAACTGTAAAAATCAACTTCGCCTTTGTTGCCAAGCCTTTTGTTTATGTCTTCTGCCAGATCTTTGATAGTCCTGTACCTGCCGTTATAAATTAAAAGATCAAACATTGCATCCGACGGACCTTTAAAAGAAAAACGATCTCTGCCGTCTCCGTCTATAAAATCATACCCTTCCGGAAGATCCATAAAAAATCCCCATGTAGGCGAATAAAGCGATTCCGCGAAAACAAAAACAGGAACCAGCAGGATTAATAAAAATATACG
>Ga0268262_10004956_pt1 | contig 13437 bp, 16 predicted proteins | sample TergutNc150P3_FD_190354 | JGI IMG/M metagenome (GOLD analysis project Ga0268262, IMG submission 190354) | Nasutitermes corniger P3 segment gut microbial community from laboratory colony in Florida, USA - Nc150 P3 (SPAdes) (version 2) | ecosystem: Host-associated > Arthropoda: Insects >... | reverse complement strand
AGGTCTCCCCCGCAGGTCCGAGCGCGGGGAAGGTTGGAAGGGTTGGACGCACGGTGACGGAAGCCGAGTACCAACGCCTCAAGCGTCACGGCGTAGATCCCACCGGAATAAAGGCCATGCTTGCCGAGCGCGGCCCTACGCGCACGACCGCCAAGAAGAAGCAAGCCAAGCGCAGCGCGTCGGCGTCGGCCGCCGCTTCGTCCGCCAAAAAGCGGGTCAAACGCAAAGCAACGGCCGCGTCCGCCAAAACGCAGGTCAAACGCGCCGCCTCTGCCGGAACACGCAAAGTCGCGAAGAAGCAGAGAAGGAAGTAAAGAAGTATAAAAGCGCGGTTCCGACGCATCCCGCCGGAACCGCGCTTAAAAATCCCGCAAAAGAATTTGTTTTTTACACTATCGCCCTTTTCTATCGGCCAGCCACATTTCAAATTCAAGAATAAGAGTCTTTTTCTCCGTTTTGGTCATACGCTTAGAATTTTGTATCTTATCCAGTATCTTCAGCATATCGTCACAATTAAGATTCCCGAGCTTGCGGATAATAAGTTCTTTTCCTAATAGATACGCCTCATGACAGCCGACATAGCTGTCGTATTTCAAAAAATCGTAATCCGAAGCCTTTATCTTAAAATCATCGTACATTTCACGATGTTCGGAGTTGATGTAGAAGTACCTGTCGTTGCCGGCGGAGATGCACACGCAATACTTTGTCGCGCGTTCCGGCATTATTTTTGACACGTCCATAAGAATAACATCTGAGATATTAGGCATTATATTACCATAAAATGAGAATCTAACGTTAGGTCTTCTTTCAGCCAATCCGCGTCTATAAGGTCTTCAAACGGTATCGGAGCGCTTTCGTTGCCGCCGCGCAACTCGTAGTTCTTTATCCAAGTCGGCTCTTTATGATTTTTTTCCATGACCTCGCCGAAGCTTAATCCTGTATATTCGTTGTAGCCGTGTTCGAGAGCTTCTTCGTCGGATTCGGAAAAAAGCATCGTTATAGGGGGGCGTTCCGCAAATAAAAAGTTTTCGCTTCTTATGAAACCAAGACCGCGCGGATAATTCTTGGCTTGGCTGTAAAGCCAGCTGGGGACGGTTCCGTATTTCATGGCGATATAACCGTCGCCTGTTATCGGACGGCCGTATTTGTTCAAATGGTATTTCTCGGCGGCGAAAAGCATCTTCCAAATATAATACATATTGGACTCGCCTCTCTGGATAAGCCAGAGAACGCTCTCGACGGCTTTTTGCGTGTTTATTTTGAATTGGATAGCCATGTGTCCGCACCTCCTCTATATATAGAATATAATATAAACGCACGCTTCGCGCAAATATTTTGAAATAAAAAACATACGGTCGAAAAGGCCAATACTTCGACGAGCTTCGATTTTTCCGCATCGCTGCAAGGCGGGGGGCGGCGGCGATGACGGTTGGAAAAAGGGGCGGATCAGACTGCGAACCGCCCCGTTGAACACTCTAACTCTCTATAATGCGCAATCGCTAATTCTTGACGCAACGAACCGACAAGCCGGAGCCCTTGTCGTAGGCATCCTCTTTCACACGGTTGTTGCTATTGATCATACTCATAGCGTAAGCGTAAGCGTTAACGTCAGAGTTCTGCGTAATCGTCCACCAATAACCGTAGACCCCGACAGCCCAGAAACCGCCGTTAGCGCCGCGACTGGCTCCGGGCAAGGCCGAAAACTGAAAATCATTAGTTCCATTGCCGTTTGAATTTCCAACATTGCTCCAACCGCTTTCCGATTTCAACTTACCGCCCGCAATATCCCTACCGCCAACCGCATTAACCAGCGTATTCCAATCCGCCGTATCAGGCAAACGCCATCCTATCGACAGACATATCGTCTTCGCCTCGTTCCAAGTGTACAACCTGCCGTATTTCGCGCAACTGTCGGGACTGTCCTCATAACACCACGAATCAGCTGTTGTTTTGTTCAGATTCTCTGTCATCCACGTTTTGCCGTCAAGCATCTCCGCCGACCCGCATTCACGACTGCCGCAACTGAGCGTACCTCCGTCGCCGCCCCCGCCTCCAGGATTCCCCCCGTCCCCGCAATCCAGCCACAACACCGCCGACACCGCCGCAACCGCAAGTATGGACAGTCTCATACCGTACGCCCCTTTTCAATAAAAGTTAGATGATGATTGATAGTTTATAATCCTACAAATCCTAGTTCAGACATCCTTTAAAAGTGTCTAAAAAAAACCTACGTTTAATTTAGACAATTTTTGATATAGGGGACATGCGGAAATTGGAGCGAAAAGCGGGTTTTACGAGGGGGTCAAAGTGTCTAAATTAAACGTACGTATAATTTAGACACTTTCTTTTTCTAATTCGGCAAAGATCTCGGCGACCGTTTGCGTAGGCGGCCAGGGCGTCTCACCCCGCGCCATTGCTTCGCAATCATTGATCGCCGCTTGGGTCTCCGCGTTTGGGATTTTTTCGGTCTTCATATCATTAAATATAATATAAAAGCAAGCCTTCCGCAAATATCTTGCGAAACAAAAAGAACACATACCGACAAGGTATGTGTTTCGACAAAATTCGACTTTTCCGCGCAACATCCCTTGCCATTATTTATATTATAGAATTGTAACTCTGGAACCTAAACCCGTAACCCATAAAAGCCAAAATCAGGAGCCAAAATATGAGCGACAAGAGCCCGGAATTCACTAAAAACGCGACGTTCGGCCACTTCGACGACTCCGCCCGGGAGTATGTCATCACCGACCCTCAAACGCCGTACCCGTGGATAAACTACCTCGGGAACCAGGACTTCTTCTCCCTCATCTCCAATACGGCCGGCGGGTACTGCTTCTACAAGGACGCGAGGCTGCGCCGAATCACGCGGTACCGCTACAACAGCGTGCCCGTGGACACCAACGGGCGCTACTTCTACATAAACGACGGCGGCGACGTGTGGTCGCCGGGGTGGAAGCCCGTCAAGGCCGACGTGTCCGGCTACTCCTGCCGCCACGGGATGGGGTACACCGTCATAAGCGGAGCCCGCAACGGCCTCGCCGCCGAGACGCTCTTCTTCGTGCCGCTCAACTTCAACGGCGAGGTGCACAGGGTCAAGCTGACGAACACCTCTAAGGGGCCGAAGAAGTTCACCCTCTTCTCCATGGCGGAGTTCTGCCTGTGGAACGCCCAGGACGACTCCACGAACTACCAGCGCAACCTGAATACCGGGGAGGTGGAGATAGACGGATCGACGATCTACCACAAGACCGAGTACCGCGAGAGGCGCAACCACTACGCTTTTTACACCGTGAACAGGCCCGTCGCGGGTTTCGACAGCGACCGCGACTCCTTCACGGGGCGTTACAGCGGCTTCGAGCGGCCGGAGGCGGTCGTCGAGGGCAAGTCCCGCAATTCGGCGGCGGACGGGTGGTGCCCGATAGCCTCCCACAGCCTCGATATCTCCTTGAAGGCGGGGGAGTCGGCGGAGCTGGTCTTCGTGCTGGGCTACGTGGAGGTGGACGACAAAGAGAAGTGGGCGGCCCCGGGCGTTATCAACAAGAAGCCCGCCCAAGAGATGATAAAGCGGTTTTCCGCGTCGGAGGCGGTAGACAAGGCCGTGGCGGAGCTTAGGGCGTTTTGGGACGACCTGCTCTCCCGCTACATCGTTAAGAGCGGCGACGACAGGCTCGACCGGATGGTCAACATCTGGAACCAGTACCAGTGCATAGTGACCTACAACATGTCTCGCAGCGCCTCCTACTTCGAGTCGGGGATCGGGCGCGGCATGGGTTTCCGCGACTCCAATCAAGACATCGCGGGCTTCGTGCACCAGCTGCCCGACAGGGCGCGCCAGCGGATCATCGACATAGCCTCCACGCAGTTCGAGAACGGCGGCGCGTACCACCAGTACCAGCCGCTCACGAAGAAGGGCAACAACGAGATCGGCGGCAACTTCAACGACGACCCGCTGTGGCTCATCTACTCCGTGGCCTCCTATATAAAGGAGACGGGCGACTGGGACATACTGGAGGAGAACACGCCGTTCGACAACAATCCGGTCGCGGCGCGGCCTCTGCTCGTCCACCTGACCGCGTCGTTCTACCACGTGGTCAACAATTTGGGCCCCCACGGTCTGCCGCTCATAGGGCGGGCGGACTGGAACGACTGCCTCAACCTCAACTGCTTCTCCACCACGCCCGACGAGTCGTTCCAGACCTGCACGAGCAAAGACGGCAAGACCGCCGAGTCGGTGCTGATCGCGGGCATGTTCGTCTGCATAGGCAAAGAGTACGTGAGGATATTGGAGAAGCTGGGCAGGAAAGACGAGGCGGCGGAGGCGGCGGGTCACATAGAGGCCATGAGGAAGACGATCTTAGACAAGGGCTGGGACGGCGAGTGGTTCGTTCGGGCCTACGACGACTCGCGGCAGAAGGTCGGCAGCAAGGAGTGCGACGAGGGCAAAATATTCATAGAGTCGCAGGGCTTCTGCGTGATGGCCGGGGTGGGGGTGGAGGAGGGCTACGCGGCCAAAGCCTTAGAGTCGGCGCGGAAGCATTTGGACACCGACCACGGCCTTGTTCTGCTCAACCCGCCGTACACGAAGTACCACGTGAATTTGGGCGAGGTCAGCTCCTACCCGCCGGGCTACAAAGAGAACGCGGGCATCTTCTGCCACAACAACCCGTGGATAATCATAGCCGAGACGGTTTTGGGTCAGGGGAACGAGGCGTTCAGCCACTACAAGAAGATCGCGCCGGCCTACCGCGAGGAGATAAGCGGTCTGCATAGGATGGAGCCCTACGTATATTCGCAGATGATAGCCGGAAAGGACGCGAAGCGCCACGGCGAGGCCAAGAACTCGTGGCTGACGGGGACGGCGGCGTGGAACTTCGTGGCCGTCTCGCAGTGGATACTCGGCATAAGGCCGGATTACGACGGGCTGACGATCGATCCGTGCATCCCGTCGGACTGGAAGGGGTTCTCCGCCACGAGGAAGTTCAGGGGGGCGACGATCAACATTACCGTGAAGAACGAGAGCAAGTCGTGCAAGGGGGTCAAGGCGCTTACGGTAGACGGGAAGGCGATAGCGGGGAACGTGGTGCCGGTCTTTACGGACGGGAAAACTCATGAAGTCGCGGCGGTGATGTGATATGTACAGAATGTTCCTAAACAGCAAATTGCGCGACGTCCGTATAACGGGCGTGAACCTTGAGTACGAGGGCAGCATCACCATAGACGCGGACTATCTTGACCGTGCCGGGATTCTGCCCGACGAGGAGGTGCACGTTCTGAACGTGAACACCGGGGTTCGCTTGACGACTTACGTGATCAAGGGGGAGCGCGGGTCGGGGATCATGGAGCTTAACGGGCCGGCGGCGCGGTTGGGGATGGTGGGCGACCGGATCATGGTGCTGACCTACGCTATGCTAAGCCCGGAGGAGATCGCCGGGCATAAGCCGGCAATTATCAGCGTCGGGGTGAAGTAATTGCGCAACATGATATTTTTCGTGACCGTCGCCTCGGTGATCGTCGCGGCGATGCTGATCGGCATTCCCCGTTCCAAGGCGAACGCCATGCCGTCCGCGCCGTCCGCGGCCGTTGATGCCGGTATAGATACGTCGTCGTCATTATCAACGCCGCCGCCGCCGATGTCGTCGCCGCCCCAAACGAAAACCGCTGCGGCTCCTGCGGCGAAACCGCTCCTTCCGTCGGTTCCAAGCATCGGTAGCGTACAAGTGCTTAACGGCTGCGGCATTGAGGGCGCGGCGAAACGTGTGACGGACTTCCTCCGTTCAAAAGATTTCGACGTCAAAGAGACCAAAAGCGCACCCTCTTTCAACTACGAAACCACGATGGTCATATCGAGAACGGCGGACATGGGGCTGGCGAAAGGAATCGGAAAACTGCTTAAAACGGACAAGGTGATGCTGATGCGAGTTGATAACTCGATGTATGACGTGACGGTCATAGTGGGCCCTGATTTTGAGGAGAGGATAAAGTGACGGTTAAGACGGCGGTAAAAAAGAAGACGGCCGGCAAGGCCGGTAAAGTCAGTCAGGTTGATAAAACTGACAAAGCTGACAAGACTCGAGGCGTTTTGGCCGGGAAGGAGCTGGTCGACGCTATCGTCTCCGTTTTGGAGGAGAAGCTGGCGGAGAGGATATCCGTGATCGATCTGCGGAAGGTCTCTGCGGCGGCGGATTGGTTCATCGTATGTTCGGGGGACAACACCTCGCATACCGCGGCTGTCGCGAACGAGGTGATAGGGGCGCTGAAAGCGCGGCACGGTACGGCCCCGTGGCATTACGAGGGGATAGAGGACGGGCGTTGGGCGTTAGTTGACTATACAGACGTGGTCGTGCATGTTATGTTGGAGGACGTAAGAAAACATTACGATCTTGAATCTTTGTGGGGTCAATAGCGTCCAATAAAGTCAAAATCAAATCCGTTATTTTGCGCCGGATCGCTTCGACTTCGCTCAGCGACCCTTCCCTTGCATCCCGAAAGGTCACTGAGCGAAGTCGAAGTGACCTGACGTATGACTTGCCCTTGACTTTGATTTTAAATTAATATTACGGAAACAACCCGTTATTAGGAACAGGAATCACAATCTCATGACGTTCGTATAGCATCCCGTCGCTTTTTTTAATTGTGTCGCCCGGCGCGAGCGCGATGGACGCGGTCTTAGTCGGCGACAGTTTTTTGTCGTCTTTTGTTACGATTATTACCTTGATGTACTGCACCAAGTTTTTTGCTTCTATGTCGTTCGGGTCATTGAGGTTGAACGTGCCGTCCCAATCGACCAAGTCTTCCGAGTAGAGAAACCTTAACGCTTCTACGTTTCTGGCTAATGTTATTGTCTTGCCGTTGGAGTTGCTTTTGCCTTTGATTCTTCGCAATAGATTCCGGTTTTCCAACTTGTATGTGATGGAATCAATACTGTCTCTCCACACGCCGGTGCCGTTTAATCTGCCCATGCGGACGGTCAACGAATCATGGCGGTCGCTTGTGTTATAGGGCCAGAACGAGGAGACGTCGTACACACGGATGCTGTCTCGGTTGGGCGGGCATCCCGGCGTGTTGGCTGGAGCGGAGTTGCATTGGGCGGCTTTATTGCTGAACTTAGGGTTGATATAGCTGACCGCGGTATCGCCCTGGAACGTGCTCGGGTTCAGCTTGAATCCCGTATTTCGCAGGTCGTCGTAAATGATGTTGAGTATTTCGCGCCCCGACATCCGCAAATTGGCGTTGCTCGCGTCGCGGGCCATGTTGACCGACGAGTTCTGCACGAGCATTATGACCGGCGCGAGCAGCATGCCGGCCAGCACGATGTATACCAAGAGCTCGACGAGCGTCATGCCTTTTTTGTTCATCATCGCAGCGCCCCCGTTACTTTAATGTTGTGGTCTTTGCCGCCTTTTTTCCAACTCACTACGACGTCCACGGTATGAATATCCCCGGAACATATTATATTTTCCTTTTTTACCTTATATTTCGCGGAGCCCATGTCTACATAGATAGGAGTTCCGGAGGTTCCGTATTTATCTTTAAATTCTTCAATACCGTCGGACGCGACGTCGTTGCAGGTATATTCGTAGTACTGCAAGACTTCAAGCGCCTCGGCGGCTATCATCTTAGCCTGTTCGGCTTCGTGTATGCCTTTGCGGTGCATGGCCATGTTCGGGAACACGGTCGTGACGGCGATCAGAGCGAGCGCCACTAAGACGAGGCTGATCATGATCTCTACGATCGAAACGCCGGCAACGGCTTTTTTGTCTACAGTCTTTTCCATGCGCCGCCTTTCTTGCTCTGATGGTAGAGTTCCGGCTTTATGTTGGAGTCGTCTTTCTGTATGCAGTAGCGGGCGTTCACCTTAGGTCTCCACAGAACAATCCTGCCGTTGGCGTACACGCCCTTGTATGCGTCTATGTTGTCGGGTTCCACCACGATTTTTACCGTGCTGTTATTGTCAAGCCAACCGTTGGACGGTATCTGCGGCAATTCGCCCGGCGTGGTCATGATGTCGCTGGCGGTGCCGGTATCGATTACTACACCGCTGTTGAGGGTGAACGTTTTAGTGGTTAAGCGACGGATGTTTGTGTCGGCCGTATCGGGTACAAGCCATTTTATGACGTATTGATTGGGGAGGAGATTGAGACTGCCGATGCTGCCCGTCCCGCCTCTGAGCGTATCCCCGTATCCGTTCTCAATGGCCCGCGCCTTGAGAGTCAGGATCTCCTTATGCATATTGATCGCGTCCTGCCTCAGTTCCTGGTGCCGCATGAACGAGGCCCAGTTCACGGAGACCATAGACGTTATGACGCCCATGACGACGATGACCACGACTATCTCTATGAGCGAGAAGCCCGCTTGGCCGGTCGGGCGCGGGGTTCGGGGTTGTTGATGCAGGTTGCTGCGCGGTTCCATAATAAGGCGTCCGGTTTTCCGGGGCGTCCGTCCCGGGGTTGACGTTGCGCGGGGCGGCGGAACCCGCCCTATGCGCTTTACTACATTATACCTTAAAAACGGCGGAAGGTCAACCGGAAAATAAAATTTTCGCCCGTCGCGGCAATTATATTATAGTAATGGATGTAATAGATAGAAACCTCGATACCGAGCTTTGCCGGCTTCTGCAAGGCTTTTTGGAGTATACCCGCAAGGAGAAGGGCTACTCCGAGCACACGGTGGAGGCCTACCGCAGCGACCTCTCGCAGTTCGCGGAGTTTTTGCTGCACAAGGGTATGCCGCTGACCGTCTCCGCCGCGCTCTCCAAGCAGCCGCTGCGCCTCTTCCTGCACGACGCGGGGCGGCAGGGCCTCAAGGCGCGTTCCGTGGCCCGCAAGGTGGCCGCGATCAAGTCGCTTTGCCGCTACGGCGTTAAAATAGGCGTTCTGACCGTCAACCCCGCCAAAGCGCTCTCCGCGCCCAAGTTAGACAGCCCCCTACCGGTCTTCCTGACGGCCGCCCAAGCCGAGTCCTTAGAGGGGGCGGCGGCCTCGGACAGCGCCCGCAACCGCGCGATCGTCGAGCTCTTCTACGGCAGCGGCATCCGCCTGTCCGAACTGCACGGCTTGGTTTTCGGCAGCATCGACAGACGGAACATGACGGTCCGCGTCATGGGCAAGGGACGGAAGGAGCGGATAGTGCCCGTCACGGCCCAGTCCGTAGACGCGCTGGACGGGTACCTGAAAAGCCGCCCCGGAACCGCCGGCATGCAAGACCCGATCTTCGTAAACGCCAAAGGGGGGCGTCTGTCCGCCCGCCAGATAGAGCGCATAGTGAGCGCCGCCGTGTCGCAGGTCTCCCGGCAGAAAAAAAAGAGCCCCCACGTGCTGCGCCACTCCTACGCCACCCACCTGTTAGACGCCGGGGCCGACATCAGAGCCGTAAAGGAGCTTTTAGGCCACTCGTCATTGTCAACGACCCAAGTCTATACGCATATATCGAGGGAGCATCTGTTGAAGGTGTATAAACAGGCTCATCCGAGGGCGGAGAAGAGCGAATGAACAAGAATTTTTTTTCGATAATAACCGTCATAGCATTAACAACGCTATATGCGATATTCGGCGGTAACGCATATGCCGATGATCAGGACGACATCGCCTTAGAAGTCAAGCAAGGGCGCCCGCAGTACGCCGTCGGCGACACCGTCGTCGTAGGTATCAAGGCCTCTATCCCGCCCGGCTATCACCTCTACTCAAATCCCTTAGGCCCCGGCATAGGCAAGCCGTTTAACCTGTTTGTCAACAAGCGCGGCGCGGACGGCGGCCGCGTTCCGTGGAGCGTCGATTGGGTCGAGGCGCGGAAGAGCTTGCCCAAACGCTACAACCCGCCCGTCGGAAGCTGGGTTTGGGCTTACGAGTCGGAGGCTTACTTATTTGTTAAGGGCGTGATGAGGCGCGGCGGCGGCGCGGCGGGAATTGATGCCGTCAACGCCAAAGCCGATACTGTGCTTGCTTACGGGGTTGTATTGGAAGCTCTGATGTGCAAGTCCGCGTGCGTGCCAATCATGAAGAGCGTCTCTTTCGAGTTGCCGCCGCCTGTTGATACGGGAGTAGGTATAGGCGCCGCCTTCCCGTCCGACCCCGCTTGGCAGTCGCGCTACGCCAAATCCGAACCCGTTGCTTTCAGCGTCGGAGCCGTAGCGCCTGCCCCCGTTGGTATTAATATTGATCTATCTGGATTGTCAAGCCGACCCGACGAAGATCGATCCGATGCCGCCGAAATGCAGGATCGTCAACAGTACGACTACTCCCCGCTTGAGGAGCGTCGCGAGTACAGCCTCCTCACCGCCGTCCTCTTCGCTCTCTTGGCCGGCCTCGCCCTGAACCTCACCCCCTGCATCTTCCCGATGCTCAGCGTGCGCGTGCTCTCGTTTGCGGAGAGTTCGCGCGAATCGCGGCGTTCGGCGGTTATAAGGAGCGCGGTCTTCTCTTTGGGGATCGTGGCGGTCTTCCTGCTCTTGGCCGGATTCGCCGCGTTCGCCGGATTCTCATGGGGGCAGCAGTTCCAGAATCCAGGCATGATGGTTGGGATAATAGCCATAGTGTTCCTTTTCGCGCTTGGGATGTTCAACTTCTACACCCTCTCCGTCCCGTCGATAGGCGGCGGGGGCGGCAAGAGCGGCAAACCCTCTTTCGCCGGAGATTTTCTGAAGGGCGCGGCGGCTACGGTGATGGCCACCCCGTGCGGCGGCCCGTTCCTCGGCGCGCTGCTCGCCTGGGCGCTGCTCCAGAAGCCGGTCACGATCTTCGTCCTCTTCGCGACGATGGGCGTGGGGATGGCGTTCCCCTACGTCTTGCTCGCGTCGAGCAAACGCCTCATGTCGCTGCTGCCCAAACCGGGGCGTTGGATAGAGGATTTGAAGCACTTCATGGGCTTCCTCCTGCTCGCTTTCGCCGTCAACATGATGCGCAGCCTCGACCCGCGCCTGACCGTCGTCGCGATGGGAATATGCCTCAGCATCCTCATAGCCGCAAGCATAAACAAACGTTTCGCGCAATTCGGCATGTCCGCCGCGCGGCGTGTTGCGGTCGCGTCGGTATCGTTGGCCGTATTGGCCGCCGGAACCGCCGTCTCCGTAACCTGCCTGCGCATAGACGCGCAGATGTTCAACGAAGACCCGCCGAGCGTGGGCGGGCCGTACTGGACGCCGTTCTCGGCGCGGGCGCTTGAGGCGGCGCACGAAGAGAAACGCAACGTGATTGTGAACTTCACCGCGTCGTGGTGCACGAACTGCAAACTGAACAAAGCCGCCGTCCTTAACACGGCGGCGGCCAAACAGCTGTACCGCGAAAAGAATATATTGTTATTGACGGCCGATATTACAAACGACAATCCGGAAGCGCAAGAGCTGTTGCATCACTTAGGTTCGAGAAGCGTCCCGTTCATAGCGATATTCCCCGGCGACGCGCCCAAAAATCCGGCGGTGATGAGGGATATTGTTTCGCGTGAGAAGTTTTTGGGGGAGTTGAGGAATCTGCCGTAAAGCAACGAAAGAAACATCGGAAAGAAATTGTTGAATATATATGGATGAACACAGCAGTAAGCGCGGGAACAAGGGATTGAAGCGGAACGTGGCGGGCTTTGGCGATAGGTATTGACTTTTTGAGAACCGTATATTATTTTATAAGTATCGGGAAGCAAACATATACGTTTTAATATGGAGACCATACATGACCAAAACCATATCTTTTGAAACCGAAGTCGAAAACGGGTACATCAAAGTACCCGACAGTTACGATATTCACGAAGTAAAAGTGATATTGATGTGGAATGACGGGGCGAAAACGCGGACGAAAGACCATAAGCCCAAACTGCCATATCTCGGCATCGATATGACAGGGTACAAATTCGACAGAGAAGAAGCAAATGAAAGATAAAGCCTTTCTTGATACAAACATACTCATTTACTCGCAACGCTCTGATGATTTAGCCAAGAGGAGTATTTCACAAAAATTGATACAAAACGGCGGATTTGCGGTAAGCACACAGTCGTTTAATGAACTATGCAACGTCTTGATAAAAAAACATAAGATAGACGCGGATGAAATATTTGAAATCATCTATGTAATTTTAGAATTAGCGCAAAAAGTTTTTATCGTAAACGAAAATACAATACTAAACGCCCTGAAAGTGCATAAAAAATATAAATATGCGTACTATGATTCATTGATAATCGCTTCGGCGTTAGAGTGTGAGTGTAGCCGCTTACTTTCGGAAGATATGAACGATGGGCAAGTAATAGACGGTAGACTTACTATAATAAATCCGTTTAAACATTAAACAAGGATGATTCTATGGAAACGTCTGAAACGGCGGCGGAACGATTATACGCCGACTATAGAGACGACAAAGAATTGACGGCGTTTACTCAACTCGATTGCGAGGATTTTTACGGCGCGGGACACGATATCGTGAAAGAACGTAAAACGCTGAACCTGACTAACGAGGAAGTTATGGCGGGGATTATGGAATTGCAAGCAGAAAATATCTGAGTTCCCGACCCGCCCGACCGCCCGACCTACCCGCCGACCCCCCGCCGACCGCAGGGATCGGACGGGGAAGGCGGGGGACGCGGGACTAGTGACAGCGTACCCACCGAAGGGATGGGTACGCGGAATAGTTAATAAAGAGGTTGTTAATTTGTTACGTAAAACGGCGGACGGATTATCAGCCGACGATAGTTACGCCATTGCATTTCTTAAATGCACGCCGCTCGCCACTATCAAAAGTCAACGTCATAGTGCCTTCAGATATTTCGTACGTAGAAATTTCCTCTCTAGAAGACAGTTGTGTTTGTATTAACTTATTGCCGTTGGTTTGCCACTTACCATCAAATGTTTCCGTCCAAACATCGTCCTCGAGCCTCACGATGGTCTTATCTCCGTTTGACTTGAAAGCACCACCGGTTCTCACGGACTCGCAACTACTGTTAGTAGACCAGAAAAACCACGCCTCGCCGACATCGCAGACAAGCCTGATGTCGTGATTGGCATCACCGCCGCCCCCGCCGCCGTTATTCGAATTATCGTCCCCGCCGCAGCCAGTCAACCCGACCGCCAACACCACCGCCGACAACATCACCATCCGTACAAAGTTTTTCATACGACCCCCTCCTTTAAGAAAGTTAGAATTATAGTTAAAATGATTATCATAAAATCCAACGTCAATTACACCCCCGCCCCGTCATAGCGTCTATCGGAAGTTCCGCAAGCACCTTTTCGGTCTTGAAACATGGTTTCGGAAGTTCCGAAAGCGGGTTTTGACCCTGAAAAGCGGTTTGCGCGGCTCGCGGGGGCATAATTCGGCCTGTAGAGCAGGTTTCGCGCCGTTTTGACGGCGTTCCTGCCCCTTGCGGGGATACATCCGGCGGTGACGGTGGCTTGGGCTGTAACGCGGTTGTTACAAAGCCGTTTTTTGCTTGCGGGTGTTTTTGGGGGGGGGGGGGGG
>Ga0268262_10004955_pt1 | contig 13438 bp, 9 predicted proteins | sample TergutNc150P3_FD_190354 | JGI IMG/M metagenome (GOLD analysis project Ga0268262, IMG submission 190354) | Nasutitermes corniger P3 segment gut microbial community from laboratory colony in Florida, USA - Nc150 P3 (SPAdes) (version 2) | ecosystem: Host-associated > Arthropoda: Insects > Digestive... | reverse complement strand
ATGCCGATCCCGCCGATACGAAACTCCCCGACAAAACCTCGTCGCCGGCGCGTTTGCGAACCGGATGGCTTTCTCCTGTCAACAGGGATTCGTCAACCTCAAGGCTTTCCGTAGCGATTATTTTTGCGTCCGAAGGAATCTGGGAACCGGCTTTAAGTTCGATAACGTCGTCCAGAACGATTTTATCTACGCCGATCCGTCGCGTTTGCGCGTCGCGAACGACGCTGACATACGGCGCTACGATCAAAGAAAGTTTTTCAATGGTGCGTTTGGCGCGAATTTCCTGAACAATGCCGATGAGAATATTGGAAATCACGACTCCCATGAAAAGAGCCTGCATATAAGCCCCCACGGAGAAGATCAGAGTCGCCAATACAATATTTATGGCATTGAATAACGTAAAAATATTATCAGACAGGATGCGAGTGTATGTTTTTGAAGGCGCCTGGCGAACAGAGTTGACCTGTCCCAACGCGTGTCTTTGCCGAACCTGTTCGTCGTTAAGTCCGGCGATCACGTCGTTCGCGCCGTCGGTTGCGGATAATATATGGTCGCTATTCATTTCCAATAACCAGACATGAGTGCTGAGTGCTGAGTGCTGAGTGCCGAGTGATGAGTGATGAGTGATGAGTGGATAAAAGGCTCATGATTTTTTCATTTGACCAATGGAATCAATGACTTACGGGTTATTGAAAAAGTTCAGAATCATAAATAGGTAGCATATAGGTAGCCGCCAAAAAATTTTGACGGCTACCTGCTTCTTGGTTGTCCGAGACTTTTCGGCCAAATTCAGCCGAAATTTTCCATGATCGCCCGGATTCCCGGTATCAGTTGCAAATCCCGCTGCTACCGTTTTCCCAATATCCGTTGCCGTTTCCATTTCAAAATCCGCTGACCGGTACTCAACGAAACGAGATACAATTCCGGTTCGGACAGGTAACGAGTAAAACTATCATTGAAATCATCACGTTCATAACCGCAAATGTTGACTGCATCATTTTCAACTGTTTTGGACTGATGTCAAGCGTTTCCAGCTTTCCAGCAATCACGCCGGGTTACATCGGGTAATCAGCTTTTCATCTTTCCATCAGGGGATTCTTCCATCCGGCGATTCTTCCATTTCGCCGAAGCGGGGTGTTTCCGGTTGCCGCCGGTTTTGCCGATTTGCGGCGTACCGACAACAATATCAGATTTACGTGTTCCCGGAATGCGGCCAACGCCCTCATTTCTTGACTGAATCCATGCGTCAATTTCGTCTTCATTCCATGCGACCGTGTGGGGCGTTATGTCGCGCCGTTTCGGGAAACATCCCTCTCTTTCAAGCCTCCAGATGGTTGTACGCGATAAACCGCCGGTTTTATGCTGAACTGCGGGGAATCTGAGTAAATTCGACATATTTGCCTCCTGAATAAATTTATTGGTTTGAGACTGTTCATACAGTCCCTACATACACAAGAGTCAAAAAAATGGCCAAAATGTTACCTCACAAAATTCATGAAATGTCGTTTTTTTGAAAAATCCCGCCGGCAAACGTCGGAATAGACACTCGAAAGAAGCGCCGGATCGCCTAATCTGTTGTTTGTCAGCGGACTGGAAAAGACGTACAAAAACGGGCTATAGGCTGGGAAAAGACCGCAACATCATCAATCATCAGGCATTTGTGCTGTTTTTTTGCCGTTTGTTATGGATCGAGGTTCCCAAATCGGGACAATGTGCTATACGATTCCCCGTTTTTTTTGTTTATAGCCCAAATTGATGGCAATAAAATCCCCAAATATGCTCTGCAAACCACGACCACGCGCCCGTTTTTATACGTTTTTTCCCCAGCCCGTCAACACCGTCAACAATTGTTCAATAGGCGCAGACTAGCGTTTGGCTACTGATGGTCATTCAACGCCGGTTTTGGCCTGAATATCTGTAAACCTGATTATTCCGACATGTCGCTAAATCCTGAAACATCCATTTGTTCGAGTGTATTAAAAATCACCTTGTGGCAAAGAATTTTCAGAATCAGAAAATGTCGCTTTTTATAGAATATTGCAGATATAAATGAACGATGGTGCGTTATACCCGCTGTTTATGCGGTGATTACGCGATTTATTAACTGGCAATTGAAATTTTTGCAGCCTAGAAAGGCCGTTTTGAGAAAATTTTGACGATCCCTAAAAAAAGTGAAAAAATTTGCAAAACGCTCTTGACTTCGACTGCGTGTATGTATCAGTATCGAATCTGTATCAAATATTAGGATTTTTTTGCTAGAGTAGATTGAAAGAAACGGTTGCGGAAATGGTTTCGTATCCTTCTACGCAAACGAAATGCGGCTCAATGAGGCTATCTGGAACCATTGTATTAGACCGCAACTGTAAAGCCTCAGCTTTGTCGGAGGATACTTAACTTAAATCATCGTAAGCACTCACAGTGAGGTACACAACTACTAATTGTTGACACACTGTGAGTGCTTACAAACATATATTGTGGGTTTTCTTGACGACTGTAATCAATTAAACCTGAATGCCGAAGTTAAACGATAGAAGTTATATAATTGAGTATTAAGTCCAGAATTGGTGTTACGCATGAAGGCAACTTCAACAACTTGAATGTATGATTTGAATGGAGAAGTAACAATGAAAAAGCAAAAAATCTTAAATTGCATGATTAAAGTACTGGTTGGCATGTTGGCTATCACGATTATACCGATTCACGGTCATGACGATAGTTCGGTGAATAATAGCCTGTTTATGTCTATACATTACATTAGCATCAATCCACAAACAGGCGAATTATATGCCTCATCTGACGATGGCTCATCTTATAAAGACGCCATCTTATATAAAAGCATAGACAAGAGTAAAACTTGGATTGATTGCGGTAATAGAATCCTTGGTAATACTTTTTCCTCAATGGCTTTTAATAATGAAGTTATTTATGCATTGGCGCAGGACAAAAGTGGAATTACGCCATCTAATGACGGTTTGTACAGGAGTTATGACTGTACAAACTGGGAGCAATTAAGAACGTTTGATACTGTAAAAGATATACTCATTCAATCAGTCGATCAGTCGAAAATAATATATGTAAACGAGCTTGATAAACTCTATGTTAGTAAAGATGCGCACACGTGGGAAACGATGGGTTTTACGCTTCTTCCGTATGTAAATTTTGACATTCTCGCCGTTGATCCATCTAGTCTCGGTACTATTTATTTCTCTATAATCAAAGGGAACGGCTATCTTATTTCCGAAAGCGAGCGTGATAATGAAAGCGGTATTATGATGGAGGCGGCATATATGTGAGCAAAGACTATGGGAAAACGATAAAAAAAATATTATCAACAGGAAAAATATTCGGGAAACCAGCTTTTTTATTGATTTCCACAAATGACCCAAATGTGATGTATAGCGTTACCCAGGAAGAAGGCGGCGCTATTGATGTAATAGTAAAAAGTATTGATGGCGGCGCTTCATGGGAAACGATTAGCAAATTTAAAAATAGTGGAATAAGAGATTTACTAATGAATCCCGTGGATCACAACATATTATATGCTTCGATAGCAGATTATAATAATTTGAAGGAGATGGAGCAGGCTAAACAGTTATTATTAAAAAGCGTCGATGGCGGGAAAACATGGCAGGATGTTTCTATTAAAATACCGAATATTTCTATCATGAATATGGCAATAGATCCTTTTGATCCGAATGTTTTATATGCCGGAACAAACCAATTCGGAATATTTAAAAGTACAGACTCCGGAAAAACATGGAAAGCAATCAATAACGGAATAAGGAAAAGAAGTGTTCAATAGAATATGGTGAAAAAACATTCCGTTGATAAGAACATGATTTAGAGTCTGTCTATAAAGTCCGCGTTTGTCCAAACCATCTTGCGTTTTTCAGCCAAAAAGTCTGAAAAACGCGGATTTTAGAGCAGCCTTTTGCTGGTCGACTTTTATAGATAGACTCTACTTAGAGTCTGTCTATAAAGTCTGATTGAGTTAATGCGCGTGGGTTAGCGCCGCAGGCGCGAAATGTGAATAACCGTCGGTGGAGCGAAGCGGAACCGGCGGAATGACATAACAACAAGCGCCAGCCCTGCAAGGGCTGAACAAAGCCTGCTGTTCAGCCCTTGCAGGGCTGGCTGGGCGGTGACTCCTACACCGCCGGTTCCGCGTTCGCTGCGCTCACGCTCCACCGACGGTTATTCACGTTACGCGCCTGCGGCGCTGACTTGTGAACATCAATACAGACTTTATGGACAGACTCTAAATAGTTCCATCCCAGACGGGAAGCGCGCCCAGGATAACCAACGACCTCAATGCAAATCCTCCGGCTAAAACTCCCAAATCCGCAGCCAACATCAGACGGTTGAATCGATGTCCGCTCGAAAACATAACCAGCGGGAAAAGTAATCCCAAGCCTATAAAGCAGCCCCAAAATACTATGGCGTAATGCCCAAACATAACCAGAGAAGCCGATTCCGTTCCAACCGCGCCATTTAAACCGAATAACATCAATCCGAAAAATATAGACGCGATTATTAACTCAATGCCAATCAAGATCATGTGCGTCTGACGCTCTTTTGCGTTGGAACGACATTCTTTTTCCACAAAGCGCGCCGCGATAACAGTTATTGACAAACCGGTAGACAGCGCTGAAACAACAAATAGCGCCGGCATTATATAAGTATTCCAGAATGGCACGGCTTTTATTACCGTCAACAATAATCCTGTATAAGCGCCTGTCGCCAAAGCCAGAACCGCTCCCGTACGGGTTAGTAAGGACGGGGCGGGTTTATTTTTAAATGCCAAAAATCCTTTTATCAGCCCGACAATAATAAACGCGCATAAGATATACGTACCCCAGGTCATTACGGATCGAATGTTAAGCAATAACCTTACAAGCCGCCAGGATTCATAGAATCCCTGTCCCAGGTCAAACACAAGCAACAACGCGCCGATTGCTACAATAGGCGCCGCCAGATAATAGCCCGTTTTTTTAAGGCGGGAGTTTTTCCCCAGCCGGCCTTGTTCAGCCGCGAAAGATGTTAAATACGCGCCCGAACCCAGTCCGCCCAGGAATAAGTAAACAACAATCAACCAATCCCAGTGAGGCATAAGATGTACCCGCTCTATAATTTGGGAATTATTGCCAGCGAAGGTTTTGTAAGTTCTGGATTCGGCATCTTCCCCAATTGTGATACCGCTCCGGGAATTTTCTTTATATCTTTAAGAAGACCGAAACTTAAAGCTCCCATCGGACACATTGATACACATACCGGTTCCTCGCCTTTATCCAGGCGTTCAAAACAGAAGTGGCATTTGCTTATTCTTTTCGTAGATTTACTAAATTGCGGCGCGCCGTATGGACACGCGTACATACAGTACTTACAACCTATACATACATCCCTGTCATGAATAACGGCGCCATCCTTTTTACGCTTTGCATAAGCCTTCACCGGACATACTGAAACACAATCGGGTTTTTCGCAATGGTTGCAGCTTATTGACAGGAAGCAGCCCGGCTTTTTCTGGCTCAACAGCAGTCTCCGCCACTCGGTTCCCTCCTCCCACTTCATTGCGCTCTTACAACTATTTACACAAATTTTGCAATTAACACATTTTTTCTGATCGTATAAGAATCCTGTTTGATTGGGGTTTTCAGTGGCATATTCCGAAGCGTCCGTCTTTGCGGCGGACGGCGTTAAATCTGCGGCTATAATAAAGGTTGTAACCGCGCCGGCTTTCAGGAAATTTCTTCGATTCATTACGTCGTGTTTTACACTGTCCATTAGAACAAACTTCCTGTATTAAGTCGTAAGGCATTCAAATAAACTTATTCACAATGTTCACGACTTCATCAAAATCGCTATGCAGCAGATGCTCGGCGATTTTACCCAGCAATTCATCGGTCGGTTGAGACCATGTTTTTTCCCTCAGTTCGGCCATAAGATTTTTGGCGGTTTTTTTATCGTAAGCTTCGCACGCCGAATTTAACTCAAGCAGTTTTTCCTTCAAAAGCGTCTGATCATCCTCCGCCGGCTTACCGCCTTCATCCTTTTTTTGGGGCGCAAGTTTTTCGACCAATGCCCGAAGCGAGTTGATAAAAGCCGGAGTTTCGGACATCATGGCGCCGATATTTTTCTCCCGCCCGGACTGCTCCAATTTGAGCGCAAAGGCGGAAAGTTTCGATTGACCGATACTGGCGAGCGCGCTCTTTATCCCATGTACGTTGATGATATAGGTACGCATATCTTCTTCGCTGTATGGCGCGCGTTTTTTGCTTATAGCGTCCAGCGCCGAGATGACTTTGGACGCGTCACGCGCGAAAACTTCTAAAAATTGCGTATCGAAGGACGGTTTTTTCGCTTCATCGGCGGATTGGTTCTTCTCGGCCATCTGTTTGCGCGCCGCTTCAACGACCTCGCGCGGATGCTTATCGCGAATCAGTTTGTTCAGCACAAAATTAAGCCGCCGTATATCAATAGGTTTGGAAATGAACTCGTCAAACCCGTTTTTCAGAAATATCTCCATCTGTCCCGTCACGGCATTCGCAGTCAGCGCGACTATGGGGCGTTTGTACCCCATGCCGCGTATTATTTTCGTCGCTTCAATGCCGTCCATTTTCGGCATCATATGATCCATGAATATAATGTCGTACTCATTGCCGTCCCTGATTTTTTCAATCGCGGCAAACCCGCTTTCAGCCGAATCAATCGTAAGCCCGTATTGTACAAGAAGTCCCCTGGCGACGTATATGTTTGTTTCAACGTCGTCCACAATTAAAACACGGCCATAGGGCATCGGTTCGCGCGAAATTTGCACTCTTCGCATATACGTCATGCTGTTTATGCGGAACCGTTGCAGGTTGTCAGCCACTTCCCTGCCTAAAACGCCGTCGTCAACCTTCCCCTGCGGCAGACGAACGGTAAAGACGGAACCCTTTTCCGGCGAACTCTCCACAAAAATCTCGCCATTCATCAAACTTATCAAATTCCGCGCGATACCCATGCCTAAACCCGTTCCCTCGATCGTACGGTTCGCGGACTGGTTGAATCTGGAATACTCTTCGAACAAGTTGTTTACCTGATCTTCCGTCATGCCCTGCCCGGTATCCCTCACGCGTAAAACAAGCGTTACGTTGGGATCATCCGGCTTTTCTTCCGCTTCAGCGGAAATGGACAAAGTAACCGTCCCCTCCGCCGTATATTTGAACGCGTTGGAAAGCAGGTTATTCAAAATCTGCTTGACGCGAAGCTCGTCGCCCGACAAAGTCGCCGGCGTGTTTTCGTCCACATAAAGCTCGAATTCAATCGGCTTACTCCCTACGCGCATAACGTTCAACTGCACGGTATCGTTGATAAGACTCGCGACGTCGTACTTTTCAATAATCAATTCCAGCTTGCCCGCCTCTATTTTGGACATATCAAGTATGTCGTTGATAATGCCAAGCAGCAGATCGCCGGAACTGTAAATCTTGCCAAAAGCTTCCTTTAAATTCGGAGCAAGCGTTTCGTCTTGCAACTGAATCTCGGTAATGCCCAAAATCGCGTTCATCGGAGTGCGTATTTCGTGGCTCATCTTGGCCAGAAAATTACTCTTTGCCTTGCTCTCCTGATGCGCTAAAAGGTTTTGTTCGTGCTCTTCCCTTGCGTCTTCCATCGCCTTAACGATACAGTTTGCGGGGATATTCACTTCAAGAGCTATTTTCCGCGCCATGTTGTGACATGTTTTGGAACCGCAGGCGCCGCAATCGACATGCTGTTTTTCAATATCTGTTTTATTCAGCATCTCAAAGGCTTTTTGAATATCATCATCGGTTATTGTCGGAAACTGCGCGTCAATCGGGCGGTATTCCCTCATAAAATGCGGAAGACTTAATCTATTATCATACTCTTTATATAAAGACTCAAAATACGCTTTGTCATGGCTGTCCGTAACCTCTCTGCTGATATTTTTCATCGTCGAATAAATTTCAAATACGTTTTTGTCCTGCGAACAGCCGGAACCTATGTTACATCCCTCTATACAATTTAACACATCAAATATTTCAGGACGCAATTTCTCGGAAGTTTCGGCATAAGAATCCAGCTTTTCATAGATATTAAAGCCTTCTCCATTTAATATGCGAAGCGTTTTGCCGAGAAAAAATTCAATATTTTCTTTCAGTCCGCCAGGCATGGGGAATAAGGAACCAAGCCCGCTGTTGTAATGATCGAATCCGGTTTCTTCTTCCGGAAGCGCGATATTGCGCTTTTCCAGATATTCAAGCAATTTGACAAATGTAACATTATATTGCGCCGAACTGATCTCTTCAAATTCACGCGTTTTTGCCATACATGGCGATAACGCGGCAATCCGGTCGTTTATGCCTTCATATTCTTTCATGTATATGGCTACGCATGCCATAGGGCTGTGTATCGGAGACAGATTTTTCAACAAATCATGTTTGTAAACTTCGCAATATGAAACTATCGACGGACATGGCTGGGTGATTAATCTCGTTAAGCCGGATTGCTGAATATGCCTGATATGCGCCCATATGCAAATATCCGCGCCCAGCGATACGTCATATATCTTTTTTACTCCGATTCTTTTTAAATACGTGAATAATCTTTTCCAATCCGGTATATTAGTTCGAATAGAAGGCGCGGCAATAAGCGATATGGGAACGCCGTTTGATAAATCATTGAAGAACTGTTCGGTATCATCTTTATAATATCTTGCTTTATGTTTACACGCGGAAACGCACCGCCCACAGGAAATACATTTCGCGTGATCGACTTTTACTTTGATGTTGCCCGCTTGATCCTGATAAGTTATGTTGGCCATTTCCATCGGGCATTCTCTGACACATCTGTTGCAGCCGGTGCATAATTCACGCGATGTATTAACGATTTCTTTCATATTGACATCCTTTGCCATTTAGTGCCGCTATCCGCCGGCAAGCGCCCCACTTCCCCGAACCGGCCGCTCACTTCGAAAAACACATCCGCAATGAAAGGATCAAATTGTTTACCTGCGTCGTCCATGATTACGCGAACCGCTTTTTCTTCCGTAAAAGGCTTTTTATATGGACGCTCGGAAATAAGCGCGTCGTATACGTCAACGATCGCCATAATTCGTCCCTGGAGCGGAATTTCCGTTCCTTTCAGCCCGTATGGATAACCGTTGCCGGCCCAACATTCATGATGGTACCCCGCAAATAATTTCGCGTTGCGTAAAAATTCCACATTGTCTGTCAGAGAGACGATTTGGTCTATAATCCGTTCGCCCTCTACGCAGTGGGTTTTCATAATTTCAAATTCGTCGCCGGTCAGTTTCCCGGGTTTGTTCAAAATAGTATCTGGAATGGTGATTTTGCCTACATCATGCAAACGCGCGGAGGAAACGAGCGATTCCAAATCCAGGCTGCGCATCTCATCCGCGTGAACTTCCCTCTCCATCATTGCGTTAATCAATATTTTGATATAGGTCGACGTGCGCCTCACATGACCGCCCGTTCCATGATCGCGATTTTCCAACATGTCCGCCAAAACGAAAACGATTCCGTTTTGCAGCCGCTCAAGCCGCGCCGTTCGCTCCTTGATTAATTCATCAATACCCAGATGGGTCTTTATGCGGTTCAACAGTACGGGAGCGGAAAACGGTTTCGCGATAAAATCCACCACGCCCAGTTGAAAACCCCGGACTTCCAGGGAAGAGTCGGTCATGCTGGTAAGAAATATGACCGGTATGTTCGCGTGCGCGCCGCTCGCCTTCAAACGGCGCAGAGCTTCAAATCCATCCATCCCCCGCATTTCGATGTCCAACAAAATCAGGTCCGGCTTGACTTTTTCCAAAAGCGCGAACATTTTCACAGCGGACGGCAGTGTCATCACACGGTAATGTTCCTCCAACGCTTCTTCAGCTATGGACAGATTTGTATCGTTATCGTCCACCACAAAAATCGTTTTTTGCATGTTCTCACTCCCCGTCGGAAACGCAGATTGATTTATATCCAACGTCCTATTCTATGTCAAGGAATATGATTTATAATAAGGTACGTCTTAGGAAAGACTATCAGGTAAACGTAAACGTGGCTTTATCCACAAGTTGGTTTAAACGGGTGATTATTCGGGCAGCATGACGTTCCAGGGGGGCGGGTAATCGCCACAGGAAATTTTATTCGCGGATCATTTCTATGAGCAGACAGGTTTTCGCGTCCGGCGGCGCGGCGTAATTCCGCGCGGGTCGGAATCCGGGAATCCAAATGACGGTGTCGGCGGCGACAATCATAGGCAAAAGCGCTCGACGATCAAATGGCACTTTATGGTCTATCAACATTTTTTTTACCTTGCGGTGTCCCGCACCGCCATAACGGTCGCCAGGTTGTTTCGACCGTATAGTAAGAAATTCAGGCAGGATGGCGGCATTCAAAACCGCCTTTACGCCGTCCTCCGCGTCCGCTTTGCTTTTCCCTTGGAGCAGCGCGCATCTAAAGCGGGCGTTGATTTCCGCGACATGACATTCTCCGGGAATTTTCAGCGTATAGGCATAATCTTCGACCGGATCGGGACAGCGTTTTTGCAGAAGCAGTTGATCAAACTGCCGGATTCCCCTGACTCCGCAAGGCAGATGAATTTCCCTGCCCCGCGCGTCCGTCCGGCAAAGCGCGAGCAGGTCTTCGATATGTCTTGAATAGATGCCTTGCAACGAACCAAAACACTCTTTTAACGCCATCCGCAGAACCTGTTTCCTCAGGGCGGGATGAAGATCGCGCAAGCCGATTACTGAAAGCGAAACGACTCCTTCGCTTTCAGTACGAAGCTTCTCATACGCCGCGGCGGCTTGAGTTTCGATATAGTCCCAGGTCTCACGGGCTATGGCGGCTTCACGCGCAAGAGTGGAAATCAATTGCGGATTGAATTTGGCTTCCAGATACGGGATCAGTTCCCGACGGATGCGGTTCCTGGCATAACTCATGTCAGCGTTCGTAGAATCATCTTTATAACCGACGCCTATTTCGCGCAGATATTCATGAATTAAACTCTTCTGACACGCGATCAGCGGACGGATGATCAGTCCGTCAAGAACGGGACGGATCGAAGAAAGTCCTTCAATTCCGCTGCCGCGCAGCAGCCGAAAAAGAACGGTTTCCGCCTGATCGTTTTCATGATGTCCGATCGCGATTTTGCTCGCGCCCGCCTGCGCCGCCGCGCGTTTCAGGAAATCGTAACGCAGACGGCGGGCGAAAGCTTCGAGGTTCTCTCCCGCCGCCTGACGCCGCACGTCAATGGCTTCTGAAACACAGGGAATGCCCAGGTCGAAGCTTAATTGCCGTACGAACTCAGCGTCGGCGTCTCCCTCGGAACCACGTATGCAATGGTTCAGGTGAGCGACCGTCAGGGTGAAATTCATTTCAAGAGAGAGTTGGCGCAGACAGAATAAAAGCGCCGTGGAATCCGCGCCGCCCGACACGGCAACAAGAACATTTTCGCCCGGAACGATCATGCCGAATTCTCGGATCGTTTCCCGAACCCGCGTCACCATCGGGTGAAACCTGTTTGACAAGACTTCATCCCTCATTTTCTTCACTCGTCGGACTTGCCTGTAACTTCATATTGCGTCATGCAAGCGCCGCCAGGCGCGTAACGTAAATAACCGTCGATGGAGCTAAGGCGGAACCGGCGGCAAGCCATAACACCAGTCCCCAGCCCTGCAATGACTGAATCGCAGATTTTGTTCAGCCATTGAGGGGCGACCGCAAGGATCGCCCCTCAATGGCTGATCGGGCGCTGATTTATCGAAACTATCAATTGCCGGCATCCGACTAGCTGACGCCTATCCATCCTTTGGATAAATTAACCGCAGCCATTGCGTCTTTACCGTAAGCGTCCGCTTTGGCGTAAGCCGCGACCTGATCATCCATTTGCCCGCCGCCGATCATGACCTTGACGCCGTCGCGCAGACCGGCATCTACCAATGCCTGAACGGTATTCTTCATAGGATCATAGGCAAGCGTCAGGAAGCCGCTGAGTCCGACGACCTGAGGTTTGTGTTCTCTGACCGCTTCGACAAACCTTGAGACAGGAACGTCGATGCCGAGATCAATCACTTCAAACCCGTTGATGTCCAACATAAACACCACGATATCTTTTGCGATATCATGAATGTCGCCTTCCACCGTGCCAAATACGACTTTGCCGAGTTTCTTTTGCGGACCGCTCTCTGAAGTAGCCAGCAGCGGTTTGACTTTGGCTCCGACCGAACGCAGCATTTCACCGGCCAGAATCAGTTCGGGAACGAAACATTCGCCGGCGGCGAACCTGTCGCCGATAATTCCCAGCGCGGTACGGCAGTCGTCCAGAAGACTTAAAGGATCCGTTCCTGAATTCAACAATTCGTCGGCGATTCTTTCGGCATCTTCCTCACGCATATCAACGACAGCATCAATCAATTCTTGCGACATAAGCTCTCCTTTTTCAATTCCTGATGATAATGAAGTTATTCCAATTTACTCGGGTTTATTGAAAACTCCCGCGCGGAACGCGCGAGTGAATTTAAGACAATGCCTGTCCTGCGCCAACAGGAGTTCCGCAGCCAAAATGGTGGTCTGAATATCCTGATTGTTCGGATCGCAAATAGCGCAATCCAGCCCCGCTTCCATCGCAAGCGCCAGAAAAACCCGGTTGATAAACGAACGCGCCGGCATCCCGAAAGAAATGTTGCTTAATCCGCAGGTGATGTGTACCTGTGGGAAGTTTTTCCTGATTTCGCGGACAATATCAAAAAAGAACAAGGCGTTTTCCTGACCGGTGGCAATCGTCATGGCAAGCGGATCAAAGTAGATATCATCGTCCGGAATCCCCATTGAACGGGTTTTGTCCAGAATTTTGCCGATGGCATCCATCCTTTCCTGTTTTGTTTTCGGAATCCCTTTTTCATCCATGGCAAGCGCGACGGCCGGACATTTGTGTTCGGCAACGATGGGATAAACATCCATGCGCCCCGGCTCCAGACTGATTGAATTAATTAAAGGCTTGTGTCTGACAACCTTAATCGCCGCTTCCAGCGCTTTTACGTTGGCGCTGTCCAAAGCTATCGGCTTGTCAACAACAGCCTGTATGGTTTCAACCAGCCAGACAAGGTCTTCAGGTTCGCGTTGCGGCGCCGTACCGGCATTGGCGTCAAGCCAGGTTGTAGCGCCCACTTCAGCCTGCTGTTTAGCCAGATTTTGTATAAATGCGGCATCCCGCGACTTGATGGCCTGCGCGACACGCTGCCGTGTCCCATTGATTTTTTCTGCGATTATTTTCAAACGAACAGCTCCTTTCGAGGGAAAACTCCTGCTTGCCGCAACCGGCAAAAGAATTCCAATTTGTACAAATGCCTTTTCTAGCATTTTTTCAAAAATGCTGCAACAACTTTCGTCCTGAATTCTAAACCGGCGCGTATTTCGGCTGC
>Ga0268262_10004954_pt1 | contig 13440 bp, 14 predicted proteins | sample TergutNc150P3_FD_190354 | JGI IMG/M metagenome (GOLD analysis project Ga0268262, IMG submission 190354) | Nasutitermes corniger P3 segment gut microbial community from laboratory colony in Florida, USA - Nc150 P3 (SPAdes) (version 2) | ecosystem: Host-associated > Arthropoda: Insects >... | reverse complement strand
TGATTCACGTGGAATCTTCCTGCGACAAGAACAAGTACGGTGACTGCTTCAAAATCGGGTAGATCATCTTTAACGGGTTCTATTTCTGTAACTATAACGTAATTATTTAAGTATCCCCGGGAAATCCCGGGGATACTTCATTGTGGGTCGCCCTGTAACAACAGGAGGTGGGTATCTTTGTAACGTTAATGGGAGGCCAGCAGGTGGTAGTTGCGGTTCTTGGACGGGTAGCAAATGTGATGGTGGTTATAATTCTAATGGTTGCCGGTATGTTGGAACTGCTCTAACAGGTACTACAACCACAACCTGGGCAGTTACACAAGTAAATCTCACAATGCGTAATGCATTGTGAGATTTATGGTTCTTGTATTTGGTTTTTCTTTTTTTGTAACACGGATAATACGTTAGCTTCCACTGTTGTTTCATCGGCATCTTTTCGTATAGATGCTCTTATAATTTTATTCCATATACAATAGATTAAGTTCTTAATGCCTTTACCAAACACATACTCGTTATATATTTTTTCTGTTCTCTCCATTTGTTCTTTAATTTCTTGTTTGGCCTGCGAATCTAAGTCCTTATTATGCGCTAATTCATACCGAAGCCCTTGATATACAGCCGCTAATCTTTTTTTATCTTCCGGGTATCCGTTCAATATTACTCTGTTATTTATCTCTGTATAATGCCATACAGCGATAGCCACATTAAGCAAGGGGACCGCGTTAAGGAATGTTAATAACCCTAAATCAAGCGATCTGCCGCATCCAGCCCGATACAATTTTGATAAGCTGCTTGTCAGCTCCGGCCCCAACCCGTAAAAGGTTACAAACATGTCCGCAAACTCTTCCCATTTATGAGTTTTATTAATTATTCGTTTTTCAATCATTAAGAATACATTAGCAGGCGCGTCTAAAAGAAATAAAACAGGTGATAATACGCCCATTAATAATGCATGAAAACCGTAAACGGTATTCCTCCAAAATTGTGATTTTTCTTTTTTAAGGCTTCGTTTTATATTTGTTTTCTGTCCTTCAGCCGGATGTAATATTTCAAACAGTTTTTGACGGTTAAGCAGCTTATTTTTTCTTGCATCTTCTTCTTCAAATATTTCTTCGCCGGCTTTAAAACCGTCGTCTTTTTGTAATTTTTGCTTCGCATCATGTATATCGTCGAGATTTAATATTGCCTGCATTACTTCAGTAAATTGAAATAATAAGCCAAAAATATTAAGTGATAAAATATCTCGTATAATTACAGAACCTTTTAAATTATAATATGTTTCTTCTAATAGCCATGTTAATTCCGTATATACTAAATTAGATTGTATTCCAAACAGCATGTGTTGAAAACTATGGCCCACTTCATGTAAAAAAATAGCCGCTGTTTCTTCCGGCGTATATCTTATTTTACCCATGGGGTCAAAATGGCGTAATCCCAATCCTATTATAAGGTATTTTTGTTTTTTATTTTTATACCTGAAACCTTTTTTTGTTTCAACTATATCATTCAAAGACACGCGGTGTTTCCAGGCTTTATTAGAGTCTCCAAAGGCATTTTTATCCCAATACATAGGTATGCAGAAAGCATTGTCAGAATCCAGCAATCCTATTTGGCATTTTTCCACATTAAACTCTTCTTCAACTGCTTTTTCAATCTTAGCTATGTCTTCCAATATAGATTTAACAAAATCTTTAACCTGAAGTTTGGGGTCTTCCTTTAATTGATTTTCATATTTTGCGTGTATTTTTGTAAATAACGCAACCAATTTTACTTTAACCGGATTATTTAATCCAAAATAGGCTTCTTCAGTTCGTGTCCTGAAATTGTACGCATTGGCAAATATCCTTTTGTTATCCTCAAATCGGCAGTCTTTTATTGCCGTGCAAATGTTTCTCATTATACTAATCCTTTTATATTCTATTATAATATCTTATGTTTAATATATAGAGGATATTGCCAGTATCATATTCACCCGCACTGTTTGCAGAGTTGATAGCCATACTTCCTATGTAATGGCTGTTGTTATTTTTCATATGCCCTCCTGATACCCAATTTGTTTAAAAAAATCTCTCTTCGCCTCGCCTGAATATGTAACTGTATAGCCGCCGTTTTCCCGATATTCCGGCCAAGGGTAAGGCGCATCGCGTTTTAGCTTCACCAGCATGACGCTTGCGTCCGTTTTAATTTTCAAAAGTTTTATGGCTGTTTTGCTCGTATTAGAAAACCCGTAAAAAACATTATTTTTCATGCCGTCAGGATAATGTTGTTGAACAAGGTTCATTAGTGTTTTTTCTTGCCGTCTTAAATCGGTAGCCCCTGACTTCAGGATAAGAGGGGTATCACAATCGGCTATAGTGTCTTTATTTTTCAATTTGTGTTTCTCCTTGTAAGTTGTTAATTAATATAATTATTATTTCATTTGTCATTTATATGTACATGAACCTTGCTATAGAGCGGAAAACAATTCAGATCATAATTATAAAATTAATTTGACAACATATAAATGATAAAAATCAAACCAAGGAGTTAAACATGAAAGAGGAAAAAGATAAATTGTTAACAGTCAAGGAAATGAGCAAAATGGCAAAAATTAGCCCTTCTACAATTTATTCAGTATTGCACTATGACAGATTGCCGTTTGTTTCTATCGCCGACCGTATCCTTGTTAAAGAAAGCGTCTTTAATGATTGGGTGAAAGCAAACATAAAGAAACCGAAGGAGGCAGCTAGCAAAAAAGACACATAATTGTCCAGCAGGATTATTACGAATATATCAGTGATACATGAGAACGGCAGGAAGCCGTTTAGTCACGGTATATTGCAAACCGGATACTAAATTTATTCATGGTATCCGGTATTTCTTTTATAGGAGACATTAAAATGAAGGATATTAAAACGCCAGAAACTAAAAAAAATAACGCCGGTATAGATAAAGTTAAGCTCATTCTTAACCCGCTCTTTCTTAATCCCGCTCATCCGTTTTATATAAGAGCGGACAACGCTTTAACAATTCATAAAAACAAGGAAGGAAACATTACCTATCTTGCAATTCACGCGGAATACTTTAATCCTTTATTTGACTATCGTATGACAATAGTTAATGCAATAATTGAAGCAATTAACAAAAAGGTGTTTTTCTTTCCAATTTCGACGGATGATTTTTTTAGTTTATTTTTAACCCAGGCTTTCATATTTCAAAACATTTGTTATTTTATTCTCGGTGTTTCTCAGGTTGAGTTTTGTTTTGATTTTCCAGAGGGTAAAGTCGCTATAAATAAAGACGCAATAAAAAACGGCGACATTATTCAATACAGGGATAAAGAAGATAACTTGACAAACACATATTATACCAGTGACTATGAGCCGGAAAAGAAAAAAAGTAGTTATTGTGTCTATAACAAAAAGGAAAAGTTGATACACGATAATAAAAGCCGTGATGAAATAGAAAAGATGGATGTTGAATATCGTATTGAAGCTAGATTAAATAGGGAGAATTGTCCGTATCTTGACATTGCAAATCTCAAAGGTACATACGAGGATATATTCAAAAGGTTCCAGCCATTCCTTGCAGTATTGTTTTATAATCATCTCTACGGTCATGTTGACGTGAAGGGAAAGAGTAATACCCATTTTACCAGGCTTGAGAGAAGCGCTATGAAAGGAAAGACAAAGTATTATAACAGACAAGGATTACAGAAGTATAAACCTATTGAAAAACCGTTTGATGACGAGATAATAATTAGGGGTATTAAGGAGGGTATTTTGGAAAAATATAATGAGACTATACAGATTGCCAATAACCATAATGAAATGCCTGTAGATGATAGTAAGGATAGCAAATGTAGTGGAAAGTTGTAGCGGAATATTTAGTGAGGACGGGGGGGTTATTAGGGGTTAAGGAGGTAAGGGTAGGAATGGGCACGACATTATTGGATCGGCAGGACCAGTACAAAATAACCATTTTCCTCCTTTATCCTCCGTGGCTTCCATAACCTTCCATAACCTTCTGCGATTGGATTTATACCGCTCTATGTTCATGCCGTACTTCATCCAATATAAGCTTCCTAGCTCTGACAGTGCGGAGTGCTTTTACCGGTATCACCCCCACTCAACTGCTAGACTATCCTTTTTATCCGTGATAAAATGTATTATTCTACTATCAAGGAGATTATATGCCCAAAATGGCACAAACCCCCGTATCTGTCCTTAACGACTTAATGGAAGAGTACCAACTAACTTCCAGTTCCCTTGCCAAAGAAATACACATTAGCGTTTCTGCCGTCCGGCTGATCACAGTCGGGAAAAGTAAAATATCAGTCGCTACTGCTCTACGTCTAGCCAAGTTTTTCGGGCAGACTCCCGATTATTGGCTGGACCTGCAAAGGGAAGCGGATCTGAACGAAGCGAAAAAAGACGGGGAGTTACAGTCGGTTTTGAAGGGTATCTCAAAAGCCAAAAAACCAAAACCAGACACAAAAGCGACAGCCGGTAAGAAGCGGCCATTGAGTAGATCCAAAAAGGCGGCACTGAAAACGGATTCCGTATAAGCCACTTTCATCCTATGGCGGCTGAATTAAGGTTCTCTACTTCCTTACGGATCAAGCCGGTATCCTTTTTATCTTTATCACCGGCGGCAGTAGCCCTATACCCTTACTCCTTCTATAAATCTTCTATAATATAGATTATACAACTTCCATGAAGTTTTTATACCGCTCACTTCAGACTTTTAGTTAAAGCTGAAAAGTGTATATTATAGTAAAAATACCCCTGTTGTCCGGGAAGATTAATTCCAGCAATCCAAAGTGAAGCTAAGATACCTTGAATATTATTCAATTAAGTTGAATAAAATACATTATCATAAAATATATCAAAATGAGATACCGTCCATACGGGTAAAAACAAATTTGAAGGAGTATTTTGGTTGAAATTCTCGTAAATAGCCACTATTTTGCAAATTTTCAACCAAAGATGGCAAATTTGACGATTATTACCCCGAAAATTAACTTTAATTACACTGTATAATATTCACATTAATTGAATATTATACAACATAACATTAATAGTATTTATTGGTTAAAATCACATGCTATTTAGTTTGCCGCTCTGAGTTCAAGGAGAAAAACCTCCACATTGGACGCTATAAGATTAAACATCAGGATAAGGAAGCAAGTTGGCCAGAGAGTATCTGTCGCCGCACTTTTATCATTTCCAGTTTACTGTATCTCATGTATTTTACGGTTAATTTATTGGCCTGTTAAGCATATAAAAAACCGCCGCCCGATTTTATTTCAAGCGGCGGTTTCATTATGCCATGTTATTGGTTTTGTGCAGATAAATATCCCATGCAGAAAAAATCAAACGGCATAGGCGTATAGCTCCATTTTTTTGGTTTTCCGGATTGGAAAATACTCCGTAGTATAAAAAGGTGTTTGCCAAAACGAGAACCGGGTAAATTGTAGAACGTCTCTGGAACAGTTAATCCAATATTTCTAATTCGTCGGGTTAGGTCCACTATGATACCGTCAAGCTCAGTTCGATTGACATATTCGCTTGAAACATAGTCGCCGTTTAAATGCTTCCCTGCCCTATAACAAGCATTTAGCATAAGATGAACACCGTCCATGATTTCGTCTGTAAATTCATCAACCAGAGTATTTTCCATTCCCAAATTATTTGAGACCAAATACCGAATCAAGGTATTCCGTAATGTTTCCAGTGAGCATGTTAGTTTGCAATACTGGTCAGCTTTATCGCCGAATCGTTCAATTTCAAACTGGGTAATTGACGCAATTGATTCTTCTAAGAATATTACGTCAAAAAGTATTAAAGCATAAAGAAAAATCCCTAACGCTTGCTGGGTGGAATTATGATTCTCGCTATCTTCAATAATAGAAAATATCGCATCAATCGTTCTGTCGTCAAGCTCGGCATAACTTCCCGCCAATATTCTATCTCTTTTGAAGTCATTAACAATTACTGTTAATGCGGGTATAAAGTTATAGCTTAGCTGATCATCGGAGAATAATATCGCTAAAAGCCTATTTGCCTCACCGATGATATTGCCAAGTTTACCAACTGTTTGAAAGTTGTTAATCATACTTACATAGGCCGGTTGAATATCTCCATGACGGCGGGTATACAAATTTTGCATACGTACTTCAATCCAAAGAGGCGTATTCTGCTTACTTCGAAAATCAGGATCGATCAAATTATTTTGACCGCATTGAATAACGTCGGCAATTAATTCAAGGTCAGTATCGTTAACAAATCCATTTCCATTGAGAATATACATCCAACGGTTTTTATTTATGCCAGTAAGATCTTCCAATTCCGAGAAGGATATGCCCATTTTGCGTATTTCATTTCTTATGAAGAGCTGGTTAATCTTAATCTTCATTTTTTTGGCCCTCCGTGTCTGCAACAGAGCCATTAGGATCCAATAGATCCCAAACATCTTTAATACTTTTTGCCGTCTCCCATGTTGCTTGTTGGCTGCCAATAGGCACTGCGCCAATTACACGGGAATACCCTTGAACTTTTGCGCGTTGAACCATCATACCCATATCAGGAACGGGCAATAGGTTTCCAAAAGCATCAACTGAGGCGATGAAGATTGTATCCTTTTGTATAGGTTTATTGTAAAATATAGACAATAAAGCCATTACGATAGCGAGGTCGGCATTTTTTGAAAGTTTTTCACCCAAATTAGCAGTTACTATGTAGTCAGGTTGAAAATCGGGAAAAAATATCTGTATTACTATTAAGAGAAATGACGAATGAATTTTTGAACATCCGTCAATCATTAACGATTCATTTACGTTCTTGGCCACTGTGATTTCATCGACTGTTGGGCCGTATTTTGTTTTTGTCATATATGCTGCCAATCCGACCGGAGGAGTTGTCTGATGGCGCAGAATGTATCCAGTTTCCCTCTCGTCCAGTTCTACAAGTCCTGTTCCTGTCATCCGAAATACAGCGCGAAGATTTATGCTCCCGAATCTATTTTTCGTGGTGGTGAAAATTACTTCGTCATTATTGCCTCTTTTCGCTTCAAAAAAAACAGCAGAATAATGTGAAATGGCCTGCGGCCCGGAATAAGTTAAATCTTTATTGATTTGCACGGTTAGGCAAGTCACAATGTTATAAACCTCAGTCAAATTTCTTAACTGGAGCATGGCTGATAATAGAGCATCATTACTCAGGCGTTTTGTTTGTGATCCAAGCAAACTCTGTATAGAATCAACAATGAGGACATCAGGAGGACATCTACGAACAATTCTTCCAAGCTCACTAATCTCCTTTCGATAAAACATTTCGGGCATGAACTCAGAAATCCCAAGACGAAGAGATCGAGCATTGACAAGTTCCGGCGTTTCTTCCCCATTAAAATAATAAACTTTGAACCCTTTCTTTCGCTGATAAGCTGCTATTTGAGTATTAAAGGTTGATTTGCCTATTCCAGCTGCTGCTGCGAATGAATTAATACTTCCTGTAACCAACCCACCACCAAGTATAGGGTCAAAATTACTAAAACCTGAAGGCAACCTTTTTTGTATCCTATCCGTTACTTGTTTGGGCAGTATATTCTTTATACGTTCTACGATAACAAATGTCCCAGACAAGAAACATCGCGGACATTTTTCGCTCGGGGTTATAACTTCAACCCCGCAGTTTGTGCATTTAAGCATTTTTTTCTCCTAAAAAAATTTTTATGAAGGGCTTTATGCCCTTCAATGGCTTTGATGATGTCTTCTATAATAACATAGAGACTCGAAAGAAATAGCTTTTTTTGCCCTCCTTGTTTCCAAATATTTGAAGTTATAAAAATTATATATCTTTAAAAAAAATAGCTATGGCGTTTTTGTCTGGATTTGTTCGGATTTATTTTCTTTTCTTAGACTGTATGCCGAGAAATAATAGAGCTATGGCGTTTTTGTCTGGATTTATCCGGATTTTTTATTTAGGCATAAACCTATATGGTTTAATAACCTCGCCGCTCTGCGGTGGCTGCTGGGGTGCGGAGTATTTGTTTCCCCGCATACGCAAATATTTCAAAGAGAAATCTTAGATACCGCAGGGTAGAACCCTGTGATCGTTTATTTTTTTTGGTTTCTTACATCAGTAAAGTATTTTTGTAATGTAGCAAGTTTACATTTTGGCAATTTGATATATTTATGTATTATTTCTGGAGTGAGATCATCGACATCATCCTTTGATTCACGTATAAAGCCTCTATCATAACAAAAATTAACTAATTCCCGAGCATTTCCAATAATAAGTTCATATTTTCCATCATCCGATTTTTTAATACGTCCAGCTAATTCAAGTTCATTAAGATAACTAATAGTTTTATGAGATATTTTATTATCCAATATATAATACTTTTGATTAGCCATTTCATACAAAGTATTATAAATATGTACAAATCCATTTGCTCTTTGTAAATCTTCATGTTTTTTCGTTATGAATGTATTAATATTATTAATAAAAGATGCTATATATTCTTTCTTTTTATCAATAGGATACTCATCTATTATAGCTTGAATTTTATTATCTTTATCGTGATGAATTTGTTTAAAAACTAAATCTTTTCCAAAATATATTTCAAGCGATGGACCATTTGCATCACAAAGTAAGTTTACTTTTAACACATCTACTTCTTCATTGATAGAAATAGTTTTTTTTTGTTCAGACATAAAAACTCCTTTAAATAATCATACTAATAAAAAATACTATACCAATTAATATCAGGCTGTTTTTTACGGTAACAAGCCTCCAAACATCTCAAGTTATGCCGTTTGTATCCGCTCCTTATCCCCAACAATTCTATGCTCACTATAATAATTAGCATAGTAATCAAGTTATGTCAAGTCTGGGATTGGAGTAATTTTCATCCACTTTGTCCTTCATATTGCTGTAAAATAATGCCGCCAGCCATGGAAAGTGAATTTGGCTGCTTCCTCCTCACGGATACCAGTTTTTACTAAAGCATCCCTTAGTGGTTCAAGAAATAGAGGGCTTTCCATAGGTTATCTACCATAGTACTGCTCCAAAGAATAAAGCTATCCATTGAGCAGCCATGTGGGTCTCGGGAAGCAAATCAATCAATTCCCGTATCAATGAAAGAAACGGAAGTTTAACTGTCCTGGGCTTGTTGTTCTTAGGCGGTTTAAGACTATCCTGATAATTCCATGAATGGCGTATATAGGGGCAATCGTTTCCCATGTCTTGAACTCTCAGTTCTTGAATCTCTCACGTTCTCATTCCAATCACCATAGCCAACATATTTGCCAGCCGAGCGCGTTCATCAATCCTTGTTTTGGTGAACATTGCTTTGACTAATTCCGGCGTAATTATCTGCCGTTCAGTATCTTCGCCGGAAAAACATAGTTAATCCGGCCCTAATGCTGTCATCAATTATTGCTTACATTTTGCTGTAATATCCGTCGTCCGTTGGGGTGTTTGATTTATCATCATCGTTAGATAAATTGCTCAGCCATTCCACCACTTCCTTTAATTGAAATTCTTCATCAATTTCAGGCATTGACATACCTTCTTCTATTCTGCTTTGATAAAACTCCGTCTTGCCTTTTCTTATCTTTTCATCTTCTTCAATTATTCCATTTATTTCTACTTCAGTATTGAAAACATACTTGTTCAACATAGAAATTATAGGCTCGGCGTATTCCTCCACGAATATTTTATTGTCCAGCCTGTTGACTTGTATGTATGTAGTTTTTGCATCGCCCCCCAGCTTATGGCCCATATAGTATTCCGCCAGGTCGTTATTCAAACCCAGCATTGTTCTAAATGTCTTTCTGAAAGAATAATAGGAGATGCCTTTCCCCGCATTTTTTATATCCTTTACTTTATCCTGCAACGCCTTGATATTTCCCTTCTCCAGTAATTCGGATAATATGTTAAAGTATCCTGAAAAATTATCATTATACTTTATAAGATATAAAATCAAATAAACCGCCTTATCAAAATATTTAAAATGTAAATAACCGTCGGCTTCCCCTGTGTCCTTATCCATTACCGCATTGCCGAACAAAAAGTCGGCATCTTTCAAGGCCCCGGAGAGTTCCTCTTTTTTACGAATGTAAGTTTTCACAGCATCGATAGTATAAGGATGGAGCGGGATTTTCCGGTAATTGCTTTCGTTTGTTTTATTATAGTATTCAGTCTTTTTGTTCCACACCTTTAGCAGAAAGGTTTCCTTCTCAGGGACTCCGATGAAGTCCTCCCTCTTAATTCTGGCTATTTCACTGTTTCTCATTCCGGTATTCAACCCTAAAATACAAAGCGTAACCGGCAGGACATATCCAGAAAAAAGTGTTTCTTGCCCCTTTTTGTTTAGTTTGGAAAAGGCTTCGGGATAAATATTTATATCGGAATTAAAGTTCATATCTGGATAATAGTTCTTAATTGTATGCTGAACAGCTAGGCCGATCAGCCTCGGAACGGGGAATATGCCTTTGAGTTTCTCAACAGGCAGGATTTCCGCATCATCCTTCTTTTGCGCCGCGTCCATCCGTATCAAAGCAGCGCCTTTTATATAAGGAAGTTTTGTAATAACCTCGTTTCGCAAGTGGTGTTCCAAAATACGAATGAGATAGTTTAGCTGGTTGTTTATATTTTTGTTTTTAAGCCCTTTTTTTTGAAGGTAAATCTTAAATTCGCTGTATATAATGTTCGTAATCCCGTCAACGCTCTCAACCTTCTTTTCATGTAAATAGGGGATTACATGCTTCTTAATGAACGACCTCGCTAATACTCTGGATTTATAGTCCAGTTCGCGCTTGTTATTTACGGTATCGATTTTTAAGTATTCAGACCCGTCTAAATAATAATCGGTGAGCATTTTATAAAAAGTACTCCCGCCTTTGGGCTTGTCTTTGTTCAAATCATAGAGTTTGAGCACATCCAGCCGGTTGTCGAAACCGAGCCTCACAGCCACATCAATAGCGGCGGTTTTGGTGGTATAGGTTGCCTTGCCTTGCGGTATTCTATTGCCGGACAGGTCTAATTTGTACCGAATTTTATATGAGAAACCTTCGGGGTATTTTGCAAGGTCCCTGTTGACGGTGGTAAGATCGAAATACTTTTTATATTTTCCGGTTAACGGGTCGAGTTCCTCTGCTGAATAAGCCATACCCATAATATCTTCCAAAGTAGCCCCGTATTTCAATAGGAGCTGGGATAATTCACATAATAGAGCATTGTTTACCATAATTTCTACACCCCCAAAAAACATTTACCGGTTCTTAGCGGTATAGAGAAAAAAGCGGGAGAACTGCCAAGGTCTAAAAAAGGTACAAAGAAGCGGAATTGGGTCATTTTGACACAATAAAATAAGAAGCAATAATATAGAAGAAACATAACGTATTTCTTCCCGCTTCATTTGTTTTTAGACCTTGACTTAGACCTTTTTTTCTAAGTTTTTTCAGCTAACTCCTTATAGCATAAGGAGTTAGCTAAACTTATGATGTATGGGTGGTGGGGAGCAATCCCAGTTACTTTAGTTCAAACCCGGCAAGCGGGGAGGTACAAGGGAAACGCCCGGTGGAGAGAGTAAACTGGTATGACGCAATAGTGTTCTGCAACAAACTGAGTATTACCGAAGGCTTGAGTCCAGCGTACCGCATATCGGGCAGTACTAATCCATCTGATTGGGGAACAGTGCCTACGAGCAGCAACAGCACATGGAATGCAACGGTAGTTGTGAGCGGTTCCAACGGGTACCGATTACCGACTGAAGCGCAATGGGAATACGCGGCGAAGGGGGGAAACGGTACGCCTGGGAATTACACGTATTCGGGGGGCAACACGGTTGGTGATGTGGCTTGGTACAGAGGTAACAGCAACTACATGACTCATGAAGTAGGGAAGAAGAAGCCTAATGGGCTCGGCATTTACGATATGAGCGGGAACGTGTTGGAGTGTTGTTGGGACTGGTCTGGGAACTACTCAAGTGAGACGCAGACGGATCCGGCGGGGCCTAGTGCTGGTGCTCTCCGGGTGACTCGCGGCGGGAGTTGGAACTATGATGCCGTCTACACGCGCTCTGCGTTTCGGGAAACTTACAACGCGTACAACAGGAGCGACCTCATTGGCTTCCGTTTGGTGCGCCCCTAAAAAAATTAGGAATGAGGAGTGAGGAATTAGGAATAAAGCGAAATTAGCAAGCGAGGGATAGATTCCTCATTCCTAATTCTTCTAAGGGTAGGAGCAAAGGGTAGTTAGCCCAAAGGAACGCATATGGTGACATCATGTGCTGCAATGGATTCTGCACACTGAAGTTTTCAGTGTTTTGAATACCCGCCCGTTGGGGCGGATAGCCTACATGGCGTTAGGTACCATGTTGGCTAACTATAATAACATAAATTTTTTGGAGGCTTTATTATGACTTGTCCGGAGTGTAGACATGAAGTTTCAAGTTCGGCGAAAATGTGTCCTAATTGCGGGCACCAGAATAGTTGTTCTAGGTGTTATGGGATTGGTTCTTATACCTGCACCTACTGCCACGGAAATGGCCGGGTTATAAATCAATTTACACATGATAGTGACTTGGCACTGGGAGGAACCCCTTGCCCAAGATGTAACATGAGCGGGAAGGAAAGATGCATACAATGCGGAGGCACCGGGGTATTTTTGGGGTAACGCAAAGCTGACAGCTACTACAATTCGGTCGCGTCGTTGTCAGGTACGCGCATGGTGTCACATGAATCGCGTAGTGCGCTGGTCATCAGCGGCCTACGCTACCGGTAGCGTGGTTAGGTGTATACGCACATAGTACCAGATACCATGTGCGGCTACCTTGTTGAACCGCCGGACAGCTTCGTATGAAGCTAAACCGGCTGTTTATAACCCGCCCGTTGGGCGGGAAACCTGTTCTTGAGGGCAAAGGAGTCTTTTATGGATGATTTTGAGGCATGGGAAAAGATGAAGGAGTATGAAGAAGGAAGGGGTGCAAATCAAAGCCTCTACGATGCTATTGGGAAAACAGTAAGCAAACAGTATGAGGGTATTAACAATTACGTGTGTGATTCGTGTCATGAGTTTTTTATGAACGATAGAGCACAATGCCGCAACTGCGGAAGTTGGAATACTCGTAGAATTTAAACCGAGTATCTCTTCAGGAGGTATAACCATGAGCAGACCAAACGCCAAAACGGGATGGTGTCCTTTTTACGACCACTCATTCGACAAATGCTACCTGGCGGAAACCACACCGGCATCAGGCACTCGCGAGCAAAAATGCAAATCAGACTCGAAGTGCAAGACTTGCGGTAACTATGAAGCATGGGCCAGCGGCAGCAACTACAGGGGGAAGTAAGGCATCTGCTAAACCGGCAGCAGGCTGTACGGCAATGGTTCTGTTACCGGTTTAGACTTTGCAAAAAAGAGTACGGCAGGCGGCGTTCCTGTATTAACGTCA
>Ga0268262_10004953_pt1 | contig 13441 bp, 10 predicted proteins | sample TergutNc150P3_FD_190354 | JGI IMG/M metagenome (GOLD analysis project Ga0268262, IMG submission 190354) | Nasutitermes corniger P3 segment gut microbial community from laboratory colony in Florida, USA - Nc150 P3 (SPAdes) (version 2) | ecosystem: Host-associated > Arthropoda: Insects >... | reverse complement strand
CCTGCGTGTTAAAAAAAGTATTAAGAGCCAGAATACCGCGGAAAGCAAGCGTCGTCAAAAAAAGATTGGCGAGAGGCCATACGCTGAATTTAATCGCGTAACCTAAAGAGCATAAAAGATAAATAAGAGACCCTACATATAACAGGTAAGAATAAATACCCTCCGAAAATTTGCGTTGAAACATTTCGGCATTAAGTCTTACGTCAATATCAATATCTCTTAAAAACCAAGGCGTATCGTCGCCGAAGGGGACATGCGGAAGATCAACTTCCGGGCTTCCCACTCGGCTATAGGCGAGCGGTTGATCCGGTATCGATATTACGCGAGGACCAAGAGGGTCGACTGTCCCATTCAACAAAACAATAGCCGTTTCATTTCTGTTCAATGTGTTTGAGAGTATCACCCCTTTCCCGCCCAAAGATATAGCCGGACTACTCTTAGCGGGCGGCACGAATTTCCAATGCTCCAGAGCGGTGGAAATTCCAAAACAAAAAAGAAACGACATAGACATTACAAATATAATCGATATTGGGGCAATATTTTTTTTCCTTACCGAATAATTTAAGGATATGATAATAGAACAAAACAATGACAAGGACAGCGCCCAATGCGAGGCTGTAATAAGCAGAGTTAGCAAAGTTTCAGGTTTTGGCGGTAAAATCTTTATCCATTCAATACGAAGAGATAAGAACTTTATAGCCGCTACTATCACAAAAGTAATGATGAAGGTAAGGGTAAAAAATATAATTAATTTCGCTAAATTCTTCACATTATAAGTTTAATACGGCAGAAACGCACGCGCAAGGGCATTTACCCTCTTTTCTTATTGAGAATTATTAAAAAAAAGGGCATAATTAGGCATGAACACTCAAATAGCGGTCTTGGGCGCGGGCGCCTGGGGGACGGCAATCGCAAAAGTCATTGCCGAAAAAGAGAAAGATGTCATTATCTGGAGTTATGAAACAGAAGTAAGGGATGATATAAACAAAAAAAGGCGAAATTCAAGATTTTTACCCGATGTTGAACTACCCAAAACATTAAAAGCGACGTCAAATATCGAAGAAGCGGTAGAAGGCAAAGACTTCCTGATTTTCGCGGTTCCGTCTTTATTCCTGCTGGACACATTGAAAAAAACCCTTTCCGTGAATTCCATAAGAGAGGGAAAAACCGTTATCGCCGTATTAACAAAAGGCTTCCTGCCTTCCGAAAACGGTCCCCGTCTGATTCTTGAAACAATGGAAGATTATCTGCCCGGTTTTTTCCACCATTCCCTTGTCTATATTTCCGGTCCGAGCCACGCCGAGGAAGTATCACGTGGAAAATTGACAGGGCTTATCGCCGCAAGCGAGAACGCAAAAAACTCTATCCGTTTTAGAGATTTATTAAGAAGCCAGCAGTTACTGGTTTATTCATCGCTTGATGTCAGAGGAGTACAGGTTGCCGCGGCGACAAAGAATGTTATAGCGATCGCGTTTGGAATGTTGGACGCGATGAAGCCTATGGCAAAATTCGATATGTTCGGCGACGGAACCGATTCGCTTTTGCTTGCGGCTGGATTAAACGAGATACAGATACTCGGCAAAGCATTAGGCGCAACTCATCCTGAAACATTTACATCGATTTCCGGAATCGGCGATTTAGACGTAACTTGCCGTTCAGTCTTTGGAAGGAACAGGCGTTTCGGCAGGGACATAATCGAAAAAAATATTCTTAAACCGTATAAAAACATTGATGAGCTTTTAGCCCGAATCGGAGAGATCGGCTATTTACCGGAAGGAGTAGCCGCGGCGAAGTATGTCCGTGTTCTTGCTGAAAAACACAAACTTAAAATGCCTATTTCCATCGGGATATGCAAACTCTTGAACAGAGAAATTGAACCGCACGAATTTATAAAAAAATCTATCAGCGGATTGGGTTAAGAAATAATGTTTGAGAAACTAACGGGAAAAATTTCCGACGCTCTGCGTTTTGTTACAGGCAAAGCGTCAATCAACGAAAAAAATATTGAGGACGCCGTAGAAGCCATTAAAATGGCTCTTCTGGAAGCCGACGTAAACCTTCGCGTTGTACGCCGTTTTGTAAACTCTACTATCGAAGAAGCAAAGGGCGAAAAAGTTTTACGCGCGGTTGATCCCGGTCAGCAATTTATTAAAATTATCCACGACAAATTGGTTTCCTTCCTTGGAGACGAAGACCCCGCAAGCCGCGCTTTAAAATTAAAAGGTCCCGATGTTATATCGACAATTTTAATGCTTGGTTTGCAAGGTTCTGGAAAAACCACAAGCGCGGCGAAACTTGCTCTGCGTCTTAAAAAAGAGGGACGCAAACCGCTGCTTGTAGCCTGCGACTTAATCCGTCCCGCCGCTATGGAACAGCTTGCCGTACTCGGCGGACAGATAGGAATCCCTGTTCACAAAGAAGACGGCGCAAAGGACAGCGTAAAAGTTTATAAAAACGCCTTATCATGGGCAAAACAAAATATGATCGATACCCTTATCATCGACACAACGGGACGAATGCAAATTGACGAACCGATGATGCAGGAGCTTTCCAATCTTAAAAACGCCGTATCTCCCGATGAAATGCTTTTAGTAGCCGACTCGATGACGGGACAAGCCGCCGCCGACATAGCAAAAACATTTGACGAAAAAATCGGGCTTACGGGAGTAATCTTAAGCAAGTTCGACTCCGACACACGCGGCGGCGCGGCTCTCTCGCTGAAAACAGTAACAGGAAAACCTTTAAAGTTTACAGGCACCGGAGAAAAGCCGGAAGATTTTGAACCCTTTCACCCCGAAAGAATCGCCGGACGCATACTCGGCATGGGCGACGTTGTAAGTCTTGTAGAAAAAGCGCAGGAAGTAATTGACCAAAAAGAAGCGCTGGAACTCCAGAAAAAAATGGAGAAAGAAAACTTCACTCTTGACGACTGGCTTAATCAAATTCGCTCCCTAAAAAAAATGGGTTCTCTGCAAAAAATGTTAGAGATGATTCCCGGTATGCAAGGACAGATAAGCGAAGACGACATTGATAAAGCCGAATTAAAACAGCAGGAAGCGATTTTAAGCTCCATGACGCTTAAGGAGCGCAACAATCACTTGATTATCGGACCGCCGCGAAGAAGCAGAATCGCGCGTGGTTCGGGAACGTCCGTCGCCGAGGTGGCGAGGCTGTTAAAAAAGTTTGAAAAAATGCGCGGCATGATGAAAAAAATGGCGAAGGGCGCGAGGGGCGGCGGGATGCCGGGGATGCCCGGTATGCCGGGAATGTTTTAGTAGTAAAGAATTTTACCACGAACACCACGAACTTTTAGTACATATCTTGTCGTTGTTCGCGCTGGTTCGTGGTTATAAAAATAAAAGAGGAATGTAATAATTAAATTTTATTCTCTTTTATCCAAGCGACAATCTCATCAACCTTACCAAAGACAAGTCCTGTTACCGTATCCGCGCAGCCGTAGTAAATCGCAACTCTGCCTGTGTCTTTGTCTATGAGCGCGGCTACAGGGAATGTAACATTTGGCACATCGCCGGCTAATTCATAAATTTCGCGCGGGTTGATGATGTATGGTTTGGGGCGCGCTATAACTTTCCATGGCTTTTCAAGATCCATTAATGCTGCGCTGAATGAGTACACAAAGCCGTTGCAGCTTGTCAGTACTCCGTGATAAAAAACTAACCAGCCTTCCGATGTTTCAATGGGGCAGGGACCAGCGCCTATCTTTGTGCTTTGCCAGCCGCTTGTCGGCGACATAACATGACGATGTTTGCCCCAGTAAATGAGATCGGGGCTTTCGGAATAAATTATATCGCCGAAGGGGGTATGCCCTGAATCGCTGGGACGGCTGTACATTGCGTAATTTTTTCCAATCTTGCGGGGGAAAAGGGCTCCGTTCCTGTTGAAGGGCATCACCACATTTTCCATTTGATAAAATTTTTCAAAATCTGTTGTATAGCCCAAGCCTAGGCAGGGACCATGATAACCGTTACACCACATTATGTAGTAACGATCTTCTATAAAAATAACGCGTGGGTCGTATTTGTAATCGGAATCAGGTATGTCGGGGCTTGTTTTGATAAACTTAATCGGTTCATCTTCAATAACCCAGTTGATTCCGTCTTTACTTCGCCCGGCGTGAATCTCCATCTGACGCGAAGTATCATCGCAGCGGAAAACGCCCGCAAACTCGCCCTTAAAAGGAACAACAGCGCTGTTAAAAATGCTGTTAGACCTTAAAGTTAAATCCCTGGGAATAATCGGGTTTTTTGAAAACCGCCACATCAGCTCCTTTTTGGGGTCGCTGTCAGACGGTCTGTCTTCCCAAGGAATGTTCGGCAGACTGTATCCGTTTACGATGATACTCATGCGTTCAATTACAGTCCGTTTGCGTCGGCAATTAAGGCGTTCCAGTTATTTGAAACTTTTTCAACTAACTGCGCCGGTTCGCCGTCATGCCACCAGATTTCCCACGCGATACCGCCGCGGTTAAGTCCGGGAACATGAAGGTGATACTTCCACTGCCAAAGTTTCTGGTCGCGGATTAAAGCAATTGTTTCATCAACGGCTCTTCTGTCTCTGTAGTTGGGATATTCCGCAAGTCTCCAGTTATCATCGGGAGGAGTTACCCAAGCCTGATAAGCCCAAATAATCGCGTCAACCTGATCGTCTGTATATCCCTTGGCGGGAATTACTCTTACGTTTTCATCGTTAAATACTACATAGTTCTTTGATTTGGGTCCTTTCGGCGGAAGAACCATGCCCCAGTCATCTTTCATGTTACGAAGATCGTTTGTCGCCAAATATTGCTGATCAATACGCATTGCGACTTTCCCGTCGTTAAATTCAGGAATGTGCCAGTTCCAGGGAGTATTGTCTCCTGCCGGTTTTGGCTTCATAATTTTTGCGTCTCTTAATTGCATATAAAAACGAACAGCTTCAATAAATTCAGGTCTGTTTGAAGTGTTATAAAGCATTCCATTCTTGTCTTTATTAACATACATTGCGCCGTTACTGGAAACAAACGCGTCCAGAATTTCTGTGGAAAGATCCGCCGGCATCGCGTATGTATCGGGAATACCGTCGTTGTTTATATCCCTTGTAAGTTTCTTGGCAATCTCAAGGAATTTATCCCATGTCCATTGTCCTGATTTCTGAAGATCATATAGAAGGTTGGGATCAAGTCCGGCTTCTTTAAATAATCTCTTGTTAAAGAACACACAAGCGGCGTGCTGGCTTCCGCCGTAACCTTCGGCAAAAGCATAAGAGTCTTGAGTGCGTCCATTTTTAAATTGAAAAGCTGTTGTAACGGATCTGTTCCATTCAACAGGAGTAGTAGCTTTCCAATCAACAGCTTTGCTTTTTCCTACAGGATAGATAAGGTTCTGGCGATACAAGGCAAGCGCCCAATCCGGCTGCAATACAAAAATTGTAGCGGCGGGTTTTCCTGCCATAATTGATGTCGCAGAAATTTGCGGCATTTCATTCCAGCTTGCAATGTTTTTGTCCATCATTGTAAAGTTGTATTGCTGTAAAAGTCTTTTGCGATAGTCAAGTTGTTTTTCCTGATACTCGCTTCCTACCCATTGATTTGTCGGCGGTGTAGCTTTTGTATCGTAGCTATGCCACCAGTTGCCTACAACAATGTTCATTCCTCTAAGCGTATTGCCGACTTTACCAGGCGCTTTTGGAACCTGTTGAGCAAATACCGAAGTAACGCTGCAGAGTATTAACACAAGGACAAAACAAGTTAGTAAAATGTTTCTTCTCTTCATTTTCTTCCTCCATAAAAATATATTATCTCAAGCGGCATTCGCAACGCGATTCCGCATTGAAACCTTCATTAAAACCCAAATAAAATATATTGGGTTACATCTTTATTCCCGTCTGACTCAACGATTCGACAAACGCCCTTTGCGCTACTAAATACAGAATGATCAGCGGCGCAAGACACATAAGCATACCTGTCGCTATCATCGCCTGAACATAACCCACAGGCGCTGTTGAAGCTACAGCGGCTCCTGATACCGAATTCACCGCCGCCCACCATTGACTAACCCTTTCCGCTATCGAACCAAGTCCGCTGGATAACATTCTGTAATTATTTAAGAACAATGTGGAAAAGAAAGAATCCGTCCATTGCCACACAAAGGAAAAGAGGAAACATGAGGTAAGCATCGGACTTGCGTCCGGAATCATAATTTGAATAAACGTTCTGAATTTACCGCATCCATCCACCCATGCCGCTTCTTCCAACTCTTTCGGCATGCCTCTAAAGTACTGTCTTAACATAAAAATATATAATCCGCTCTTTAGCCCCATACCTGTCGCGGAAAGAAGCCAGAATCCAAAAACGCTGTTTAATAAATTAACAGGTCCACCCGTAACCAGACGGAAAATTCCGAATATATCGAAAAAGTGAAAATTCAAATACAGCGACGCCATAATTGTATGAGGCGGAATAACAATGATTAACATTACGCAGAAAAACCAAAAACTCTTAAGAGGGAATTTATAACGGGCAAACCCGTAAGCCGCAAGGGTACAAGCCGCAATTTGAAGAATCGAGCTTACTGTTACTATACTGACAGTTTCAAAAAGAGAGCGCCAAAAAACCAATAACTGACTTGCCGTTCTGTAATTATTTGTTGTAAAGTTTCGCGGGATACTGATTACCGTACTGTCATACAAATCCTGTTCAGCCATAAAACTGACGCTTAATTTATCAAGCAGCGGCTGAATAATTAAAAAGCACATTCCAAAAAGAAGCACCGCGCGGCATACCTTAAAAATAATTTCCAGCGCTTTTTTCTTTTTGTGATAATTACGGGATATATTTCCCCAATTTTCAGTATGTTCGTTGTTATAAGTAACTTCACTCATAATAATATACCCTCTTGGAAATTATAGCCATCGCAATTCCAATAATAGAAATTACGGCAAGGAAGTAAACCCATGCCATTGCCGTTCCAAAACCAAAGTTCATCATTCTTATTGTGGTAAGATTTATTTTTGCCATAACACGGTTATCCGTTCTGATAAAATAATCTACAACGCTGTAAACTATGTTAACAAGAATTAAAGAGCTAACCATGGGGAATGTAATTTTCCAGAAACATTCCCACGCGGTAGCGCCTTCTATTTTTGCCGCCTCAAACATACTTGGCGGAATTGTTTGCAGCGCGGACAGGAAGATAATTATCTGAATACCGGAAGCCATAGCAATAGCATAAATCTGATTAATAATGCGGAATATATAACCCATAAAATCGCTTGCCGCGCCTTCCGCGACCAGAATATCTTCAAGCACTTTTGTAACAGACGACTTCATTAAATTGCCTTCTTTAATAATGTCCGCCATGCTGTTTAAGAGCGAATTGTTTGTTTCCAATCCTATCATAACACCCGATGAAAGAATTACAGGCAGGAAGAAGACGGCGCGCACAAAGCCTCTTGCTTTAAATTCCTGATTCAAAATAAGAGCGACAAACAAACTGAAAATTATAATCGCGGGAACAATTAAAACCATACGCGCAATTTCTTCAACAAGAAATCTGTTAAATTCCGGATCAACGGCTACAACGCGGATAACATTTTCCAAGCCGACATTTTCCATAGAAAATCCCTGCTTCTCAACGTCAATTTTTACATTACTGAACACCATCTGAAGAGATTCCACAATGGGAAAAAACATAAAAGCAAAAAATCCGATTAAAAACGGAAGTAAAAATATATATCCGGTAATCGCGTTTTTTCCTTCAAGCGTCAGTGATAATTTATCGCCTCTTTTGATAAAATACATTATTCCCCCTGCCTTATTGACCTTTTCTAAGCACAGTATATGTGTCAGCGCTAAGATTATTACCGTTAAACCTGTAATCGTTATCGCTTGCGTTAACAACAACCCTTGTTCCGTCTTCATATTCAGTAATTGTTACATCAGGCGCTAAGATTACATGATTCACAATCCGCTGATTATAAAGACGCCCAAAATCAGCGTTAAACTTCTTGTAAAGAGCGTCAGCGTCTCCTACCCATTTTTTGTATTCATTGGCATAGAATTGACGGAATTTAGTTTCCTGCAATTCTGCGGTTTCTTCTTCCATAAAACTAAAATAAAGTCCCGCTCCGCTTTCAACTGCCTTTAAAAGATTTTTAGTGTAATCCTCAGCCAAGTTTATGGCTTTTCCCGTGTAAGGCACTATTCCATGAAGAACAATCGGCAGGAAAGGCACTGAAGTATCCGTAATGCCGAAGCTATGCTCTGTAATAATCATATCCGTAATAATATTAGTCCAGGGAGCCGCGTAAACAAATCCCGCGTTTACAAGTATTTTATTATCCGCCTGATACATTTCTTCAAATTTTTTCTGCCGCATCAATATTGACGCCTCGCGGCTTACATGCCGTCTTTCGTGATAATCTCCCGCAAGTTTTGAACCCATATTTCTAAAAGCGATATTATTAATCTTATAGCTTTTTGCCTGTTTCTGATAACTATTTATCATTCTTTGAGTTGCGCCGGGACGGGCAAGATAATTAAGTTTACCCCACAATTTACGTTCGCCGAACCAGACAAAACTATACGGATAACGCTGTACTCGCTCGCGATTCACATAACGGGCGGCGTCGCTGTAAAGATTGAATCCGCTGAACGCTTTTACATCCCTCATAAACATAAAATCAACTTCAGGATAAACTATAAAATTACTTTGTTCCGCCGTACTGATAATATGTTCAAAATCTCTCTTACTGCCAAGCGCATTAATCAATTTAATTTTTGCCGGCACTGTATGATCTACGCTGCGGTTAAACCAGCCGTTTAATTTTACATGGACATTTTTCCATCCAAAACCGGCAAAATCTTTAACCATTTTTTCCGTATCTTTATAAGAAGTAAGTTTTAAAGGAAGATCAAAAGGAAGTCCAAGACGATGCTGCGTTTTATTAACAGCGCCGATAATTTCCACCGCTGTCGGAACCCCGTCTGTAACATGCCTATTCTGAAGAACCGGATAATTTTTTAAAAGCCATGAACGGTATTCTTTCGCCATACCCATATATCCCGGTTCCGCGCATGGCGTATAACGCAGGGTGATATTTTCGCCTTCGGGAAGAGCTGCTTCATACAGATATACCGCACGCTGGTTTCTGCCCGCAATATCCATTAACGCGCCGTGAACTATATCAAAAAACGGATATACAATGTTCCACGATGAATTACGTCCCGATACGTCGGCGCGCACGCTGGCGTAAGCGGAACCTTCTTCTATGACGCAGAACAGCGAGGCTCCGTTTTTATGAACGCCGAACGCCGGGAACAGCGCTTTATTATCGCTGATAACGGCTTCGCGGGGCATTGCCTCGTCCCAGCCGTAAACTCTTATATTGTAAGGAAGTTGATTTTGTTTTTGATTATTAAAGTATATTAATGATCCGCTTCCGTCGGGAACCAGCATATATCCTGTATCAGCAGTACTGCCGCAGCCCATAAAAGGCAATAAGGCTAATTGTGTAATCGGATAAGCCGCGCGGAAACCTATTTTATCAAATGGGACGTTAACTATTAACGATCTTCCGTCAAGAATATAACGAAGCGTAATACTAAAAGCCGGTTTTACGGCTCCTCCGGAAAGTTCATAGCGCATGGAATCTTCGACAAAATCTTCCATAGTATAACCAGCTTTCTTAAAACTCTCCTCCGCTTCTTCTTTCATAAAATCGGGAGAACCTACCCGCAATACCCACAACTTTATTTTTGCAAGTTCCGGAAATTCAGCCAGAAGTTTATCTTTGTCGTCGTTCATGCGCAAATTATTAATATCATAAAGACGGTATGTAGACTCAACTATCCCGCGTTCATCCCATTCCATTTCATCAAGATATACATTCATTCTTTCTTCGGACATAGCCGGCGGAATACGATAATTACGGGCAAGATCGCCTACTGTGTACCGCACTTCCAAAGCGCCGTCTACTACTTCATATTCGTATGCTCCGCGCTGAACGCTGTAAACACCCGATTGCAGAGTCATACCGACGCCGGAATTATCGGCGTAATCCAAAGAAAACTGGGATTCCATTAATTGTCTTGTAACGACATCGGTCATCTGATCGCCGGAAGGATTTGAAGGATTTGAACGCCATTGTACGCCGGAAGATTTATCCGTAAGAATTATTTCCGCCGTATCCGGCAAAAAGCGCAGATTTAAATAGTTGTTTTCCAAAACAACATCTTTTTGAGCTTTTGCGTCTTCTGATATTTCATACATCAACACAGGCTTTGGCTTTGCCGTTCTCGCGTTACAGGAAACAGCCAAAAACGAGATTAAAATTAATAACAGCCATGCAAATTTTTTCACCTGTCCTCCTATATCAACCTGAACAATATTTCTTTATACAGCGATACAAAGTAAGAAACAGCATCGCTTATAAGGCTGAAAAATATTACAAATATAAACACCATTACTCCCATTCCCACTATCGTAAGCAGGCTGGAAAATACTGTTTTTACAAGACTGTAATCGTGAACCATCATCATACCGGCAAGTATAAGTATACCCGTCCATATAGCGGCAAAACTCGCAAGCACCCAATAAATCGCGCCTTCATCGAAAGTGATAAACTGGCTTAACAGTATCATAATCGCGTTGATGATTACGTACGGCGTGAGCGCGTAACAAACGGACATATAAATTTCAAACATTCTTCCCTTGCCGTCCATTAGAGTTGTAAGACTCCAGTTCGCGACAGTCCACAATCCTACGGGCAAAAGAATTCGCAGAGCGACAATGACAGAGTTAAAATATTCCATGTTTATTGTAACAAACTGAAAATTGGTTAATGTAAGGCGAAGAACTTCCACTATAACGGCAAGACCGATTATAACATTCGCCGCGCCTATAGAACCGCGTTTTTCATGCGTTAAATCCCAAAAACCATCAAGCGGATGCGTGCAAACATACAACGAGTATTTAAGCGTTTTTCCCAGGTGTTTCCACCATTCTTTATTATTAAGGTATTTCATGCTTCCTTAATCTCCTTGATGGTTTTAATTGTAAATGGAATAGCAAACGGCAGAGCGATAGCCAGCCCGATAATTAAAAGTATCCACCAGAGGTTTTCTTCCGTCCATTGCTTGCGGTACAACTGGAAAGCTTTTCCGTAACCTTCGCGGTAATGTTTTAACTTATAATATTTCATGGCTTTTTGAAATTCTTTTTGCCTAAGAGCGGCGCGTCCTATTCCAATGTACGCTAAATCATAATTTCCGTTCATTTTTAAAACTTCTTCCCAAAGCACCGCCGAAGTATCATAACGACCGGCTTTGTATTCATCTAACGCATTGTTAATTAACTCGCCATACGTTGTAAGATCAAAACGCGTAAGAGTAGCGGCTCTTGAATCAAGCGCGTATAAAGAGTATCCCATTCTGTCAAGCGCGCTCGGCTGAAGGAAAGAACCCTCGCGATTACCGACTCCGCCGAAAGCGTATAATAGATTTCCCTGAAAATCGTACATAAAAATACGTCCGCGCGCCCTGTCAAAACAAGCGTAAGAATCGTTATCAAAAGCTACCACGTCGATAAAACGGGAACGTCCTCGTATGCCCGCCGCGTTACCTTCAGCTAAATCGCCTACCGGTTCTTCATAACCGTTACGAATCAAAATATCCTGTCCCATCGCGTTAAGCCGCCTGACAGGACGCGTCTGCCCCGTAGAGTTGGTAACATAAACAAATCCTTCTTTATCCATAGCGACATTGCTGTACTCCGTCGGAATAAAAAGATCCATGCGTTCTTTTTGCGCCTGAGTAGAAAGAAGTTTCCATATATAATCAACGGGACTGACAACTACTTTATTCGCGCCCATATAACCGGAAAATTCCCACCGATTGTCAAACTCCATAAGTCCTTTGTTGATGTTTTGCGCTTGAATAAAAACACGGTTTGCAAAATCAACAACTATTTTTACGGGAATAAAATCCGTAAATTCGTCAAGGCTCTCATCGTCTGGTTTTCCGATTGTACTAATATATTTCCAGTTATTATCAAGTATAAGCACACGATTGTTATTAGTGTCCGTAATATAAAGATTTCCGTCTCTGTTTTCAAAAATATCCATAGGATAATTAAACGGCGATTCTTTTCCGTTAATAACCACAGAAGAAACATTCGCTTTAACGGTATGCTTGCCGTTTTCATCAACTTCGATTTTCAGTATCCGGTTATTGCCTGAATCGCAGATGTAAATGCGGTTTTCGCGGATAAATAATCCTTGAGGATCCCTAAAGTGACCCACTCCCAAAGAAGTTCCGAGTATATAATCACTCACGCGATATGCGTCGGGCGAAGCGACTTGTTCCCACCAAAAATCATAATTGTAGGTGTAGTTGGTAGGCTCTGCAAAAACGGAAACCGCCGACAAGCACATAACAAGAGTAATTGCACATAACAAACCAAATCTAAAAGTATTTTTCATTCTTTTATCCCCGAATTTGCCATAGTTTGTAAAACATTGCTTTGCGCGAATATAAACATCACAAGCGGAACAATCATTACAAAGAGCGTTACGGCGGCTCCTACGCCGGCGCGCGCGATACCGCCTGTGATAATTTGACCAAGAGAGTACGGCAGAGTTTTTAATTGTTCAGAGTATATATAGTTGGACGCTCTCGCGTTCCAAAGGTTTTGAACGGAGAAAATCATTACGGTAAGCCACGCCGGTTTAATCATCGGCAGAACTATCCATATAAAAATACGAAACTCTTTTGCGCCGTCTACCTTTGCCGCTTCCAGCAAAGTATCCGGTATGGTGTCGATAAATTGCTTTAATAGGAAGAATCCCATCGGCATAGCGAACGCCGGAACAATTACGGAAAGATAAGTATCCACCCAGCCTAGTCGCGCCATAACAAGGTAGTTGGGAATCGCCGTTACATAACCTGAGAACATAAGGGTTATGATTACGCCGTTAAAGAAAATCTTTGAACCGGGGAATTTGTATTTTGAAACAACAAACGCGCCCATAGACGCGACAATAATCAAGCCGACAGTTCCGACAACCGTGATAAATACCGTATTAAAAATATAACGCGAAAATGTAACCCACGATTTACTCATAAGAATAAACAGATCCTGAAAGTTATTTATTGTCGGGCGTTTAACAAAAAGAGTGGGCGGAAAACGGAAAATTTCATTTAACGGCTTAAACGCGTTGTTAATCGCAAAAACAAGCGGATAGGCGAAGAAAAGCCCAAAGACAGTGAGGATAGCGATAATAAACGCGTCGCCTCCGTATGAACGGTTAAGTCTTCTTCCGCCGATTAATTTCTTAGGTTTTTTAATCATATTAAGTTCCCACCCGTTTAAGCATTTTTTGAATAATCGTATTTATTACAATCATTGTAAAAAACAATATTGTAGCGATAGCGGAAGCGTAACCC
>Ga0268262_10004952_pt1 | contig 13443 bp, 14 predicted proteins | sample TergutNc150P3_FD_190354 | JGI IMG/M metagenome (GOLD analysis project Ga0268262, IMG submission 190354) | Nasutitermes corniger P3 segment gut microbial community from laboratory colony in Florida, USA - Nc150 P3 (SPAdes) (version 2) | ecosystem: Host-associated > Arthropoda: Insects >... | reverse complement strand
ACGTTGTAAGCAAAGACGTTTTTAGAGTTACAGTGAGTCCTGTTGTAAAATGCAATGAATTCCGAGATAAAGCGCTGGCGAAGATTACCAATGAAGAAGAAGACAAAAAACAAGCGGTTGTAAACGAAATAATGAACGAACTCGAAAAAATGCATGTTATCGCAGAAGCAGAAAGATTAAAGAGTAAAACTTATAAATAAAAATAAAAGATAATCGGAATGAATTCCGGCGTTAACTCCTCGGCATTGGGCGGTATCAGATACGCCTCCGGCGCTTTTTCTTAGGGGATTTTACCTATGTTTTTGTCTATATTAAACGTTCGTTTATTCTATACAATTATAAGTAACACCTGTAATAATATATTACCACAAATTTTTAGTTTTGTAAAACAAAATTTAAAAAGAAATACAAAAAATCAATAAATACTTTCTGCAAAATAAAACAGTTTTTCACCTATAAAGCTGTATAGAATAAACGAACGTTTATTTTATACAGGAAAATGAGGTGAAATTCTTAGTACATGGAGAGAAAAAAATGGCGAAGAAAAAACTCTTGATTGGCTTACTGGCAGTAATGCTGGTTCTTGGCGGGTGTCCTGAGTCTGAAGAAAGTGTGAAAGACGACGGTAAGGACGCACCTAAGACAGTTAAGTACGAAAGTACGGATACCGCAGGGAAAACGTATATTTTTATTATCACTGTAAGCGGTTCCGGAGTCGCGGAAGGCGACACTTATGTGATTACGATAAAGGAGGCAGGACAACCTGATAAGGTCATCACAGGTACTGTTTCCTCTAATGCTAACGGTACTTTGACGCTAAAACAGAACGGCAGTGAAGAGCCGCTTAGCGTAACCGTCGGCAACGGACAGATGACGGCAATTAACGGACCTATAGCTGTTGAGGGCGGAGAACCAATAACCGCGCCGGGACCGCTCACGCCGAGTAACAATAATAATAACAACAACAACGGTGGAGGCGAGATAAACACAGGCGGCAACTGGCTTCAAAGAAAAGAAATCAATTACAAAGTGGACGGCGGAGAGGCATCTGTTTCCAGTGAATCAAATTATAACTGGATTATATATCGTATGACAAGCAACATGGATTATGAACAAAAATATACTTATACTTCTACTGGCAGTTCAGGAACGACTACTACCTATAACGTCCACTATATTGTAAGAGTCACAAGCAACACGAATTATGAACAAACACAAACACAAACATCTACCACGACAGACAGCTCAGGAACGATGACTTACCAGTCTTCTGCTTCTTACCAGCAGATTCGAAATGGACAGACTGGTACAAGTACACAAACATCTGAAGTTACTTATTCTGATGGACGATTTCAAAAGCAAACCCAAACGTATACAATTGAATTTGATGCAACAACCGGCTTGGATTTAAGGTATGCGGGTACTGTTACGACTGATTCCAATATACCAGGCTATACCTCGGGTACTCAGACTGTCGAACGAACTTGGACTATTGAGTTGCTCAGTGATACCGGCGGGATAAAGACCTACAAATATCATCGTACCAGTGAAGACGAAGGGAATTATATTGTATATAAATACCAAAACGGCAGAAGGGTGGAATATAGCGAATATAATAATGGTGTGTTAAGTTATACCACGACCTACGACAATAACGGCAGAGAGGTGGAACGTAAAAATTATAGTAATGGTGTGTTAAGATCTACCAACACAACAACCTACAACGACAACGAAACAATCAAAAAGTATAATGTAGGTGATTATGATGAATATACTGAAACAGAAACCCGTGTGACTATCAAGGAAGGTTTAAATGTGACAACAGAAAGTAAAGTATATAAAAATCCAAACACAAATGATTATTGGAAAAATTGCTATTCTGAGACGGTTACTGTTTTATCGGACACCGGTTCAGAAGTGGTTGTGCGTATGCAAAGACTTAATTACGGTAATGGTTACGGCGGTAATAAAGTGCTAACCAAACAAACGGATACAACTTACAGAAAATAGAGGAGTCCTCATGTCGCTGAGCTTGTCGAAGCGACCTGCTTCTTATTGTTTTTTTGCCGCTTTCTCCCACAAAAAACAACATAATTACCCAATAAATCGCAAGATAAGGAGGTAATTTAATATGACAAAGACAAATGATATTGATATTGAAATTGAAGTTGACGATGGTGGGTGACAGGCACGGTTTGCGTTACCTCGTTTTGCACTACAATGTTGTATTGTTATGCTGATGATTTAATGTTATATTTACTTTATAGGAGAAATATTATGACAAACCGAGCTACTTTGTTACAGGAAATTGAAACACTTCCGGCAAATTGTGTCGGCGAAGTAATAGATTTCGTCACATGGATAAAACATCACAAGCTTTCACAAATATCGGAAACCATGTTATTGAGTGAAAAAGCCTTATCAAAAGATTGGAATACGCCTGAAGAGGATAAGGCATGGGCAAGTTTGTAAAAGGCGATGTAGTAATCATTCCTTTCCCATTCACTGACCTGTCGGGTAATAAAAAACGCCCTGCTTTTGTGGTTGCTGACTTGGAAGGAGATGATATTATTGTCTGTCAAATCACCAGTAAATCAAAATCGGATACTTACGCAATTCCTTTGAATAATAATAATTTTGTTTCAGGTTGTCTGCCTGTAGACAGTTTTATTCGCCCCAATAAAATATTTACTGCTGATAAAAATATTATTCTTTCTGTTGCCGGACATCTTAATGATAATAAAATCAGTGATACGCTTAATGAGATTATAACGGTTATTTCTACATAATTTCCATATGTATTTTCTTTTAATTTTTGTCAAGTTAAAAAACAATCGGTTGTAAACGAGATAATGAATGAACTCGAAAGAATGCATACTGCCGCGGAAATAGAAAGATTAAAACTTGTAAACAAATAAAGAAAACGCGGCGCAGCTTTCACCAATAGGTAAAAGCGCGCCGCTTGTAAACGGTACTTGCGAGCTTTAGCTTATTTTATTAAGCAGCTTACCAGTTACCGCCGCCGCCTCCGCGTTCACGGCGAGGTTTATCCATCGCTTCGTTTACGCGCAGTTGGCGTCCGTCAAATTCGCGACCGTTTGTTCCCGCAATTGCCGCGGCTGCTTCTTCATCACTGCCCATTTCGACAAATCCGAACCCTTTTGAGTTGCCGGTTTCACGATCGAAAATGATCTTGGCTGATGCGACGCTGCCAAAACCTCCAAAAAGGTTTTTCAGACCATCCTCGGTGGTGTTGTAGGAGAGGTTACCGACATACAGTTTCTTCGCCATTGAGAAAATTCCTTCGCCCGGAATAAATAGGATCGTAATTAAACGATACCGGATTATTTTTGCGTCCGAGCGGCGCTGACATCTTTCTTGGAAATGTGTAAAACAACGTCTTACACAGCGCCGTAAACGATGTCTGAATTAATTTTAAGGTTTTGCCGAAAAATTAACTCGGTGGACTTGCGTCCAAGTATTCACATTCGCACAAGCGAACGAATCAAATTTCTCTTGTTGTTAAAACATGAGAAAGTTAATACATAGTTGTTAAGGGAGAAAAAACGAAAGGAAGCAGACAAGAACAAAACCCCTAAACCGCGCGGTTTATTTTTAAATCCGCAAAAATAATCTCTACTCAATTTCTAAAAGTCATCCAACTAATGAAAATATAGACATATAAAAAAATAATGTCAATACTTTTTTAACTTTTTTAAGAAATTTATCCGTATAATAGTTTTATAGCAGTTTTTATGTTAGAAGCCGATTTTAGCCCTTTTACGGGAATTTCCGGCACAGGACCTAAAAATGAGCTAAAACCAAGCTCGGTTGCGGTTTTTACCCTGTTGGAAAGGCGGTGTATGGGTCGAATTTCCCCTGTTAGCGATAATTCTCCGGCAATTGCCATGTCCGAAGGCAGCGCAAGCCCTGTTCTGGCTGAATAAAGTGCGCAGGCAAGGGCTAATTCCACCCCAACCTCGGTTATTCTGATGCCGCCGGCGGCATTTACATACAAATCCTGGTCGGAAAGCCTTATTCCTGGCTTCCCTTGAACATTTAAGTGCTTTTCCAGAGCGGCGGCAATGCGCGAAACCCTGCCAGAGTCGATTTTATCGGAAAAAACACGGCTGATTGTCCCTTTTGCGGGAATGGTAAGCGCCTGAATTTCCACAAGAATCGTCCTTGTTCCCTCAAGAACCGCCGCAATCGCTACCCCCGCGGGCAGTTCCCCTTCGCGTCTTACCAAGAACATACGTCCTGTATCTTCCACAGGGGTAAGCCCTTTTTCGCCCATTGTAAAAATTCCGATTTCATCTGTAGAGCCAAACCGGTTTTTTGACGCCCGCAAAAAACGGCAATCGGCATTTCCGTTTAATCCGGCGGTTTTATCGTTTTCCTCAAAATAAAGAACTGTATCTACCATGTGTTCTAACGTTTTGGGTCCCGAGATAACGCCCTCTTTTGTAACATGCGCCGTTAAAATCAAAGCCGCGTCATGTTCCTTCGCCCATGAGATTAATTCAAAGGAGCAGAATTTCATCTGGTTTACGCCGCCCGGCGCGGAATCGGCGTTTTCGGAATAAAGCGTTTGAGTGGAATCGACCAAAACAAGAACAGGTTTAATTTTATTTAAGACGGTCTCAATTTCCTCAAGGTTTCCCGAGCAGAGAATTTCAATTCTCTCCATAACATTTTTGTCCGCGCTTAACCCCAGCCTGTCCGCCCTTAGCCGTAACTGCCCTGCGGACTCTTCGCCGGAAACGTATAAAACTCTCCCCTTAGTCAGCGCGGCGGCGGCGGTTTGCAAAAGCAAAGTTGATTTGCCTATTCCCGGTTCACCGCCGACAAGAACGGCGGAACGTTTCATAATGCCGCCGCCGAGCACGCGATCAAGTTCTCCGATACCGCTGCTTATGCGGCTGCCTTCCATTGGATCTACCGCGGAAAGAGGCATTGTTTGCGCCGCCTCGCCGTTTTTTCTTGCCGCGCCGCGTTTAATAAAATTTTCATTTTTTAAAATAGTTTCTATCAGGGTGTTCCATTCGCCGCATTCGGGACAGCGACCAAGCCATTTTGATTCTTCATGTCCGCAGGAAGTGCATTTGTAAATAATGGTTTTGTCTTTTTTCATACAAAGAAGTCCTGTTACCGTTTTTATTTACCGCGCGGCGTTATGCGTATACCGACTCCGAAGCGCCAGCCTTCAATTTCCGGAAGATTTTCGTTTGTCCATGTTTTGTAAACGGGAAACCATGCGCGTAAATCAAAACCAAGCAGAAATTTTTCGTTTATGGGAAAATCCATTCCCAAGCCGGCTACAGGCATAAACCAGCGCGCGTTACTCCAAAAATAATCACGGATAGCGTCTGTTTGTAACTTAGGATCGGTTTCAATCTTACCTGTAAAATCAGCGGGATGATTTAAACCGACAGCCAAAGCTGCAACGCGTAAATCCGCCGCGGGTCCCGCATAGACGCGGAAAGCCGTACCTTTATCGCCTAGGGAAAAATTACCCGTAACTTGAATACCTGTGATAAAACCGATAACAAGCGCGGAACGGTTTTCGGGATTGCATGCCATAGGATAGCCAAGCGTGGAATTGTACTCGTAATTTGTAAAATAAATATCCTCTGTAAATTCAAGTCTTAGAGGACCGGTAAGTTTTAATGACAACGCTCCGCCGAAAGAAGGAAGAATAGGGAACGGATCGGCGTCGACGCCGTTATCGGCGGGAAAGCAGAGAATATTCCCCGTTATTGACCACTGTAAATTGCCTGCAGAAACGGAATTTACGGGAATAAATACGAGGCAAAAAAACAACAATACCGCGGTCTGTTTTAGACGCGGCAGAAAAACACCCATATTTTTAATATAACGTAAAAAAAATATCCGGGCAATTGCAATGAAACAAAAAACCGTTTTTTGTCAAACAAAACAAGTTTAAAACAAGCTAATATTATATATTTTTGTAAAAAGCCGTATTTTTCTTGATTGTTTTTTGAATTTCACATAATATTATGATATAATACTCTCATTAAGGAGAAAAAAATGAAAAGAATATTTTTATTGGTTTTGATTTTCGCGGTAGTTTCCACGGGTATAGTTTTTGCGCAAGAAGATGACGATGATGATATGCCAAAAAACGCGATTACCGTTGACTTTGGACCAACGCTTCTAGGGTTAAGTTTTGGGGGAGCTTCATCAATGATGGAAGGCGTAGGAAAGCTATTTAAATTGAATATGAATATGGGTAATTTTAAAACTTCCGGTTTTGGTATTGGAGTGCAATACGAACGAAGTATCAATGAGAAGTTGAGCGTTGCGGGAAGATTTGCATATCTGCAAATGGGTTTTGGATTAGGCTTAGGGGATAATATAGGCGTCGGTATAGACATTTCTTCATTTTCTATTGAAGGTCATTTTCGCTATTTCTTTGATAAATCTATGTTTTTTGATGGTATGCTGGGTTATGCAAATATGACAGCTGCTTTTAAAGGCAGTGTTGATCTTGATACTAATGATCCTTATGGTTATGCTCCAAACAGTGTAGACGTTAATTTTAAAGTGCCAAGAGATTACTTTAAACTAGGCGTAAAACTTGGCTGGAAAATTGATTTTGGCGAGCCGGGCGGATTTATCTTTGAACCTTCAGTTGGGTGGAGCTTCGGCATAGGAACCGGAGATACTATTGTGAAGAAAACTTCGCAAGAAGTAGATAATAAATTAAAATCATTAACGGGAGGAGCGATATCGGGAAAATCATCAATAAGTCAAAGTACAGAAAAAATGTTAGGATATGTGGAAAGCGCAATTGATAACTTAATATTTGTCGGCGGTCCTCGTCTTTCCTTAGCTGTAGGCTGGAGTTTTTAACAAACAGTAAACTGTTCGGAAACTGAAGCTTGGCTGAAAGCCGGTACAGTTTCCGGACAATTTTTATTTAAACGTTATTCAAAAATAACTGTTATTCCAAATAATAAATCTATAATATGATATAATTTTAATCATGGAAAAAGCAGAAACCGCCGTAGCCCTGTGCGCGGTCGGCGCGGAAAAAGTTGTCTCAAACGAATTAAAAAAACTGACTGACAAAGACGGAAATCCATATATCAAAGTTGAAGATTCCCTTTACGGCAGAGTGCGTTTTAAGGCGGACAAAAAAGGCTTGTACAAAGCGTTGATTGGTCTTCGCGCCGCCGACAGAGTACTGCTTGAAATCGCCAATTTTAAAGCCACAGATTTTGACGCTCTTTTTGAAGGAACCGCCGCGGCGGAATGGGAGAGGCTTGTCCCGAAAGGCATGGGGTTAAAAGTCGCCAAAGTCCGCACAAACCGTTCGCAGTTAAAAGCGGAGACAAGTATACAGTCAATTGTTCACAAGGCGGCGGCGCAGAGACTTTGCGACAAGTATAAAGTCAGCCGTCTTCCTGAACAGACAATGACGCGCAAGGGCGATGACGCGCAGGTAAAAATTGCGGAAGTGCGGGTTTACATAGAAAAGGATATAGTTTCCCTGCTTGTAGATTTAAGCGGAGAACCGCTTTTTAAAAGAGGGTACAGGAGCGAAGGCGGAGCCGCGCCGCTTAGGGAGACGACCGCGGCTTCTATTTTGCTTTTATCCGGCTGGAAACGAAAGTTTCCGCTTTACGATCCATTCTGCGGTTCCGGTACAATTTTGATAGAAGCCGCAATGTACGCGTGGGACATGGCTCCCGGGCTTGGCAGAAATTTTGCCGTTCAGGATATGCTGATAGCGGACGCTGAAACTGAACAGCAGGTACGTGATGAATTCCGCGCTAAGATAAATTTTAGCGGCGCGGACGGGGGGCGGCTTGTCAGGATAGCGGGAAGCGACGAGGAATTACGTTCCATATCAATCGCAACCTCAAACGCGGCGCGTCTGCGCGACATTGCGGAGGGCAGGGAACCGCAGAGGGGAATTCGCAACGCGGATAAATCTTTAATGGAGTTAAAAGTTCTGCCCATGGCGCAAGCGCAATCTCCGTATCCGGACGCGGGCTTGTTGATAACTAATCCGCCTTACGGTAAAAGGCTTGGAGACCAGTCCGCGGCGGAACAGATATACAGGGATATGGCGAGTTTGGCTCAACGTTTTTCAGGCTGGAAACTGGCAATAATAACCGATCATAGCGGTTTTGAGAGCTTTTTTGGGAAAAAAGCGGACTCATGCCGTGAAATAAGTAATGGCGCAATACCTTCCTTTTTTTATCAATATGATGTATTATAGTATAGTATAATTGGAGGCAGAATGGCTGCACCGGTAGAACATGATAAAAGGCAAAAAAAGATACTAGAAAAAGCCCTTGCTGTTTTTATGGAAGAAGGCTTTGAAGACGCAACTTATCAGAAAATAGCCGATAAGTGCGGAATTACAAGGACAATACTTTATCTTTATTTTAAGAATAAGAAAGAAATATTTATCTACAGTATTAAACAATTTTTAACGAACATTGAGGAACACATTAACGCAATACGCGCCAATAATTCATTAAGTTGTCAGGAAAAGCTTACTAAAGTGCTTTTTGAGATTTTTAAACTGTTTGAACAGAATCTCAAGATGCTTTTGGTTTTAATTGATTATCTTTTGCATCTTTCGAAGAAAGATGTACATCCGGCAACGCGGGTACGGCGCAGAATAATAAAACTTCAGCATATTTTAGCGACAATTGTTATTGACGGCGTAAAATCCGGAGAACTAAAAAAAGTTAACATAAAAAAAACAAGGAATTATTTATACAGTTTTATTGAATCTGCAATATATCAGTTGGCTATTTTAAAAAAAGAAAACATTGACGAATTAAAAGAAACGGTAATTTTTGCGGTTGAACAGCTTAAAGCTTAAGGTTTAAGTCTTAAAACGCTGTCTTGAATTTGTTTTATTAAAAACGGATAATATTTTCATGGATACCGGACAGGCAATTTATATTTTTAGTCAGCTTATTCTTGGAGCGGCGGCGGCGTTTTTGGCTATTTTACTTTGGCCAAGAATCAGGGAAACCGCGTGGCTGTTGGTTATCTTTGGCGCTATTGTCGCTTATATTGAGACCGTATATTCTATTTTACAAAAGTTTGGAATTGCCGGCGGAGAATTAGTAATACTTGGATCAATCCCGGTGATTTCTTTTATACTTCCTTCTGTACGGATGATTTTTTTCATAGTTGCTTTTGCGATAATGGTTTATAAACAATCCCGGCATAATTAGCCGGTAAATTAGGAGAGTAAAAATGAAAGCTGTTATTTTTGGACTTATATTTCTAGCCGCCGCGGTTTTTGCCGTATTACCGCCTGAGGCTTTTGGTTATGGTCTTGGCTGGGGGAGCGATGTGCTGACATTTCTCCGCGGCGGACTTCCTGTCTTAGCGGTATTAATCGGTATCATCGCTATTTTCATCGGCATTGCCGACATTAAAGACCGCGCTGAAGCAAAAAAAGAAGAAGCCGAAAACAAGTAATTATTAAGAAGCCAAAAACACAGTCCCTTTCTGCTCACCCGCCGCGAGGGTTTCAAGACTGCGGGGTTTGCCGCCGTTTGTCAGAATTGCGGGGATACCGTAACTTAAAGCCAGTCTTGCGGCGTCCAGTTTTGTGGCGATGCCGCCAGTGCCGAAATCGTTTGTCGCCCCGATACTGATGTCTTTTTGCAGGGCGTCAATGTCCCGCACTTCTTCGACAAGAACGGCGTCGTTATGCTCTTTTGGGTTTTTGTTGTACACCCCGTCGATGTCGCTGAAAAGAATCAACAGGTCGGCGCTCCACAGAATTGCGGATCTTGCGGCAAGCGTGTCATTGTCGCCTATTTTTATTTCTTCTACGGAGACAGAGTCGTTCTCGTTGATGATGGGAATGATGCCTTCGTCTACCAGAGTAAAGAGAGTGTTGCGCATATTCAATGTCCTTAGTGAATCGTCAAAATCTTCGCGGGTTAAAAGTAATTGCGCGATGTGCAAACCGTGCTGTTCAAACGCTTTGCTCCACGCTCCCATAAGGTCTACCTGCCCTACGGCGCACAACGCCTGTCTGTAGTGAATATCTTTTTTTCGCGCCCATTTGTCCATTATGGAAAGCCCGGCTACCTGCGCGCCGGAAGAGACAACGACAATCTGTTTGCCTTTTTTCATAAGCGCCGCGGTCTGCTCCGCAAACTCCGTGAGAAACTGCGAATTAATTTTTCCGTTACTGCCCGCAAGCGTGTTTGAGCCGATTTTGATAATTATTTTCCGCGCGTCAGCGATAAGGTTAGAAATCATTTTAACTCCGTATTTGTCCGCTGCCGTTGATAAGGTATTTTATCGTTGTAAGGGCTTCAAGACCCATCGGTCCCCTTACATGGAATTTCTGCGTACTGATTCCAAGTTCCGCCCCGAAGCCGAATTGCCCGCCGTCTGTGAAGCGTGTGGAAGCGTTAACATATACGCACGCCGCGTCCACTCTTGAGCGGAACTCATTCGCCGCCCTTAAATCGTTGGTGAGAATCGCTTCCGAATGTTTAGTTCCGTATTTGTTGATATGAGCGATTGCCTCATCGCATGAGGAAACTGTTTTCACCGCAAGAATGTAATCAAGGAACTCTGTCGCCCAATCTTCCTCAACAGCGTCTTTAATGACAAGGGCGGAAGGTATTGCGCCGATAGCGGCTTTTGCCGCGCCGTCACAGCGCAGTTCGCATTTCCCCGCCATGCTCGCCGCCATTTTCGGCATAAGAGCGGCAAGAGCGTCTTTGTGTACAAGTATTGTTTCCACAGCGTTACACACGCCGGGTTTTTGCAGTTTTGCGTTGGCGATAATTTCTATTGCGTTGTTCATGTCCGCGCTCGGCTCAACATAAATGTGGCAGTTGCCTTCTCCTGTCTCAATCACAGGGATACGCGCGTTTTCTACAACTCTGCGGATTAACTCGTGTCCTCCGCGCGGAAGAACTACGTCGATATAACCGCGGGCTTTCAGTATCTCGTCAATTTCATCTCTGTTGCCGGATTCCGCAAGAGCGACAGCGTCTGCAATTCCGCCGCCGCTTTCAAGCCCCGCCTTGATAGCTTTAACCAGCGCTTTGTTGGATTCCAGCGCGGAAGAAGAGCCTCGTAAAAGTATTGAGCAGCCGGCTTTGTACGCAAGGGCGGCGCAGTCTGCCGTAACATTGGGACGCGACTCGTAAATAATGGCGGCGACGCCCAGGGGGACTGTAACTTTATCGATCTGCAGACCATTGGGCAGAGTCCAACCTGCCTGCACTTTGCCAATCGGGTCTTCCTGCCTGATAACAATTTCGATTCCTTCGATGATACCGTCTATCCGTTTATCGTTAAGAAGCAGGCGGTCAACAAGGCTTTCCTTCATGCCGCCCTTTCGCGCTTTTTCCACATCGCGCGCGTTAGCTTCCAAAATGGCGGATCTATCGCGGTCGATTGCGGCGGCGGCGGCGGCAAGAGCTTTGTCCTTGCCCGCGCGGCTCTGTTCCGCCAGCTTCGTCTGCGCCTGTTTGAGAGAATTAAAAATAGTAGCTAATGAATCTGCCATAAAAAGATAGTATCATAAAAGGAAATTAAATGGTATACAAAATCACCGCACAACGCCCGGTCTGACAAGGGCGGCGTTCAGAGCGCCGCATTTGCAGCCGTCGTTAATCGCTTCGCGAAAAACCTCTCCGTCTTCAAGAGCGGCGGCAAGTCCCGCCGTAAACGCGTCTCCGCAGCCGGTGGAATTTACCGTTTTCACAGGCTGGAATTCAATCTCAAAAAAGCCGTCCGAGTCCGCCGCGAAAATTCTCCGGCTGCCATTGGTAAGGATAACGCGGCATTTGTTTTTTCGCGCCATGTCCAGCACTGCGGATTTTATTTGTTCCTTTGCTACATCATCTATCGCTATTAACTCGTTGTCCTTGATTAACTCAGGCGCAAAGTCGGCGGCAAATTCAAAAAGGTTCGGCTTCACAATGTCCGGCTGATATTTCAAACTCTCCGTTAAATCTTTTCCCTTTATATCGAGAATAACTTTTAATCCCTTTTCTTTCGCTCTTTGCGTCATGGCGGGAATCACCGCGCCGGAAAATCCCGCCGCTTTTGTGCCGGAAATTATTACCCAACTCAAATCCGGGGTGTGCGCAAGAATATCATCAAACCTTTCCAACAGCCGTCCCTCAGTTCCGTCGCCGACAGTTTCCGATTCTTCAATCAATTCCGTAACAGCGCCGTCCGAGTCGGAAAGCAAGGTGTAACAAAAACGTATTTGGCTTTTGCTTTCCGCCCACAGCACGGAAAGCCCGTCCTCTTCGCAGAGCGAAAGAAACAGCGGACGCAAGCCGCCGCCAAGCTGAGTAAGATGCATAGCTTTTTTTCCAAGCTGAGTTAAAACGCGGGTAACATTGATCCCCTTGCCGCTTGCGTCAAGGCGATGGACTCCCGTCCTGTTCACAGTCCCCGGGTATATTGAGGGAAAGCGCAGAGTCTTTTGCAGAGTAGGATTAAGGCAAACGGTCAAAAACGACATCGTTTATTTTATTCTCTTATACGCCTTAATTTCACTGCGTATACGGTTTGCAAGTTCCGTCTTCGGAACACGAACCTGCTCCATGGAATCACGGAAGCGCAGGGTAACAGTGCCGTCCTCTTTGGTCTGGTAATCCACGGTAACGCAGAAAGGAGTGCCTGCCTCATCTTGTCTGCGGTAGCGTCTGCCGATCGCTCCAGCCTGATCGTAATCGGTAGCGTAATCCTCTTTCAGTTCCGTGCGAATGTCCTGCGCAAGTTCCGCAAGCCCGTCTTTTTTCATCAATGGAAGAATAGCGACGGTAATCGGCGCAAGATCGGGGTGGAAGCGAAGGACTGTTCTCCAATCATCTGCGGAACCTGCGGTTCCGCTTGCAGTTCCTTCGGAACTGCCCGAATTTTTATCGGAGGGGACTAGTTCCTCGTCATAAGCGTCGCATAAAATCATCAACAGGTTTCGGGTAAGACCGGCGGAAGTTTCGATAATGTAGGGAATATAGCGTTCGTTGTTGTTGTCCTGATCGATGTACTGTAAATCTTTGCCGGAAAATTGAGTGTGCCGACCCAGATCGTAATCGGTTCTGTTGTGGACACCCTCAAGCTCACGCCAGCCCATCGGGAACAGGTACTCGATATCGTAAGCGTCCTTTGCGTAATGCGCAAGCTCGTCCGGTCCGTGCTGATGCCAGCGCAGATGATCCATTTTGACGCCGAGTTTTTCGTAATAAGCCCAACGCTGTTTGCGCCACTCGGAAAACCATTCCTCGTCCGTTCCCGGTTTTACAAAATACTGCATTTCCATCTGCTCGAATTCGCAGGTGCGGAAAATAAAGTTCTTGGTAACAATTTCGTTGCGGAACGCCTTGCCAATCTGCGCAATGCCGAACGGAACTTTCATTCTGTTGGACTGAATAATATTTTTATAGTTTACATAGA
>Ga0268262_10004951_pt1 | contig 13448 bp, 6 predicted proteins | sample TergutNc150P3_FD_190354 | JGI IMG/M metagenome (GOLD analysis project Ga0268262, IMG submission 190354) | Nasutitermes corniger P3 segment gut microbial community from laboratory colony in Florida, USA - Nc150 P3 (SPAdes) (version 2) | ecosystem: Host-associated > Arthropoda: Insects > Digestive... | reverse complement strand
GCAAACCCCGCCTGTCAATGTTCTCTGTAAATATGAATGCCCGATATGCCATAACTACAAGAACAAATGAAATCAGGAATGAAAAACGGGCAGGGTACCCATAAGGTTTGGTGAAACCGTGCATCATAATGTTGAGTATGTCAATGTTTGTACTTATTACGAGAAAAAGAAATACTCCTATAAATACTATTTTTTCCCGTAAAATGATTTTTTTTGACTGTATAAACAAGCCCGCGAGCAGAACGCAGATCAAGCCTGAGTAAAGGTTAGGCAAGCCTTCTATATTTGTTGGCGGCGTAAAGGCGATAAAATTACCCAGGATATCAAAGAAGCTGAAATAAATAGACATGGTTGGAGATAAAGTTCGGGCGCTGTAGGTGTTTTGCAGGGCAAACCATGTTGGAAGCGTGAGAACCGCGGTCAAGGCGGCGGCCAAGACCGAGCAAGCGGCAATCAACCGGAGTTTACGCAGAAAATCCCCAAGATTTGGTTTTTGCGCGACACACAGGCTTATAAATACTATCACTACAAAAACGCAAATTATATAGCCTATGTAAAAATTAAATAATATCGCAAGCGCCAGAGAGACAGTATAAAGCTTAAATTTGCCCTCGCGCGTCATCGCCAGAAGTCCCAGCGTGACAAGAGGAAGCATAGCAAAACTGTCAAACCACATCATATTGTGGTAATAGCCTAATGTAAAAGCGCACAAGGCGTAGAGGGACGAAAAAACCGGCAATGCCAATGACCGTTCAATTTCTGCCTGTATTCCCGGCTGAGCGCGTTGTTTGTGTGAGCAGCGCAAATATATGGCGGTAAACAACCCGGCGCAGCCGATTTTTAACAACAATATAATAGTCAGTGTTTCCCGCAACCAGGCATAAGGTAGGATTACAGTCAATAGGCTCAACGGGCTTGCCAAACCACACACTATGAACGCCAAATAATCGTGGCCCATGCCGGCGGTCCATGACCAGGGCGATAGGGCGCCTTCTCTTGCCTTATGCCAAAAGCCGCTTAAAGCAGGGTATAAATTCCCATAAAGGTCATAAATCAATATTTGCCTGTTACCGAAGGGATACACTCCTTGAATGGCAAATACCGTTCCAAGAATGGCTACTGGAAAGATAAAGGATAGGGCAAGATATTTTTTGCTGGAAATATCTGGAGCGGGTAAAACAGCTTTTGCTTGGTTTTTATTTTTCATTTATACCTTCATATAGAACTTTTGATCGAATAGCCATAAAAAATCCTTATATTGTTATACAATTGCCCCGTCTTCCATTCTTATTTTTCTGTCGCAGCGCTCTACAGTGCTAAGCCTGTGGGCAATAATAATAAGCGTCTTGTTACCGCTAAGGTCATATATTTCATCCATTATTTGGGCTTCCGTCGCGTCGTCCAAAGATGAGGTCGCCTCATCAAGAACAAGCACTTCCGGGTCGTTATATATGGCCCTTGCTATACCTATACGCTGTTTTTGTCCGCCTGAAAGCTGAATCCCGCCTTCGCCAACTCGCGTTAAAAGGCCTTCTTTGCTTTCCAGAAATTCCCAAATACGCGCCTTTTTAAGGGCGTTAATTATCTTGTTCTCGTCAGGCCTGGAACCAAAGGACACATTTTCAGCTACCGTGCCATCGAAAAGGTAAATATTCTGCGGTATATAGCCTATTTTGCTCCGCCAGGAAAGTATATTGGTATTGTCAATTAATACGTCATCTACATACAAGCCGCCAATATTCGATCTGTAAATGCCTATTATTATATCAGCGAGAGTCGTTTTACCGCTTCCGCTTTCTCCTGTAAACGCTATTTTTTCTCCCTTTGATATTTCAAAAGATATGTTTTTTATAACATCTTTACCGTCCAGATAACTGAAGCTTAGATCTTTTCCTTTTATGGATTTTGAAAAATTAAGCGGCGCGGCGCTTTCATTATCCGTTTCCAAACGCAGATCATCGTGTATTTTATTAAGCGATTGCTGAAAAAAGGCGACTACATTAATATGCTCAAGAATGCGATTGGTTGCCGGAAGGATCCGGTACAACGCCAGCGCGTACATCGAAATTACAGGAATAACCATGGCGGCGGAATTGTATCTCCATAGTATATAGCAGACTGCCGCAATCAATAGAGAAAACCCGAGATTTTCCAAAATACTCTTGGGTATAATGCCATACATATTTGTCATAATACTTGCGTGAGACACTTTTGAAGTAGAATCGTTGAAAACCTCAAATATTTCACGTTCATTTCCTTTTAGCTTAATAAATTTGAACAAGCGAAAAGTTTCAGTAATTGTTTTACTTAAGCTTAAGCTTGCTTCCATGCGCTTGGAGCCGAGTCTTTTGCTTGCGCGTATCAAAGTGGCAAAAACAAAGAAAATAAATATAACAAGTATGAAAGTCAAAACTAATGTAATTTGCCAATTTACCAATACCATAAAAAAATACAAAAGAAGAATGGTGAAGGATTCAGAAAATATGTATAAGACCCTCATCAATAGATTGCTTAAATTAAGCGCTTCCACAACTATCATCTGCAAAAAAACAGACGGGTTTTTTTGGACAAAAGTTTTGAAGGGAAGGGACAGGTAAATTTTAAATAATTGCCCCGCGAAATAGCGGTAAGTACCCAAAGAATATTTATTTATTGAATAATTATAAAAAATTGAATAAAGAGACCTAAAGATATAGAAAATGATAATTACTATGCCAAACGTAAAAATAAATTTGCCCGGCGAATCAAATTTTAATAGGTCGTAGAATATTTTATAAGCGTCTGAATTTATTAGTTCCGGATTTGAAGCTACAGAAATAAAGGGCATTACGACCGATACACCCGCAGTTTCAACAAGCGAAAACATAATAGTCAAAAAGAGCAGGAGTAAGAGATATATTTTCCGTCTTTTATCAAGAACCTGGTTTAGCTTGTCAGGTATTGATTTGAAATCGTTAAACATTATTCAATAAGAATGTTCGATTATAATGATCAATATGAATGATCAAGACCAATAAAAATTTCATCCCATTCAGGAAAGAAACCGCCGATTAAAATTAAACCTTCTTGCTTTATTCTATTAAGATTATAACCAATACTGGCTCGGATTTTCATACTGCGAAAAAAAGCGGGAAAGACAAAAACCTCAATTCCAATTGTATTTATTATCTCGTCAATGCTGAATTGCGTTTTTCCCGCATACGGGTTGTTTTTATTTTTTATTTTATTATATGGCCCGCTGAAAATGGCAAAGTCAGTAAATGGGGAAAAGTGCATTTCAAAGTCAAAAATATGGAATTTTTGATTGTTTGCCCATTCTGAAGGCCAAAAACGTAAAACGCGAATTGGCAAATCAAGGCTAAAAGCCAGTATTTGATTTGCCCTTATATCGTCATTAATAAGCCCGCGAGTCATATCCCCGGCGCTGTAGTAGGGAATATAGTCGCCAAGTTTATCCGACCAATGCCACCATTGCCGGTAATTCAATCTTGATGAAACGCCAAGGTATTTTGAAAAAGCCCAATGAAACGTCGCGTCAGCGTTAAGGCCTATACTTAGCGGGGCATCGGAACGATAAAAATACCAGTTGTAAAAGTTGCCGATAGAAGCTGAAAGCCCTTTACGGTAATTGCCTATCCAGTCGATTCTGCCAAAACCTATGGAATGTTTAAAGGTTGTTAAAAGTTTGCGTGGGTCGTCCATGGAATTATAGGGATAATTGATCCTCCCTGAAACTCCGGGCGCGTATTCGAGTTCCCCAAAGCCGCCTATTTCTATGCCTAAAGGCAATTTCCAGAAAACAAATAGTTCGGTTGAGGCGTATACGCCGTAATATCTGTCAGCAAGATCAAAAACATCAATATCCTGGGCGGTGTTTTCCTCATTGATAGTCAGATACTGATTAAAGCCTACTGTAAAAATTGTAGCGCGCCATGGCAAAAGCAAAGAAAGGCCGGTTACGTTTTGGTAATAAAGAGGTTCATTGAAAGTGTAGTTAAAAAAATTATCAAAATTCAAAATCCAGTTCAGACCCGCGGCATAAAACGGTATATCTGAATCCAATAAAAAATTGACGCTTTGTTCGCCGTTTTTATTCTTATAACCCAAATCCGCCCTGAGGGCGCTCATTGTTCCCAGGAAGTTATAATCCCTCGCTTTAAGCGTTATGCTAAAGCCTTCGTTTGAATCGTATTTGGGATACGGCAGGACAATCAAATTCCATGTATCCCTGACATGGACCAAAAGCTTAACCGGAAGCGCGCCGTCGCTTTCGCTTTCCCCGGTAAGGTATTCAATCGTTACTTCTTCCAAAACCTGCTGGTTCATAAGAAGCTGTTTTTTTTGCGCCAGGTATTTATCAAAATTGTCTTTTCCTTTTATTACTTCTCCTTCCTTAAAATTGCCTCTGGAAATAAGCGCGAAAGGGCGGGAATTGCCAATGACATCAAATTCTATTTCGCGGATTATGTAAACGGAGTCTGGCTTTTCCCTTTCAGTATCCCAGGTTTCCTGTGCGGAAAGAAATAGGGGAAAAAGCAGAAAAAAAGGTAAAAAAAGATGTTTTATGATTTTCAAATGAAATGTTTCCTAATAATTTTTTGTAAAAGAGGACATTAATGCCCGGATAAGCGGCATGGGCGGCCGAAACACGCTCCATTTTCTGTCCAGGTTGTTCGATTAACGAACAAGCTAGCACAGAGATCGATTTTTTTCAATAAGTATTCTCGTCCATTGCCTGGAATTTTTCCCTAACCGACTGAAGCAGGGCCAGTTCCCTGTTGATGGTCTTGCCGTAATTCAGGGTTTTATCCTCTATGCGGGCCGCTTCGTCTTCCCAAAACTGGATTTCTTTCAAATTGATGTAGCGAAACCTCTTGTCCTTGTGTTTTTCAGCCCATACAAGAGCCTCTTCCCAGTAATAAAGGGCTGTACGAAAGCAGGTTTCGGCGGTTTCAAGGGAGTCCAGGTTTTGTTCCTTCCAGGGCGCGTTGTAAAAATAAGCGTTGCGCTTGTTCCATTTGTTTCCCAGAAAAAGATGCTGTTCCGCGAGTTTTATGTTTACGTGCATCATAAAAAGGTACCTGTATTTCTCCCACTGGGTTTCGTTTTCTATATGGGCAATGGCATAAAGGGGATTGCAGAAATCGGCTTTAACGGCTTGTTCAAGCCAATAGATGTTTTCCATTGTGTCATCTGGGTACTGAACATAATGAAGGTGAAATAGCCGGTAGTACTGTTCCTTGTAGGTTACAAAGTAGGCGTTCAAAGTGCTTGCCGGAATAAGGGTCAACAAAACAAGAATGGCGATGAGCTTTTTTAAGTCTTTCACCTTTTGAATATCGGCATTTTTTCAATCGCGCCCCATACCTGCCACACCCCGCGAATTCTCCCCGTTTACAGCGTTCCGCTATGCCTGTGGCCCTATGGAACCATTTGGCGGTTCAAATGTTATATAAATGGAGGCATGGAAAGCCGATTTTGGAGAAAAAACACTTCCAAAATGACTAATTGGGTAGTAGTGCCGCTGCCGTCGAATCCCTCAAAGACCGCGAAATTTGCAAGAATTTCCATTTTATGTAGGGAAAAACATATAAAAATTATATACAATATTAGTATCGGACATTAAAACGTTGGATACTATCGCGATAGGCGGCATTAAAACGCCGCCTATCGATGCGTAGAGTCATATTGCGTCATTCAAAGAGGGTTTTGGGTTTTGCCTGACAAAGAAAACGAGGAGAAAAAGGCCGGGAAGCGCCTCTCCCTCAGCGCTTTTAACAAGAGAATTCTCGTTTTCCTTGTACTGGTCATAGGCACAGCGGCGGTTCTGCGCCCAATTCAGCTCACTTTACAGAGAGAGATGGAAAAGGCCAGGGATGTTTTTATCGGAAACGCCGAGGAGTTTTTGGGGCTTAAAATCAAATACGGCTCACTGGGGCCGTCCATTTTTGGGGTGTTGGACATTCGAAACGTCCTAATCCTCCGTGAGGATGGCAGTGTTTTTCTTAGCGTTGACAGACTCAGGTTCTCATATTCACTTTTCGCGATTCTTAAGGGTGTAAGAATCGACGCTTTTCACTCAGTGAGAATTGACAGGCCGGTTCTTAGCCTTGACTTTGCGAAAGACGCGGGATTATGGGAACGCTTGTCATCGCTAAGGGGAGAAACAAGCTCTCAAACGGTTCAGATAGCTCCGCAAAATTTTGAAAGAATGCTTCCTGAAAATTTCTCGCTGCGAATCTGGGACGGGGAATCGGATTTTTCCGATTCAATCGGCAGTTTAATGCTGAGGGGCGTCAGGGTTGACGCCTCGGTGAGGCAAAACCGGGTAAGCTTTCAGGGACGCTGGAATGCCCAGTTCTCATTATTCAAGGTAACCACCGCGTTTCTGGACGGCTCTTCATCTTCCCCTGTGACAGCGGCAATAAACGGGCGAATCAGCGGAGAATATTCAGGCGATTTGAACGAGGGTTCCGCTACTGTGGAAATTCCGTCGATCACGGGGAATTTTTTCAGGCTAAGGCCGGTAAGCTTCGGTTTTTTCCTTTTCGGAAACCGGCTTGAAGTAAGAAAAATGTATGACAGATCCCCTGGGGCATTTTCCCTTGTTTATGATTTTAATAACAGAAAACTTACCAGCAGTGTGGAAGCCGAAAACCTTGCCCTGCGGGATCTGCTTTCTTTTACCGGCGACTACAGGAAGTATAACAGCGCCTTGGCTTTAAGGGTTTCCGGCAAGGCCGGCTTGGAGAGGGAAAATTCCGGCAACTTTCAGCTCAACGTGAATTTTTCAGGCAACGGAAGCGAAAATATATTTTTGGAAAAGGCTTTCCTGGATGTAGCGGTTACCAGAAACAATGACCAAATAATTATCGACACCCTGGATTTTAGTTCTTCATCCGGGGAACTGGAATTCAAGGGAGGCATTGAATTTAAAAACGCCGGCTTTAACCAGCTTGCCCCTTACGGCTTTCTGTCTCTTTCCGATTTCCGCCTTCGCGGAGAACAGGGCATTAGCGGGGATTTATTCTTGAATACAATCGGGCAGGATATCAATTTATTTACTGAAAACCTGACTGCGGGTAACGCGAAACTTACCGCTCTGGATCTATCCCTTCACCAGGAGGAAGACGGGATTTCTTTTGCCCTTTCAGCTTTCAACTTTACTGATACAGGAAATGATTCTGGATATAAAGACAATCTTCGCAGTAGTACCATATTTATCAACGGTTCATCGGATTACGATCCAAAGCAAATCCAGGCGAACATCCGGCTTGATTCCTTTTCCCTTGGAGACATACTTAGTTTTGTTGAACCATTTGTTCCGCTTTCTACCATACCACCGGTAGTTCGTTTTGTCGCCGATGATTTGTCTGTAACAACAGAAGTTTTTTTCATCACCGATTATACCCATGTTCTTTACAACGCCCCGCGTTTTATCGCGGCTTATGAGGGGCTGGAGGAGGTTCTCGCCGCGGTTTCCTTGTCGGGAACAGACAGGGGCATAGAGCTGCGTTCCGCCAGAATCACCTGGGGCGATGTCACCGCCGAAATTAACGGCTACGCTGATTTTTCCGATCCAAACGACATTTCGTTTTCACTTGGAACCAGTTTACAGAATTTTACATATTCTTTTGAAGGGATGATCCAGGATCAAAAGAACATAAGCATAAGGGGTTCTTACGGAATTCAGGGGATGCTTATTGCCGACGAATTCGGCTTTCGTACCGGTTACGCCAGAGGGGATTTAGTGCCAATCCCGTCAGGATATAATTTCGCTTCGTTAAGTTTTCTCTTTTCTTTTTACTATGATTCTCCGGAGTATTGGCGGACAAGGATAGAAAAATTTGAGATTTCCTCCCTTACTACCCCTTCGTCGTCAGCGGCTCTTGTAAGGTTTACCGGGGAAGCCAACGAGAGAGGCTTAAGAATACCCAACTTCTTTTTTGATGACGGACGCGGAGCTTTGTCAGGGGACATTGTCATTAATTGGGATGCTGCGTATAAAAATTTCAGTTTCAGAACAGATATCGCCTCGAACAGCAGAAGTGAATTTTACGCATTGGAGGGAGCATACAGGGACAAGAGGCTTTCTCTTGCCTTGTCCGGCCAGGGGATGCAGTTTTCCCGTTTTAGCGCCATAAACGCTTCAGCCGACGGGAACCTTCAGCTTCAGTGGGTATCGCCCGCTGACTTTGAGCTTGCAATGACCCTTCCGTCCTTTGCCATGCACTGGCAGAATGAAATTATCCGCGTCTCAGCCCTGATGAACGCAAACAACGATAAGCTGCTTGCTCAGAATTTAAAAATAAACTTTTCCGGCCTTGAAGTATCCATACCGTCTATAAAAATTGATCGGGTCGCTTCATTTGCTGAAACTGAAGCCGAAATATGGGGAATGCTGTCGAGGCGGCCCATGGATATTTTGTTGAGCGGAAACGCCCGGTTCAATCCAGCTGAGACCTGGCTGGATTTGTTCAAAAACTTTAAATTTCTCAACGCGTCGCTTACGGTAGAATCCGCTTATTACAGCGATATTGTATCCGATAAGCCTTTTTCGTTTTCTTTTGATTGCCATCAGGATAGTTCCGGTTATGCCATGAGCCTGAATGGCGGGCCGAAAGACATGCTTCGTTTTCAGTACAATCCTGAAAGGGGAGGGGGAGGGGTTTTTTACACCGCCCTTTCAGGGCCGTCGCCTGTAAGAGGGACTCTCGCGGGTTTTGTCAATATAAACTCAAAAAGCATAGACGCTCAGGGCTCGGATCTTTACGCGGATTTGAGCTCTCTTTCGCGTTTTTTCCCTCCTGATAGCTCAATCGAGTTTCCTGGAGGCATAGTTACCGCTTCAATCAGGGTTACAGGTTCCCTTGAGGATCCGGAATTTTACGGAACCGCCAGGGGAACAAGCGTACGAATGGTAGTCCCTCAATTTATTCCTGAACCAATCAGGCCGGTTCCCGCTACTTTTGTGTTCAACGGAAACGAAATAACCTTCGGTCCCGTGGATGCCGTAGTCGGCAATGGAGGCGGAAAAGTTTCCGGCTGGTTCAGGTTTGATCAATGGATACCAAACATATTCAGCATTGACGTACAGGTGCCCCAGGAGACCGCTATACCCTTTGATTTAAATATTTCCGGTTTTCTTGCGAATGGTATAGCCTCGGGAAAGCTTGTTCTGTCAATGGAAGACATGATCCTTTCCATTACCGGGGATTTAACCGCCCATGATACCGAAATGAGTATAAACGCCGGCGAAATGGCGTTGGCCCAGGAAGGTCACGGCGCTTTTGCTTCGGAAGATCAAGAAGTATCCGTAGTGACGGACATCAATGTTAGAACAGGACGGAGAGTTGAGTTTCTCTGGCCCAGCGTGGATTTCCCGGTGATCCAGGCCAACGCGGACATGGGGACTGGAATCCATGTTACAAGCGATTCTATGGCAAAGCGTTTCACGCTGAATGGGGACGTGAAGCTAAGAAGCGGGGAGATCTTCTACCTGGAACGGAATTTCTATATCAGGGAAGGCACTCTGTTCTTCAGGGAAAATGAAGCTGAATTTGATCCAAAAATTTCCGCAAGGGCGGAAATTCGGGATCAGGCCACAGTAGGCCCGGTTACAATCTCCATGATCATCGACAACGCTCCTTTAAGATCGTTTTCGCCAAGGTTTGTATCAACACCGCCGCTCTCGCAGTTGGAAATCTACTCCCTTTTGGGCCAGGCGCCCCAGGGAGGAGAAGGAGATCCGCGGAACCTGGCTACTTCGGCGGTAATGGACAGTTTGACCCAGTTCGCGGTTATCAACCGTCTCCAAAGGCAGGTCAGGAATTTCCTCGGCATGGATATGCTTTCCATGCGTACCCAGCTTTTGCAAAATGTGGTATTCCAGGCGGCGGGCGGCCAATTTACAAACAGCGCTTCAGGCAAGCCTTTCAGACTTGGTAACTATTTTGACAATACAACTGTTTTTCTAGGTAAATACATCGGGACAGATTTGTTTGGCGAAGCTATGCTTTCTTTCAAATACGATGAAAATAAAATTGACTGGGGAGGTTTGGTTTTGGAGCCGGAATTGGGCTTTGAATTGCGTAACCCTCTGTTTAACATCCAGTTTAACATGGTTCTCATACATCCGGAAAACCTTTTTATCAATGACGTGTCCTTTTCCCTGGTTTGGCGCAGGACTTTCTGATTTATTAAAGGAGCCTGACAGGCTCCCATGCCCCTTTCTTTTTTTTTGGTTTTTTGAGATAGTTTGTTTTGGTACATCTTAAGTTTGAGGAGTCTTAATGCGTTTTGTTTTATCGATTTTTCTTGCATTGTTAATTGCTTTTTCAGCCTTTGCCCAGCAATCGGACGAGTGGTATCAGGGAAAGCCTATAAGGAGAATCGTTTTCGATGGATTGCTTCATGTCAGTTCTTTGGAGCTTGATGGAATCACAGAGCAATACATTAACAAACCATTTAGCGATGAAATTTACTGGGAAATTCTTGGCCGCCTGTACGCCCTGGAATACTTTGAAAATATTACTCCTGTAGCTGTCAGGGCGGATTCAATGGGAAGCGAAGTTATTTTGCGCTTTACCGTGGTTGAAAGGCCCACTGTATCCCGAATCAATTTTTCCGGCAACAGCGGCATTAAGCGAAACGAATTGTCGGATACTATCTCCCTTAAAATCAACGATGTGTTCACCCAGATAAAGATCAGAATTGATGAGCAGGCGATTATCAATAAATACCTTGAAAAGGGCTACCCTGACGTAAAAGTCAGAACCGAAGTCCAAAACTCAGGCAGATCCAATATCATTGTTACTTTTCATATTGATGAAGGCGAGAAAATTGTCATTGAGAGTTTCCATTTTGAGGGGAATTCGGCCTTTTCTTCCCGAACCCTCCAAAGACAGCTCAGCCTAAAGACGAAGGGAATCATAGTAGACGGCGCTTTTCAGGAATCGAAATTAATAGCCGACAAGCAGACTTTGGCGCGGTATTACCATGATCGCGGTTTCATAGACGCGGTTATAATTGATGACGTACGGGAAGTCCGCAAGAATGAAAAAGGCCAAAACCTGATGAGCATCACTTTCCGGTTGTATGAAGGAAGGCAGTATACTTTCGAGGGAATAACCTTCGACGGGAACCAGATTTTTTCCGATGATCAGCTTTCAGCGCTGGTTTATTCAAAGCGGGGACAAACGGTAAACGCGGCGAGAGTCGAGGATGACCTTATGCGGATCGCGGATCTTTACTACGAAAACGGGTATATTTTTAACCGCATTGAACCTGTTCCCGTAAAAGACGCCGAAAACGGAACAATTTCTTATAATGTGCTTATTGTGGAACGGGGACGGGCCCATATCGAGAATATAGTAATCAAGGGAAATTTGAAAACCAAAGACGCGGTTATTCTTAGGGAAATACCGCTTGAGAGCGGAGATGTATTCTCAAAAACCAAAGTTATAGACGGACTCAGAAATCTGTACAATCTGCAGTATTTTTCAGACGTTAGCCCCGATACCTATCCTGGCAGCGCCGACGCGCTTATGGATCTTGTAATTACCGTGGAAGAACAGCCAACCATAGACGTGCAGTTTGGCGTTGGTTTTTCCGGTTCTTCCGATCCCAATACTTTCCCGGCATCGTTAATGGGGAAATGGGCCGACAGAAATTTTTTGGGCTCAGGCAACGCTATTGGGACCGAATTGAATATATCGCCTGATACTCAGGTTTTATCGCTTGAATATACCCAAAGATGGTTATTGGGGCTTCCGCTTTCCGGAAGTTTTGATCTTACCGTACAGCACATGACAAGGATGGGCGCGCTGCAAAATTTCGCTCCCTATTTTTATGGCGATGAAGCTTTCGCGTATCCTGACGGATTTGGTTCTTATCAGGAATACGAGGATGCCAATAAAGTACCGCCGCCTCAATACCAGATGCCATACAATCAGTGGAGCGTCTCCTCCGGCGCCAGTACGGGCTACCGCTGGCTGACACCCTATGGAAACCTTGGTTTGGGCGGGGGGCTCCGGGTTGGAATGGTGCTTAATCAATATGACGCTAATCTCTATCGCCCATTTGATCCCATTTTAAGGGAAGAAAACAACAGATGGTCTCCTTCAATGTCAATCTGGGCCAGCCTTTCTCTGGACAATAGGGATGTTTATTACGATCCTTCATCAGGCTATTACGGCATTCAGCGTTTAGGGTATTACGGAATCTTACCATTTGAAAAAGAGCACTATATAAGAACCGATACAAAGCTTGAATGGTTTTATACCCTGTTTAACCTGCCTGTTAGCGACAATTGGAACCTTAAAGCAGTATTTGGCATACATACCGGATTGTCTTTTATTTTCCCCCAATTCCGTGACAAGCCCTACATTGAGGAAGCGAATTCCCTCGCGGTGGATGGGATGTTCAATGGCCGAGGCTGGATGACAGAGTACCGGCGCAAGGGCTATGCCCTATGGGAAAATTGGGCGGAAATACGCGTACCTCTGCTGCCCGGCATCATTGCCTGGGATTTCTTTTTCGACGCGGCGGGGGTGAAAAAAACGCCGCAGGCCCTGTTTACCGATTTTTTTGGAGATGACGGCAGTCAGGAAGAGGCGAATACTTTTTTCATGCGTTTTAGTTTAGGCGGCGGGTTCAGGTTTACAATTCCTCAATTTCCGTTTAGATTCAGCATTGCAAAAAGATTTTTAATCAGAGACGGGAACATAAGCTGGGTTTCCGGCGGTATCGGAGGCTCAGGACTGGATTTTGTGGTTTCTTTCGCAATTTCAACTTACTAACAGGAGAAAAACATGAAAAGGTTTTTAATGCTGTTTGTTATCGGCTTTCTTTTCTGTATTGGGGCAGGAGCCCAACAGCTCACTCGTATTGCCGTTGTGGATCTTTCAAGGGTTTACATTGCTTTTATGCGGGATTCCAGAGCGGTAAGGGATTTTGAAGAGCGCAGCGCCAAGGTGCAGGCGGAAATAGACAGAATGACCGCCGAGATCAATACCGTGAAAATAAACCAGGCTAACGCGCTGGCTCAGGGAAATACGGAGCAGGCATTGAGGTACGAGGCTGACGCTATCAGAAGGACAGATATTCTAAAAGAATACTACAAAACAAAAACCGCGGAATTGGAAAGCATAAAAAACAGCCTGACCCAGTCGGGAACGTTTCTGGATCAGGTATACGATGAAATTCGTTACGTCGCCGAGAGTGAAGGGTACAGCATAGTTTTAAACCTTAAAGAAAACACCGGAATCCTCTGGTACAATCAGACAGTGGATTTAACTGATAAGCTCATTAAAAGCCTGATGGACAAAGCGCGTTAAAGGAGAGGGAGTACGGCTTCCGCAGATCTGTCTCCAAAAACATCTCTATTGATGGAACAGTACCGCCGGATAAAGCGGGAGCATCAGGGAGAGGTTCTTTTTTTTCGTCTT
>Ga0268262_10004950_pt1 | contig 13448 bp, 15 predicted proteins | sample TergutNc150P3_FD_190354 | JGI IMG/M metagenome (GOLD analysis project Ga0268262, IMG submission 190354) | Nasutitermes corniger P3 segment gut microbial community from laboratory colony in Florida, USA - Nc150 P3 (SPAdes) (version 2) | ecosystem: Host-associated > Arthropoda: Insects >... | reverse complement strand
AGAGTAGGAGCTCTTGGTAAATCAAGTTCAAAATAATATGCTGGTTTAGCATAAATATACGCAATTATACCCTCACGTATACCTAACAGCAAATGTATGATTTTGCCCGCTTTTGCCAAGTAATAAACAGCCACCGCTTTAAATAAAATATACATTTGGATAATTATATATTTTTTGCCGCTGGAATTATATTTTTATATTAAAAATCAGAAAGAAAATTATTTAATACAAACGTACGGCACAACTTCGCATAACGGCCGGCAAACGCAAAAAACGCCGTTTGCCATCTGAATGTTATGTGCCATTATGCTTAAATCAGCTGGATAATATTAATATAATTACAAAGGATTGACAAAAAACAAAAGATAAATTAATATAATTTTATGGATATATCAAATGAGTTATCAAGAATATTGGAAAAATACACTATTAAAAAAGATACAACAGGACAATCTTCAGCAGAAATACATAAACTCATTGGTAATGATGTAATTATTATTAAAGGAGCGCCAGGCTCCGGAAAATCAGAAACGGCGAAAAAACTATCTTTACACTTTAAAAAAGGCGCAAGAATAGAAGTTGATACAATCAGGTCAATGGTCATTTCAGTTGACTGGATTGATTGGCAGGAACATTTGAATATGCTGAAAATTACCGCTAATATGACTTTAGATTTTCTGCGCTATAACTTTAAACCGGTAATTGTTATTGATACTTTTTTCACCAATGATAAAGATAAAGATTATTCGGAAATTAAAAGCTTTACGGATATATTATATAAGTCTAAAAACGATCTGTCCGTTAAAATATTTGCGTTATATGTTCAGGATAATGAACTAAAAAAAAGACTGGATTTACGTCCCGATTATTTGCTTAAGGATTTTCCGCTAAGTAAAATAATAAATGATGTTACTTTAAATATTAAACAAGATAATGAAACTATCGTTGATTCAACAAATTTAACAGTGGAAGAGACAGTAAATAAAATATTAAACAGCTTATAACAAAATTGGAATATAAATTATATTCTAATGTATAATTGGTTACAAAATCTCCCAGCCAACAGAACTAACATGCTTTTCTTCGCGGATTTTTTCGATAAGAGTTTCCGCGATTTCTTCCCGGTGTCTGCCGTAAACGTGCATTTTTGCCACAATCTTAACCTTTTCATCGGCAATATTCTTGCACTCCAAATCAGTAAGAACCAGTTTTGATGAGGAAATATATTCCGTAATTATGGAACGGATAAGCTTTTTTTTATCTTCCGCGCAGACAGCAGTTATCTGATAACATTTACCGGTTTCATCAAACAGGGGGTTGATTTTGTTTGAAATGGGTCTGAGTATAACATTAGCGGCAATCAGCAAAACAGTTGCCACGAACGCGAACAGGATAAAACCTGAGCTTGCTAAAACGCCGATAGCCGCCGTACACCATATAGTAGCCGCCGTATTTAAGCCGCGGACATTCACACCGTCCTTAAAAATTATACCGCTGCACAAGAATCCTAAGCCGGTTACGATTTGCCCCGCAATCCTTGTCCGGTCGGGCGTGTCCATGATAAAGGAAAAAATGACAAAAATACACGAACCTAAACTGACAAGCACGTTAGTACGGATACCGGCGGGATGGCCGGTCAGCTGCCTTTCAAACCCGATTAGAAATCCAAATAACGCCGATGCCGCGATTCTGATTATAAAATCCAATAATTCCATGTGAACCTTCCTTTCAAAGGAACATTATCAAATTTATTCGATTCCAATACAAGTCCCTACGGCAATGGCTGTATCAATCATGTAGTGATTTTCAGGTACGGATTTTACTTTTGACTCAGGGATGTTTAAATTTACCACAGTTGTTTTGTCTCCGTCAAGAGCGGACATGCGGCCATACTCGCCTTTTGCGAGAATATCCGCCGCCATAGTGTCGAGGCTTGTGGCAAGAATGCGGTCAGCCGCGCTCGGAGTACCGCCGCCCGCGACCCCCGCGTACAGGGCAAGTCAACCGGCCTTATGCCCCATCACGTCAATCACAATCATGCGGCTGTGGCGCGGTGCGGCTGAATGTAAACGGTCAATGGCGTCAATACAGAGGTCAGCGCTGAATCAAAGCCGAAAGTGCGGTCAGCGCCTACAATGTCGCTGTTGATGGTTTATGGAAGTATAAAATATCATACAATTATAGATGTAAAATTAAGGGAACCTCTAAAAACTGAAGTTTTTAGAGGTTCCCTTATTATAAAAATGATGAAAAATATTCATTATAATTTTTCATTTTTGTTATAAATAAAATGTTTTTCATCATCAGAGAGCAAGACCAAAAAACAGCAAAGAAAGAGACTTGAAGGGGTCTCATTCCTTTGCCGCGGTTCTCCTTGACCATTGGCCTTGCTCTCGTTTTTACTATAACTGCTTTTTATATATTAAAATATTGTATCTTGGTATCAAAAATATGCATCTTGGCAAATTATATATTAACAAAGTATAATATATCAGTGCTAAAATAAAAATAAACAAAATGTGTAAATCAAATTACGTTCTGGAAGGCGTCCTGGACAAAATTGAAAGCAGCCTTAAAGACGATATCAATGCCGATATTCTGGCGGATGAATTTTCCCTTTCATCAGTCCATTTACAACGGCTTTTTAAACAAACATTCAAAATGCCGATTGGAACATATATCCGATCCCGAAAATTATCGGTAAGCATAAAGGATTTGTTGTACACCGGATTAAATGTTCAGGACATTGCTTTGGAATACGGTTTTAGTTATGAACAGGCGTATATACTCAGCTTTAAGCGGGAATTCGGGTTTACTCCCGGCGATTTACGCAGAAACAGGCATTTAGTAAGAACTACCCCGCCCCTTCAGCCCTTCGGTAAAAGATCATTATACAAAAATGATTTTCTTGTCGGTAATATAATAAACGAAAAATATATGGACAGCGCTTATTTTGACGTTATAAAAAATCATTTTAATATTATCACTCCCGAAAACAACCTTAAACCTATTTCGGTTACATCAAACCGCGGCGGAGCATACAACTGGTCATACGCGGATCATATTGTAAACAAGTCGCTGGAAAACGGCATGCCTGTTCATGGTCATGTTTTGGTATGGCATGATTGGACGCCCGAATGGATGACACAAGGCACAAGAGCGGAAGCGGAAGACAACCTTAAAAATTATATTACCGATGTATTAACTCATTACAAGGGTAAAATTAATTCATGGGATGTGGTAAACGAGGCGATGATGGACAAGATTTCCGCCGTCGATGCCGCCGGAGACTGGAAAAAGTGTCTGCGTACAGATTCCCCATGGTACAAGGCGTTAGGGGCAGATTACATCGAAACCGCCTTCCGTACCGCGCGGGAAGCTGATCCCGGTATTACCCTCTATTACAATGATTTTTATAATAATAATCAGTGTAAAGACAATCTGTATAAAGTCGAAGCGGTATGTAAGATGATTAACGACATAAATAACCGGTATAAAAAAGAAAACGGACAGGATCGAAACCTTATCGAAGGGTTGGGTATTCAAGCTCATCATCAAGTAAAAAACTTCGATGAAAATAAAGTACGCTCATCTATGGAAAAATTTGCGTCCCTGAACATAGAACTTTCAATAAGCGAACTGGATGTAACTGCCGCCGGTTATAATGAGGGAGAGGGAAAGGACGTTATAATGTCTGAATATGATTCGGCGGTACAAGCCAGAATATATACCCGGCTTTTCAAGATATACCGGGAGTATGCCGCGTGTATATCACGCGTAACCCTATGGGGCGTTGACGACCATTACAGTTGGCTCTCTGAGGGAACCCCTTGCCTCTTCGACCGCTACCTGAATCCCAAAAAAGCCTTTAACGCCGTATTTAATCCTGATTAAAAATAATGGCGCATAACTCAAAGTATTTAAGGGGAGATATGATTCATAAACCGGGCGATTTGCTTAAAAGCGTACTAAATGAGATAGAAAAGAGGATAACAGAAGACATAAATGCCGATTTCCTGGCGGAGCATTCAGGAATTTCATCAATCCATTTACAAAGATTATTCAAATTCGCGTTTAAACAATCACTTGGAGCCTATATACGATCCCGTAAGCTGGCGGCAAGCCTTGAGAGTTTACTCAATACAGGTTCCAATCTGTTAGATATCGCCCTGGAATATGGTTTTGAGTACGAACAGTCATATTTAAGGTCTTTTAAGCGCGAATTTGGCGTTACTCCGGGAATTATTCGCAGAACCGGCAAAATAGTAAAAGTAACGCCTCCCCTTAATCTGCTTGGCACAGATTTAATTGGAAACGGCATAATGTTTGAACCGGAAATAGTTATGGTTCCGCAATTTTATGTCATAGGCAGAAAACATAAAATACCCTACAGCGATTCAATTAACATGGCTCCAAAAGCGGGAAAACAATTTTGGGGAAACGATCGAAGCAGGATACCAAATACAAAGGAACCAAATATTTATATTGGATTGACCAGAACAGCCGGCATAGACGCGGACTATAACTGGTATTTACCTTCGATGCAGGTGAAGTCACTAAAAAATATTCCCGAAGGGTTTGACGGGTATACATTTAAACCTTCGTTATGCGCCAAGTTCCGTTACATAGGACAGCACCATTATTTCGAGATCAACCGGAATAAGGCAAAAAATATGTACTCCGCCATAGAAAAATTTTTTAACTGCGAATACGGCTGTAAATTTTCCAGAATCAGCGACGTATACTTTGAGAAAATAGATTCAGAATCCTATGACGGGAACTTTTGCCAAATGGAATGGTTTACTCCCATTAAAAATAAAAAATGATAAAAATGGCAAAGACAGAAAAAATCGCAGAACCCTTAAAGTATATTGAAAATTATGTATATAAAGGTATAATCTAAGTTATGCTCCTAAACCTTGAACATAGAAAAACACACAAAGATATCGAAGTTTCGATTATATATCCTGAAAAAAATAAAACCGTTGAAAAGCTTGTCTCATTTATCAATTCGCTCAGTATTAAAATAGAAGGGTACGCGGAAGACAGCGTAAAGCAGATAAATGTGCCGGATATTTATTATATTGAAAGTGAAGACAAAATAGCGGTAATTTACTGTGAAAATGAATATTACAGAACTAAATACCGCTTGTATCAAATCAGCGAGAAATTAACCGGATTGGGTTTTGTTCAAATCAGCAAATATTGCCTGATAAATATAAACAAACTTGACAAAATAATACCGCTGTCCAACAGGCGCATGGAAGCGATATTAAAAAACGGGAAACGGGTTTTTATTACCAGAAAATATTTACATGATATAAAAAAAGTGTTACAGGAGAATCTTGATGAAAACTGATAATTTAAAGAGAATTATTTTGTATGTATTCGCCAGCACAGGAGCGGTATTGTTTCTTTTAACAATTTTCGTCATGTTCAAAGAAAATAAATACATTAACGCAAGCACTATTATAGAGATAATCGGGGCAAATACAGTGATCTCTACAGGCCTTTCTTTTACTCATAAAATTGAGTTTCGTCATGCAATTTTTGAATTTCTGCTTGATATCGGTTTTATGGTAGCCGTTATTGTTTTATCGGGAATAATATTTAATTGGTATTCCCTTATAGCGGTATGGGTTCCTCTCGTCATTGTGCTTATGGTCTATATATTATTCTATTTACTTGACATTATCAGGGTTCGCAGGGATATAAAAGAAATAAACAAATTGCTGCAAAAACTCAAAGAAAAAGAAACTAAAACTGCATCTTAGTAGTAAATTCAGGCGTATTGGTAAAATTTCTATTCTCAAAAAAATATTATTTCTTATTATTATAGTCGGAGGAATGTATGAAGATACTGGTTCATGACTTAAACGAACAAGATTTTTCACAACTGGAAAATATTAAAAATGATTACAAGGTGATTGACGCAAATGCCGCTTCCGCTCCGTGCACAGGCTGTTTTAATTGCTGGTTTGTAACTCCGGGTATGTGTAAAACAAATGATTATATACAAAAATCAGGATTGGGAAATAGCGAAGAAACAATTATAATCAGCCAAAATTGTTACGGCGGATACAGTGAACAGGTAAAAAAAATACTTGACCGCAGCGTTCCCGCAAGCACCCCGTTTTTTACATACCGCTCATGGAAAATAAGACACGTAAAAAGATATGGAACTAACCGGAAACAACTGACTGTGATTTTATACGGTAATTTCCTTGAAACAGAGGCAAACGCCGCTGAACTAATGGTAGAGGCTAACCGGAGCAATATGGGTTTTAAAAAAGCTGACCTTCACATGATAAATAATGTTAATGAAATAGGACAGGTATTAAAATGAATATAATGATTATTAACGGCAGTCCAAAGAAGGAAGGCGGAGCGTCGGCGTTCTTCGCAAAAATTTTACGTTTTATGCTTTTCCCGCACAAGGTTACGACAATAAGCCTTGGTGTATCTAAAGATTACCGTGGAATATTTGATAATCTTCAAAATACCGACGCTGTTGTAATAACGGTTCCGCTGTATGTTGACAGTATTCCCGCTCATTTTATACATTTCTTAAAAGAGACGGAGCAGTATTGCAAAAATAATAAATGCAAATTTATGCTCTATGTAATTTCAAACGCCGGTTTTGTCGGCGGACATCATAATCAGGCGCATTTGGAACAATATCAATGCTGGTGCGAAAGAACAGGCATTAAATGGGGCGGCGGACTTGGCATAGGCGGCGGCGTAATGCTTAACGTACTATATAAAATTATGTTTATATGGACCGGCATACAAATTGTTATTACGATAACTAACAGAATTTTTGCAGGTATACCTATTAAAGAAAGCATATTTAATACTTTATTGCCGGGTCTTATTAATTGCGTAATTCTAATGTTGTTTTTCTACTGCGGAATGTTATTTTTTGAATTTATCCTTGCGTGGGCGATAAAAAATAAAAAGAGCATAAAAAATAAATACACAAGGGTAATGCTGCCCTCTTTTATTTTTATTATAGTCGCAAATATTTTTATGGCTTTAACAGGGATACTTCACGGCAAATTAATATTTCCTTTATTTAAGAAAGCGAAGTATACAAATTAATAATGAAGTTAAAAATGATTAAAAATGTTAATTTTACTTCATTCAAAAATGCTATACTATGTTATAAATAAGGTTTAAAATAAAGTAAAATACATTATGAACAAACTTTTAATAAATACTGAAAACGCCGAATACCAAATTATTCAATCTTTAAAATTAAACAGGGTAAAACGCAATAAATCGCGTGAAATATTTATTGAGGGGATAGAATGCATAAAACAGGCAATTAATTCAAATATCGAAATTACCAGAATAATAGTTAAAAAAATAAACGCTTTATCAAATTGGGGAAAAAATATAATTGAACAATATAAAAGCGTAAAAGTCATTGAAATGTCAAATAAATTATATAACGAATTAACTGATAAAACAAATCCGTCTGAAATGCTGATAACAGCGAAAATTACGCCAGATACATTTGATGACATTCAAAAAGAAAATCCGTTTATCATTTTGTTTGACAGGCCAAGCGATTATGGAAATTTAGGCTCAATTATACGTTCCGCAAATGCTTTTAATGCGGATGGATTATTCATAATTGGACATGGAGCGGATATATATGAACCAAAAGTAATCAGGGCAAGTCTTGGAAGCATATTCTTTACAAAAATAGTAACAATAGAATCTATGGAAATATTGGCTGAATATATTAAAAAACAAAAAATGAAAAATAACATGGAGATAATCGGCACTGACTCCGCAGGAACCGTATCAATAGAAGATTTTAAAATAAAAAGGCCTGTAATGGTTATTATAGGAAACGAGGCAAAAGGCATGAGTATAAAGTTAAAAGAAATATGTGATAAAATAGTAAAGATACCTATAGAAGGAAATGTAAATTCATTAAATGTATCATGCGCCGCGTCAATTATAATGTGGGAAATTTACAAAAAGGCGGAAATATGAGCGGGAAAATAATAGTTGTCGGCGGATACTGCGCATCGGGAAAATCCGTATTTTCGCGTAAATTATCTCATCTTTTAAACATTCCATGCTTTAATAAAGATGTTATCAAGGAAATATTGGGCGACGGATTTGGTTCTGAAGATAATATGGTTTTTAACAAAGGCAGTTTTGCTACGTTTTTACTTATGCTGCATATTGCTGAACGATTTTTACAGGTTGAAAAAACATGCATACTTGAAAGTAATTTTAAGTTAACAGAAATGGAACAAATTAAGGCATTATTGGATAAGTACAATTATGAATGTCTTACCTATATTTTTAAAGGTGATTTTAATGTTCTGTTCGACAGATATATGAAAAGAGACATAGTAGAAAAACGTCATTGGGTTCATAAAACAGCGGGAGAAACCAATGAAAATTTCAAAGAAGGACATCTTGAACATGGGATAGGAGAAATGGGAATCGGACAAATAGTTAATGTCGATACAACTTCATTTGAAAAAGTGAATTTTGATGATTTATTTTCTATTGCCGGAAATTTCATGGAAGGGAAAAAATGATTTCGACCATACTTTTAATAATTATTTATCTTTCGTTCATCAGTTTAGGCTTGCCGGATTCATTGCTTGGCTCGGCATGGCCGTCAATGTACGGCGGCTTAAATGTTCCTCTGCATTATGCCGGATATGTTTCAATGATTATTGCCGGCGGAACGGTAATTTCAAGTATTTTCAGCGCAAGAATTATCAGGCGGTTCGGAACGGGCATTGTTACCGCTTTCAGCGTTTTTATGACCGCCGTTGCCCTCTTGGGATTTTCTTTCTCCGGCGCATTTGCCCTGCTATGCCTTTGGGCTGTTCCTCTCGGGCTGGGCGCCGGTTCTGTCGACGCGGCTCTGAATAATTATGTAGCGCTGCATTACAAGGCAAAACACATGAGCTGGCTTCACTGTTTCTGGGGAGTTGGGGCTTCTATGGGTCCTATTATCATGTCATTTTTTTTGATAAATAGAAATTCATGGAATTTGGGATACCGCTCAATTGGATTGCTTCAATGCTGTCTTGTATTTTTTTTATTTATCACTATATCGCTATGGGGAAAAAACAAATCTCAAACCAGCATCGAGAAAACTGAATCTTCCAAAGGAATAAAATTCAAAGAGCTTTTTCACACTATCGGGGTAAAACAAATTCTAGTTGCGTTTTTTTGTTATTGCAGTCTTGAAACTACAACCGGATTGTGGGGAAGCAGTTTTCTGGTTATGGAAAAAAATATATCCCCCGAAATTGCCGCTCAATGGATTTCGTTATATTATATCGGTATAACATCCGGCAGATTTATCTCCGGTTTCCTTACAATGAAATTAAATAACCGTCAAATGGTTCGTTTGGGGCAGGTACTTATCGCCTGCGGAATTATTGCGTTAATGCTGCCCTTCGGCAGAGTATTATTATTACCCGGATTTTTTACAATCGGACTTGGATGCGCCCCCATATACCCCAGCCTTTTACACGAGACACCAAGAAATTTTGGCAGTGAAAAATCGCAGGCAATAATGGGAATACAAATGGCAAGCGCGTATATTGGGACTACATTTATGCCTCCGTTATTCGGACAGATAACGTCATTTTTTGGTTTTAATATTTTTCCGTTATTTATCGGCGGCATATTATTACTCAATATAATAATGGTTGAAATATTGAATAACAAAATTGATAAAAATAAAGTTTAGAATAACCGGCATTTTAAAAGAAAGGAGATAAACTATGGATGTAAATTTTGGCGAATATAAATTCAGCGATAATAAAAACCTGATTTCGACAGACAAAGTATGCGAACTATTGGATAACAGTTATTGGGCAAAGGACCGAAAAAGGGAAATAACCGCAAAAGCCATTGAGAATTCTTTATGTATCGGAATATACCTAAAGGAAAAGATGGTTGGGTTCGCAAGGCTCGTAACTGATTATGCTACAATGTACTGGCTTTGCGATGTAATTATCGATACTAATTACCAAAAAAACGGTTTGGGAAAAAAATTAATTGAAATCATTACACAAATGAAAGAGCTGGACGGAATGTTCGGAATTTTGGCTACAAGAGACGCGCATGGATTATATGAAAAATATGGATTTAAAAGAGCAGGCGAAAAATATATGAGAAAGGACGCTTGATTAACGGGGTAAATACGCTATGGAAGCATTTTTATCATGCCGGATATTTACATTGCTGTATAAAGATTGAAAAGGAGAAACGCCGGAATATACAGAATTATATAAGGCGATACCTGAAAAATAAATTATGAATATAACCGTAGAACCTGTAAAGAAAGAAGAAAAAGAAATTCTAAGGAATTTACTTGAAAAATATAATTATGAATTTTCTCAATATAATAATTTAGATATAAATCATCTTGGATTATATGGTTATGATTATTTAGATTATTATTGGACAGAAAAAAACAAATACCCGTTTTTTATTAAACTGGATAACAAATTAGCGGGATTTATTTTGATAAATGATTATCCTGAAGTAATAACGGATACCAATTACACAATATCAGAATTTTTTGTAATGTATAAATACAGACGGTGTGGTATAGGAAAATATGCTGTAAAATATATTTTAGATAAATTTAACGGAAAATGGCAATTAAAATATCATCCTAAAAATGAAATTTCTAAAAATTTTTGGATAAAGACGATCAGTGAATACACAAAAGGTAAATATGAAATTATAAAAAACAATCCGAAAGCAATATACGAGGATGGAACAATAGGCCATGTTTTAATTTTTAATACCGAAGTTTCCGAGCAACTCCGGTAAAAAAATGGATAGTTATTTACCGTGGAAGAGCTCAAAATGATGAAAAATGTTCATTTTCTATTTTGTATATATATTACATTATGAATATATTGTACATTCTCTATAAAGGGGAAAAATATGGTAATAGGCGGAAAACATTTTGGGCAATATACTTATGAGCATTGGTTTGATAATGAATACGGAAATAAAAACACAATAGATGTTTTATTAAGGCTGGAAGAGGAAAAAGACTATAACGCCGTTGAAAATTTAACACGAGAGGCATTTTGGAATATTTATAAACCGGGATGTGATGAACATTTATTAATCCATAACATACGAAAGACAAAAGAATTTATAAAAGACCTTGATTATGTGGCGGTTTTTAATGATGAAATTATCGGTAATATTGTATATGCAAAAGCCAAAGTTATAGGCATAAATAAAGAATATGACGTAATAACGTTTGGTCCGGTTAGCGTGTTACCAATGTATCAGAAGAAAGGCATAGGAAAAAAATTAATAGAATATACAATTTCAAAATCCAAAGAAATGGGATTTAACGCTATAATAATATATGGAAACCCAAAATATTATGAAAGATTCGGCTTTAAAAACAGCAGGGAATATAAAATAACAAATATGGAAGGTAATTATAATGCCGCTTTAATGGTGCTAGAATTGTATCCTGATTCATTAAAAAATATAAGCGGAAAATTCTTTGAGGGAGAAGCGTATAAAGTTGATAAAAAAGAATTAGAAATATTTGAAAAAAATTTTCCGTATAAAGAAAAATTGGTATTAGACACACAAATATTCAAGGAGTAATCAAAAAATGAAAGAAGTTGAGGCAAATAAAACCGCATGGGGGCTATTATCCAAAGATCATTATGAATACTGTAAAAAGGCTTTGCAGGAAAAAAGGTGCAAGTTTAGTAAGATAATTGAAAGAGAAATAGGAGATATTTCGGGGAAAACCGTGATTCACCTTCAATGTAACGCCGGAGCCGATACTATTTTATTGGCTCAAAAAGGGGCGGTTGTTACAGGAGTCGATTTGGTTCCCGACAATATAAAATACGCGCGTCTTATGGCGCAGGAATTGGGCGTTACCAATATCGACTTCATAGAATCGGATATTATGAATTTTAAAGAAACACACAATAAAAAATATGATATGGTTTTTACGACAGAAGGAGTATTGTGCTGGCTTCCCGATTTAAATAGATGGGCAGAAACTATAAAGCATTTACTGAAAGAAAACGGCGTTTTATATGTGCTTGACGGACACCCCTTTTATATGGTTTTTGATGAAGAAAAATTAAAAGAAAATAAGCTAGAAATAAAATATCCTTATTTTGTCAGGGAACCGGAACATAATGATTCGCTTGGCGGATGGTTTTCCGAAGCAAAAAAGACCGATCATTATGAGTGGATGTATAAAGTCAGCGATATAATAAATTCATTGATAAACGCCGGATTAACAATAGAATTTTTTAATGAGTATGACACTTTGTATTTTGACATGGGTGGAATGGAAAGGGGCATTGAAGGAGAATATCACTTCCCGTTTTTTGACAAGAAAATCCCCTTTACATTCAGCCTTAAAGCGCGATTAGTAAAACAATAAAAGACACTTTGAATAAGGTAAAACAAAAAACTTTTAAAATGATTAAAAATGTTCATTTTACTTTTTGAAAATTCGCTAAACTCCTGTCAAGGAGAAATTACCATGCTATACACACAAGGAAAAACGGATTGTAAGCCAGGCGAGGCAGGCTATGATGAAAAACGGCTTGACGTGCTGAACAGCCACCTGCAGCGCGTAATTGATGACGGCGAGATACAATGCGCAACCTACTGCATATCCCGAAAAGGCAAAATTTTCGCACATGGCGGAATAGGGAAAAAGTCGTTCCGCAAGGATGACAATACTCCGGTTCAACCTGATTCTGTCAGATACATAGCTTCTATTACAAAAGTATTTACCGCAGTGTCAATAATGAAATTGGTCGAAGACGGCTATACGCGGCTGGACGTACCTGTGGGCGAAATTCTGCCGCAGTTCAATACGCCGCCTTATAACGGCATTACGCTGTTTCAGCTTTTAACACATACTTCGGGAATGCACGCCGACGGTGGCTGCTTTGAAAACAAATACCAGACCAATTACTGGAAAATGATTGACGACGCGTACAAGCTCTGCTCCCCAGAAAATAAAAAAGAATTTGACTGGTTAACCGCCGCTTTAAGCACAATAGGCAATGGTTTCCGCGTCAAGCCCGATACCGAGTGGGCGTATTGCAGTTTTGGTTTTGTCGTTCTTGGCGCGGTTATCGAAAAATTATCGGGAATGTCCGCTCAGAAATTTATCGAAGACAATATTTGTAAACCGCTGGGCATGAAGGACACCACTTTTAACATAACGGCGGAAATAGCAAAACGATATATCGTTTCAGATGAGGAACTTGAAAAATATGTAAATGATAAAATAAACGGAACTTACAAGCCTCATTGGATCGGAGAAATACTGAATATTCCGCCAACAGGGGGAGGGCTTGAGTCGACAGTTTATGATCTCAGCCTCTTTGGGAACATGGTGCTTTCAGGCGGTACGTTAAACGGCACGCGTATTC
>Ga0268262_10004949_pt1 | contig 13450 bp, 6 predicted proteins | sample TergutNc150P3_FD_190354 | JGI IMG/M metagenome (GOLD analysis project Ga0268262, IMG submission 190354) | Nasutitermes corniger P3 segment gut microbial community from laboratory colony in Florida, USA - Nc150 P3 (SPAdes) (version 2) | ecosystem: Host-associated > Arthropoda: Insects > Digestive... | reverse complement strand
CCCTTCTCAGACAGCGGCTTGTAAACCTTTCTACCGGGCAGAGCGGATATGTGGAGAAGCAGAGGAAGGCATTAGAAAAATAATGGAAAGTAAGATGACCAAAAAAGACATCAAGTTAGATCCATGGAGTAATAAATTTAATATTGGCTAAATTTATGAAAAATAAACCTAATGATGCTCATTTAGCAATTAGTAAATATTTAAGTTTAGTATTGAGACATTCACCCCAAACAATTCATTAAATATTGATAAAAATGGCTGGGTTAATATTGACGAATAACTTCAAAAAGCAAATATGTGTTTATGGAACATCTTTTCTAAAATGTGATAAAGGAATTCGGTATATCGTTTTTTCACTGGATATTTCAGCTTGCCTAATTTTCTCTCTTTGATCCGCTCCGTTAACAATAGAGCAGAATCAGATTAAATTTCAAATGAACTTTCCATTATTTCCATCTGCCATGTAAGGCACTTTGATTTTCTCAATTTCTTTTATTGCCTTGTCATACGCATCTGCCGGTAACCTGAACAACTGTGTACGGTTTCTCATATCGCTTAGAGACTTGGACATATCTTCCATATCGTTTCTGTCTATTGCCTTTATAGCATCGGTGAGATATTCATCAAGCACGGATAATGACATAGGGTCATTTAACAAGCGTTCAATCGGCGTTTCACCTGAATATGGAGCGAGATAATCGCGCTTCGTTTCGATCACGAAATTATAATTACCCGCAGTTAGGTACTTCGTTTCCTGTTCTGGTAAAATAATCTCAGCCTCACAGCCAAATGGTATTTCAAAATTAAAGATTAGTTTGCCATCATTATTTATTTTCCATTGAGATACATAACTTCCAGACACAGAATCGTATTTGAAATTAAGATAACGTAACCTTGCATCTGGTTTAGGAGCGATACGGACTTTACGGAATCCTGGACTAAGTGGAGAGATACCGGCCGCATGGCGGTATACGAATTCCATAACGGAGCCATACGAATAGTGATTTAAAGAGTTCATACCCGCACCGTTGATTTTACCGTCGGGAAGAACGGAATTCCAGCGTTCCCAAATTGTAGTAGCACCTAAATTTATGGCATATAGCCAACCTGGGAAACCTTCAAACAACAGGAAGTCATAGGCTAAGTCAGTCATGCCGTTATCTGCCATAACTGTGTTCATCATCGTTGCGCCAACGAATCCACCTTTTATACGATAACAATCTTTCTTGATTCGATTCTTTAGTCCGTCTATTATGCGTTGCTTATCGATATATACTCCAAATTTCAAAGCGACCAAATAACCTGTTTGTGTGTCAATAGAAAGCCGTCCAGATGGTGTAAAATATTCATTTAATATCGCTTGCTTGATATTTTCTCCTAACTCATTGTATTCGCTAAATTCTGCAAAACTCAATGTTTCAGCGGCTTTTGCCACATAGCTTACGGATGCGTAATAGTACATAGAAGCAATAAATCCGTTATCTGTGCGTCCGAATGTACTCTGCTCCGTAGCGCCATCTAGGGCAAGCCAATCACCGAACTGGAATCCGAAATCCCACAGGAACTTTTCTCCGCGCTTTTTATCTTCCCGCCGAACACTGTCTACCCAATCCTTCATCATTGGATAATGCTTTGCTAACATTTCCTTACTTCCGTAATAGATATAAATCATATTTGGTAGAAATGCAGCAATATCACTCCAAACGCCGGCGCACAAGCCTGCATAATCGTTCGGAAGAAAGATAGCGACTTTACCATCGTTTCGCTGTTGATCACTTCTTAAATCACGGATAAACTTTGCATAAAAAGCGCGTGTATCCATTAGGTATCCTGCCGTTGGAGCAAATACCTGCGCGTCGCCTGTCCAGCCAAGCCGTTCATCGCGCTGCGGGCAGTCATTCGGCATATCAATAAAATTGGATTTAAGCCCCCACAAGGTATTTTCATGCAAGCGATTTATTTTTGTATTTCCTGTTTCTAAAAACCCTGTCTGTTCCATTTCAGAATATATAGCTTTCCCTGTAAAACAAGAAGGATCAATATTCTTATAACCTGACACTTTCACATAGCGAAATCCGAAGAACGTGAAATGAGGGTGTATTATTCGTTTTTCACCATCTGATATATATGTAAACAAAGACTTCGCTGTCCGATAATTTTTGTTATAAAAATTATTGTCCTGTAATATTTCGCAAAATTCAAATTTCACAGTAACGCCATAAGGGGCTATCTGGGCGCACTCGACATAACCTGCAAAGTTTTGACCAAAATCCAAAACGGTTTCTCCTGTGGGAGTATAAATAATTTTTTTTACCGGGATCACATCCATATCGTGTAACGGCGGTGAATATCTTTCTGTAAGTTTTTCTGGAGCATTCACCTTAACAGACGCACGCCATGGATTATCCTTATCTTTCCATAGTAAATAGTTTTGTGTCTCGCCGTCGTAAATATCTGTCAGTTCAAAAACGCTTCCTCGGTAAAGCCAGCTTTCATCAGTTACGATCACTTCTGTGTTACCGTCCGTATATGAGATATGTAGTTCCGCAATAATTCCAAAATTTCGATCTGTACGCGCCATGCCAGATAACCCAAAGCGCCCCATATACCAGCCTTTTCCAAGTAGAACACACAGTTCATTTTGTTTTTCAAGTAAACTCGTTACATCATAGGTACAGTATTGTATGTGTTCTTTATAATCGTTAATAAACGGTGCAAGAAAATCATTTCCCGCTTTATCGCCGTTGATAAGCGCCTCAAAAAGGCCAAGACCGCAGATATATAAACGCGCTTCAGATACAGGTTTCAATATTGGAAATTCTTTTTTGAATTCAGGATGAAAGCAATCTCCGGCATTAACGCCTATCCAATGCGCGTTCCACATCTCATGGAGTTTTGCGGTTTCAAACCAACAAACTTCGCTCTGTGCCGTTTCGTTTTCGTCAGAAGTAACGGCAATGCGGTAATAATACCGTGTACGAGGCTTAAGTTCTATTTTTAGCACAACACCAAGCGAATCCAGTTCCGCGCCGCTTGTTTCATATATTTTATTGCGTAGCAATGGGTCAAGCGCGACTTCTATAGATACGCCAGCTTGTTTTTTTCCTTTTGTGTTCCGCACTTTCCAGGAACACAATATCTCGTCATAACAATAACCCAACGGATTTTTTAGTCCGTTAATTTTTACGGCGTAAATTTCCATCTTCAACCTCCAACGCAGTTTTTACAAGCAATTTGATAACATTAGCGGCACAGTATTGAAGCTCCGATATTTTCAACTCTCCTGTTTTTATTGCTGTAACGATATAATCATAATCCCGCTGTGATCCTGGCATAATCAGATCATTTCCCGCATCGATACAATGCACAGCGAATGAGCAATCATATTTTTGGTCTTTATTGTTGCCCGGTATACCTGTCGTTCCCCAATCAGTCATAACAACTCCGTCAAAACCCCATTCATCTCGCAGAACTTTTATAAGTAAATCGCGATCAGTTGCGGCGTGAACACCGTTAATTAGGTTTAACGATGTCATAACGGCAAACGGCTTTGCCTCCCGAACGCATATCTCAAAACCTTTCAAATAAATCTCACGAAGCACACGTTCCGAAACGACAGAGTTATTATAATTTCTGTTTGTTTCCTGATTATTGGCGGCAAAGTGCTTAATAGTCGCACCTTTGCCTACATGGCTTTGCACACCCTTTACAACAGCGGCGGCGCAAAAACCAGAAAGAAGCGGATCTTCGGAATAATACTCAAAATTTCTGCCGCAAAGCGGGTTTCGCTGTATGTTCAAACTTGGAGCAAGCCAAAGTTCTACGCCAAGTTCTGACATTTCCGCGCCAATTAGCCTTCCGGCACGTTCTAAAAGTTCCATATCCCAAGTTTGAGCCAACATCGTTGCGATAGGCAAAGCTGTACAATATTGGTATTTGGTTTCAGAATTAGATAAATCAATATTTATCTGTCCATCTTGTAATGTGTAACGAAAGATGGGGTCTTCTTCCGGGTTTTTAATGTATTCGCCGTCTTTTTCATGTACAATAGGGTTTATACGGATTCCTGCAGGGCCATCAACCATAGTAATTTGTGGGATACCATATTTTTTTAAAAAAGATGTCGTTTCACCGGCCGCTCCGGGGATAGCATCCGAAAAGTTTCCAACGATACTTACATCGGTTAAGTTAAATCGTGCAGCCCCTACACAGAGCGCAGCCAGTTCGTCCGCGGTAAGGCAGGACACAAGTTCCTCGGCAGTAGCTTTCCCTATTTTTACATCATTGAATGTGATATTAGGACGATCCGAAGAACAAAAGATTGACAACGGATATATGCAGATATTAGTTTGTATACATTTTACATCCACAACTAAATGAAAAACGCCACTAATTTGGATAATTGGATCGCGGCTTGGTGGAGTAAATTCCTCCACTACCTCACTTCGGAACATATTCTTACATTGCTGCGTTATAATGCTTTCTGGAATTGTTATAATAGCCGTAGCATATGTGTGCATCGAACTGTTTCCGCACCGAAGAACATAGTCTCCATCTTCAAGAATCCATACGGCGCGACTTTCATCAAATGATGCGAGTTGTTCTAACGGGAAAGAAAGCGTCAGCACTTGGGTTTCTCCGGGTACGAGTTCCTTCGTTTTTTGAAACGCCGCCAACACCTGATAAGGTTTATTTATATTCTTGCTCGGTATCGAAATATAAACCTGCACAACTTCGCGTCCTGAAAATTTATCTCCCTTGTTTTTAACAAAAATTTCGAGAACCACCTTACTACCGCGTAGAGATGCAGAGCATATATGAATGGTAAATTCTGTATATGATCGTCCAAAACCAAATGGATAAAGTGGATTGACACCAAATGTGTCGAAATATCGATAGCCGACATAAACCCCTTCTTTATAATAAGTATCGAATATGTCGCCACCCACCGTTGCAAATTCATTAGCTAAGGGATAGTCCTTGTAATCCATCGCCCATGTTGCAGTCAGTTTGCCTGACGGCGTGACATTTCCTGCAAGAACTGCGACAACCGCGTCACCGCAGCCGCTTCCTCCCTGGCTCATAAGAACGATTGCGCCGATGCCAGTCAGCCTTATTATTTTGCTTAAGTCGATTACTCCACCGACATTCAAAAGCAAGACAAATTTGCTGTAAAACTCTGATAATAGTGATATATCAGAGATTTCTTGCTCTGTAAGATAGTAATCGCCGGATTCCGCTTTACGATCAGCGCCTTCGCCGGAATTTCGTGAAAAGACATAGACGGCAGCATCTGCCATATATCCGCTTATAGTTTCTTTTGAAAGCAGTTCGGGTAATGGTGGAATAAAAGGATTTTTCATCATCGTAACAAGACCGATAAATGTTCCCTGCTTTGAAACTTCTTTTATTTTTCGGTAGTATGTGGAACTCGTTTCGTTGGTTATAACGTCATACGCGTTCATATATGGCGTGGTCACGACATTGAAACCCATGTTAATGAATCCTTGTTCTACCGTAACAAAACTTCTGACATTTACATCGCCGGAGCCAGTCCCGCCTTTTATTGTGCGGCGCGCACCACTTCCAAAAAGAGCGATGGATTTGACAGTCTTATTAAAAGGCAGGATACCTTTATTTTCAAGGAGGACAATTCCCTGCGTAGCAATATCTGTAGAGAGTTTAGCATTGTCCAATTCTCGCTTTGATATTTTTTGACTTGCTACAGCCATTTTGTTTTTCACAGCAATGAATCCTTTCTACCTGATCGCTTGTTTAGTATTTTCTTGACAAGCCTGCTTCACACTCATCGCGAGTAATTTCACCTGCATTACACTTGGTCATCAGCTCTATATCACTGTCTTTCAACCTATAAAGAGCCATGACAGCAACACTGAGTATTATGCCTATTGCTGGAATGAGGGTATATATTACCCATAGACAATCCAACGCCGACTGAGGCTGGGCAACTGCTTTCGCGGCAAGGTCTTGAAAGTCTGTAGCCTCAATATTGATCCAACCAGAAAATCCGAGGATAAAAAATCCCAAAGACGATGAAATCGAGGTTGACAGCTTGGTGACAAAAGAAGATAACGCGGTACATATACCTGAACAGTCTTTGCCGGTTTTATACCTGGTGTACTCAATCGTGTCCGGCATAAGGAAATTTTTTGCCATAAGGCTGACATTACCAGGGATGGCTTGAATAACAAGAAGTGCTGATATGAGTACAAAATTAGTCCCCGCAAAATAATGCCTGTATAAAAAAATGCGCCAATTAATCCGGTTACCAGAATCACCCTTATTTTACCGAACCTCTTTGTAAGTTTTGCTGTCTGCATTTGTGCGATTAACTGCGGTATTAACGCGATAAAAATTGGTATTGCTATAATCAGAGAGCTATGAAAAAGATAATATGAAACAAAAACTCCTACAGCTCCTCCTGTGGCAAGGCCGGTCATTAATGTCGTACTGAGGAGAAGTATCATTAAATACTTATTTGTCTTAACGCAATTAAGCATATCCTCAAATGAATAGTGTCCACGTTTTTCTTCATCTGCACTTGCAAGGACAGTATTGTGTTCCTTTACTTTTGTTACAATCGGAAGCATCATAAAGAAAAATATCACAGATGAAATAATCGCCACAATGCGCAATGGAATACCTACGTATTCGCTGACAAGTACCAACCATAAAATTTGAACCAGCATGATCGCAAGACCGCCGATAATCGTTTTGTATTGGATAATCGAATTACGTTCATCTGTTTTATCTGTTAAAGTGACCATCATTGAGTTCATCGGGACCTCTACAAGTGTGTACCCAAAGTCATATAAGATATAGAATACAGTGAACCAGATCAGTTTGCCAGTCATAGATATATCCGCAGGCATCAAAAAGAAAAACACTGTAAAAAGTGGAAAAAACGTAAAGGTCAATCGAAACCACGGCAGATATTTACCCTCGCCGGTTATCTTCTTAAACGTTTTCCATTTTGTGATGTTAAGTTTATCGATAAAATAACCAAAAACCACATCATCAAATGCGTCAATTATTTTTACGCCGAGCATAACGCCGGCAACTAATTTCAATTCGATTCCCTGAAACACAAGAAACAGTGTCATGAATGACGTTACAATACTTCCTTCGCATACGCGCCCAATTTCGCCAATAATGTACCAACGTCGTTCTTGACGTGTTGTTAGCCAACCTTCTTGTGAATATTTTTCTTTATTTAAAATCATAATGCCCACTCCCTATTTCATACTGGCAATCTTTCCAAACTACTGTGGCTGTTGTATTGCAAGGGATGGACACTTTAAGTACATCATCTGTCCAGGCAACGGCGATTTCCCCGTATTCGCTTTGGAAAGAGCGTTTACACAAGTGCAAACACCCATCAGGTTTCGGATGAATCACCATATGCCTGAAGCCTGGCTGCGAACTGTTAATCCCGGCGATTTCCCTAAAAACCCATTCGTCCACGCAGCCAAACGCGTAATGGTCGTAGCTTGTTACCATTGGCATCCCATCGGGGCTTATCGCTACCCAGTTTTCCCAAATGGCGGTCGCGCCTTTATCTACCTGGTAAAGCCACGATGGCGGCTTATCCTGAAAGAGCACTTTCAAAGCTAAATCGCGCCGTCCGATCTTTGTCAGCGCGTCCAGCAGGTATGGGGTTGCCAGAAAACCGGTATCCAGGCGGTAATCGTTCTGTTCCAGCATGAATACAAGTTTATGGGCGAAGGCGTCTTGATATTGGTCCGGAACCAAGTCAAAAGCTATCGCCAGCACATAGGCGCCCATAAGTTCTTCCGGCATTTTGCCTCCCTTCATTAAGCTTTCCTCTATAGCATTTTTCATGGCTATGGCTACATCGCTGTAGTATGCGGCATCTTGGATATTTTGCAGAGCGTGTGCGATCTTAGACATAAGGCTGACAGATATATAACCAAATATGGGTGCGGTGTATGCGGCCGATATGCGGCAGTTCATATGGCTTGCGTCCTCTTTGACGCTCGGTATCAGCCATTCCCCGAAATGAAAGCCGGTGTTCCACAAATATCGGTCTATTTCTTTCGGCAAGCCCTTGTCGCCGCGCTTTTCACGGGCAGTTCTAATTACATAGTCGCACCAGCGCTTCATGGTGTTATAGTGCTTCTTTAGTATCAGCAAATTTCCCGTCATTACATACATGCTGTGAGGGACGATGACTGCCGCATCGCTCCATCCCGCGATTCCTGTAGGGCGGTCGTCCCCAAATTCAGCGGCTCTGTTATATGAAAGCCGCTCATATAGCCGGGTAAACGGAACGGTCATGGGCACCACGCCGTCTTCCAACTGGTCAGCCGCTAAATTGAGCAGCCAAGCTGACAAAAAAGGGGTGACATTTTCATTGATAATTGCCGTTTTTACATATATCTGAATATCTCCCGTAAAGCCAGCCTTTTCTCTGGTAGGGCAATCGGTGGGAATGGACATCATGTTGTTCGCTTGCGCCCAGCGTATGTTTCGGTACAGTCGGTTGAGCCGTTCGTCTGAGCAGGAGAACGAACCGGCATTTTCCTTCTCGGTTGTCAGCAAAACGGCTGTAAAATCTTCCTTGTTTAACGCACCCATACCTGTCACGCGTATATAGCGAAAGCCGTGGAATGTAAAATACGCCTCGTATTCGCAGGGCTCGCCGTCCGAAACATAAATGTCTTTCTGAAAGGCAATCATCGAATTAAAATAATTACCATCCTTATCAGGAACCTCAAAATATTCGAAGGTGATGGGCGTGCCTTTAGGCGCGATAATTTTAATCCGCGCCCGTCCACAGACGATTTGCCCGAAATCAACGATAGCTTCGCCCCTGGGGGATATGTACGTGTCAGCCGCGGGCAGCGTCTTGATTGGGCGCACCGGCGGCATTGGCTGTACCATCAGGTTGGCGTAACCGTAATCCCGGACTTGCACAGGATAATCCAAAATATACGGAACATTGGCATCCTGTTTTTCTCCCAAAAAAATGTCTGAAAACATCACAGGGCCTGTTCCGCACCGCTCGTTTCCATCTGCGGCGATAATATCCCGCCTGTCGTTTTCGTACTCTATTTCCAGTTGATATAGCACGGCAGGGAGGTTGTGGAAATTTTCCATAACCGGCGCCGTCTGCGGACACAAATGCCAGCCATCGCCCACATACATGGACAAGGTGTTCCTGCCGTTTTTTAAGAGATTAGTTACATCGTAAGTCTGATAATACAAAATATCGCGGTATACGGTATGCTCCGGCGCGAATTCCCGGTCGTCTGGACGCACATTGTTCACATATAGGCGGTAACAGCCATAAGCGGAGGCATAAAGCCGCGCTTTTTTTACCATGCCAGTTACCGCGAAATCCCTTTTGAACATAATCGGCGGGGGCTGAGCGCCATAATTGAACCATTCGTAATTCTCGCGCGGAATCGTGCTTTCAACCCACCGCGCTTTCCAGTCCTCTGCATGAAGCAAAGCCGTTTCAAAACACGCTTCCGCCCTGTCCTCGCATCCTTTGTTATCCCGTACCGCGACCGTCCATGTATAGACGCGGCGGCTTTCCAAAGGCAGGCCGCCGTACTCAATAAACGATTGTTCGCGGCTTTCGACGATACCTGTATCCCATACTGTTTTGGTTTCATCGCTTACAATAAGGCGGTAGGAGTGTTGAATGACATCGCGTTCCGCACTTTCCATCATCCAGGAAAAATATGGCGTCTGCCCGATACCTAGTGGGTCGCGCTGATGCAGCGTCTTTAAGTTTACAACCTTCAAGACTAACGAAGTCCCTTTTCCTTCAGCTCGTTCTGAATACCTTTTATGTTGATTTTATTCATATCGATCTTCCAAAAACAGATTGATGAAAGACCAAACATAATAGCGGGATACACCCCGGCTAAAAACCGTATCATAAATACTGCGCTTTCAGGTTGATTAACTGTAATATCAGCAGCACTGCTGATATATCCACTTAACGCCAGCATTACGCCGGATAACCCTGCCGCAAGTCCAATCCCGATTTTACCGCCCATTGTGGCTGCCGAACTAATCGTTCCTTCCATCGGTTTCCCGCTCGTATACAGGGCATAATCGCATATTTCTCCGGTCAACGGTATTAAAGCTACTACAAACGGAACTATACCTATTCCTGATATAAATCTGCCAATCATAAAAATTATGAGATTCTCATTACTTATAAACAGGATGATACCGGCAACAACGCCGCTTAACAGACCTCCAACGATACAATATCTTTTTCCAATTTTTTCTATTACAGGAACGGCAAGAGGCAGAATAAAAATAAGAAGCAGGCTCGGTAAATTCATTATTGTGGCGACACCAACATCTTTGAAAACGTATTTAGCATAATAAGTAGCTACCGGCGCTGCCGATAAGTTGTAAAGAATCGTTCCAACTGCGAGGAGAACAAAATACTTATTGTGTACAAGTATTTTCAAGGAATCACTTACCGGTTGCTTTTTAGTTATATTCTTTTCTGAACGCTCAGTCACAGTTTCTTTTAGGCAAACTACGCCTACAACAGATGATAATAACGCAATAGCAGCAAATATCAGCGTTACAACGGTGTAAGCCTGTTGGCTTTCATTCATTACTGACAGGACTCTTGGAACAACAAGACCAATTAAAGCAACAGGAATCAGTGTGCCGTACGCGCTAAATACACCAAGAATACCGCGGTTTTTTGAGTCTGGCGTTACCAGATTGATTAGTGTACCGCAAGCTACGGAAATCATTGTTCCAAAAATCGGATTTACAAGAAAATAAAAAGCCGCACAAAAAAAGACTTTCTCTGTTTCAGAAAGCCCTTCAGGACAATTAAACAAAAGCACCAAGGAAAGAGTCAACCCGAAGCCACCCGCCAATACCCACGGTCTTGCCTTGCCTAATTTCGTAAAGGTTCTGTCAATAATCATGCCCATTATAATGTCAGTTATGCCATCGGTAATTTTTGTTATCATTAGGATCAAACCAACAGAAGCCATAGAAATACCAACTGTATCGGTATAATACAAATTGATATAACTCGGAACATAACCTGTTGCTACCGCGCTTGCCGACGCAATGAGCAATACGCCTAATTTTTGACTAAGCCCCATTTTTTCATGTTGTTCAGCTTCTTCGATGGCGGTTCTGCTCTTAAACATAATCAACACTCCTTTTAATAGTAACACCGCTTATTTTCGCAGATAATATTTCCATGTTTACCTGTTTGTACAACGCGTAATGATCCAGGCGGGGTATTCTGTTCCACCCAATCAATAAGAGCCGTCATGCCATCGCTCTCGGTAATACCCGGCCCATGCCAATTACAGGAGCCGTGCCCATCTCCGGGTGTGATATATAAACGGCAAAAATTGTTCACTACATCTTTACCACCCATAACGGCGCATAGTCTCTCGTAATAATTAATCGTACCGTCTACAGGAATCAACGGATCGTCTATGCCGTGATCAATAATTAACTTTCCTCCATTTTGGTAGAATGGAGCGAGATTAACCTTATCGGCAGCAGCATCTGCAAACTCCATTATACTTTTATCAAAAAGCTCCACAAATTTTTCCATTGTGATATTGTCAAATCTTTGTTTTGGAATTTTTGTGATCCAACGCGCGTAATCTGTGACTATAATAAACGGTTTAGGTGTTCCGACTAAATTATAATAAAACGAACTAATTGGAATAATTACATTCCAGCAAAGTACGCCCGGTCGGAACCAGTACCATAATTGCTCATCATTTTCTCTATGCGGTCCTTTCCATATTTCATACATTACCCTTGCGTCCGCATCCGAAATTAAGCTGCCTTTTATGCTTTGCCCAACTAAAGAAAAAGGATCTATCTCAACTTTTCCCTCGTACTCATAAAATGCTTTAGCGCCTCCAGCTTTATTTTGTGCCGCCGTCAGGAAAAATTTCATTTTTTTCGGCGAAAGGATATGTTTGTAACTGTTCATAACAGCGATAGGCCACAATCCTGCCATAACAAATTTAGTCCAATTGATAGCGGGACATGAAGCCCAAATACCATTGTAGTCTTTTGGAAACTCCTGAACTTCTGCCATGGCCTGCCGTCCTCCACCAGAACCGCCATGGAAATAAGAATAGCGTACCGGCCTTTTATGCAGTATTTCAGAGACAGCTTTACCAACAAGCGTCATAAAATGAGTACTTCGCGCTCGCCAGTTCTCTATACGTTCCCAATCAATTTCGCACGTTTTTTTATCCAATGCCCATTCTCTTTTGGTATTCCCAGCGTCAGTCGTTGCAGCGGTAAAACCATTACATATTGCATTAGGTAAAGTCTGCCCTCTGCGGGTATTGTTCGGTCTAAAGATGTAATTGTCCCCACCGGTGCCTGTTCCTCCGCCTCCCGTACCGATAAAGCGATCGTTCCACGCAAGAGGCGACCAAACCGTGATGCGTTCTGTGTGCCTACCCGTACTGTGTTTCAATTTAACGGAACAAAAAGGCGGAAGTCCTTTTATGGGAAATAATAACCTTGTGTACTTTCCCGTATCGTTAATTTGAACAGATGTAACGTGAACTGTTTCATCGGGAAATGATTTGTACAAATGCTCTTCAATGTAAGCTGCATTGGTACGAGAGCGTATGCCCTCTGTTTCAACAAGATTTGACGTGTCGTAAAAAATGATTTTATCTTTTTCTTTCATAAAAGCGCGTCCCTTCACTCGGTTAAGAAAGCGATTGACCGTTCCACCCATCCGTTCATCGGTGTTGCCGTACCAAGACCGAACCCGTGACCACCGGATTGCGCCTGTTCTAGACGATAAGGTATACCCAAAGCCTTCATTTCCAAAATAAAATTATCTGCATCTTTAATTGAAATGGTTGTATCGTCTGTGCTGCGCACAATGTATGTTTTCGGATACAAAACGTCTAAATGTCTGCTTGCATCATAAAAGCGAATATTTTCCAGCGAGTGTCCCGCACCGAACATCCCGTTACACATCATATTTTTAATATCGCTTTCCGGTATATTTTCTATTGTAATCAGAGGATAGGCGAGCGAAAGCATTTTAGGCTGTGGTATGCCGTATTTCCTCGCACCCAGATGAGCTGTTCCCCATAACGAAGCTATATGGCCTCCCACTGAAAAGCCACTGACGAAATAGTTTTCTGCATCTAAGCTAAAAGTGTTCTGATTCTTTCGTATGTAGTTCCATGCGGCCGCCAAATCATCCAGAGGCTCAGGTAGAAGACCTTTTATAAAGCTTTCCTGTACGGCAGTCCGATAATTCAGGCAAAAACACGAAATGCCCAATTCATTGAGTTTCGCCGCTACCGGCAGCGATTCTACCATTGTGCATACTGCTCCGTATGCGCCTCCCGCAAGCAAAATCGCATATGTACAATATGCCCTTTTTTCTGCCGGAAGGTATAGGAGACGC
>Ga0268262_10004948_pt1 | contig 13450 bp, 16 predicted proteins | sample TergutNc150P3_FD_190354 | JGI IMG/M metagenome (GOLD analysis project Ga0268262, IMG submission 190354) | Nasutitermes corniger P3 segment gut microbial community from laboratory colony in Florida, USA - Nc150 P3 (SPAdes) (version 2) | ecosystem: Host-associated > Arthropoda: Insects >... | reverse complement strand
CCTCTTTGAGAGTTTTAATGCCAGATAAATTCTCCTTAATAAAATCTTTCCATTTTTGATTCAATTTTTTATCATATAGCATATCGATAATCTTTACATTCCCCTTGCTGCCTTTATTTGTATTGAGGTACAAATTGCTCGGTTCATTTTTCTTTTCGCCCCATCTATTGCATCTGCCTATTCTCTGCAATGTCGCTTCGGGAGACAAAACATTCTCTGCCAAACTCGTGGCAGAGACATCGTGGCTCGCTTGCAATATAGGAGCAGTTGATAAACTTTTGGTTCTTTTTCCATCTTTGCCATATTGAGAATAAATCCAATTCAATCTGTCTTTTCTGCCCCCTTTTGTGAATTTGCTATGATAGCACCGATATTCTTTCTCTTTCGCCTCTTGTATAGTATCTTTAATCGTATTGCTGAACTGAATGGTTTGTGGCGTTTTTTGAATTTGACCATCTTCTATTATGCTAATATTATACTGTTCGCTATGAGCAGGTTCACATTCTTTTTCTTCATAAAAAACGCTATCTAATCCCAAAATTCTTTTAATGATTTCGCTATGAACGCTTGGCGTTGCCGATAGCGTCATCACATTACCTTCCCCAAACTTAACTTTTGTGGAAATACTGTAAATGAATGCCGCATATAAAGCATTTTCTTTTTGCGCGAACTCGTGGTATTCATCAAATATAACATTTGCTTTCAACAATGCTTCATATCCAAGTTCTGCTCTATTCATATTTGCCACAGGCGCAATATAATTATCAATATTGGTAATGGTCAAGTCTGCTGCCTCACCATCCTTTAATCCATAGCTCTCCTGTCTTCTGTTCGCTAATACTAATTCAACTTTTAGAGAGATTCCAAAAATTTCTAAAAGACCTTTCTTTTCTTTATTGCCAACAATGCTTAAATAAACGCCTTTGGCAATGTCGTTTCTCGGAGCTACCCAATAACCTTTATTTCCTTGTCCTAAAACCCAACCGAGACCGACTATCGTTTTTCCAAAACCGGCAGGAGCGTTGATTTGAGAAACTCTTTTGCTCTTTGCTTTTTGGATAATGTCTCGCTGTTTATCAAATCGGTTATCCCATCCGGCAGGTTTTGTTAAAGTTTTTTTCTCAAAGCCATCGCATAATGGAATAACCCTATCTTCACTATCTGCCGAGTTAATTCTATCCGCCGCCACAACTGCCGAGCGGACAGCGAACAGCCTTTCAAGCGTTTCACCTGAATATTTAATTCTGCCCTTTTCTCTATTATTGTCAATTATGTATTCGGGAACTGGCTCACGCCAATTTGCTTGCTCTTCCCAATTTTTATCCTTGTTTTTGAACCATTGGTCTGCACCGATTTCTTTTGTAAAAATATCCATTAAATTATTGTCTATACCGTCAAGAATTTTTTCTGGATTTGGTCTCTCATCTTTAACATTGCTATTCCATACGCCGTGATGCCAATATATCACGTTGAGAATGATCTCGGTTGTTTCCTTATCCTTGTAAAAGAAACCTTTAGCCGCTAGATAAGCCCAGCCTACTTCGTTATGATAAGGTCCGTTGAAATTATCATCTCCAAGCTTTCCATTCATAACATCTAGGATATATCTTTGGTACTGGCTTTCTGCTTTGCCAATATCGTGCAGTAATCCTGCCACATAAGCAATGTCTGCAAGTTCGGAGTTATGTTTCAGCAGGTTTTTTGCTATTTCTGCTGTTTTGAGTGAATGCTCAATTAACTCTGTTCCATCCGATTTTGCGAAAAACTTTTCAGTCATACCCAGAATATAGAAAGCATTTATCTATAAGTACGGTAAGCATTTTTAACAAAGATTAAATTTTATAGGAATAAAAGATATATTATCAGAACTTGTAGAGGCAGGTCAGCTGGAACATTTACTATATTACCCCTAAAATAGGAGGCTCGCAATATGAACCAATTTATAGTAGCTCAATCCGGCAAGATAGTCAATCTAAGCTCAGTTAAATAAAACGCCAAAACAGGCGCTTGGAATTTTCTATATTTACCAAAAATAAGCGAGGTTATATGGAAAGAAAAACGCTTTCACAGAAAGCTGTGGAAATTGCTACAGAGGAGCCTAAAAAAACTTCCAGCAACGTTTTTAAAAGGGCAAAAGCTCAGTTGAAAGAATTGTTGAAGCCAAAGGACGATGAAATAAGCATAAAAGAAGTTAAATGGCGCGAGCGCAAAAGCTCTTGGTAACTTTTGCAGGAAGGTTTTTATGGATAGGGAAATTTTCAATAAGTTGTGGGAAATTACAGCCAAAAAAGAAATAGAGAAAATAATCGCTTCTTGCCGGTATAAGGTAGAGATGAAATATAGCAACGTGCATTTTAGAGAAAATACCTACAGCAAGTACAATAACGAGCGGAGAAAGTTTAGAAAAGCAATCGGTATGTCAGAAGACAGCAGGCTGGACAGGCACAAAGTTGCAGCTCTGTTTTATGCCGCCATTGTCGATAACACAGGGGGTTATTCTTTTGAAGTTTTCTACAACAGGCTTGAAAGATTGCCGGATGCAGAAGCTTCCGTAACGCACGAAATAGCCTTTAACATAGCCTGCGGAATATTAGAAGCCATCATAGTAAGCAATAACAGAATAGACGAAGACTATAGAAGGTATGTGGCAGAGAACGGGCTTGTGGAGCCAGGGCTTGTATGCTTTAAAGACCACGGCGACACAACTTACAAAGAAGAGCTTTTAAAGCAGCTAATCTACGCCCAAAAAGAAAACAAGCTCTCCGTCACCCAGCTCGCCATAATTTTCTCTTTGATAGAGAGCAACACCAGCCACTGCTACAAATCAAGAGCTAAGAAACATCATTAAGCCCTGCGAAGAGGGGGTTCTTTCCCCCGTTAGCTCTGCGGGCGGGGGGATCTTTGGAAGCGGGATGGACGAGGCTTGAACTCGCAACCTCCGACGTGACAGGCCGGTGCTCTAACCAAATTGAGCTACCACCCCAAAGGTTAATGGGCGATAACGGATTCGAACCGCTGACATTCTGCTTGTAAGGCAGACGCTCTGAACCAGCTGAGCTAATCGCCCTAAAATCAATCGCCCTTCTTTTTTCCGCTAACCCATAGTATGCCAATGGGCATCACCACAAGATAGGCAAAAACCAAAATAAGCGGAGCTGCAGTTAACGAAACTGGATTTTCCGCTGGACCTTGAGCCAAGCAGAAAAAGCCGACAACTAACAGCAAAACGCCTACGGCAATTATCGCAATGTTCTTTTTATTGTCCATAAATCGCTATTTCCACTAGTGTGAATGTAAAATTTAGAAAAAAAACAGCCCATCGTCAAGGGTCATTCCTTGACAAATTGCAAAAAAATTGCTATATTTGTGTGCATGAAAGAAGGAATTCACCCGGAATATCGCAAAACCGTATTTATAGACGCAAATACGGGCAAGGAATTTTTGACTCGTAGCACAAAGGTTTCCAGCGAAAAACGCACCATAAACGGCGAGGAATATCAAGTTATCTCTTTGGAAATAACCTCGGATACTCACCCGTTTTGGACCGGCAAAATGCACCATCTGGACACCGCAGGTCGCATAGACCGCTTCAACAAGAGGTTTGGCGGGCAGATAGTAGGTGCAAAGCGCAAAACCGCTCGCAAGAAAGCAGCGGCAACCGAAGAAAGCGAAGAAACTTAAAAATACCCTTGACAAAGATATTTTGAATTTCTATCTTTTACATACGGATTTTAGCGGGAATAGCTCAGTTGGTAGAGCATAACCTTGCCAAGGTTAGGGTCGGGGGTTCGAGTCTCCTTTCCCGCTCTTCTTTCACCTCACTTCTTTATTTTATTTAAGACGCTTTGCAGGTTGCTTCTGATTTTTAGCAGAGAGTTTTTGTCCATCACAAGTTTGCTTTTGACTGCTTTTAATTGAGATGTTTTTTTTCTGGGTTCTTTTGATGGGTCGTAATTTGCATCGATTTTGATTTTTTTTGCTATCTCAATATCGCTGTGGCTGTACATCCGTTTGCCAGCCCTGTTTTTTTTTGGATTAAAAGCGGAATGTTCCTTTTCCCACGAGCGCAAAACGCTGATAGGAACGCCTACTATTTTAGAAGCCTCGTTGCTGGTAAAATACATCTTCTCGGTTTTTACCTGCCCGTATTTCATTTTAAAACAGCCTCAGTATCCATCGCTATTAAAAGTTCTTCGTTGGTTGGAACAACCATAACCTGCGGGCCGCCTTCGCCAAATTTGAAAATTTTTAAATGGGATAATATTTTTTCGCGAACCGGCTCGGAGTTCTCGCCTATTCCGCCTGTGAAAACAAGGTTATCCAACCTGGGGAGTGCGGGCATTAACGATGCAATTTCCTTTGCAGCGCGATAGCAAAAAACCTCTATGGCTATCTTTGCCCTTTCTTCGCCCTTCTCCGCATTTTCCAAAAGCACCCGCATATCGCTGGAGATTTTGCTGAGGCCAAGAAGCCCGCTTTCTTTGTTGAGCAATTTGTTCAGCTTCTCGTAATCATAGCCCAAAGTTTTGGTTAAGTGAAGTATTATTCCGGGGTCTATTGAGCCACAGCGCGTTCCCATAACCATACCTTCAAGTGGGGTTAAGCCCAAGGTGGTGTCCATGGATTCCCCGAATTTCACAGCTGTCGCGGAACAGCCGTTTCCCAAATGCGCTATTATCAAGCATAAATCCTCTGGCTTTTTTTTCAAAATCTCCGCCGTTTTTTTTGTCACAAAGCGGTGAGATGTGCCATGAAACCCGTAACGCCTAATTTTGTACTCATCGTAGAGCCAGTATGGAATTCCATAAAGGTAAGCGTGCGCGGGCATACTCCTGTGGAAGGCTGTGTCGAATACAGCTACTTGGGCAAGCTCTGGGAAATTCTTTTTGGCTGCCGCTATCCCTTGCAGGTTCGGCGGGTTGTGCAATGGAGCTAGCACTGCGCATTCCTCTATAGCTTTTAAAACATCATCGTCTATCAAAACGGATTTTGAAAATTTTTCGCCGCCGTGCACAACTCTGTGACCAACGGCTGCTAGGTCTTTATCTTCGCCCACCTCTTTAAGGAAGGAGTTCACCACCGCAAGGGCGCCGCTATGGTTTACAGCGTCCACGCTTCTTTTAAAAGACTCTCCGCCTTTTTTCGCTTTGAAGCGCGCACTTGTACCTATTTCCTCCACAGAGCCACTAACGGAAGATTCCTCGCTATGAGTATCTATAACCGCAAATTTAACGGAAGAAGAGCCGCAGTTGAGAACTAAAACACGCATTGCAAAAATTTAGAAAAAATTTCTAAATTGTTCCCATGCTAGATTCCATAATAAGAGAAACCGCAGAAAAGCCCAGTGCCGCTGTTATCTGGCTGCATGGGCTTGGTGCAGATGGCTATGATTTTGCAGATGTAATCCCGGAACTTGAACTGCCTAAGAGCCTCGCTATAAGGTTCGTTTTTCCACACGCACCCATAATGCCCATCACCGTAAACAACAATTATAAAATGCGCGCTTGGTACGACATAACCGATTTACATCTGGATAAAAATCCCGATATTAAAAACATAGAAGAGAATTCCAAATTCGTTGCAGAGCTTATAGATGCAGAAGCAGAAAAAGGCATAAGCCCGGAGAAAACCTTGCTCATAGGCTTTAGCCAAGGCGGTGTTATGGTTCTGCACACGGCTATCCATTACCCAAAGAAGCTTGCAGGTGTGGCTAGCCTCTCTTCCTATTTCCCAACGACAATGCCCAAAGATGGGGTAAATTCAAAAGTTCCCATATTTTTTGGTCACGGGAATCACGACAATGTTGTTCCCCCAGACCTTGGGGAGAAGGCTTTTGAAATTTTTAAAGCGAATGGGAACCCCGTGGAGAGGTACACTTTCCCTATGATGCACTCGGTTTGCATAGAGGAATTGAAGATTTTGGGCAAATGGATCTCAAAATTGCTGTAAATTTTGCCCATTTTGCCTAAAAATAACCCCCGTTTTAGCTTTTTTTTAACTTTTTTTAACTTTTTTTGTCTATTAGTCATTTTTTTTGTCATATTTGTAAATTTTTTTACTATTTTCTGTTTAAATTCACTATAGGAGATAACACCATGAAAATGGAAACAAAACTTTCACTTCCCCCATTGGCTTTGGCTATGTTGCTTGCGAGTGCGTTAGTACTCTCAGGTTGCGGCAAAACTGAGGATGATCCTTACGAGGATGGCATCAACTGGGACGGCAGCAACAGCGGAACCCTTGAGCTTATCAACGGCTCAAACAAAGATATGATATTGTTCGTAGGGCAAACCCCTGCGCCGAGCAATAGATTAGGCGGAGTTAGGGCAGGTGCCACCACAAAACATGACATCAGCGGTCTTGTCACCGACTTTGGTGTTGGCGGTTATTGCATTTTGCGCGGTGTCTCTAAAGACGAATACGAGAAACATTCTGATGACCCAGCAAAGGCAAAAATAGAATTTACCGCAATGGTGACCTATGGATCTGGTAAAGTGTATCGTTATACCATAGATCTCAGTTCTACAGGCGATAATGCCGTTAGAGCTACAAACACAGGGAGAATAGGTATTGAGCTTCGCAAGAATAGCCCTAATGGCGAGAAAATTGCTTATTTGCCAGCGTTGCAGATAAATCAAATGATCTACTTTCAAACAACGGAATCTATAACCTTATTCCCTGTTTACGTATTCTTTAATAAATCAACCGGAGAAGTCAATACATTACAATCAACATCTATATTCGATGGTAAGCAGATTGCTCCACGGCCAATAGGTCCAAACTCCACTATTCCCGATGCCATATTCCCCCAAGACCAAACTGTCACTTGGGCACAAATTGTGGGAAGTCTGAAACAATCCTCAGCCTACGTATCGGTTAATAACGGTACCCAAAGCGTAGCGTATATGACAAATGCTATGAGAAGGCTGGTTTCTCAAGACGGTTGGGATGCAATTAGCAATGGCGAAAGGCTGACTTATGAAATTCCTAGCTCCGATAATGGGGACGAGGTTGGTTTGATTGTCAATTTCTACAACGGAGCTTTACTAGTTAGGGTTCGCGATGAAAACGGTAACGTCCCAGTTATCAAGAACGGTTACAAGTATTCAGTTTCCGTATCTCTTATAGGTAGTGATTTACGCTCTGAAGATAGTTACAGAGCTACAATCAGAGAGGATGGTGTACGCGACCTTTCTGACTTAGTAGAGACACTATAATACAATAATAGTTTATGTTTGCCGTAAAAAAAATTGCGCTTTTGTTTGCTCTGCTGGTTATTTCTTGCGGCAAACATGAACTTGAAGATACTAATCCTCAAGCAGAGGTTACATTTTTTAATGAATCAAGCTATGACGTCAGCGTTCACCTATCAGCATTTAGCGGACCTGTTTTGATTGAAAAACTCACTATAGGCGATTACTTTTCAACTATGCTCAGCCCAAGCAATAACTATGGCAATGGAAGTGTTTTCAGCATAGTGTATTGGGTTTTGGTGGCAAACGGCACAGAATTAGCCTGCAATGACGTTTGGACAAGTGGCATAGACCCAAATATGCAAATAATACAGAACCTAGTTGGCGGCGAAAGCTATGTCATCCAAATTCCAAAGCCAAAAAACTTAGAATTGAACGGTTCATTTATAAAAATTCTAAACTCTTCAAATCAACCATTTGAATTTAATTATCTAGCAATGACTAAAAGGCAGGCGGACAATATAGAGATTGCCGTGCCTAGCGGAAAAGTAGGTGTCTATAAAGTGAACGATAATTATTATTCCAATAAACCTACTGAAATTATAGGTCACACCATAAAAGTAGTATTTGAAACATATCCCTTCCCGGATCTCATTGCACAAAACGGCTATGTATATAGCTATGAATTTGATGGAAAAACAGTCACAAAAAAAGGAGAGCAGAAATTGACCTTCTGACAAAATTATGAGAAAATTCTTATCACTCGTGCTTTGTTTATTTTCCCTGCAATTTTTTTCCTGCTCGGAAGTAGAGGCTATACCAGAGGCTACAAAATTTATAATACAGAATAATTCCTCGGTTGTGTTAGCAGAGGTTAAGTGGAACGGAACTGAATTTGATGATATGCTTCCTGGTGAGATTTCCGAACAATTAGTTCGCGATGGCATTAGTGCCGTGTTTTTTAAATTACACGCAAACGGCAAAGCTTACCGCACACAAGCCCAAGTTAAAGGAGAAAAATTTAAGGACAACAAATTTTCCTTTGTGGACGGAACCATCGTCATACCTATTGACAATATTACATTCCAATGCCCACTTTCCGCAGCATTAACATGCGGCGACCCCAGCAGTTCCAGCAATGCGCAAAGCAGCAGTTCAAGGGGGAATTGAATGCGAACTAAATTTTTGTTTGCAATTTTCCTTGCCACATTATTTTTACAGCACGGTATTTGCCACGCAAAAAGACCTTTTGAGAGATTCTCAAAAACGGAACCGGCAAAGGCGGAAACAACAAAGGTTGAAGACTCCCACAAATTTCGATTTTCCATCTGGCCAGTTGTCTTTGGCGGTGGAACATTCTTCTTTACAGAATTGGGACCGGAAGAGAAAAAACCCGGATACTCAATTTCCGGCGGCACAACTATTATACTCAACGAAACCATAATGCAGTCAATCGTAACACTTTTCGCAGACGCATTGTTCTCTTACAGAGCCTACGAAGGCCTTTATAACATAACTTACGACATAAAGGAAACCACGGCGGACTTTGACATAGCCGCTGGAATCGACAACTGGTATATAGGTGTTTACTCTCAATTTCCTGTTACCACAAAGGTCAAGGTTCGCGAGTGGACCAAGAACGATTTTGGCAAGCTTTCCAGAAATCCATCGTTTTCGCTCATGGGCGGGTATCGCCTAACGGGAGAACATTTGGGTTTAGACGCCAGAATTTTGCTAGGGCAAGGCCCAGGGCAGTTCCTTAGAAAATCTTTTGGAGATAGTTGGCTAGGCCAAATATCTCTGGGCATCATGGCTATAATTTAATTCTGCATATTTCAACCTATTCAATCCCTCACACAGCGTACGCTAAACAAGGAACTCTTTCCAGTGCTGAAGCTGGTCACGCCACCAGAGCCGTTACCCATATTCCGGCCCCAGGCTACGCTGGCATCGACCTCGGTTGCGCTCCACCAGACGCCTACGTTGCCGATATCGTAGAAAATACCGCTACTGGCATCGCCGCCTGGAAGCGCCGAAAAGCCGAAATTGTCCGTACCAGCAATATAATTGGAGCCTATATTCCAGCCGTTTACCGCCCTTAACTTTGTTCCAGCACCTGAGCCCCAATTTCCATCCTCAACAAAATTTATCAGCTCGAGCCACTCAGCATTGTTAGGCAAATGCCAGCCGGAAGGACAAACCGCACGAGCCGCATTCCAATTATACAAACGGCCATAAATATTGCAATTTGATGCCAAATTGCTATGACATACGCTGCCGTTTACATTGTAATTCAAATTCTCAGCCATCCAAACTTGAGTACCTATTTTTATCGTACGATAAACTTGACCATCTCTCGAATCGGTAAAGATACCGCTTAGAAGAGCCAGCTCCGGCTTAGGAAGGCTATCCAACATTGAAATATCAAATTCAAAACCCGTGCTATCGCTTTTGTCGAAAGACAGGGTTTCGGAATAATCAAGCATCCAGCCAAGCGGATCATCTGGTTTTATATATTCCTTAAATTCATAATGCAGTATTCCTGTGGAATCTTTAATAACGTACAAATATGTATCGGAAGCACCAAACAAAGTATATCTATACCAACCAGTTCTATCACCTTTAGACTTGGAAAGCGGCCAAGTAAAGGTTTGCCGCCTATCATAGGTAAAAGTCGAAACATACTCCTCTGTTTCGGTAAGTGAAGTGGTTTGCTGAAATCCGTTGGTTTGGGAATTAGATGTAAGTAGGTTCCAACTCATCTCGCCTGCAACCCTTGCCGTAGATTCAACCAAAAATGGTATTTTAAATTTCGCACTAATGTCCGTACTTATTTTTTGCGCAGTGGTTTTTGAGCGAGTATATTGGTCGGTAACAGTTCTTGTCTCCGAGCTGGTGCTTGAAACAGTGTTCCGTATTGTTTTTAATTCTGTGTCTGCGATTGAAAATACATACGTCATCTCAGCAGTAGTGCCAAAATATTGGGCATCCAGATAATACATGGGAATATTTTTTAACACTCCCAAATAGATGTAATAAAAATCGTAACCATCGTAAGAATACGAATATTTTATTTTATCGCTTCCAGTGTACGGCACAGCTTCAAACCTGTTTATTTTCCTCGAACTGTCTATGGGCTTTTGCCACTGGGCGTACAAGGTTAAATTGTTGCTTGGCATAATAAAGGTTGAACCGCCTACGTAATTGGTTCCTGTACCGTCTGGGCTAGTGTTCCATCCTCTAAAAGTCCAATCGGTTTTTACCAAATCGCCCTCGTTCAAAACCGTAACTGTGGCTTCGCTTGAATACGGCGAATTAGCATCTACTGGTACAGTTCCGCTAGTATTGCCGTTGCCGATGTAAGTAACCGTCCATTGGTCGTGCTCGTCATCAGGGCCTTTCTCACTGCATCCGATCATTCCCGTTGCCAATATCGCTACTGCGTGAACTAATCTTGTGAAAGTCTTTGTTCTCATTTTCTGCCTTGCTCCATCTTTAGGGTACCATACGATAAAATGTAGTAATTTAGGCGTAGATATAGCACGGCAGTACTATTTTCCGCTTTTGATAGCGCGGATTATACCGGCGAAAGGAATGGCGACCACTGCAACGGCTTCCCAAGTGTGGCTGTTCATCGCCAGATACCCACACAAGGCAAGTGCAAAGAGACAGACCACAACGCTCAATATTTGCCCTATAATGTTGCCTTTGAAATTAGTGCTGCGTTCTTTTGCCCTATCATCGTAATGCTTTTCCATTGAGAGAACGCCTGCCGCGCTTTCGCTTTTTTCTAGCTCGTGCCTATGGGTTTGCTCCTCAGCGAACTTATCAAAAAACATCTTGGCAGCACCTTTTGACAGGTTTTCGTAACGCTCCAGCTCCTGTGCTGAAGGTAGCGGCCCCGAATATTCATACCCAATTAAGTTTATAGGCTGAGAGCCTTGCCCTGCGGCTTTACTTGGCATTTGCGGCGACATAATTCATTGCCCTGCGCATATCCCCGCCGAGCTTTGCCCAATCGGACGCAATGCCACCGGATATTGTCTTTTTAATTTCATAGGGCTTGGATTCCGCTTCTGTTTCGCCGCTGTAATAGCCTAGCGACAGGAACCGACTGACACCGGAATTAAACCCCGACCAAAAAGCTGATTTTTTCTTCATAATGGTAAATATACAAAACACGAACCAGAAATCAATAAGTCCTCTCAATAATCAACGCTGCGATGTTTCGCAAGGTTTCGGAATTTTTTCCGGCTAATTTTTCCAAATCCGAGAGCGCCTTATTATATAGCTCCTTTGCCTTTTGCTTGGAAACATCTAAACCCAAAACCGCTGGATAAGTGGCTTTGCCGTTTTTAATATCTGAACCAACATCTTTGCCAAGCTCTTCCGTTGAGCTTTCTATATCCAAAATATCATCCACTATCTGAAATACAAGCCCTATCCCCTTGCCAAATTCCCTAATGCATTCCAAATCCTCTTTTTTTGCGTCTGCGAGCAAACCGCCTATAACCAACGAGGCTTCTATCAAAGCCGCTGTTTTATGGTAGTGAATGTAATCCACCGTTGCCAAATCAACGTTTTTTTCTTCGGACTCAATATCCACAATTTGCCCGCCTATCATGCCCTTTGTGCCAAGCGAGTGCGCAAGCTCTTTAACAACCGTGATATTTCCCGTGCGGGCTATCAATTCAAAAGCAAAAACGCAAAGAGCGTCCCCCGTTAAAACAGCGGTCGCATCGCCGTAAACTTTATGCGTAGTCAGTTTTCCACGGCGAAAATCGTCATCGTCCATGCAGGGCAAGTCGTCGTGAATTAGGGAAAAGGTGTGCAGCATTTCCAGAGCGCACATAGCAAGGTAAATAGACTCGGATGGCTTTCCGCCAAAAAATTCGTAAGCGGCCTGCGCAAGAGCAGGGCGCAGCCTTTTGCCACCTGTGAAAAGCGCATAACGCATGGCCGCGTGTAAAGTACTCGGAGGTTCTTTTTCGCTTGGAATATATTTTTCCAAACACTCCTCGGTTAATTTACCAGCAGACTCCAAATACGCTTTTGCCTTTACAACCATATCCTTTATGTTGTCCATAATCCCCCTCTTAACACTAAGCTGTTTTTCTTTCATTTGGCGTGCCGCCTAAATCTTCATCATCTCCCCTAGTTTTTTCTGCCTCTCTATATGCTTGGTCTATAACGGGCTTTACTTTAGTATCTTCTGTTATCTGCTTTCGTATATGTATATTAAAAAACAGTATGCCCCCTATAACCAAAAGAATTTGCAAAAAAACAACGCCTATAATCCAAACAACGCTAATCCCAAATACCATCCAAGCCGCCCTTGCATTTTTCCCATGCCGGTTCATTCTTGCTCATAATATTCAAAATGTTGCTATAGACATCCGTGTTGGTAAATCCCTTCCAAACACGCCGTTCCACGGTTTCTCCAGTTTCGTTGTCTATAACCTTTAGCGTGTCAAAAAATTTTGGGTTATCCTTGTACTCCGATACTATAACCTTGGAAAGCGAGCCTTCCAAAATTTTCTTTATAAACCTTGTTATGGAGTTGTTGAACTCGTTTTCGTTATCTTGCAGGGTTTGGAAGTCCCTAAAGGGCCTGCCGTAGTGCAGCCAATAACGGAGCGCCAAAGCTATTGTGACCTCGCGAATAGCAGAGCGGAATGCAAATTTATCTTCCAATTTGCTGCCATGCCAAGAGATTTGGTTTAAAGGATTATCCTTGTTAGGTTCTATGCGGGTTCCCTGGCCCGGAGTCACTGCCTTTATCTTTAACGGAAGCCTGCCCAAAAGCTGCCACGCCTTTGTGTAAATTATGCACAGGCGAACAAAGGGGCTTTCGTGCTCGGTGGTTTGCCTGTAAAACGCTCCAAAGCACCGCTGATAAAAACTCTCTTGGTCAAAAACCTGGTCGCTTGCGCGACTTTCTGAGATTTTGGCATCCAAAAGGAGCATGGTTTTTGAGAGTTCCGGGCGCATTCTAACTTCTAATTTTCTGGTGCGGGTTTTTGGGCGAACCCCTTCTTTGTATATATAATAAAAACCTTCCGCTTGCATCTTTTGCCATATAAAGAACTGCAAATCGTCAGCAGCGCGCAAATGGTAGCTAAACACAGGGTTTTGGCGGTTGTTTGCCATTGTCACCAAGCGAACAAAATTCCCGGAGTCGTGTTCTTCAGTTTCCGATGGATATGGGATTACCACTTTCACCAAAACAAGGGGATTAACCGGATGCTCTTCCCTGC
>Ga0268262_10004947_pt1 | contig 13452 bp, 14 predicted proteins | sample TergutNc150P3_FD_190354 | JGI IMG/M metagenome (GOLD analysis project Ga0268262, IMG submission 190354) | Nasutitermes corniger P3 segment gut microbial community from laboratory colony in Florida, USA - Nc150 P3 (SPAdes) (version 2) | ecosystem: Host-associated > Arthropoda: Insects >... | reverse complement strand
TGGCTTTCCCCGCATCGAGTGAATTTTTTAAAGTAATTTCCGCATAAGTAGTTCCCATTTCAAAACTCCTGCTTTGTTAAGTTTAACAGCTTTTCCTCTTGTTGGAAAGCTGCGCCTATATACTGCACCAGGATGGGATTTGCTTCGATTCAGCGGCACATTAGTTTAAATTTTTAGGCGGTTAAAACAAATCTGAATGGCTTCCGGTACGGTAAAAAACGACCTTGCGGTTTTTGTCATCAATGCGGTATATGAGAACCCAGTCCGATTCAACATGACATTCCCGCCACCCTTTGAATTCCCCATGCAAAGGGTGGTCTTCGTGTTTTGGTAACAGGGGTCTTTCGTTAATAAGAAGAGCCATTACATCAGTGAGCTTATCAATATCCTTGTTTCGCTTTTGCATCAGCTTTTGGTCCCTTTTGAAAGAACCGTGAAAACTTGGCTTAAGCATTAACTACTCATCCAAATCTTTCAGCATTTCCTCAAGAGAATTGTACCATTTTGTCGGTATCTTTCCAGAAATCATGTCCTCAACTTCCTGCATACCTGCCATTGTTTCCTTATTAAAGCGCAACTCCCCGGTTTCAGGATCGCGATGCTTGGCGCAAATAGGGCATTCCTCTCCCTTTTCAAACCATGAATTATCGGCGCTCTGAGCCTCTTTCTGCTTTATGAATTCCACAAAGTCAAGAACCTCCGCGATGCGGTTAGAAGGCAGGGTTTTTATCTCTTTAATAAGCAGTTCAGCATCGGTCATATTTGGCCTCTGCATTAAGTATAAATTCCTGAGCATTCTTTGTCGAGTTCTTTACAGCTCCTTACACTTATACTGCGCCAGGATGGGAATTGCTTTGATTTTCTAGTTAAAATCTTTTTTTAGGCGGTTAAAACGGGTGTTTATATCGTCCTGGATGTTTTGTTGAAGATTTCTAAGCAGAACAGAGATCAGAGCGGACTCATCGCGCAGGGCAGTCTCGTCCGCCGGAACCAGCAGTTGGAAAGCCGAAACCCCCAGCGCCTCCGCCAGCTTTTCCAGCATAGTGTCGCTCACCCAGGTACGGCGGCCTTCGATCCCTTTAACTGTCTGGACAGAAACATCCGCAAGCTCCGCCAGCTTCTCCTGTGAAATACCTAAAGTCTCTCTTTTATTCTTGATATTTGTGGATAATAACTCCCGCAAACCGCTCCGTTTTATATCAACTCTCCTGAAATCTTTATGGTATAGCGTAATTAGCCCTTGACTATTCAGTATTATTAACCTTAATATGGGCTAGTAATACTGAACCATGAGTTTAGTATTACTAGTATCTTACTATTTTTATCATGTATTTTGCTTAGGAGATCATTATGAACATGGCAAAGGCAAAAGTATTTGGAACCGCGATTTTAACGCTCGCAATAATTCTGGTAAGCTGTGACCCCCAAGTAAGCAACATTCAAATGCGCCGAGGCGTTAAGGCAGACGGAACCGTTGGAAGCGGCGGCCCGCCTGTTACAAATCAAACCCTGATCGCGCCGACAGGGGTGAATACAACTGTGCTTTCTACAGGACGTATTCGTGTTTCATGGAACGCGGTACCCGGCGCGACAAGTTACAGGGTGTATTACGGTGATCCGAATGACAGCACAATGAGGTACTATGTAATTGTTACAGCGCCTTCTACCTCCTGGGAAGATAATGACGCTTTGGATAACGGACATACCTATTATTACCAGGTTCAGGCTATTAACACCGGCGGTGAAGGCCCTTTGTCAAATGTAACTCACCAAGCATATACGCCAACAACTACAAGTCCGCCAAGCGGAAATGGATCTACCTATACCGTCACATTTAACGCCAACGGCGGAAGCGGCACAGTACCAAGCCAGACAGTAAACGCAGGTTCCAGTATAACGCTTCCCAGCGGGAGCGGGTTGTCAAAAAGCGGCTACACTTTCGAAGGCTGGAACACAAATTCATCTGGCACGGGAACTACTTACAGCGCGGGAGCATCCTATACGCCAGCCAGCGATATTACCTTGTACGCCAAGTGGAATATTGAGAGTGTGAGTGTCACCTCTTACACCGTCACATTTAGCGCGAACGGCGGAAGCGGCACAGTGCCAAGCCAGACGGTTAACGCAGGTTCCAGTATAACGCTTCCCAGCGGAAGCGGATTGTCAAGAAGCGGCTACACTTTTGAAGGCTGGAATACCAGCACGGGAATTACTTTAAGTGTCGGCTCATCTTATTGGCCAATCAGGGATGAAACTCTTTACGCTAGGTGGGAAGCCATCGTTGTCAGCAGTCCATACCCGCCCGCGCCGACTGGGGTAACTGCGGTGCTTATGCCAGATAATAATACTATCGTGGTTTCCTGGACACCAGCCCCTGGTACTGAGGGGTTGATCAATGGTAATAGGATTTCTGTTGTGTGTTGTGGTGTTGGTGTAGTTCCTGGCCCAGGAGGGAATAATTACAGTAATGCTTTTTCCACATCCAACACTTCTTATACTTTTACAAGTAATACTTCCGGTAAAACATATAATTTCCAAGTTGGCACCTGTTATCCTACTAGCGGAGGAGGGTATGGATGGCGTGACGGTAATTTTTCTCCAATGGTTTCTGTAACAGTTCCTTAAAACTGTCAAATGAGGATTTTGTGGAAAGTTATGAAATTTATAAAAGGGAGTTTTTACTTGTCTTAGTTAGTTTGGTCTTTACATCGCGTTTATCTGCCCAGGCACGGTTAGTCGCGCACAACGATCCCAGCGCGGCTGCCGGGCCAAGACAGGCGGAGATAATTATCAACGCGGAAAATAGCGAAAAAGATATCCTTGTATGGGTAAACGGCATTACTGTCGCTCATCTGGCTCCAAAAACAAGTGAGAAGATAATTGTAAACAACGGGAATTACACCCTGGAAGCGGCGGAGACAACTTGGAGCAGGAACAATTGGAGCATAGGCAGCAAAAAGCGCATTGCCGTGAATTCAAATTCAAACCGCGTAACCGTTGGAATGACCTGGCGGTACGGAGGTTTGGTGAGTTTGGTTATCCAGAGTACCTTCCCCCTTGACGCTGTGGCCCCAACGCTTGATCACGCAATGATGGAAGCTCTGAGTAGAACTGCGGAAGAAATAATTGCGGAGTTGCCCAGGAACACCATTCTGGCGGTATTGAGCATTTCCAGCGCCGACAATGGTATTCCTGTTGATTTTGTCATTGACGAGCTAATCCACATGCTGGTAAGCGCAAAAAAATTCACGGTGGTAGAAAGAGAAAGATTGTATCTGCTAAACGCCGAGATAAATTTCCAATATTCAGGGGATGTTGATGATAATTCGGCGGTAAGCCTTGGGAAGCAGCTTGGGGCCTCCACTGTGATAACCGGGAGCATCGGCGGAAGCGGAACACTGAGACGGTTCAGGACCAGAGTCCTGGATGTACAAACCGCGGCCATATTGTTTACAACCGCGGAATCATTTTAGCGTATGGAGGCAATTAAATGAAAAAAGTTTTTGGATTTGTTTTGTTTCTCCTGGTAATGGGAACCGTGGCTTTTGCTCAGGATAAAGTTATTGGCGTAGGCGGTATGTATAATTTTACCAGTACATTCGGAACCCTGGACTGGAAAGGATTTAACGGCGAAATTAAACCTGCTTCTAACTGGGCAATGACCCGTAACGGTTACGGAGGCTTTGTCTTTTTTGGCGCAAGATATTTTGAATTTAATATGGGGGCTTTATTGAAAAATCCCAATATGAATATAGATGGAGAAAAATGGACAAATGAGGAAACCCAGCTTTTTGAAACTTTTGCCTTTCAAGTTGGTCTTTATCTGAAACGTCCATTCAACCTTTCAGAAAAATTTGTGTTGTTTCCGACAATCGGAGCTGACTTTGAGTATACCGTGGATAGCAACGCCGAATGGTGGCACGATATATGGGCAAGAGCAGGCTTAGGTTTGGACTTTTTTTTTGCGGAGAGATTTTTTCTGCGCGTCCAAGCGCTTTACGGCGCTGCTTTTCCCATCGGCGGCGCTGATTATTTTGGCGTCAGGCTTAGCCATGGCCTTTTAGCAAAACTTGGTCTCGGTTGGCTATTCTAGTGTAATTTCCCGAACAGAATGAACTCAGGAGCGTATGCTCTTAAAACACTTCAAGGAGAATTTTTATGAAGAAGATTATCGGATTGGTTTTAGCGTTATGTGCAATTCCAGCCCTTATTGGCTGCGCTTCCAAACCCCCGGCATCAGGCGGAATGACTTTCAACGTAGGAAATGCCAGGAGGAACGCGCCGGAAGACGTACTGGTTGGCATCGGTAACGCCAAAATGGGGACTGTCGCCCAGTCCAGAAATATCGCGGCTACGCGCGCCCGTGCGGAAATTTCCAATTCTTTGGATTCCATGGTAAAGAACATGGTTCGCGATTACACGGCCTCCAGTGAAGTTGATCCCCAGGCGGCGCTTGCGTTCCAGGAAAACATCACCGTAACGCTCTCCAAATCCCAGCTTTCAGGCGCGGTTATCCAGTTTGAGGAACCCGATAAAGACGGAGAGTGGTGGGTTGTGATGTATCTAAGCAAAGCGAATGCGGCCAAGGAAATAACCCAGGCCCAGACCCAGGCCAAGCTGGCCGTTCCGGCAATGGCTTCCTTTGACGCTGAAAAAAAGATGAACGAAGCGTTCGAACAGGCAAGAAAAGAAGGCTGGTAAGCAAGCAGGCGGGGTACGGGCCGGAGGGAGCGCGTGTTTGTGAAAAAACCAAATTTACTTTTGCCATGCCTTTTGGGTTTTGCCTTGATGTTCCAGGCCTGCGCCAGTACCGATACTTCAGGAGGCGCAAGCGGTTCCGGCATAAATAGCGAGCCGCCCTGGGTCCGCGATCCCTACACAAAATACGACAAGCAGGCAAATGTCGCCGCAATTGGCTTTGGCGGTTCCCGCGAGGCCGCGGAAAAAAGCGCTTTTGGCAACCTTGTCGCCATATTCGGCCAGAGCATACAAGTCGATGAGAAGGTATACACTTCCTATCAGGAGGCGGTGAAGAACGGCGTAACCGCCAACTGGTCGGAAAATACTGCCGTCGATACCGCTATTTCAACTTCCGCCGGAATGGATTCCCTCATCGGCGCGGAAATAGGCGATGTGTGGAACGATGGCAAAAACACGTATTACGCCGCGGCTGTTTTGAACAAGGCAAAGGCCTCGCAAATTTATTCCGGCATGATAAAGTCAAATCAGGCAATGATTGACAACCTTGTCAATATTCCGGCAAACCAAAAAAACACCATGAGCGGACTGGCGCGTTATCAGTTTGCGGCGACAGTCGCGGACATGACAAAGCCTTACGCGAATCTACTCGCCGTTATTGGCGGATCTGTACCGGCTTTTAAAAGCGGCGATGACTACCGGCTTGAGGCGTTAAATATTACAAAGGCGATTCCTGTTGGGCTTACGGTACAAAACGACAAGTCGGGGAGAATACAGGGCGCTTTTGCCAGGGCGCTTTCCGATCTGGGTTTTAACAGCGGCGGAACAAATTCGCAATACATGCTTGACGTGGTTATCACCACCACGCCTGTCGAAATAGCCGGCAATCCGAACAAATTTACGCGCATTGAGCTAAAAGCGGATCTTAAAGATACAAAAGCAGGAACTGTTTTGCTTCCCTTTAATTTCAACAGCCGAGAGGGACATTCAACACAGGCGGAAGCCGACAATCGCGCCTATATCGCGGCGGAACGAAAGATCAACGATGAATATGCGGCGCTTTTGAAAAGTTATCTTTCCGCATTACTGCCAAATTAACCGGGGTGGAAAATGAAAAGCTTCTTACTGTCCTTGTTGATACTGTCCATTGTCTGCGTTTCTGTTTTTCCGCAGGCTGAAGGAATAAGGCGCTATGTGGCTGTATACAGCGCGCCGTTAAAAGAGCAAGCAGTTTTTTTTGCGAAGGATCTGGGAAGCCTGTCGCTTGGGGACACGGTAACGCTTGTCCGCGAGGATGGCAAGTGGACTCAAGTCAGGGTCGGCACAATTACCGGCTGGGTTCTCAGTTCAAGCCTCAGCACAAGGCGCATTCTTACGTCAGGCATAAACGCTACGGCAACGGAAATAGCTCTTGCCGGAAAAGGCTTTTCTCCTGAACTGGAAATGGCGTACAGAAAAAGCGGGCTTGATTATTCTATTGTGGATATGATGGAAAAAACAGTTATCGGAACGGAAGAGCTGCTTGAGTTTATCAGCGAAGGCCGCCTTCAAGGGAGCAATAAATGAGAAAGCCAACATTGTTTACAATGGGCATTCTTTTTTTATTTCAAATAACGCTTCTTGAAGCGCAGTCGCCTCGAGGGAACTTCTTTGACGATGCGTTATCCGCCATGGACAAAGCCTTTAGTCAGGAGATAGTTACTCCTGAGGACGAATACTATCTGGGGAGGGCTGTGGCGGCCAATATTCTTGCGGCTTACAAACCCTACACCGCAAACCCTGAGCTAACCCGTTACCTTAACCGTATCTGCCAAACCATTGTGATTATTTCAGTACAGCCCGCAATATTCAAGGATTATTCAGTGATCATTCTTGACAGCCCGGAGTTTAACGCGTTTGCAAGCCCCGGAGGGCACATTTTTGTTACGAGTTATCTTGTTGAAACGGCGGCTTCGGAAGATATGCTGGCCGCAGTAATAGCCCACGAGCTCGCGCACATTATGCTGAGACATGGCGTCAGTCTTATTGAGGACTTCAGACTGAATGATGAAATGGCGGCGATGGCGGAAAAGGCGAGGGATTTGTCGGGAAACTCCGAAGCCTCCGCGAAATTGATGATTTTTCGCGATTCTGTTTCCGCTGTTGTTGACGCGTTATTTAAGAATGGTTATTCACAGTCACAGGAATTTGAAGCGGACAGGGAAGCCGTAGCGCTTCTTGCGGCGGCAGGTTTCTATCCCGGAGCGCTTTTGGAAATGCTCAAGGCACTGCAGCAGGTTCAGCCGTCCCAAAAAGAAAGGTTCAACGCCACTCATCCCAGCCCGGAGCAACGAATCGCGAATATAACCGGATTGATTAACCGCTACCGCGTTGAAGACACCCGCTCTTATCGTGTCAGACGGTTCAGCGCTTTTAAGCAACTACATTAAGAGAAGTATCGGGGTTTTCAGCATCAGATATCTTCGACTAAGCTAGACGCTGGAGCCCCAGGCGGTTACAGTCAAGCTATGAACAAGTACCTGATAGAAGGCGGATACCCGATAAGCGGCACTATTAAAGCCAGCGGAAATAAAAACGCCGCCCTGCCCTGCATCGCCGCCGCCCTTTTGACCGATGAACCTGTAATACTGCGAAATATTCCCGACATTGAAGACGTTCAGGTAATGCTTTCCGTGTACCGTTCCTTTGGGGGCAAAACTGAATCCCTTGGGCCGAATACCTTGCGGTTAAGCATAGGAAACATAAATTCTTCGGAAATTCCGGCGGAGTACGCCAGAAAAATACGGGCCTCCATCCTTTTTGCGGGCCCTATCCTGGCAAGAACCGGAAGGGTGGTACTGCCCCCGCCCGGCGGGGATGTAATTGGCCGCCGACGCCTGGACACCCACTTTCTTGCCCTTACCGAGCTTGGAGCGCAGGTTGAGATTAAGGACGCTTTTATTTTCGATAGCACGGGGCTTAAAGGGGCGGATATTTTCCTCGACGAGGCGTCTGTAACCGCTACGGAAAACGCGGTTATGGCGGCGGCGCTGGCCTCTGGCGAAACCATCCTGACCAACGCCGCAAGCGAACCACATGTGCAGGATCTCTGCCGTATGCTTTGCGCCATGGGCGCCCGCATTGAGGGCATAGGCTCCAACATCCTCAACATCAGAGGGGTAGAAAAACTTCGCGGCTGTGAGTTTGCGATAGGCGCCGATTTTATGGAAGTGGGCTCCTTTATCGGCCTTGCGGCCGCCACGCGCGGGGAACTTCTTATCGAAGGCGCAAGGCCTTCCGATCTAAGACCCGCGAAAACGGCATTCGGCAAGCTTGGAATAGTGTGGGAGTATGAAGGCAATACTATCCATGTACCAGCCACTCAGGCGCTTGAAGTGAACTGCGACCTCGGTGGCATGATCCCCAAAATTGACGATGCCCCATGGCCGGGCTTCCCGCCTGACCTAACCAGCATCATTACCGTTGTCGCCACGCAAGTTACGGGCACAGTTCTTATTCACGAAAAAATGTTTGAATCCCGAATGTTCTTTGTGGATAAACTAATCGGCATGGGCGCGCGCATCGTGCTATGCGATCCACACCGGGCGGTAGTGTCCGGCCCCACCCGCTTGACTGGCTCGGAGCTTCAAAGTCCCGATGTAAGGGCCGGTATGGCCATGGTAATAGCCGCCATGACCGCCGAAGGCAAAAGCCAGATCGACAACGTGTACCAAATAGAGCGGGGTTATGAAAATATCGTGGCAAGGCTCTCGTCGCTGGGCGGGAAAATAAGCGCGGTTCCATAAATAGCTTCAGCTATGCTTTAGCTATGCTTTAGCTAACGCTACCGATAAATATCCGCCGCTGTCTTTTCCATGCTCATCCCGTAATAAATATAGCCGTAGACAGAGGCGGCGGATAAAACCTGGCGTCCGTATTCTCTGGTTTCACTGAACTCTATGCTTTCAAGGAAAAGATCATGAGGAAGAGCGCCGCCTGCCTGTTGGCTGTCTGTGGCCAGCCAGCGCCGCACTCTGCCCATGCCGCCGTTATACGCCAGAAGCGCCAGCATTGGGTTTCCCATTTGCCCGATAAGGTAGCGCAGATAATAGGAGCCGATGTGAATACTCGTCTCCGGGTCTTTCAGGTTTATTTCCGGGACGCGGTAATCAGGCCCGCCGCTTCTGGCTATTCTGCCAGCCATCTCTGCGGCGGTGGGGGCCATGAGCTGGGCAAGGCCCACCGCCTCGGAGCGTGAAACCGCGTCGCTTACAAAGTAACTTTCTGTGCGGATAAGCCCGTAGAGTATTTCCGCGCCCAGCTCAGCTTGTCCGGCGTATTTTTCTATCAGCTCTTTATAAGGCTGGGGGAAAAACACAAAAAGGTCCTGCCTGGTTAATTCATAATTTTTTCGGCTGGTATATCTGGAAACAAGGTCGAGGGAATCTTTCCAGCGGCCGGAAGCGGCGAGAGCTTCCGCAACCTTTCTGAGTTCGGCAGGAGAAAGATCTTTTTCCGCGGATTGTATGTATGGAAGCACAAACGAAGACGCGCCATAATCAAAAAAGCCCAAAAGAAATTCAAGTTCGGAACCGGGCTCTGGATTATCCCGCGTTCCCGAAGAAGATCTGTCTTCTTCGGCGGCAAAAGGAACTCCCAAAGCGGACGCGGCCATAGCCCGATAGTAAAAGGAATCCTTTCCCTTCTCAAAAGCAATTCTGAAAAAACTTTCCGCGCTTCGCTCTGTCTTGATGTACCCTTCCTGCGCCGCCCTGCCCGCTATCCATGCGTATTGGGCAAGAGACCTGCCTTCGCCTACAGCTTCAAGACCGTAGAACAGTTCCAATATATTATTCCACTGCCGCTTGCCGGCAAAATAACAGGACAAGCTATCCATAACATCAGAAAAGTAATTTACGTCTTTCCATTGGGACATGGTCGCCAAAGCCTGCCGCATTGCGGCAGAAGGACTTTCGGCCATGGCGTTCATCAGTAAATACCAGTGGCAGGCATCGGACTGCAATTCGTCAGGCGCAAATTCCAGCGCCCGTTTAAAATATTTAGACGATTCAGCGTGGTTTCCCCTTGCCCGCTCAATTCTGCCCCCGTAAAAATTGACAAAAAACTTGCTCTCTTTGGTTGTTCCCTCTTCTTTTTGCCCGTCAAGAAGCTCTGCCCAGTTTTTGAAAGTCCTTGCCCCTTCATCCCGCAATGAAGATGTGTACTGGTAAGCCCTGCCCAAATCCGCGATTAACTCCGGGTAGCGGAAAAAAAGGCTTCCCCCGTCGAATAAGGCAGGACGCAGTTTTAACAGCGCTTGTCCGTAGTTTCCCTGTATGGGCCTTGCCGAAAGAGCCAACAGCTCAACGCCTTCCAAAAGCCCTGTTGAAGAAAACGCTGCCCCATTGGCCCAGCGGCGAACATCATCCGAAAGATTTCCAAAAAGGAAAGCGAGTATCTCGTGTTTAGTTTCCGGGGAAATATTTGAAGAGGCGTTTACTTTTACTTTTATTGATGAAAAAAGCGAAAGAGCCCTATTCCATTCGGCCAATCTTGCTGAAGCAGGCTGTGTCAAATTGGTTTTTGCCGCTTCTTCATATCGACCCAGCCTGTAAAGACAAGCCGCAAGGAGCGTTTGTATTTCCGCCCTGTCTTTAAATTTTGACGAACCCAGAAAACCCAGGACATCCCCGACATCTTTTTCATTTTCAATTTCAAAAATCAACGGAACTAACTTCAATGCCGCTTCACGTCTTACGGGAAGGGATGAGCTTTCCAGGGCGGAGCAAAAAAGAAGTACTTCAAGGCTGTTAGAGTTGGCTGTCCCTCCGATTAAAAGCCCCGCGTAAAAAGATGCCGCGCTGTGAATTACGCTTAACTGCTTTAACCGCGACTCGGCTTCAAGAAAATTATCCGGCAATTGCGCCTGACGGATAAAACTCATATCTCCTTTTTTCAGATAAACCGCCGCCTCGTCCCGGGTTATACCCAAGACCTGGGTTGTCCCCATGCATGAAAGCGGAACCAGGGGAAAAAAGAATAAAAAAAAGCTTTGTAACACAATACGGCTAAAGCCGTTAATTCCTGGGCGGGACAATGATCGTGGTTCCCGAAATTATTAGATCCGGGTTGCGTATGTTATTAAATCGGGCTATGCGGGCATAAAGCCAGGGGTTCCGGTAAAAAGCGTCAGCGATATCCCACAGCGTATCGCCGTAGCGCACCCTGTAAGAAACCCCTTCGCTGGGAATGACCGAAGGAACGCTATAGGAAGCAACCGGAGCGGGGGATCGCTGCCGGTTAGCCGAGGCGGCGCTTGCAGGCGCCTGGGCCGGAGACTGAATCACCGGCGGCGGCATTTGAGCCGCTGGGGCGGTAGTTGTTTGAGCAGGCGCGGCGCTCGTCTGAACCGCCGGGGCGGCAGGTTGCGCTGTTTGCGTCGCGCTCTGTGTCGTCGGAGCAGTACTCTGATTTGCCGGGGCGGCGCTCTGGGTTGTCGTAGCAACGCTCTGAGTAGCCGGAGCGGCGCTCTGGGTTGTCTGCGGCGCGCTTTGAGTTGTCGTGGCAACGCTCTGAGTCGCCGGGGCGGCGCTCTGGGTTACTTGCGGTTCAGTTTGGGCCTGAGTCGTTTGAGCCGGCGCAGCGGCCGTTTGAACCGGGACGGTAGGTTCAGCCGGACGACTCTGCGATACAGGAGCCGCCGGTTTTATTAAGGCAGAAACAGTATTCTTTCCCTCAAAAAAGAAGAGCCAGAGCAGAAGGGCAATGGCTGTCAATACCAAAGCGGCTAAGACCACCAACAGCCACGGAAATCCTTTTTTCTTTTTTTCTTCGCCTGTTTCATCCGGGTTTTCATAAAGCTCTTTGGGCACTCTATCGTTATTGTCAAATTCAAAATCAGGAAGGTCTGCCCCCAAATTCTCCTCATCCATGGACTTAAGAGACACATTAAGTGTTTGCCGTTCTCCTGAAGTCTCCATATCGACCGCGTCTGCCGCAATATTCCCATTTGAGTCAGAAGCAATAACAAGCTCGATGGAAGGCTCGCCCTTTGGCTTGGACTTTATGTTCTCCAAAACCAGACTGCCAACATAAAGGGCATCGGCCATGGAGCCTGCAGAACTTCTATAGAGATCAATTTGGACGCTCTGCTGTTTGTTATGAACGGTAGTTAAGACTAGCCGTTTTTTTACCTGAGAATTTTCTTCGACGATTGAGTAAAATTCTCCGTTTGCGATTTTAATGCCTATAGTTGAAGCCACCGGTTTTGCTCCTTGAAAACAGGGGTGTCATATACGGCAGAAGTATCTGCCGTTGGCAGAAGTGTCTGCCGTTGACAGTAATTTCTGCCGGTTAAAAGGGAAAATCCCACTTCTATTTTCGGAAGAAAATGCTCAAATCCGCACATTTTTCTTGTTTTTTTATTTTAAACGCCCCGGGTTGCTTTGTCAATTCAATTCAAATTCGTTGTAAATTAATCAAAAATTAATCTAATTGAAGAAAAATGCAATTTTACCGATAATTACCATATGGATATCCTGATTCCTATAATGATGGCGGTAGTAGGTATCGCCCTCATTGGGTTCTTGTTCATGATGTTTCTCAACAAGTCACGGGGTGGAGGGGGATCGAAAGGTTCAAAAGGCCGGGACGCGATATTAAAATCCACAAAAAAACGGCTGGAACAAAACCCACGTGACCCACAGGCTCTCGCGGAACTGGGAGACCTGTACTACAGGGAAGAAGTCTGGGATCAGGCGTATAAAACCTATACAACTCTGGCGGAACTTGGCCCAAGCGCGCCCAATGAATTTGAGGCCAATCTGCGCTGGGGACTGTCGGCTTTAAAACTGGGGCTGACCGATGAGGCCTACAAAGGCCTTTACGTTGCCAGAAGTATGAATCAAAATAATTTTGAAGCGGCCTATAATCTTGGGGTTCTGGAATTTCAAAAGAAAAACTATGAAAAAGCCATCCAGATCCTTAATCAGGCCAGAATTCAGGATCCGGACAACGCCCCTACGCTCAGGACTCTGGGGCACGCGTATTTCAGGATCAAGAAAAACAAAGAGGCCATGACTTATATCCGCAAGGCCATTGACCTTGCGCCTGACGACAAGGAATCACTTTTTACCCTGGCTGAGTGTTACTACGAGGCAAACCAAACCGAGCAGGCCCTGCGTGTTTTCTCCCACCTGAGGGGCGATCCGGCTATGGGCGCCAGCGCCTGCCTTACATGCGGCATAATCAACACCGATGGCCGCCAATACGAAAAAGCGATTCAGGATTTTGAACTTGGCCTGCGCCATGAAAATATCAAGCCGGATGTAAAGGTTGAGCTTCGTTACCGGCTGGCCCAATGCTACCTAAAAAACAACGATATCGCCAAAGCCCTTACCCTGTTAAGAAGCATTCAGGCTGAAAACCCGTCTTATAAAGATACCGCTGTTTTAATAGGAAAATACCAGGAGCTTAACGCCAACAAAAACCTCCAAATCTTCCTCATGGCCCCTTCCGGGGATTTTGTCGCCCTTTGCAGAAAAATCGTTATTAGCTACTTTCCCAAGGCAAAGGTAAAAATCGCCAACATTTCGGTCAACAAAAATGAATGGGCCGATATTCTTGCCGAGGTGGACACCCCCAAATGGTCCGACGTAATAATGTTCCGTTTTATTCGCACCCAGGGTTCCATTGGGGAACTTATTGTCAGGGACTTCCATTCCCATCTAAAAGAGGTGAAGGCCGGAAAGGGCGTCTGCGTTACTGTCGGGGCCT